>Ga0187847_10000452_pt1 | contig 46086 bp, 41 predicted proteins | sample June2016WEW_4_10_FD_132458 | JGI IMG/M metagenome (GOLD analysis project Ga0187847, IMG submission 132458) | Peatland microbial communities from SPRUCE experiment site at the Marcell Experimental Forest, Minnesota, USA - June2016WEW_4_10 | ecosystem: Environmental > Terrestrial > Soil >...
TGGTCGGGGCGTGGAGATTTGAACTCCAGACCTCCTGCGCCCAAGGCAAACGCTAAATAGCTATGTAGTTGTCTCGTCTATGTCTTTCGCGCATCCTATATCACGGTTTATGGGGGTATTCGGCGGTTATTGTTCCCAGTTTGTTCCCAACTTTTTGAGGTGACCCCCTGCAGTGGCACAATTTTTCTTGGGCACAGTTCCCGAATTTATTCAGATGCTTTTGGATCTCCTGGCAGTAGAAGGGGTCTGGGGAACGAGGGTGGCATTTGAGTCCTCGTCCCCAGCCTACTGTTTAGAACCCCTCTCGCCGTTCTCACTGTTCTCAAAAGACATCCTTGCTAGGATTCGCCCGTCATGGAGAGATATGGGACTACTTCAGCATTCAGCTGCGGGCTACCACAGCAGCTTCAGTCCGAATTGGATCTGCCGAGAACTGGTGGAGGTGGATGTAATCAACCCAGCAGTAGGCGAATACCCCCCCGTAGCTGCGGTATACACCACCGGATTCGGCGTATTGAAGTTGGTGTGATTGAGGATGTTGAAGAACTCCGCGCGGAACTGCAAATTCAACCGCTCCGTAAACAGGATTTTCTTAGTGAGAGAAAAATCCGTCTGTGACGAGCCGAGCCCTTGCAGCACGTTGCGTCCCACGTTCCCGTAAGTTCCCGGCGTTGGCTGGATGAACGCATTTGGATTGAAGTAGCGAGTGGGTCCTCCCAGAATGATCGGGCCGCTGAAAGCCGGGTTCCACGACGGACGAACTGGGTTGCGCGTATCGCCGTCATTCGATGGGTTGTAGGAAAGCTGCGGCGTGAACGGCAATCCGGACTGCACCGTCTCGATACCGCTGATCTGCCAATTTGAGATGAAGCGGTTCACCCATTCGTTGGAACCCTTGCCTTTTCCGAATGGGAGCTCGTAGGTGGCATTGATTACCGCCGAGTGCCGGATGTCGAACGATGCCCGACCGTAATCCGCCCGCAGATTGAGCGGATTGGAAGCAAACGCCGGAGAATTGGTCGCCACGCTGGTGTTCATGCTGTCGCCGTTGTCGAGCGATTTCGAGAACGTGTAGGCTCCCCGAAACTGCAACCCGTGACTCAAGCGCTGATTCACGTCCACCTCAAGGCCGTTGTAGGAGCTGATGCCCTGGGAGACCCAGTTCGTGGTGTTCCACAACGCCGGGTTCGCCAGCCCGGTGCTCGTGGCCGTGATGACCTGCGTGGGGTAGGGGTAAGCCGCGCTCGGCAAGTTCTGGTCGACCGAGAGCAGTTCGTGATAACCATGCGAGCCGGTGTAGCCCACGCTCAGCGTTGTGTTCGGGGCAATTTCCTGCTCGATTTTCAGCGAGTACGTTTCCACCGTCGGCGTCTTCACGTTCGGGTCCACGCCGCTCGGGACCACCGAGTTGTTGAACCCGAGCGCCGTGTAATTGCTTGTCGGGCTGATGTTGGAAAACAGCAAGTTTTTGCCGGTGACGCCCTTGGCAGCTAAAACGGTGTTGTAAGGGGGATTCTGATCCAAACGGTAGCTCAGGTTATCAATCAAGCCGTAATACAAGCCGAAGCCCGCGCGAATGACGGTTTTCTTCAGCCCGAAGGGCGACCACGCAATGCCAACGCGCGGCGCCGGAAGGAACGTCGCATTATTGGACGCGAGGGCCGAACTGCCAATGACCGGCTGTGTCTGGATGACGCCATTTACGAAAGTGTAGTTCGATGCCCGTCCGTGGGCTTCATTCCAGCCATTGGTGAACTCACCGCGGAATCCAAGCCGCAGTTCCAGGCTGGGCTTCAGCTTGATGGCGTCCTCTGCATAAACCGCCCCCTCGAGCGAGCGCCAGTTCAGCGGGGTGTAGGACGGTGCGTACGTGTAGGTACTTACTGTGCCGGCGAGAAACGTCTGGAGGCTGGAGAACGATGCCTGTCCATACTGGTCTTGAATCAGGGTATCGTTGGCCTGCACGTCCTCAAACCACACGCCTGCGTTCAGCAAGTGTTTGCCGCGAGTGACGGTTACTTGATCGGTGGCAGTGAACAGGTTGCGGGCTGCGGTGAGATTGCTGCCCGCGTTGGTGCCGCCGTTGGTTATTTGAGAGGCGCCGTTGAGCGTGGTGCCTCCGCCCACTACCAGCGCTCCGACCGGCTGCCCTGCGTGAATCCAACCGGGCAGGTTGATGCCGGGTGTTCCGCTATCGAAATAAAATCCGCCCCGGGAAAAGCCGAATGTCGCGCGGTTGAGAACGGTGGGAGAGAAAACGTGCGTTTCGCTGATGCTCGCGACCTGCTCCCGGAGGAAGATGTCGACGAGCGTGAATGGGTTGTTGGTGGGGGAATGCCCTTCGCTGTCGTCTATCGTGTAAGCGACCTCCAGCGAATCCTTGTCCGAAAAGGTCTGGTCGAAGCGGGTGCTCCCGAAGTCCTCACGAATGTGCTGAATCGGATTGCTAAATGCTGTCGCAATGCCACTCTGCCCGCCGGTGGAAGTCAAAAGCTCGGGGCCATTGGCCACCGGCCACAGAGCCAGCAACGGCTTGATACTCGCCACGGCAGCCGCGCGTGAGGTGTTGTCCGGTACGAGCGTCAGGTCGCTCAACCCAAGTTTCTGGCGGAACCCTTCATAGTTCCCGAACAGGAACGTTTTGTCTTTCTTGATCGGGCCGCCCAGCGTGCCCCCAAACACATTGCGCTCGAACGGCGGAATGTTGCCGAAGTCAAAATAGTTCCTGGCGTCGAGCGCACTATTCCGGAGGAATTCGTAGGCGTTGCCGTGCAACTGGTTGGTACCGGAGGCGGTGACGATATTGACCTGTGCTCCGGGCCGTTTCCCATACTCAGCGCCATACGTGTTGCTCACGACAGAGAATTCGCGTACGGCATCCACTCCCAGCAACTGCCCGCTCACGCCGCCCGGGGTGTTGTTGATTTCCGAGGCGCTGGTGAATTCCACGCCATTCAGGATGTAAAGGTTCTCCTGTGGCCGGTGTCCTGAAGCCGCGAACATGTTGCCAACCACCGAATTCGACGTTCCGATTCCTCCGGCGCGCTGCGATGTGTAGTTGACGACGCCGGGATTGAGCGTCAGCAATTGATCGTAACTGCGCCCGTTCAACGGCAAATCCTTCACTTGCCGCTCGTTGACCAATCCCGAAACATCTTCAGTGGTGACGGCAACAAGATCGGGATGCTCGGTAACGGTGACACTTTGTTGAAGCTGGCTCAGGCCTAGCGCTAGATCCACCTGCACTCGCTCCCCAACGACCAGCGTGATGCCCGTCCTGGTCTGTGATTGAAAGCCGCTCTTTTCAACCGTCACTCCGTAGGTTCCGACGGTAAGCAGAAGCGCATCGTAGTGGCCTTCGGCATCGCTTACCAGATTGCGTACCGAACCAGTATCGAGGTTCTGTACCCTCACCGTAGCCGCTGGTATGGAAGCTCCGGAAGCATCGGTAACTACGCCCCAGATGGAAGCTTCCCCTTGCGCATAACTGATTCGTGCCGCGAGCGCCATCCCTGCGAGCGCTACCGCAACAGCAAAAATGACCAGCCCGGATTTCCGGAGCCTGGATAATCTGCGATTCGCTGAAGACTTCATTGCCCACCCCTTTTAAGTTTTAAAATTACGCACCGTGAACGGTTGCGGCTGGCCTGATCTTCCTGGTTTTGGTGTTGAATGAGCGGCTAGGCTTGCCCGCCGTGAAATAGCCGGATTACCAAATGGAGGTCAACAACAACAGGAAAAGGTGGCCTGGAGGGGAAGACTGCAACCTACCAATGATGCGAAGAACGCCTTTTCGTTCGTACGCAACTCGATCGCTGGGCTCTGCCCCGCGGATCTAGTCCCATTGCTTCGGCTACTCATTGCTACCACCCAACCTTTCGAATGTGTTTTTCAGACAAGGGCTCGACAAAATGTCTTGGCTTACTAATTTGAATTTAGACCTTCGGGCTTACACCGCGCAGGCGGACTACTTAGTTGTGGGGCAACAACAACAGTACAGCGTGGTTCGTTCGGAGGATCGCGCGAGATGGGAATAAGGACTCATATAATTCAGAGCCGATACTTTAAGAGCATACATTTAGAGAGTCAAGAGAAAAGTTGGAATAGGGAATGGGGTGCTGAAGAGCGTCTTACGCATTCGCTACGGTTCGAGATCGCGTTATTTCACAAGTCAGGAGGTTAATTGTTGAGAGACGAAAATTTCTATGCAGTGTAAATTTCTATTGACAGCACTAATACGTACCTGTATCGTCCCGTTTATGAGTTTTGCTCTCACAAGTGCGTTGTGTTGTAGGACCCACAGAAAAATACTGGCAGGGTGGGACGCGCGTGTGAGCAGACAACTGTAGCCGCCTAGTCTTTTTGGGATTTTTCCAAGGCCCGCTCGCCAGGTGAACTGGTAAGCGGGCTTTTTCTTTTGCTCGGTACCCCTCCCCAGGATCCGCCAAAAAGAATCAATCATCTGTGCCCTGTGCCAACTGGCACGCCTGCTAGGTGCCAAGCTACGAAGTGAGCTAAGGAGATAGTTTGTATGAACAGAAATGCCAAGGTAATGTCGGTCATATTTTTGTTGCTCATCTTCATCAATCCGTCGTTTGCGACCGATGGTTACCTTGCGACCGGATACGGCGTCAAGCAACAAGGACAGGGGGGTGCTGGCGTTGCATTGCCAGGCGATAGCCTTGCGGGCGCCACCAATCCAGCCGGCCTTTTTCTTGTTGGCAATCGTTTCGATCTCGGGCTGACGTTGTTTCGCCCCTTCCGCGACGCCACGATTACGGGCAATCAGTTGCCACCTGGGTATCCCAATGCGAACGGAACCTATGATGCGAACCGTGTAAAGAATTTCTTCATTCCTGAATTGGGTTACAGCCACTTGCTAAGGCCTAACATCGCGCTGGGAGTGTCGATCTTTGGGAATGGGGGACTGAATACCTCCTATACCAACCCGATTCCATTGCTGGGCAGAACACGAGGGGGCGTCGATCTTCAGCAGCTATTTGTGTCTCCCACCCTTGCGTTCAAGGCGAATGCAAAGAATTCCTTCGGAATTGCAGTAAACATCGCCTACCAGCGCTTCTCCGCCGAGGGATTGCAGAATTTTGCTTCCGCCAGTGTTTCCAGCGCCCCCGCAAATGTAACCAACAATGGGTACTCCAATTCCTACGGGGGCGGCGTGCGCGTCGGCTGGCTTGGCGAATTGACGCATATACTCAACGTGGGCGCTACATTTCAAACAAAGACCTACGCCAGCAAATTTGACCGATACAGTGGCCTGTTTGCCGAGCACGGCGGATTCGATATCCCGGCTAATGTTGCTGGCGGTGTAGCCGTAAAAATCCACCCCAAGGCGACGGTGCTGTTTGATGCAGAACGGATTTTCTACGGGGAGGTGAAGTCGATTGCGAATCTCGGCTCAAACCAGGAACCCCTTGGCTTCGACAACGGCCCTGGGTTTGGATGGCACGATATCACTGCGATTAAAACAGGCGTGGCCTATAAGTGGAACTCTGCTTTGACGCTCCGCGGTGGTTACAATCACTCGGGTGTCCCCTTCGCGAACACGCAAACGTTTTTCAATTTACTTGCTCCCGCGGTGGTCCAGAACCATTTGCACCTGGGAGCAACCTGGACTCTGCAGAACGGAAACGAAATCAACCTAGCATACGTTCATGCCTTCAATACTAATGTGAATGGCGTGAACTCGATTCCCCCCAGCGCGGGCGGTGGAAACGCGAATCTCCGCATGTATCAGAACTCGATTGGTATCAGCTTCGGATGGGATCGGAACAAGAAGTAGTTCGGCTAGACATTAAGGGGCAAGTCTATATGGCAACTTGGCTCTCTGGTTCGTGGCAGTGGTATCTGGCAGGCCCAGTCATTGGACTCTTTGTTCCGGCGCTTTTGATCATCGGCAACAAAGTGTTTGGAGTATCGAGCAATTTGCGGCATCTCTGTTCCGCATTCGTGCCGGGCCGATTGGAGTATTTACGCTACGACTGGAAGAAGACTGGGCTCTGGAATCTCGTGTTTCTGATTGGAATTGTGATCGGCGGTTTTCGTGCCGCTCATTGGGGAGCACCGCACGATATTGCCATCTCTGCGGAGACCAAAGCTTCCTTAACGAAGCTGGGTATCCATGACTTCTCCGGCGTGGCGCCGCATGAGATTTTCAACTGGCACGACCTTATAACGCTGAGAGGATTTGTTTCGGTGATTGTAGGCGGCTTTTTGGTCGGCTTCGGTACGGCATACGCGGGAGGCTGCACGTCGGGGCACGCCATTTCTGGCCTCGCGAATTTCGAGTTGCCGTCCTTGATTGCCGTATTCGGATTCTTTGCCGGCGGACTGGCCGCCACCTATTTGATTCTGCCGCACCTCTTCTGAAAAAACCATGGCGACGACAAAGAACATCGAAATTCACGCCCCTGGCCAAACAGAAGGGAAACTAGGTTTGCTGGCCTATCTGTTTCTGGGCGTCGCCTTTGGGATTGTTCTGACTAAGTCGGAGGTTATCTCCTGGTTCCGGATCCAGGAGATGTTCCGGTTTCAGTCGTTTCGCATGTACGGCATCATCGGCACAGCTATTGCGACAGCGGCCATTTCTGTGGCGCTGATCAAACAGTTTCAGTTGAAAGCCATCTCCGGCGAGATCATATCGATTCCGGAGAAAGAGCTAGGACACGGCATCCGCTATGCAGTCGGCGGTACGATTTTCGGAGTTGGATGGGCTTTGACGGGAGCCTGCCCTGGACCGCTCTTTGCGCTCATCGGCAATGGTGTTTCCGTGATGGTGGTGGCGGTGCTGAGCGCACTGGTTGGCACCTGGACTTACGGGCTGTTGAAGCCGAGGCTTCCGCGATGACCAAGGAAACCGGCGATGAACTCTTAAGAGAGGTCTTAGAAATGCCTGATTGCACGAGTTCCGAAACTTTAACTGCCGCCAAACCGGTCCCTCATAGTCTCCACAACCAGAGGATCCGGCTGATTAACGCAGAGGAAATTTCTTGCAGGAACCAACGAGGTCGCGCTGATGTTTCAACTAAAGCATCAGCGAACGACAATGCGCGTAGAGTGGCGCCGGCTGTGCAGGTTTTCCGGTTCCCCCCCTCACCCCACCACACCCCGGGAATCTTGTGGCGGCGTGGCGCTCTCTACGCGCTTACCACGTCCGCGGAGCTACGACATACAGTTGAAGCTCGTCGCCGCCCTTGAGGTGGAAGGGCAAGTTCTTAAACCGCAACATAGTTAGAAAACAAGAGGAGGATGGATGAAGGAAGATCAGCAATCAACGTTAACAATGACCGAACCGAGCGTCTTGTGGAATTGGCCGGAGGACGAGCTGCTGGATGTCCGTCACGCGCGGGATGAGGTCGCGGTTTTATCGGTGGATGAGATCCGCCCGGAAGCCAGCGAGATCGTTTTGTTGTTCTTGGATCTCGCTAAGATCACCGGTGAGAGTGCGTATTTGGAAGTAGCCGCAGCTGGAGCAAAGCGTTTGGTGTATATGTGGAAGCAACTGGCAGCGAGCGCCTCGACCGCCCACCACGTCATCACTCGTTCCTCCATAAACGGTCTTTCTCGATCTGCGTTCGCGTTAATTCAAGCGTGGAAGGCTACCGAGAACCCTGTTTTTGGAGACGCCGGTCTAAATATCATCCGGTACATCGCCGAAATGGAATCGGCTGACGGCCAAGGACCAGATGCTATCCACGCGGGAGAAACAAGATGAGGTCGTATTCTCTTTCAATGATCGCAATACATAAAGTTCCATTTGGACTGTGTTGTACGAGCCTACGAGTGTCCTCTGGTACCGGGACTTCAGCTATCTAGAATCAATCCTAGCTTAGCTTTTCGAGCCCACCGCCAGAGATCAACTGGTTGGTGGCTTTTTCGTTTTTGGGACCAAGAATTTGGCGGCAGAAACCTCCAAGGAGAATACAGATGGCTGACTATAAGCATCCCGAAGCTTTGGCTACCACCGAATGGGTCGCCCAACATCTGAATAACCCGAAGATTCGGCTGGTAGAGGTAGACGTGGACACAACAGCCTACGATCAGGGACATATTCCCGGCGCGGTTGGCTGGAACTGGCAGACTCAGCTTCAGGACCACGTTCGCCGCGATCTGATTGCCGGGCGAGCGCTCGAAAAGCTCCTCGGCCAATCGGGAATCTCGAACGACACGACAATCCTGCTCTATGGCGACAACAACAACTGGTTCGCAGCGTATGCGTTTTGGCAGCTCAAATACTATGGCCACAAAGACATTCGGCTGATCAATGGCGGCCGCAAGAAATGGATCGAAGAAGATCGGCCGCTGACGAATGCCATAACCACGGTTGCTCCCACGTTTTATCGGGTGAACGGCCCGGATTATTCGATTCGCGCACATAAAGAAGATGTATTCGGGATCCTCGATAAGCGCCGGCCCGGCGAGCTAGTCGATGTTCGCTCTGTGGATGAGTACACGGGCAAGATTTCTGCTCCTCCTGGAGTTTCAGAGACGGCGCAGCGTGCCGGTCACATCCCCGGTGCGGCGAACATTCCATGGGCGCAGGCCACAAATGAAGATGGCACCTTCAAGTTTGCCGATGCTTTGAAACAGCTTTACCAAACCAAGGGCGTCACGGGCGCAAATGAAGTGATCTCCTATTGCCGCATTGGCGAACGCAGCTCGCATACTTGGTTCGTTCTGAAATACCTCATCGGCTATCGCAATGTGAAGAACTACGACGGCTCGTGGACCGAATGGGGAAACCTCATCGGTGCGCCAATCAGAAAGACTTGGATTGAAGCTGCATCCGCCGCCGACTAGCGCAAAACGGTAAATATGCCCTTTCACAAGGGAGTCAGCGTTGCGAGGACCTGTTTCAGCCAGATGCGGCGGAGGCACACAGATGCAACGCCGAGTATGTCAGGGAAATATTGGCCGCTACATCTGAGAAAGACGAATGGCTTAGGATGAAACGCTATCTGATTGTCCCTCTTTTCTTGATTGCGATTGCACTCACCGCAGCAATTAGCAGAGCGCAGACGACAGCTTCGCTCGCGGCGCACCGAAGTATTTCGAGCCGGGTGCTATTGGTTGTAGCCCATCCTGACGACGAATCCGAGATGGCAGGTACGGTCTACAGAATTACAAAAGAGCTGGCGGGCGTCGTCGATCAGGCGATCATCTCCAACGGGGAGGGTGGATTCCGCTACTCCTCTTTGGCCGGGCAGTATTACGGTCTCGATTTGACAAGTGAATCGGTAGGGAGGGCGCTTCTCCCCCGCATTCGCAAGAAAGAGGCTCGCCAAGCTGGTCGGGTGCTTGGAATTCACCACCAGTGGTTTCTCAATCAGCGGGACGAACATTTCACACTCGATGCAGAAGAAGTCTTACACAAGACGTGGAAGACAGGCCTGGTCGAGGACTGGTTAGTGCATAGGCTCGGCAAAGGCCGTTACGATCTGGTTTTTGTCTTGCTCCCGACCGAAGATACCCATGGCGAGCACAAAGCCGCGTCGATTCTCGCTTTGGAAGCAGTGGAGCGGCTTCCCGAGAATCAGCGACCTTCTGTATTGGGGGCGCAAGCGAGCCCTAAGGACACGGGTTCCTACAAGACTCTTCCCGGCTATACGATCACAGGCACGAGCTCTTCCGCGCCACAATTTCATTTTGATCGCGATGTCCAGTTTGGGTTCAGAAACACTCTCTCCTATCAGATTATCGTGGACTGGGTTATCGCCGAACACAAATCACAAGGGTTGTTTCAGACCACGTTTGGGCAGAATCGATTTGAGAACTTTTGGGTGTTCTCTGGAAGTAACAGTGCTGCGGTCAACAAGGCAGCGGCACTTTTTGAAAGGATATCGGCGAAGCCACGCTCTACGGAATCAACGGAAGAAACCGTACGAGTGAACCAGTGAGGGAACGCAGCGTCCGTGGCAAATATTTGAGGGGCGTAATTGTGAAACGAGATTATGCGATGTTGACCCGTCTCCGGAGAACCGTATTAGCTCTTTGTTGTTGTAGGAGCATCTACACGTGTCCTCTGGCGGAGGAATGATTATCTAGGGTTCAGTCGTTTTTGTTTTTTCTCCGGGCCCGCCGCCAGAGACGAACTGGCTGGCGGGCTTTTTGTTTCGGGGACTGACTTCAAAACAAGGTAAGGAGGCTTCCATGAGCAAGGTTCTGTCCGAAGTTCTGGATGCAAACGCAAAATACGCTGGGGGATTTGGTGACAAAGGTAGATTGGCTTTGCCGCCTGCTCGGCGGTTCGCCATTCTCACCTGCATGGATGCGAGGCTCGATCCCGCCAAGTACGCAGGATTGGCAGAGGGCGACGCGCATGTGATTCGCAACGCTGGTGGGCGTGCGAGTGACGATGCGATACGGTCTCTGGTCATCAGCTACAAACTGCTCGGGACGCGGGAATTCTTCGTTATTCATCACACCGACTGCGGCATGCAGTTCTTCACAAACGACGTAATCCGTGGCTTGCTGGCGTCGAGTTTGGAAACAGCGGTCCTTACCTTGGAGGGTTTCCGTGACGTTGGCAAAGGTCCGGGTTCACGCGCTGGAGAGTATATCGAGTGGCTGACGGTGAAAGACCCGAAACAGGCGGTGCTGGATGATGTTGCCAGAATCCGAGCTCATCCGCTCATTCCCAAATCGATTTCAGTATACGGCTATATCTACGACGTGAAGTCCGGAAGTCTGATCGAGGTTGAGGGCGCAAAAACGGCAGGAGCGGCAGCCTGACCTCACAGTGTGACGGACATCTCGCAATGGTTGACCGCCCACGAAGGAATTCACGTTCCAACTAGAAGCTCAGGGCTATGTTTTCAGGTTTTTAGCTTTGGAAAGCAGTCCGTTCCAGAAGTTCCAACACTTGCACCTAAAAAGGAGAATTAGAATGCGCTACTTTGTTCGTTCAAAATGGAAGACTGTAGTCAATCTGGCGGCAGTCGCAGCAATATCGCTGTGGGCTACCACGGTGTCAGCAGACGAAGTCACAGATTGGAACCTGATTACGGTGAATGCTACCAAGACGGCTGGCTTGAATAGCAATCTTGGGTCGCGCGTAGATGCGATTGAAGCGGTTGCGGTGTACGACGCTGTGAACGCAATCAAGCATTTCGGTTCGCCGTATCACTACAGCAACCCGGCGCCGGGTCCAGCTTCTCCGGAAGCGGCTGCTGCGCAGGCTGCTCACGATGTGCTAGTTCATTTTTTCCCGACGCAACAACCGGCTCTGGACGCAAATCTCGCGAGCAGCCTAGCTGCCATTCCTGACGGAGTGGAGAAATCGAACGGGCAAACGATTGGCACGTCCGCCGCTCTCGATATCATCGCACTCCGCTCGAACGATAATTCCAGCCCCGATGTGCCATACCCTGCCACTGGAGTAAGTGGCGTCGGGCAGTGGCGCCCGACTCCCACTGCGTTTGCGGCTGGAATTAACTCGCAATGGGGATCTGTCACGCCGTTTGTTCTCAACTCCGGAAGTGAGTTCCGCCCACCCGCACCTCCGTCAGTCGGGAGCCAGAAGTACAACGAGGCCCTGGCAGAAGTCAAAGTCATTGGGTCCGCCACAAGTACGACGCGCACTACGGATCAAACTCATATAGCCCAGTTCTATAAGCAAGACGCTGAATTAACTGTGAATGAGGCAGCGCGGATCCTCGCAACAACTCACGGCGGTTCGTTGGAAGTCAACGCCTTGGTATTTGCGTTGGTCGATATCGCAGTCGCTGACGCAAGAATCGCCGTTTGGGATGCAAAATACACGTATAAATTCTGGCGGCCGGTTACAGCCTTAAATGCGAACCCGAACGGAACCGTTACCAATAGCTACACCGCATGGGCACCATTAATTGTTACACCTGCCCATCCGGAATACCCAAGCGGCCACAGTGGGACGGTGGCGGCAGGCATCGCGATCCTGAAGGAGTTCTATGGAGACGTCAACGCTTTGACTCTCCATACGACGACATCGGGAGAACCCCCAAGAACCGTTACGAGCTTGAGCCAGATCGCGGAGGAGAATGGTTTGAGCCGGATATATGGCGGCATCCACTATTCGTTCTCCAACGTCCGAGCTCAGCGCATAGGCCGTGAAGTTGCTGCGTCAGCGTTACAGCGAGGTCCCCGCGTACTGGGAAAGCATCATGATTACGATGAGGATCGCTATGACCACGATCGTGATGATCGTGATCACGACCGCGACTGATCGAATCGGAGAGTAATGTGCCAGGAGCGGAGGGAACGCGCGGCCAAGGTGCGTTCCCTCTTGTTCTCAAGGTCGCAGGCGATGCCAGCTCGGATGTGTTCTGTCGGTGTACTCGACACTTTTTGTATGGCTTTACAAATGCACATTCAATAAGACGAAAGGATAACGATGAATCAAAAGCGGATTGAAGTGGGACGTGTGTGTGGGTTTGTTCTTGGAGTGGCTTTAGCGACCGCGCTAATTGCGGGGGAAGCGTCACCGGTAGCAGCGCAGACGCCGACGAATAACGCTGTTCAGCTTGAAGCTACGAGCGGAAGCAAGGTGACGTACCGGGTTCGCGAGCAACTCGCCGGCTTGAATTTTCCAGACGATGCAGTTGGGTCAACTGATTCGGTAACAGGGCAGCTGGTGATCCTGCCGGATGGTGCTGTCGATGGCGCTCGGTCGAAGCTGACAATCGACCTTCGGAACCTCAAAAGCGACCAGGACATGCGCGATGGCTACGTCAAAAACCGAACGCTGGAGACGGACAAGTTCCCGACTGCGGAGTTTGTTGCGAAGCGCCTTCAGGGCGTGCCATCTCCCCTGCCAGCTCCTGACAGGGCAACGGGCCAGACGGGGTTTCAGCTTGTCGGGGATCTCACAGTCCATGGTGTCACAAAGGAAATCACTTTAAGCGGATATGCGACCTACAGCAAGGATTTGGTGGCAGGTCGGGCAGCAACTGACTTTACCTTTGCGACTTTCGGTCTCACCAAGCCGACGCTGGCACGATTGCTCAGCGTGGACGACAAAATCCAGCTTGAAATAGACTTCAGGCTAAAAAGAACCAACTGATTGAAGCGTGAGGTGAAGACTCGTGAGCTGGACCCATCGCGTTTCAGCTCACGATCTGGCCGTCTGACTTGAAGTCGTCTGCTACTTTCGCGCACTTTGTTCGATCTCGTCGGAACGAACCCGTTCAATTCCGATTTCCCAGCCATACAGGTTCGTGAGGTTCACTTAATGGAGCAAGTTGAAAATACGCGCCTTCCGGAAAACGCCCAGGCCGACGTGCCGTCGCAAACGGGACGCGTCGCAGGGCCGACGCATGTACGGAAGGCGATCGTTCGATTCGGAGTGTCCCTTGCATTCCTGGCTTTTGTAGACCGCGCGTGCATCAGCCAAGCGGCTCCCAATATCATGCACGACCTTCATCTGAGCAAATTGCAAATGGGCTATGTGTTTTCAGCCTTCGGGTTCACGTATGCGGCTCTTGAATTGCCGAGTGGTTGGTTATGCGACCGTGTCGGCGCTCGCACTGTTCTCACGAGAGTTGTGCTTTGCTGGTCTGTGTTCACGGCGGCGACGGGATGGGCGTGGAACTTTGGCTCGTTATTTTTTGTCCGGTTGCTGTTTGGCGCAGGTGAGGCTGGATGCTTTCCTAGCCTCGCAAAGGTTTTCAGCATTTGGCTGCCCGACGAGGAGAGAGCGGTTGCGGAGGGATGGAAAGCGGCGATGGCGCGGTGGGGAGCCGCCTTTGCTCCGTCGGTTGTAGTTATCCTTTATGCGTTTATGGGCTGGCGACAAACGTTTGCTGTGTTCGGCGCGGTGGGGCTTCTGTGGTCCGGGATTTTTTTCTGGTTCTACCGCGATACTCCGCGCCTGCATTCACGTGTAAACGTGGAAGAACTCCGATTGATCGAACAAGGGCAATCGCGTGATAGCGGCACGGCGGCTTCCACCCCGTGGCGTGCGTTCGTTCGGTCGCGGAGTGCCTGGGCGCTGTGCATACAATGGTTCTGCCACTATTACGGTTTTTACTTCTATCTGACCTGGCTGCCCATCTATCTGCAGCAGGTTAGAGGATTCAACGTGGGGACTTCCGCCCTATTGGCTGGGATGCCTTTGCTCTTCGCCGGATGCGGGACGCTTGCTGCCGGTTTTCTACTTCCATGGCTATCAGGCGCTATTGGGGCACGGCATGCACGGTCTCTCGTCGCTTACTTTTCCTACGCCGGTGCTGCAGTGCTGCTGCTGGCGTTCACGTTTGTCCGGAACCCGACCCTGGCAATAGTGGTCATGAGCCTTTCGAGCTTTGCCGTAGAGCTCAGCACGCCTGTGACATGGATTACGGCGATGGACCTGGGCGGCAGGTCAGTTGGAACTTTAACGGGGGCCATGAACACCGTGGGGCAGATCGGTGCGAGCGTCGCGCCGGTGGCCATCGGCTATATTTTGACCGCGTCTCGAAACAATTGGACTCTGACCTTCTACATATCAGCTGTGATTTACGCGATGGGGATCGCTTGCTGGGCGGCGCTTGATCCAGTCAGTCCCCTGGGTTAGTTAAATAAATTGATAAGCTCATCGCATGTTCCTCGGTTATCTTGCTTCTGATGAGTGCTCTTTTGTTTAAATAGAAAAAGGGCGGGCCCCTTCGCCCGCCCCTTTTCTACATCGCGGATGGAATTAAAAGTCAAGGCTGCACCGACTTTCGGAACAGCCCCACCTCTCAGAAGGACAACTTGAGGGCGAACTGGAACTGCCGCCCCGTATCGTCCACGGTGCTGTTAATCACACCAAAGTTGCTGGCTCCTACCGCTGAACTCGGAGCTGAAAAGATTGGATTATTGAAGAGTTTAAACGACTCCGCGCGAAATTCGAGATTGCCGGCCTCGCCTAAAGTCCTTATTTTAAAGTTCTTTGACAGCGTCACATCCCAACGTTCCTGGAAGGGAGCCCGAAAGACGCCTCGTGTTTCAGCCCCAATCAGTCTTCCGCTGCCGCCTGGAGTGATCGTGTAGCTTTGATCGCCGGCGGTCAAGTAAGTAGAGTATGGCCCGAAGCTTTGCCCGCTGCTGAGAAGCGTAGGCTGTGGATTGGCGAGGCAGCTTGAATTGAGGTAGTTATTCAGATGGTCTTCGACGGCGCCGGAGGCTACCAGCTGGCAACTGGGCACCAGCACACCGTATCCCGAAGCACCGACGAGTGACGGAGCGGCAGTGGACTGGGTGATAACACCCGGCAACCCATTCTGGTAGGTGGTGATTCCGGCCAAGACCCAGCTGCCAAGGAAATAACTGAACCTGCCGGTCTTGAACCCAGGAAGATTCCACACGTAGGTCACGACCAGGCGATTAGGTATGTTCTGTTCGGACGTTCCCTTATTGAGCGCCAGAGAGTACTGGTTGCCGATCTGACCACTCCCGCCATAACCGGTGCTCGGGCTTGCCGGGAAGTTGTCAATGCTCTTCGAATAGGTGTAAGCAGCCTTCAAGAGAAAGTTCTTAGTTAAGCGGTGAGTTACGGTCACCAGTAGCGCGTTATAGGAAGAGAATGCCTCATTTTCGATCATCGTTAAGGTTGTGGAGCTGATCCCGGCATATGGGACGCGAGCATCTCGATTCGCCGACGAATCGGTTGTCAGTCCGAAACGGCCTGGATTTGCCGCGTTAACGAGAAGAGCGTTGTTCAGGGAGAGCCCGGCTGACTGGCGCACTCCATTGGTGCCGAGGTATCCAACCTCAAGTGTCCAGTTGTGGATGAATTCGCCCTGTGCAGACAGGTTCCAATTCTCCGAATAAGGGAACTTTGAGTTTCTGTCGATTGCATACACACTCGGTTCTATACCGCTACTGTAGATAGGCGCTCCCGTCGACTTAAGGCCCGTCAGCGTCACGAAATTCGGCCAAACCGGGAACTGACTCGGCTGAGGCAACACCGGAAATGGGTTCGCCAGGCCTGTCACTGCCGTATTCGTTGTTGTTACCGCCAAGAAATAAGGCGGATTCTGGACCAAAGGGGACTGCATATCGTCGTCCGATTGGAAGTAAAGCCCATAGCCGCCGCGAAGAGCCAGCTTTCCATTCCCAAAGGCGTCATAGGCAAAACCCACCCTGGGAGAGATGTTGCCATCGTTCGGCGTTAGCAGCGTGGAATCGGAGACTCCGTTCTGACCCGGCACCACGAAGCCTTGTTGCAAACCCGGACCCCCAGTGGCGATCGTGGAAGCCGAGAGCAGTGAAGGATCGAAGTTGGCGATATGGTTGTACTTTTCCGTTGGATTTCCAAAATGGTCATAGCGAACGCCCAGATTGAGGGTCAGCCGATGAGTGAAGCGGAAATCATCTTGCACGAAAGCTGAATAGTCGGAAGACCGCAAATAGAACCTCGGGTAGCCCGAAATTTCTGTGCTCTGGTAGGGAGCGCCGATCAGAAAGTCACGGAAGGCGAGATCCCGAGCGGCATTACCAGCTTCCGAATAGCCCGGAATCTTGTCTGCGTAAAGAGGCTCAAAACTCAAGCTGCCTTGGGGCGACTGTTGCACACCGACCTGATTGAATTCCTCGCGAATCGTCTCAAAGCCGAACCGGAGCGTGTGCTTGTTGAGAATCCACGAAATCGTATCGCGGAAATCGAAGTTGGCGGTGTGCTGTACCCGTCCTACGTTCGCCGCATAGCCGAAGGCGCCGAGAGAGCCATCGGAAAAGGAAAAGGCTGGAAGCAAATCGTTGAACGAGGAGTTAGATCGAGACATTCCGACATTGGCCAGCGTTACAGGCGTTCCTGTGGATTCAATATCGCGCCGATACCAGTTGTATCCGAACACAACCTCGTTAATTAGATTTGAACGGAAAATATGGGTGTCGTTAATGGCCACATCCTGGTTGTCTAACGGATAGTCGTACCCCTGCCCCAACGCCCCGCTGGCCCCACCCGGATTCGAGAACAACTGATTAGAAACGAAACCGGATCCGCTCAGATGATTTACCTGGGAGCCAATCTTGAACTCGTGGTCAATCCTTGCACTCACTTGATCGGCGTTCAAGATGACCGGACTGGAAAACGAATACGTACCAAGCTGGCCTGGTGTTCCGTTTACACTTGGCAAAAGGTACCCGCCATACGGGCCAGGCGCGTTCAAGAGGTTCACGGCCACAGGATCGATACTAGCTGCAGGAAGATTAAATGCGCTTGCAAGACTTGCGGCAGTGCGTGTAGCAGGAAGCACCGGCACAGATCCCGAGATCGAGCCAGAAACTCCGTTCTTCTGCCTCATCCCCTCGTAGTTAACGAAGAAGAATGTGTTGTGCAGTTTTGGCACGGGGCCGCCAAATGATCCACCAAACTGATTCTGCTGCATGATCGGTCTCGGCTGACCTTGCTGGTTCAGAAAGTAATCGTTCGCGTTAAAAACCGTATTGCGGAGAAAATCATATCCCACGCCGTGATAAGCGCCGGTACCGGCCCGCGTTACGAGGTTAATGTTGCCGCCAGCACCGTAACCAGACGTCGCATCGTAGAGGCTTGTCTGGGTGCGAAATTCCTGCACGGCATCGGGGTCCGGAATGGGGATAGCTCCGGCTGACAGTGTGTGGAACTCGACGCTGTTCGCGTCAATGCCGTTCCAAAGGTAGTTATTGGAAGTCGCTCGTTGTCCGGCGACATAAATTGCATTCCCGCCTTGCAGGATCGTGACTGCCGGCGAATCCAGGTTACTAGCGACTCCTGCATCGGTCGCCATCAAGTCGAACACGTTTCGGGTGGGCAGAGGAAGGGCTGCAATGACCGTCGTACTCACCACCTCGCCCAGAGTGGAGCTTGTCGTGTCAACCTGCTGAGTTTCTCCGGAAACAACCACCTGCTGCGCGACCGAGCCAACCGAGAGTGTGGCGTTAGCGATGGTGGTTTCACTTACGCGGACCGTGAGGTCAGATAGGAATTGTTGTTGGAATCCCGGGGCTTCGATAGACACTTGATAACCGGCGGCCGGCTGGAGTAAAGGGAAGATGTAAGTGCCGTCCGATTGAGTTTTCGTCTCTCTCTCAAGAGAGAGAGCAGAATTCGAAAGTGTCACCTTGGCGCCTACCACAATGCTACCACTACCATCCTGCACGGCTCCCTGGATGGCGCCTTCAGACGAACTGACCTGAGCCCTTAGCGTAGGTGCTAACAAAACCAACAATCCGAGTAACGCGATTGTGATGCTACGGTTGAATCGAAACATTTTAATGCTCCTTGTTGAGATAGAAGTCGATCTTGCTCATCGCAATACGGGTACAACCCCACTGAGGCCACACTGATTGCGGGAAGCTTCGCCAGTGCTCATCTAGAATTGTGTGTCTGTGAGTGATGCAGTACTGTGTTTAGTCAGAGGCTACAACATAAAGACAGCATGGCTGCTGGAAAGGAGGTGAAGGGATGCGTTGACGAATTCATTTTCATTGGCTGCCCCATTTCAATGGCCCTTAGCATTAGTTTTTAGGTGAGTGCTGGGCAGCCGCCAAAGCAAGACTGGCTTGCATAGGCGGAATTGAAGCTTCTGCGCTGACATCGTGCGGAGTCGACGTTGAATAGAGCAGAGAGTTGAAAAGGAATTTATAGGTCACTTCCGATTGCGCTCGGTATTGAGGCCGGAAGCCAAAGAGAATGATGCGCCCCTTGCCTACCGGCTCTTCCGCGATAGCCGAAGTTCCCTTCAGTCGTTCACCTCCCAGGATCCAGCCGCTGAGCAGCGGCTTGTCGGTAGTATAAGAAGCGACGGAGTGCGCTTCGCCACTCACGTGGAAAGATGGCCCCAACTCGTACCATACGGGGACTGTAGGCGTCACTCCGAAAGCGATTGGATTGTTCGTGTCCACCGAAACCTGAAGAATCGAACCGGGAACATAAAACGCTCTTCTGTCGGCAACGTCCAGAGCGTTAGTGACGCCGGCTGAATCGCGTTGCGCATATATTTGGGATGCTTTGTTCAGCGTTACGATGGTGCCCCCGGAACGCGCGAAATCAAGAAGGTTCGCGAACCCCAGATTCCCTAATCCGCCCGCGAATTCAGGCGGTACGGTAGCCGCTCCAACTCCTGCGCCCTCTCCTCCCCGATCAGCCGCACCATTGAGAATCGCCGCGGGGGAGTTGTCAGGCACGATGATCACATCAAATCGCTGATTCAGTTCTCCTGTGCGAATATCCGCATCGACGATATTCGTGTATGGAATTGCATTCTGCTCAAAGATCCAACGGGTCCAGCCCTCGTCCATAGACGGTACCCAACTCTTGTAAAGCCCGATGCGGGGAAGAGTTACAGCCAAGGCGTTGCCGGTAATGTTATGGTCAACGGGAACCACATCTAAAGAGAACTTGTCGGCAATTGCCGCAAGCTTTGGTGCAATGCCAGGTTGTTGGGGTATGTATATCGTGCCGGGTTCAAATTCGCCTCCTGTGAGGCGATCGGCACGGACACGTTGCTTCAAGAGTGTGAACAATGCATACAAACTTCCATTAGCTTTGTCCTCAAATTGATAGCCAGGCGCGTTCGGTGCTTCCTTGAAATGACCCGGTTGTGGTTTCACTTCATCGACGTTGCTGGATTGAACGGTGAATTTTTCTCCAACAGCAATTGCATCGACACCAAATAGCAAGGGAAGGGTTTGTGCGGTTACATCATAGGGGTGCTGCGGTGGGCCGCCTGGATACTCCCTCAGGTCCGGGTAATGCTGAACTTCGAGTAGAGTTTTTGCGAATGCACCATAGGGTTGTGAGAGCGGGACAATGTAGCTTCCACGGGGAAAATGCTTTCCATCAGCGTCGAAGTCGACGGTGGCCTGCTGTACCTCCACTAATCCGAAACGTAGGGTATTAATCAGGCGAGCCGTCGCTGCGGGGTCGCGCTGAGCCGTTGGAACAACGTATGCGTAAGGGCCTGAGTCACGATTGACGGCCCTGCGCCCGATCTCGTAGAAGTTATTCAAATAGCGCTCTCGGTAATCGGCTGCATTCCGTGCAATCGAAAAGAAAGCGCTGATCTGGTAATTGACAATATCTCCCAGCCGCCAAGTGCCGCCTTTCCAGGGTTGCGGAAAGTTCCACGCCGATTGTTTAGCGTCGTAGCCAATGCCGCGACCAAGCTTGTCGAACGGCATGTCGATCGGTGTCGCGATCTTAACGCTGGCCGATTCGGTCAAAATGCGCAGGCCCGCGTGGTAGACCATATAGTGCCGTGCAGGAGACCAAAGATCATAGACACCGTCGACCAAGACACCTTGCCTACCTTCCTGTGTCAACTCGAGAGCGGTGTTCAATCCGAGCGCATTCATGGATTGCAGAAGAACGGGATCAACATTGGGATCAATTGGATCAACCCAGGGAGGTAAATATATCCGCGGCCCATTTGCGCCCATCTGATGAAGGTCGTAAACGATCTGGGGGCGCCATGCATTCAGCACTTTCTCGACAGTGAGGCGTGTCTCGACCTGCGTGAAAGAGTACCAATCACGATTATCGTCATGCCCAACGTAGTGGTGCCACAGGACAACTGGGTTGCTACCCTCATACGGTGTGCCAAGGTATTTTTTATACCAATCCACAACAAGTTGCTGGCCATCAGGATTTAGCGACGGCACCAGCACAATGATGGTGTTGTGGAGAATAGAGAGAATGTCCGCGGAATTTCCTGTAGCCAGTCTGTACGCAAACTCAGTGGCGCTTTGCGAGCTGGCGATCTCGGTGGAATGGACATTGCATGTGACAACGAGGATCGTCTTGCCACGCGCGATCAGACCCTTGGCTTCTTCGGGCGACGTGAGCCGGGGATCGGCTAATTTTCTTTGAATCTCCTGATACTCCGCGACGTGCGCAAGATTCTCCGGCGCGGAAATCGTCAGCGCAACGAACGGACGCCCTTCTGTGGTTTTCCCCAGCTCCGCGTATCGCACACGGTCTGTTTGGGAAGCGAGCTTTTGGTAGTACCGGGTAAGATCTTGCCAGTCGGCGAGCTTTCGGTCTGCGCCCGGCTTGAATCCGAAAGATTCTTCCGGGGAAGTTACGTGGTTAGTCGTTGCCGCATGTGCTGGCCTTGCGAGCTGCGAGATAAGCGCAACAGAGAGCAAAAGCTTTTTCATCGAACGATCTCCTGAGATGGCCTAGATTGTATGCAAAGCAAAATACAATCCCGTATTGTTCAGCCAGAAACCTCCAGGAGACTGGTCGGGTGGCACCTCCTAACAATTCCCCTCCTCTGGCGAGGACGGGCAAATCAGACTTAGCGCTTGTTACTTGTTGCTCGGGCTGCTTTTTCGTATTCGAACACTCTTATTAATCTCCACGAGCTGACCGTCATGAACCGTCAAGAGAATCGAGCCGTACCGAATCGTCCGGAGGGCGTCGAGCGCTTGGCGAATCAGTTCCCTTTCGTCTTCGGGGAACGGCTTTAACTCCTCGTCCGTTAATTTTGCATCGGCTGCCGGTTTCCGGTTAGCCAGTTCAGCGTATAGCTTTGTCATCGTCGTTCCTTACCGGCTCGACTAAAATAAAAAACCCACCTACCAGATTGACTCCTGGCGGTGGGTTGATAAGTGCTTAGCTAGAACAGTGCGTTAGAACGCTTGGGCTAGCCTCCCCCAGCCAGAGGAATTTTGTGCGCGTGTACAAATGCAACAACACCGCGCGTGAAATAAAACCCTCTGGAGTTCAGCTAACATGAAGCGGACGATACAGGACAATCAAATTTCTGTCAATAGCTGTTTGTTGTTTTTTCTCGGCCCCAATTGATTTTGCTCATAACTGACACTAACTTTGGGATTTGAATTAAGCGCTCGGTCTCTGCAGATGCATGGCTTCAGCGATCACATCGGTGTACTTCAGCCCACTTCCGGTATTGAATAGAACGACGCGGTCCTCCCGTTTGAGAAAACCTGTCGCCAGCAAATGATCGTACGCCGCGGTCACTGCGGCGCCCTCCGGGGAAAGGAAAATTCCCTCATTCCTCGCCCAATCTTTCAGGGAAGTTAGAATTTCTGCATCGGGCAGAGCGACGGCAACACCGCCTGAATCCCGCAAGATGTCCAGCATGATCGAATCACCGTAGGGCTTCGGGACGCGTAGGCCCGCCGCAAAGGTAGCGGCGTTCTCCCACATTTGACTCGAAGTCGCGCCTTCTTCAAACGCACGAGCCACCGGTGCGCAGCCGGAAGATTGCACCGCTACCATGCGGGGGCGCTTCCCGGGTCGTACCCATCCGAGTTCTTCGAGTTCTCCGAACGCCTTCCACATGCCGATCAAGCCCACGCCGCCACCGGTGGGATAGAAAACCGCATCGGGATATTCCCAGCCGAGTTGCTCAACCAGCTCGTAACCCATTGTCTTTTTGCCCTCTACACGGAACGGTTCCTTGAGCGTTGAGATGTCGAACCAACCTTCTGTCTCCTTCCGTTCCGCAACGATGCGGGCACAATCGGAAATCAGACCATTGACCAATGTAACGTTTGCACCGTAGGCTGTCGCCTCAACATAGTTCGCGAAAGGAACATCGCTAGGCATGAAGATATGGGCTTCGATGTCACCGGCTGCGGCATAGGCGGCGAGCGCACCGGCGGCGTTTCCGGCAGACGGCACCGCCAGCTTCTTGAAACCGTAGTGCCGCGCCATCGTAACAGCGAGCGCGAGCCCGCGAGCCTTGAACGTGCCCGTTGGATTGGCGCCTTCTTCCTTGACGAAGGCGCTGGGGTGGCGACGACTGCGCAGCATAGGCGTCCAACCCTCGCCGAGAGTTACCGGCTCGACATCCGGGAGCACAGATCGGTAGCGCCACATACCGGTCCAAGGAAACTGAGCTGCAGATTCCCGAATCGCGTCCCGCGACGCGGTGCCGTGCAGCGGCTCAAGGTCGTAGCGAACGTACAAAGCACCTCTGCACTGAGGGCATAAGGTCTGCGGTGTTGCGGCGGAAACAGAAAGTTTGCATCGTGAGCATTCCAAGTGATCGATTGAAGGCATTCGCTGAAAATAGCAAACGTGCAAAAAGTGAGCAAGACGCAAAATCTAGATTCTGATTGCAGCCATTCACTCCATGCGCGATTCGAGAGCGCTGTTGTATCAGGCGAGACCAGGGATGAACAAAGCAGTATCGGACAAATTGCAGAAAAAAACGCAGTCGTCAGTACTGAATGTACTGACCCTTGTTGGCAGCCTCGCGTTCGCATCCGGGGCGCTATTGTCTCTGGTTGCTCCGCACGATTGGCTCACCGTTCTTCGGTGGGTTGGTCTCACTTTGCTCGCCGTGCCGGGCGTAAGGCGCAAATCACTGACATACTGGATTTTTTTATCAATGGTGATCGGCGCCGAGGTCGGACTCGATCGGCCACAACTCGCTGAGCATCTACGCGTCCTCAGCGATATTTTCCTGCGGCTGATCAAAGTCATCATTGCCCCTCTCATTCTGGGCACACTCATCACCGGTATTGCCGCGCACGGCGATCTGCGTGCCATCAAGCGAATCGGGTTGAAGAGCATTGTTTATTTCGAACTGGTGACAACAGCCGCGCTCTTCATAGGTTTGGCTGCCGCAAATATTAGCCGCGCTGGGGTTGGCTTGGCTTTACCTGTAGCCGGGGCCACGTCTTCGCCGCAAATCGCACCGGTACTGCGATGGGACGATTTCCTGCTCCATGTTTTTCCCGAGAATCTCGCTAAATCCATCGCCGACGAGCAAATCCTACAAGTAGCTGTATTCGCGATAATCTTCGGCATCGCACTCGCGCTCGTCTCGCAACCTAAACGCGTTCCGCTTCTGAACTTTTTTGACTCTCTGACCCAGACGATGTTCCGCTTTACTAATCTCGTCATGTATTTCGCGCCTTTTGGCGTGGGCGCTGCCATGGCCTACACAGTTGGCCACATGGGACCGGCGGTACTGCTGCCCTTGGGTAAATTGCTGCTCACTACCTATGCAGCTTTCGTGACTTTCGTAATCGTGGTATTGCTACCGATCGCTCTTTGGGTTCGTCTGCCTCTGCGACGGTTCCTGGCTGCAATTGCAGAACCAGCGAGCATCGCGTTCGCGACCAGCACATCGGAAGCGGCACTGCCGAGAGCAATCGAGGCCATGGAGCAATTTGGGGTTCCGCGAGAAATTGTCGCGTTCGTCATCCCCGCCGGATACAGCTTCAACATGGATGGGTCAACGCTCTATCTTTCTCTTGCGTCGATTTTTGTTGCACAGGCGGCCGGCATTCATCTCTCGTGGACGCAGCAGCTGGCGATGGTGTTCACGCTGATGTTGACGAGCAAGGGATTGGCTGGCGTCCCGCGGGCAGTGGTCATGGTCCTGCTGGCCACCGCGAGCACATTTCATCTTCCCGCCGAACCGATCGTCGTAATTCTTGGTATTGATGCGGTAATTGATATGGGACGAACTGCTTTGAATGTTACAGGAAATTGCTTGGCGTGCGCCGTGGTGGCGCGATGGGAAGGTGAACTCCTCACGAAGTCGTAGGGCAGGGTGCGAATTGACAACTTGTCTGGCTGGCCTTATCTTACGGCCATGATCGCTCGATCGACCTTTACTCGCTCTGGAATCGGCTTTTCACCCACGATAATTTGCCATCCCTGTTGTTGTTGACCGCCCCTTTTTAATTTCCCGATCTTTCTGGGTCACAATCTAAAGTGATGCACATAGTTGTACTTTATCGGGAAAGTCGTTTCTCTTTCAAAAAATCTCTAACGGAGTGAACATGGAATGCTTTTGGTTTCTACCAACATTCGGAGATGGACGTTTTCTCGGAACCTCCAAGCAGGCTCGCGACTCAAGCTATCCCTATCTCCTGCAAGTTGCACAGGCAGCTGACCAACTTGGATATGAAGGAATGCTATTGCCCACAGGAAGAACCTGCGATGACGCGTGGATCGCCGCATCTTCGCTGATCTCTTCTACCTCACGACTGAAGTTTCTTGTCGCAGTTCGTCCTGGTGTCATTTCTCCCACAGTATCGGCGCATATGGCGGTGACATTCAATCGATATTCGGGAGGTCGACTTCTTGTGAACATCGTGGCGGGCGGTGATCCGGAGGAGTCTCGTGGAGACGGCGTGTTCCTGACGCATGACGAACGGTACGAAGCTACCTCTGAATTTCTGACCGTGTGGCGGACTCTGATGGCCGGCGATATGTCGAACTTCCAAGGCAAGTATTTGCGCGTCGAAGGCGCTCACCTCGACTCCGGGAACCCTCTACTATATCCTCCCACGCTGTACTTTGGCGGTTCGTCGGCCGCGGCTCTTGATGTCGCAGCTCGGCATGTCGATGTCTATCTCACATGGGGCGAACCGCCATCTCTGGTCAAGGAAAAAATCGCGGCTGTTAAAAATGCCGCGGGCAAGTTCGGACGAACGATCCGTTTTGGAATTCGACTGCATGTGATCGTGCGGGAAACGACAGAAAAAGCATGGGAGGCGGCAAACAGCCTGATTCGATACGTCGACGAGAAAGCATTGTCTGTCGCCCAGCAACAGTACAGCCGCTTCGATTCCGAAGGTCAGCGACGTATGAACGAACTTAGGTCTTCCTCGCAGACACTCGAAGTCAGTCCGAATCTCTGGGCAGGTATCGGACTCGTCCGTAAGGGGGCCGGCACAGCTCTTGTAGGAGACCCCGAGACTGTCTCTCAGCGAATGCTCGAATACGCGGCTCTCGGGATTGATACGTTCATTCTCTCCGGCTACCCGCACTTGGAGGAAGCCTACCGCGTTGCGGAACTGCTCTTTCCTCTGTTACCAACTCGTTCCAGCTGACCACAGGGAAATGTCGTACGCCCGGCTGACGAGCTTCCTCATCAGCCAGGCGCACCGGCTTGCCATTCAGAGAACGGGAAGGGCGGTCACAGCGACAAATCAACCGGGACTACTGGTTCCCGGAGTTTTGTGCGTCCTGTGTTGCATGCTTTTTCGTATAACCGCGTGTTCCGTCTTTGGTTCCAAGGCCAACTCCGATATGGGATCGGTCAATGTTGTTTTCGTCGCAAGGCTGTTCGATAAGATCGTACGGTAGCAGCCGGAAGCTGCGGTTGAATTTAAATGGTTTGGTGTAATACTTCGGGTCATCGATCGTGACTTCTACCAGCAGGTGATCCAGATCTGGGCGCGTCCACCGCTCTACCAGGTGCAACGCGTCACTCTGGGGATGAGCGGTTTCATCGCCCCATATATGTGTCCCCTTAAACGCCACTGAGTCAACCACGAAAGCGTCACCATCCCAGTTACCTATCGCATTGCCATAGTAGGAGGGTTCGGGATCCGCGGGGTGCTGGCGGCCGTCAGCGGCAACAATTCTCCAGCTTGTATCACGCTCGTAGAGAAAGGCCACTCGCTTTGAATTCTGAACAATTTCGAACGGTTGACCGCTGAGGTCCGCCCTCGGCACGCCCTGAAGTATGCAAAGCGCAGAGGGGTCAACTTCTTTCGTCAAGTTGTACTGGTATGCCTGTTGACCCGCGGGCGTGTAAGGCAGCTGTGTACCGGGGAGCTCTCTACCAATGTGTTGTAGTCCGCCCACAGGGCCACCCCAAACGCCGGACAAATCCGGCTTGCCATCCGCCGTGCGGGGAGCGGGTTTGGGAGTTGGATTTCTTGGCAAAGCGTATTTGCCCACGCCCCCGATGGTTGGGGAATTCGCTCCACGGGTGTTGCCGGATTGGCCATTGGGCGACGACTGGGCCGGTGCCTGCATGGATGTGAATGCAGCCATCGCGATTGCAGCTGCAAGGGTAGAAAACCGCACAATTCTATTGCTTCTCACTTTACATTCTCCTTTTCGCTTTTGAATTTTTCTTAAAACCAATTGCTTCTGTCGAAAAAACGGCTTTAAAAAGGCCGCGTCAGTGGACTGAATAGCGGGCTGGACTTATCGGATTTATTTGTGGATCGCTGAAAGGTCAGCGACAACAAGAGGGTTGCCCGCTATGCAGCATGAAGCTGCGCGGACAACAAACACCGGAAGTGTGAATCGGCTGCACGAGCGTACCCTAGCTGAGTCGTGCAAAACTGTCAAGAAAATGAGCGATCAACGATTTCGCCCATTGTATTCGCCTTGCCCAATCCCCGCAGAATCTTGCTCGCAAGAATCGCTTGACAGCAATTCGTCTGGTCGGGTAGATTGCCGTTTGTGAGAGTTATTTCTGCTTTTGCCTGTTGTTGTCCCCACAGCATAGTGCTGGCGGATGGGACACGCGTGTGAGCAGACAACTGTAGCCGCTGAAATTTCGTAATTTGTTTTTGCGAAGGCCCGCTTCCAGCAGTTTTGGGAGCGGGCCTTTTTGTTTTGCGGCGGAATTTACAAACTGGGTCTTCTTGGGAAGCCGGCCACAGCCCTTAAGAGACCGCTTATAAAAACTCAAGAGATCAGGAGAAAGTGAAATGAGATTTAAGAAACCGATTTTAGTTGCACTGTTCAGCTTACTGAGTGCACTCCCTGCAATCGCGCACCATTCGTTCGGGGCGGAATTCGATGAAAGCAAACCGATCGAATTGAAAGGGACTGTCACCAAAGTCGAATGGTCGAACCCTCACGTTTATTTTTACGTCGACGTTAAGGGCAACGACGGCACCGTCGTGAATTGGGGCCTGGAAACCGATAGCCCCGGAGGATTAATTCGCCGCGGCTGGACGCGCACTTCACTCAAGGTGGGTGACCAGGTCTCGATCAAAGGTTACGTCGCTAAGGATGGTTCTCACCTCGCGGATGCGCGGCTTGTGACGCTGGCCGACGGACGCAAGGTGTATGGCGGAACGGCCGGTGATGGCGGACCGGGCGATCCAGCCGGCAATTAGTCCAGCTTGGAAATTCAGGAAGCGCACGAGGCTGGTGGTTCCAACACCAGCTTTGTGCGCATAAATCTGACTTTTCGGATTCGAGCGAAACAATGTTTCTTTTGCACTTGTGCCAATGGCTTTACGCAACACCACTTGGAACGGCGATTCGCGAATCCCCGTTTGCTTATCCCATGATCGAATCAATCCACGTGTTGGGAATCACGCTATTAGTCGGAACTGTTTCGATTGTGGATCTGCGTCTTCTCGGGGTTGTTCTGAAGCGAGAACAGGTTTCCGAAGTAGTTAGTCAGATCCTGCCCGTGACCTGGTGTGGCTTTGTCATTATGTTTGTCAGTGGGTTTCTTTTGTTTTGGTCGAAAGCCGAACAGTGCTACGGGAACCCCGCCTTTCGCATCAAGCTGGTACTGCTTCTCCTGGCAGGACTGAATCCGTTAATTTTCCATTTGACGGTGTATCGAAGCGTTGCCGCGTGGGATGGATCGCTCGTAACACCCAACAGAGCGAAGCTGGCGGGCGCTCTTTCCTTGACGCTATGGAGCGCGACCATCATCGCAGGACGAGCAATTGCGTATTTCAAGTAGCTTGGTCGCCGTTCGTACTAACGGCTGCAACTGAGGCAATACGGATGACGATTCTTTCTTTGTTTCAATGGCTTGGTCACACTTCGGTGGGGCTGGCGATGCGGCACTCCACATGGGGAGTGGCGGTCGTCGAGATGGTTCATCTTCTCGCGCTCGCCGTTCTCGGTGGGACCATCGTATTGGTTGACCTTCGGCTGTTCGGCATTGGACTGAAACGTCAGCCCGCTGCGCGTCTGGCGCATGAACTGTCCCCACTTTTTGGGGGAAGTCTCGGAATTCTGGTGTTTTCGGGCGTGCTGATTGTGTCGGCCGAGCCCATGAAGTGCTATCACAGCGCCGCTTTTCGGGCGAAGATGCTGTTACTTGTCATAGCCATACTGTTTCACTTCACTCTTCACCGCAGTGCGGTTACGTCAGCTACACAAAAGATCTCAACCGCTTCGTCGAAATTGGCGGCTGCTTTATCGCTAGCGCTATGGCTGAGTGTTGGACTGGCTGGTAGAGCGATCGGCTTTCTCTAAGAGAACTTGGAAAGGTACAACTCATGAAGATCGCTCGCATTGGAATGCTCGTGATGACTCTATGCTTTTCTTCTGCGGCGATGGCTCAGTCTCTCACTGGTCTTTGGGAAGGTAAAGTATCTATCGATGCATTGAGTATTCCATTTCAGATTGAAATTGCGAGTGACGGATCAGACGTGAAAGGTGCATTCCTAAACGGGGAGCAGAAAGTAACATCTACCGCCGGGCACTTCGAAGATGGCGTCCTCGTGCTCAATTTCGACGAATACGCGGAAACACTGCAAGCAACGCTGAAAGACCACCATCTCACCGGCACCATCGAGGGACGATTTGGTCCAGGCCCCCGAAAGAAGCTCCCATTTGAGGCACAGCCTTTCGTTCACGCTCCAGCATCGGAAGCAGCGAGCGTTCCCTCGATTGACGGCGTTTGGGAAATTGAGAACAAGAGCCCAAAGGGCGAATTGGCGTGGCGACTCATCGTTCGTCAAACCGGCGCAGAGGTATCCGCCGCGATCCTTCGCGTAGATGGTGACACAGGCTCTCTCACCGGACATTACAACGACGGTGAGTTCAAGCTGAGTCATTTCTCGGGCGAGCGCCCATATCTGGTCGACGTGACGCCTCAGAGTGACGGCACCATCTCATTAACGGTAAGTGACCGTACCGGAGCAAGGGACCTAACGGGTTATCGTCCAGCTGCGGCGCGAGCTAAAGGGCTCCCTGAACCGACTGACCCTACCCAGCACACAAAGGTCAAGGATCCGAGCAAACCTTTCGAATTCAGCTTTCGTGACGTCGAGGGGAACCTCATTTCCAATACGGACCCTCGCTTTCGTGGAAAAGTAGTGCTGGTGAATATTACTGGCAGCTGGTGCCCCAATTGCCACGATGAAGCACCTTTTCTTGCCGAACTCTATCGCAAGTACCGGGGTGCCGGTCTGGAAATAGTAGCGCTGGATTTTGAAGAAGCCGAGCAACTGGAAGATCTGGCTAGATTGCGCGCTTTCATCAAGCATTACGGAATCGAGTACACCGTGCTGGTTGGCGGACTTCCCGACCAGGTAAACGAGAAGATACCCCAACTCGTAAACCTGAACGCCTGGCCAACGACCGTTTTCATTGGGCGGGACGGACTTGTTAACGGGATCAATGTCGGCTTTGCGAGTCCTGCGAGTGGTGAGTTCAACAATCAGCAGAAAGAGGAAATTACAGCGAGCGTGCAAGCGCTGCTTGCGGAGAACCAACACGCTTCGCGTTGACATTCTGCCGCGCATCTCAAACGGCGGAATGCGGTCCGCGCAGAGAAGCGTCGGCCGTTCCGGGACACCCCCCTGGCTCACCCCCCAGGATTCCCGGAGGCTGACGCTCTCAGCGCGTCTTTTGCCAAGAACGCCTGGGTGCAGTATGAAAGAGTTGCCAAAATGAATTCGGTCCACCTAATTCATCCGCTCTATTCACTCTCCGGCTTCATCGTCGGGCTCTTGGTGGGACTAACCGGTGTGGGCGGCGGGTCGTTGATGACTCCGCTGCTGGTAATTCTATTCGGCATCCCCGCAACCACCGCCGTCGGAACCGATTTGCTCTACGCGTGCATCACCAAGAGTGTTGGCACGGCGGTGCACGGCTTCAGCGGAACTGTCGATTGGCCCATTGTTGGAAAACTCGCAGCCGGTAGTGTTCCTGCTACGGTGCTGACGCTTCTCATACTATCCCGCCACCAAGGACAGCTGGATCGCAGCAGCAATACCATCACGTCCGTCTTGGGCGTGGCGTTGATCTGCACCGCAATATCGATCGTCTTCCGAAAATGGATCTTGGACACGTTCGCCAGCGTTGCCGGCAAACTTAACTCGAGAGGAAGAACGTTCTTCACGGTCCTGTCGGGCATCGTGCTGGGGATATTGGTATCACTTTCCTCGGTTGGTGCCGGTGCCATCGGTGTGACGTTTCTGCTCATTCTCTACCCCAAAATGCCCGCAGGGAAACTGGTCGGCTCGGACATAGCGCACGCTGTTCCCCTGACCTTGATCGCAGGTATCGGGCACTGGTTCCTTGGATCGATCGATGGACTGCTGTTGCTTTCACTTTTGGTTGGTTCGGTGCCAGGGATCATCGTCGGGAGTTATATTTCATCGCGGGTTCCCGATAAATTGCTTCGCCCCGTTCTGGCCGGAACCCTTGCGGCGGTGGGCGCAAAACTCTCTCTATAGCAAACAGGAAAGTCGGATTCCAATGACGGCAGCAAACAAGTCGGCAACCTTATCAGAGGCTCCCGCGTCGCACGTGCGCCTGGGACAGCGACTACTCGAGCGTATCGGCAACACGCCTCTCCTCCGAATGGCACGGATAGCCTCTTCATTCCCTAATGTCGAGATTTATGCCAAGGCGGAGTGGTTTAACCCAGGCGGATCAGTAAAGGATCGCGCAGCATACTCGATGATCAGCGAAGGCGAACGCCGAGGAGATTTACGGCCTGGAGAAGTGATCCTCGATGCGACCAGCGGCAACACGGGAATCGCCTATGCGATGATTGGAGCTGCCCTTGGCTATCGCGTGAAGCTCTGCCTTCCTACGAGTGCCTCGCCCGAGCGAAAGCATATCCTCCAAGCTTATGGCGTTGAAATCGTTTACACGCCGGGCGATGAGGGAACCGACGGCGCGATTCGCCGCGTTCGCGAGATTTACAAAGCCGATCCCGAGAAATATTTTTACCCTGACCAGTACGGGAACCCTGCGAACCCGGCGGCACACTATAACGGTACGGCGCCGGAAATCTGGCTGCAAACCGAAGGGCGCATCACTCATTTTCTTGCCGGTCTTGGAACAAGCGGTACTTTTGTGGGTACTTCTCGTCGGTTGAAAGAACTAAATCCCAAGATCCGGTGCATCAGTATGCAGCCGGATTCGAGCTTTCACGGCCTCGAAGGTTTGAAACACATGGCCACCGCAATCGTGCCGCCGATTTACGATCCGGCTGTCGCGGATGAAGATGTAGCCGTGCAGACTGAAGACGGCCAGGAAATGACCCGGCGCCTGGCGCGAGAGGAAGGAATTCTCGCCGGCGTAAGCGCGGGCGCCGCCCTGTGGGCCTGCATTGATCTGGCGCGGCGGATTCCTCGCGACGAACATGCGGTGATCGTTACGGTGTTTCCCGACTCCGGCGACAAGTATTTGAGTGACAAGTTCTGGAGCGAAGCATGAGTGAACCGGCGCTGAAAATCAAAAGCGAATTACTGAAGCACATTCACGCGCATGGAGTGGACACATATCCACACGAGTGCTGCGGAGCGCTTCTCGGACGGGAGAGCGACGACTCGCGCGAGGTGCTTGACTTGCTGCCCCTCGCGAATCGTCGCAACGATTCACCCCGCAATCGTTTTGAGGTAACGCCCGACGACGTGCGCCTGGCCGAAAGGACGGCGAACGAAAAGAAGATCGAGTTGATCGGATGGTATCACTCGCATCCCGATGCTCCGGCACGGCCCAGTGAGTTTGACCGGGAGCACGCGTGGCCCTGGTACAGCTACATCATCGTCAGCGTCCAGAAGGGTGAGCCGCGCGAAACAACGTCATGGCGCCTTCGTGACGACCGTGCGGCTTACGATCCGGAAACGGTTGAAACGATTGCGCATTCCGCCAGCACTTAGCAGGTTTTAACGCCCGATGCATCCTGTCGAGTGATCGCAGTGATTTCTTAAGGAGAAAATCGAATGCCAGTCAAAGTCGTGATCCCAACGCCGCTGCGCGCCTATACCGGCAAACAGGAGAGCGTCCAATTACAAGCAGCGACGGTGGGAGAGGCGCTGTCTGCGCTGACCAGCCAGTTCGCGGACTTGAAGAAGCATCTTTTTAACGAAGATGGACGCCTCCGCAGCTTCGTTAACGTCTATGTGAACGACGAAGACATCCGGTATTTGCAGAGGGACCAGACGCCTGTTCGTGAAGACGATGTCGTGAGCATCGTGCCCTCGATTGCAGGCGGCGCGGCTTCGCCCGCAACAGTTCCCGAGATCACTCCGCGCGAGTTGAAGTCCCGGCTCGACCGAGGCGACAATATTTACATCCTCGACGTGCGCGAGCCGCACGAATATCAAGTCTGCAATATCGGCGGACACTTGATCCCTCTTCGCGAACTTTCGAGCCGCGTGAACGAACTCGACAGTTCGCGCGAGATCGTGGCTCATTGCCGCGGTGGCAAGCGCTCGGCTGAAGCCTCTGAATTGTTGCGTAAGGCGGGCTTTCGCAATATATGGAACCTCAAGGGCGGCATTCTAGCTTGGTCGAAGGAAGTAGACCCATCCCTACCAACGTAATGGCTTCAGATTTGATGACCGTAACTCGACGCATGGAACAAGAGTTTCGATACGAAGCTTCGCGTCAGGTCCAGCCGAACGGCAACGGAAACAGTTTCGTCGGTTTGGGAAAAATCAACCGCCGCAATGTCTCTGGTGCTCTGGCTCGCTGTCGGTTTTGTCGGCCGGGCGATTGGATTTTTTTAGAACGCTCGTAACACCTGCAAGATCAAAAGGAGAAACACAAATGCGTTACTTTTCGCGTTCGAAGTGGAAGCTCGTACTCGCTCTATCAGCAGTTGCATCGGTATCGCAATTCGCCGCCCCGGCATCCGCTGACGAAGTTACAAAGTGGAACCTAATCACGGTAAACGCCACCAAGGCCGGCAAATTGAACAGCAATCTTGGATCGCGCGTGGATGCAATCGAAGCGATCGCCGTGTACGATGCTGTGAACGCCATCAAGCATTTCGGTTCACCGTATCATTACAACAAGCCCGCGGCCGGTCCTGCCTCTCCAGAGGCAGCCGCTGCGGAGGCTGCTCACGATGTATTGGTTCACTTTTTCCCGGCCCAGCAGTCAGACCTCGATGCAAATCTTGCGAGCAGTCTGGCTTCAATCGCTAATAGAGCTGAGAAATCGAACGGGCAATCCGTTGGCGCGGCTGCCGCGCTCGATATTATCGCTCTACGGTCGAACGACTGCTCCAGTCCCGATGTTCCCTACGCCGCCACTGGAGTGACGGGCGCCGGGCAGTGGCGTCCGACCCCTACAGCATTCGCGCCCGGCATCAACTCGCAGTGGGGAACCGTAACACCCTTTGTTTTGAAATCGGCGAGTCAGCTCCGTCCTCCCGCGCCTCCGTCCGTTGGCAGCCCGGCGTACAACAAGGCTTCGGCAGAAGTGAAAGATATTGGCTCCGCCACCAGCACGACTCGCACGGCAGATCAAACGCACATTGCCAAGTTCTATACGCAGGACGCGGAATTGCCGGCGAATGAGGCAGCCCGGATTCTTGCTGAAAAACACGGAACGTCGCTGGAAACGAATGCGCTTGTATTTGCGCTGGTCGACATCGCTGTTGCCGACGCACGAGTCGCCATTTCCGAGGCAAAATACACCTACAAATTCTGGCGGCCGGTTACGGCCTTGAATGCGAACCCGGACGGGACTGTCACCAATAACTACTCGGCATGGACGCCTCTGCTTGTAACTCCTCCGCACCCGGAATACCTGAGCGGCCATAGCGCCACCGTGGCGGCCAGCGTTGAAATCCTTAAAAAGTTCTATGGCGACGCAGACACATTGACAATTCACACAACGACCTCAGGTGAGAATGCCAGAACTGTTGCGAACCTGAGCCAGATCGCCGAGGAGAATGGCCTAAGCCGAATCTACGGTGGCATCCACTTTTCGTTCTCGAACGGCCGAGCTCAGCAAGTGGGCCGTGAAGCGGCGGAATACGCACTGAAGCACGGGCCGCACGCACTGAAGAATCCGGAGGCAAAGTGAGCGCGCTTGGCCCTGGTACAGCTACATGCTCTTCATCGTCCAGAAGGGTGAGCCTGGCGACACAACAACATCATTCATGGCGCTTCGTGACGACCGTGCGGCTTACGATCCGGAAACGATTGAAACGATTGCGCAGTCCGCTAGCCCTTAGCAGGTTTTTAACTCCCGATGGATCCTGTCGAGTGATCGTAGTGATTTCTTAAGGAGAAAATCGAATACCAGCAATTACAACTCCACTGCGCGCCTATCCGGGCAAGCAGGAAAGCGTTCAATTGCAGGTAACGACGGGAGGAGAAGCGCTGTCCGCGCTGACAGGGCAGTACGCGGACCTGAAAAAGCACCTCTTCACCGAAGACGGCCGCCTCCGCAGCTTCGTGAACGTCTATGTGAACGATGAAGACATCCGCTACTTGCAGAAGGGCCAGACGCCAGTGAGTGAAGGTGACATCGTGAGCATCGTTCCTTCGATTGCAGGCGGCGCTCAATCAATCTAAATAAATTTTAGTTAACAATTAGTTCAGGAGAATTTACATGGCAACAAAAACTAGAATTCCCGTGGAGCAGCCGATGGCCAACCCCGCCCCGTCACTTTCGAAAGAAGAAGTTCTGCGCTACAGCCGGCATCTCATCATGCCCGAGGTTGGCATGGACGGGCAGCTCAAGCTCAAGAAAGCGAAGGTGCTGTGCATCGGCACCGGCGGACTTGGAGCTCCTCTCGGCCTCTATCTCGCGGCCGCTGGGGTAGGGTGCATCGGCTTGGTGGATTTTGACACCGTCGACTTTACGAACTTGCAGCGCCAGGTGCTTTTCGGCACCACCGACGTGGGCCGCCCCAAGATTGAAGCGGCTGCTGAACATCTTCGCAGTCTGAATCCTCTGATCCAAATCGATACCTTCGAGACGCGCCTCACCGGCGAAAACGCCCTCGATCTTTTCAAAGACTACGACATCATCGTCGACGGTACCGATAATTTCCCGACGCGTTATCTCGTGAACGACGCCTGTGTTCTGCTCGGCAAACCGAACGTCTACGGCTCGATATTCCGCTTCGAAGGCCAGATCACCATTTTCGGCGCTCCCGACGGACCCTGCTACCGCTGCTTGTACCCGGAACCGCCCCCGCCGGGACTCGTGCCCTCGTGCGCCGAAGGCGGCGTGCTCGGCGTGCTTCCGGGAATCGTCGGAACGATTCAGGCTGCCGAAACGCTGAAGCTCATCATCGGCAATGGCGATCCGCTGATCGGGCGCCTGCTGTTGTTTGACGCGCTCGGGATGAAGTTCCGCGAACTCAAGTTGCGGAAGAATCCCGAATGCCCGGTTTGCGGCGAGCATCCTACCGTCACGAAGCTCATCGACTATGCGGAATTCTGCGGCATTCGTGGCGAGGAAGCACCGGCTCCGCCAACGACGGTTCCCGAGATCACTCCGCGTGAACTGAAGTCCCGCCTCGACCGCGGTGACGACATTTACATCCTCGACGTGCGCGAGCCACACGAGTACCAGATCTGCAATATCGGAGGCTATCTGATCCCGCTCGGTGATCTTTCGAGCCGTGTGAACGAACTCGACAGCTCCCTCGAGATTGTGGCCCATTGCCGCAGCGGCAAACGTTCAGCGGAAGCCGCTGAATTTTTGCGCAAGGCAGGCTTCCATAAAATATGGAACTTGAAGGGCGGAATTCTGGCCTGGTCGGATGAAGTAGAACCATCCCTCCCCCGGTACTGAGCTTCGGGTGGCGCCAGAGGAGAGACATCAAAGGAATGTTTTCCTTGTCTTTATCCTGGAAGAATGACTTTCTGAAAACTGTTGCGTGTAGCGTTCTAAAACTCTCCAAATACGGACAAGACCTTTAAGGAAAGTTAGATTTCGCCCGGGCCATTTCTGCCCGGGGGGAAGACTGAAGATGGACAATCCACGTGTAGTTATCGCATTTGCGTTTTACGTTTTGTTGTTGTCGGGTGGGTCGCCTGCGCGAGCGGATGACGGGTTGCCACAGACAGACCAGGAGCCGTCAGTATCATCACTACAGTCAGGGGGTGGTTTCTTTCATGATTGGTTTGGGATGGTCGCAGAGAGCCAGGCCGAGCAGCCGCATTGGATTACTCCGCTGGTGACCGTAACTCCCCGTCTGGAACAAGAGTTTCGATACGACGTTTCGCGCCAGGTCCAGCCAAACGGAACAACGGTCCTCGAAAACTTCGGAGGCTCGAAGGGACTCGAAATCATTCCATCTCGGCACATAGAGCTGATCTTCAGTCTGCCGCCTTACATCGTGCGCAGTGTTAACGGCGTGCCGGATGGCTACGGCGACGTGTCATTCCTGCTGAAGTATCGCTTCGCTTCGGCCAACGAGGAGCACGGCAACTATATTGTCACTGCATTTCTAGCTGGCTCGATTCCCACGGGGTCATACACAAACGGAACTCTGGACGCTACTTTCACACCTACAATCGCGGTCGGAAAGGGCTGGCGAGATTTTGATGCTGTGACGACATTGGGCGTCGTGCTGCCCGTCGATGAAACAAATCGAATTGGGCGACAAATCGTCTGGAACAGCACGTTTCAATATCGCGTACTGCGAAAGATTTGGCCCGAACTAGAGGTGAATTCCACATTCTTCTCACAGGGGCCGAACGACGGCAAGAAACAAACGTTTTTAACTCCCGGAGCGGAGTTTGGGAAATTTCCTTTGTGGCACCGGCTGGGATTGACTCTAGGCGCTGGCGTGCAAATCGCGACGACTCAGTTTCACACTTACAACCACAAATACATCTTTACCGTTCGGCTCCCGTTCTAATTCTCACCTGAACTATTCCCACTGAGCAGTCCCCGACTACAGCAAGCCCGGGGCACGCCCTTGCTTGAGGTTCCATATCGCGGCAACAAGGGCGTCTATTTCTTCGCAGGTATTGTAGAGCGCGAGCGATGCTCGTACGCTCGCCTCCAGCCCAAACCGGCGGAGGATGGGCTGCGCACAGTGATGTCCTGAACGCACGGCGATTCCTTCGCGATTCAGCGCCGCACCCACATCTTCTGTTCGGAAGCCATCCAGCACGAAGGAAATAACCCCCGCCTGTTCCTTTGGCGCGCCAACCAAGTGAAGTCCAGGAATACCACGGAGGGATTCGATCGCGTATAGCAGAAGCGCGTGCTCGTAACGTTCGATGTTGGCCATGCCGATGCGCTCGAGATAATCAATGGCTGCACCAAGACCCACCGCGTCAGCGATATTGCCAGTGCCCGCCTCAAAACGACCCGGGGGTACTTGATAGGAAGTCTTCTCGAAAGTCACGTCGGTAATCATGTTGCCGCCGCCCTGCCAGGGAGGTGTTTGGTCGAGCACGGCAGACTTCCCATACACGACGCCGATGCCCGTGGGAGCAAACACCTTGTGGCCCGAGAACACATAGAAATCGCAATCGAGCAGCTGCACGTTGACAGGCATGTGGGATACAGCCTGAGCCCCGTCGAGGAGCACCTTCGCGTCATAGCGGTGCGCCATTTCGATCATTTTCTGCGCGGGAGTCACCGTGCCGAGGGCATTGGACACCTGCGGCAAGGCCACCAGGCGCGTGCGCGGCCCCAGGAGCTTCTGATACTCATCGAGCAGGATTTCGCCGTGATCGTCCACCGGTGCTACTCGGAGCTGCGCTCCTCTTTCTGCGCACAGCATCTGCCAGGGCACGATGTTCGCATGATGCTCAAGCCAGGTTATGACGATCTCGTCGCCCTTTCCTACGTTCTGCCATCCCCAGCTTTGCGCAACGAGGTTGATTCCCTCCGTCGCGCCCCGGACAAATATGATCTCGCGGGAACTCGAAGCATTTAGGAAACGCCTGACCTTTTCTCGTGCTGACTCGTATGCATCGGTGGCTCGCGCCGCCAGTTCGTGAGCGGCGCGATGTACGTTGGAATTCTCGTGCGCGTAGAAATAATTTAGGCGGTCGATCACCGACTGAGGTTTTTGTGTCGTCGCAGCGTTGTCGAGCCATACGAGCTGGCGCCCGCTTACGCGCTCTTGCAGAATCGGGAAGTCTCGCCGGATCGCTCCCACCTCGAAAGCCCGCGATGAAAAGCCCAATTCGGGTAGCCCAATCGGTGGCGCGCTGATTGGCTCCGGCGTAGCTACTGCCTCTCCGGTTGATAGCTGCCGGATGTCATCAAGGAACTGGAAAGACCGTCCCGCCTCTGTTGCGTTCAGCTGTGTCCATGCGCCTGGAACAGCCGGTGCCGAAACAGGAGACGAACCAGAAATCGCGGAAAGATCCGGAATCTGCTGCGGAAACGCACGGAAGACGCTCTCAGGAGAATCCGCCACCGCGGCCGGAGACGCCGATGATAACGGGGACGCAGGGACCGCCGAAAGGAGCGGTCTTGCTTCTTCGAGAAAGGAGAATGATGGAACGGCAGAAAAAGTCGAAACGAGGTCTCCTGGGATCGCGGGAACCGACTCCGGCAGATTCGAAACTGGCGGGAATGCTGGCACGGCAGGCGCCCCGAGAGAAGAAGGTAGTGTGCGCAGACCGGCCTCGGTGACGCTGAACGCATCGGGTGCCGCAAGTTGCGCAACATTGGGAACATTCGAAAGAGATTGGGCACTTGCGAGAGAAGGCGGCAGTTGTGAATCCGCGGCGGCACGACTACCGTCTTGTCCTTGGAGCGCTGGCCATGCTGTGAAAAACTCGTTTGCCATACGAGCGAGCACCGTAGGATTCGGGAACCCCGCGGGCGCTTTGCCGGCATCCCAGGAGTCCGGCACAAATTCACCGGGTTTGTCTACCGATGCTTGCTCTGGGCGTTCACTTGTACTCATGGTAGTTTCCCACTTCGACGTCTTCCAGCGCTGCGATGGCGTCTTCTGTAAGCACTGCCGCTGAGCAATAGAGAGAAATCAGGTAGGAAGCTAGCGCCTTGGTGTTGATGCCCATGAATCGGACGGAAAGGCCTGGCGTTTGCTCCCCCGGCAGTCCGGGCTGAAACAGACCGATCACACCTTGTTTCTTCTCGCCGACGCGCAATAGAAGAATGTTTGTCTTGCCCCCTGGCCCTTTGGGATTCTTGTGGGCGCCCACACTGAGCTTCTCTGTCGGAAAGATCGGAACGCCGCGCCAAGTGAGGAACGGAGAACCGAAAAGATTCACGGTCGGAGGTGGAACGCCCCGCGCCGTGCATTCACGTCCGAAAGCAGCGATGGCACGCGGGTGTGCCAGAAAGAAAGAGGGCTCCTTCCAGACTTTGGTAAGCAACTCATCCAGATCATCTGGCGTGGGGGAGCCTTTCCGCGTCTTGATCCTCTGCGAGGGAGGGACGTTCTTCAGCAGCCCATAGTCTTCGTTATTGATCAGCTCGTTCTCCTGTCGTTCCTTGACGTTTTCGATAGTGAGCCGGAGCTGTTCACGAATCTGATCGTACGGGTTGCTGTAGAGATCGGACATGCGCGTGTGGACGTTGAGTACCGTCGAGAGAGCACACAATGTATATTCGCGCGGCTTTTCGTCGTAGTCTACGAAAGTGTCCGGCAGCGCCTTCTCATCCTGGGTGCCGCAGGCGACTTCGACGGCCTCTTGGTTCACGACCCGGTTCACCCGGAATGTACCGGCCTCCAGGGGTTTCCAGTCGAGGAGCCGCACGAGCCATCGAGGAGTAATCGCCGAATATTGCGGCGGCGTCTTGGTGACATTCGCAAGTTGAAATGCTGCGCGATCGCCTAACGCATGGTGTGCTGTATTTTCAGCCATCAGATCATCCTCTTCTTCCTAAGGTGAAATTGACTTCAATTAGAATTCTGATTCCGCAAGTATGGGAGGCTCAAGTCGTCGCTCAACCGCCAGCGTCCCACGCATGTTACGAGATGAGAATAACGAACGTAATAGACGAACTGAATAGACAATGTGCGGTATTATGTGGCTTATGCCGAAGATCATAAAGGAAAAGACCTCTTCCACAGAAGCTACTTCAAAGCTTCTTGATTCCATCGGTTGGAACATCTTACGGGAACTCCAGCGTAACGCTCGCATTCCGTTTGCCGAACTCGGCCGCAGAGTGGGGCTCTCCACACCTGCCGTGATGGAGCGCATCCACCGGATGGAAGACGCCGACATCATTACAGGATATCGAGCGGACCTGAACTACGAGAAGATTGGCTACCGGATCCTTGCCTTCATCCGCGTCAGCGTGGTCGGCGATTTCATGCCGCGTATCATGCGGGTCGCACAGGAGGAGCAGGAAGTGCTCGAGTGCCATCGCGTGACGGGTTCCGACTCATTCATCATGAAGGTCGCCGTGGGATCTGTAGATGAGTTACAGACGCTAATCGACCGCATGACGCCCTATGTTGCGACAACTACCTCTATCGTACTTTCTGCCATTGTTACTGGTCGCATCATTGAACCCAAGCAGACTGGCCGTACCACTAAGAAGTAACTATGGGCGGCGGCACGCTTCAAATTTTTTCTCTACTCTTTGTCGTTCGGCACGCTGGGCCGAACCTTCATCGTCTTGGTGATCTCGACTAGACGTCCGTCGTGGACAGTCAACACAATCGAGCCGTAACGGATTGTCTGCAGCCCATGGATCAACTCGCGAATGGCTTCTGGTCCGCTCTTCATTAACGCGGCTTCCAGTTCCGCACTGCTGGAATCACTCGCGATCCGAGGTGATTGAGCGAGTGATTCCTGGATTGTTGTATCGTTTTTCGTCATCGATTTTGTCCCTCAAGGCCACCTAAAAACAAAAAACCCACTAGCCAGTTCGTCTTCTGGCAGTGGGTTGCTGGACTGCTAAGCTAGTCAGCTCTTAGATTGCTGTTCCTAGCGCCCCTATGCCAAAGGACAGATGTGCGCAGCACGTACAGCGACACTGGCAACACGTTGTCCTTTGGATCTTCTGCGTCATAAGGAGGTTAACCTACACTGCACTCGGATTGATGTCAAGACTCCTCCGTTATGTGCATGGGGTAGCACCGTATCAATTTGCTCTCGCATTGACCGTTCCTCACTTCTGGTGAGAGTCCAGCGAAGCGGAAGATAATGAAGCGGATCGCTGAGCGGTTCCCTCCAAGGCAGCCATTGATTTCTGCTCCTGCAGCTTATGTGGCAGGTATCGTTCTTGATGCTTGGGGAATTCGTCTAGTGCCCGCCTCTTTCCAATGAGTTGGCGTTGTAGGTCGAGACCAATTTCCATCTCCCACCCATCGATAACACCGAGCTCCGCTGCCTTCGAAGCGGGGCCGTCCATCTATTCCTTTAATCCCTCGCGGGGAAGTAAGCGCCCAACGAGTACAAGATCTGCCCGATTGAGGCCTTGCCGAAGCTCTACGTCCATAGCCCGGCCATCCGATGTTTTCATGCCCTGCAGCTCCTGGATGGCTCTTGCAAAAATCGCTTTGCGGCGGCTCTTGAACCTATGCCAGCCAGCATTCGGTAGGTTCAGAACTCGTATCAAATTCAGCAGCTCGATCGAATGGTCCCGTCCAATCCCGCGCCCGATCAGAATGGGCTCCAGGTAAAGCCTGAGCACGAAAGCCAATTCGCTCCTTAGCTTGAGCATTTCCTTTGGTCGGCTGACCACTCGGCGGGCAAGAAGTTGCCGGCTGAAGGGATCGGAAAAAGATACCCGAAAGGTTGTCTGCTCCAATCGGTGGCGAGTTTTGTCGATCAATTCAAACCCGTCAATTAGGGTGAACCCGTAGCCCTTCAGCCCTGCTCTCTTCAGTTCCTCCACTGCGTCAAGCTCCAGGTAATAGGCCTTCATCTTGAGGTTGATTGCCTTACGCTTCAGGTATGCGAGGTCCCGGCCCCCAAAGGATTCCCATCCCAACAGCCGGGCTAAACTGCGAACCGGGACGTGGCAGTGGCAGGAAACTGCGCCGTTTCCAAAGCGCGAATATTGGCAGCCTTGATCCACCCAAAGGCTTTCCATCGCCCCCAATATGCGGGCCTCTTCCACTGTCAGAATTCCCCGCTCTTCATCCTTTGGAAAGAGCCGTCCGCGAATCAGGGGAACCTCTGTGACATGCCCTCCCAACACCCGGAATTTGGCCATGACGCGGTCGCTCTTGGCCTTGTTTGTGGAAAGGGTGAAAAAGTCGGGACCGATGAAGGTGGTCCACGGAATCGACTTCGCGGAGTAAGGAAAAGTCATCGTGTCCGACTCCCGAACCGGAGCTCCTTTTCTCGTGATGGGCTCCAGTTCAGTGAAAAGATCCCGAACAAAAGGACTACTGTGGCTCTGCTGGTTAGGGAATGAATTTGGGGAGGATACAAGGCTACCGCTCTGCCTTCGTTGAACTTCGTGGCTTGGATCCGATGCAGGCGCGACCCCATTATCAAGTTCCGAGGGCAACTCACCCTTAGCAGTTGAGAGGCGCGTTTGCAGGAGTGCGGTGAAATACTTTGCCGGATCCTTCAACGTGCCCGAGTGCATCCGGTAGCGCAGCTCTCCATATTCTTCCTCAACAATACCCTCACCCAGTTTCTTGATTGCTTTCCGGTAGAAAGGAACGCTTTGGGGCGAATTCGTGAGTCCGAGAATTCGCTGAATCAAAGCGGCAGTATGAGCCGATTCGGGCTGGACCACGCTAGGAAGTCTTGGGGCCGAACCGGTGTGCCAAGGTCATGCGAAGCATCATTGCCTCTCTAATGATTCTTTAAACTTCTCTAAACATCTACAGGCTATTCCGGTCGTCAGAACGACTGCACCGGAATCCCATATTTTTGCACCTGAGTCCCATATATTTGCACCCGCATCCCATATTTTTGCACCGGAATCCCATATCCCGCGTGCCCTGGCAACAATGGATCAATCAATCGTCGTAGGGCACCGTTCTAGTGAAAATATTAGAAAAACAACGCTAGTCGCGTCAATCTGGCCTTGCGTCCCTCTCTGCTATTACGGCGTTTCTGATCTGCTTAGACTGCGGGCAGAACCCGGCTTCGATAGGGCTTTTTTCACACAGGAACCAACGCTAGAAATGCGTCCACTTGCCGGAACGACCCGAAAGCCCTGGAAAGTCAGGCTTTCGAGCGGTTGTTGGAATCTCGATGAAGACACACGGAGCATAAATGCCTAAGAAACGAGTCATTTCCCAAGCTGCGTGGGCCGAAAGACCCAGCCCTTGGGGCTGAGGCGTGGGCGGGAGCGACCCCGGTCTGGGCGGCTCCGGGCCGCCCAGACCTACTCGCTTGCTACCGCCGCTCGGAGGTCGCTCCCGCCCACGCTTTCGTCGTTTCCAACCGGGCAAATTCCCGGGGAAAGGAGTCAAGTCATGTCGTCATACATCTCGAAGAAAATTAAGCCAATCCGCGATCGAATCGGATACAAACTCGACCGGGAGTTTGGCGCCAAGCTCGAACAGTATTGCCAATACCTCGACCGCGACGACGTGATTGCCTGAGCGCTCTCGGTTGCTTTCCGGTGGGACAAGGACTTTGGTCTCTGGCAGCAGACCCACCCGGTGCCAAGAGCTGCGAGTGCGCCGTTTGATCCAGAGCAGAATCTATTGGATCGTCTACTTTAGGATCCCCGTGAGGGGCGCTGGGATGTTTAGGTGGCCCTTTCCGGAAGAAAATGCCTTGCTGCAACCGGCGTTTTCTGAAAAAGCTAGTCGTACTTTTCGCCATCAAATATTGCCCAACTCACGGTGCTCTTCAGCACCCCGTCTATCGCCTTCTCAGAGGTCTTGTCGCTCTACATCTTCTTTGACCGGCGAGAAAAACAAACTGGACAAATCCGGCTTACCGAGTACCCAGAAGCTCAGGACCGAGGTCAGCTGTATCTGATCATCCGTGAAGCCCACAACCAGAAGAAGCCGGAGCCGGTCGAGAACCCTCGCTGGCTTGTGATCCCTGACCGGGGATTTTTCACTGGCATCGCCTCATTTGGCGCAATTGGAACCGGGAAATTCAACGACTGCATGTATCCGTTCGCCAAACTTCGCCAAACAGCTTCTGAGCTACTACGCTCAGGCCAAAGACAGCCGGGCCGGTGGCCCATTTTGAAAGCCAAATGCGATTGTTGACTGAAGCGCTCCTGCAACGCACCGAGTGGGTCAGAAGATTCTGTACCAAGATCAAGCAGCATCGAGAACCACGGCAGGGCCAAAGGGAGTTGTCTGACTCTCTATAGATGACGACGGGAGGTACGGTCATGGCAAAACGAGGGATGGCGGAGGAAACCCCGCCACGAATTATGTTCTGCAGAGCGGCGTCGAATTCCCGTATAGCGTCATTAGGAACAACATCGACGACTCGCTCAACGTCTTCACTCAGCTCGAACACCAGCCAGGAAGGCGCCTCGTGTCTGAAGCTCTGGAAATACAGGGCTACAACTCAGACATCGACCAGTACGACTTGAATCCTGCCTCCGATGCTCCCTTTTAGCTGCCAACACCAAGCAAAAGACGAGCACTTGAAACTTCAGGTTTCAAATCTTTGTGATGGAGTCGATCCATATGCATGCATCTGATGACAATCTTCTAACAGTACAAGACGTAGCCGAAATCTTGCGAGTCCCGACTTCGTGGGTCTACGAACGCACTCGACGGCGATCTATAGACCGCATTCCAGGTTTCAGGATAGGGAAATACTGGCGCTTTCGGTTAGGGGATATCAAAGTTTGGTTGGAGGAGAATCGCCATGTCGAGCTTACAAACGCTTGACTGTGAAGTTAGAATAGGCGGCGATGCGCGAAAGACTGGACGGGCCAACGGAAAGGTCAATATGGCTCGTCGCAGGCATCAGATTGGATGTTTGTTTGTTCGCGGTAAACGCCCAAAGGTTTGGGTTGCGCGCTGGAGAGAGCGAGTGCTGACTTCAAGAGGCAGCATGAGCACGATTCTCCGTTCCGAGGTCTTGGGAACGGTGAGCGAACTTTCAAAGCGCGAAGCTCAGAATCTACTGGAAGACCGACTTCGCCCGGTGAATAGAGGCCGGGCGGTACCTCGGTCCAACATTACCTTCCGGCGGTTCGTGGAAGACGAGTTTAGACCTCTCGTCCTTCCAACATTGAAGTTTGCCACGCGGGAAATCTACACCCTCCTGCTCGACAAACACTTGTTGCCTCGTTTTGGCGAGGAGTGCATAGCGGATATAGCTACACCCGAGGTTCAGCGGTTTGTTCTCGATAAGCTGAAGCAAGGATACGCATGGGAGACGGCTAGCCACATGCGACATCTACTCAGCAAGGTGCTCGGCACTGCCAAAGCCTGGCGGTACCTGGCAGACAACCCTGTTTTGGGCGTGGAGATGCCGGAACGAAAACTCAAACGTCCGCACAAGGCTCTTTCGATTGAGGAGGCTCGAATGCTCCTCTCTAAAATGAATGAACCCGAACGAACCATCACAATCGTTGCAACACTGGCCGGTCTACGAATCGGAGAA
>Ga0187847_10000453_pt1 | contig 46046 bp, 39 predicted proteins | sample June2016WEW_4_10_FD_132458 | JGI IMG/M metagenome (GOLD analysis project Ga0187847, IMG submission 132458) | Peatland microbial communities from SPRUCE experiment site at the Marcell Experimental Forest, Minnesota, USA - June2016WEW_4_10 | ecosystem: Environmental > Terrestrial > Soil >...
CCTTCGTCGTATGCTCCATGGCAACGATCACGCGTCGCGCTCCTGCCACCAGATCCATGGCACCGCCCATGCCTTTCACCATTTTGCCCGGAATCATCCAGTTCGCAAGGCTGCCCAGTTCGTCGACTTCCATGGCACCGAGCACGCTTAAATCAATATGCGCGCCGCGGATCATGGCGAAAGAATCGGCGCTTGAAAAGTATGCCGTGCCCGGCAACTCGCTGACTGTCTCCTTCCCGGCGTTGATTAAGTCGGAGTCTTCGGTGCCTTCGATCGGATAGGGGCCAATGCCGAGCATGCCGTTCTCCGATTGCAGAATGACATCCATGCCTGGCGGCACATGATTGGCAATCAGCGTCGGTAACCCGATGCCGAGATTGACGTAGAAGCCGTCGCGCAGTTCGCGGGCGACGCGCTTCACGATGCGTTCGCGTTTGTCGAGGTCTTTCGAGAGTCGTGCGTCGGTCGGCATAGAAGTGTGCGTGGCCGTTTTCCTGTCAGTCAATGATCATTTGGCGAGCCGGTTCCTACGGGCTGTGATTTCCGAAGCGACGAATGCTTGGCTAGCATGGTGCTGTCTGCCTGGTCACCGTTCGTCGCTCAATTCGCCTTTCGAACAGCTCGCCCTGAAATATTCGTTTCACGTACACGCTGGGGGTATGAATCAGGTCAGGATCCAATTCTCCCGCTTCCACCAGATGTTCGACTTCCGCAATCGTGATCCGGGCCGCGGTGGCCATCATCGGATTGAAATTACGCGCGGTTTTGCGATACACGAGGTTGCCCCACCTGTCGCCCTTCCATGCCTTGACGAAGGCGAAGTCGGCCTTTAGCGCACGCTCCATGATGTAAGCCCGGCCATCAAACTCGCGTACCTCCTTGCCCTCGGCAATCACCGTTCCCACGCCGGTGGCAGTAAAGAACGCGGGAACGCCCGCGCCTCCGGCGCGAATCCGCTCTGAAAACGTTCCCTGGGGAATCAGGTCGAGCTGTACCTCGCCGTTCAACACCATCTGCTCCAGGAGTTTGTTTTCGCCGACGTAGGTGCCAATGTGCCGCCGGATCTGGCCATTGGCCAGCAGCAGCCCCATGCCCGCGCCATCGACGCCAACATTGTTGCTGATGGTGAACAGATTTCTGACTCCTTTTTTGGCCAGGGCACGGATCAGGTTCTCCGGCATCCCGCACAAACCGAATCCCCCCACCATGATAGTGGCACCGTCAAACACGTCTTCGATCGCCTCTTCGGCGCTGGCAACAACCTTGTGCATGGCAGGAGAATTCTATAGGAAATCAGGCGTCGGATCATCCGCTGGCCCCGATCAGGCGAGGGGCCGATCTCAGGATGTCGGTTTCTGTTTGCGGGGTGGGTTCTTTCTCAACTCGTGCGCCCGTTCAAATTCCGTCGCCAGTTCCCGCGAGTCCAGGTTCTCGCGGATGTGCGCCAGCCGCTGCTCGATCTTGTGGAGTGCCTCGGCGATATTATTCTTATTGGTGATCGCGATGTCACGCCACATGGAATAGGGGCTGCCGGAGATACGCGTCATCTCGCGCAGCGCACGACCGCCGACGTCGAGCACGGGCGCATCGGGCCCGAATTCGTCGACCAACGCAGCCGCGAGTGCGGTTGCGATCATCTGCGGCAGATGGCTGATCCAGGCGCAGAAGCGATCGTGATCACGAGGATCGAGAACCGCGATTCGCGCCCCCATCTTCTCCGCGCAGTGAACGAATTCTCCGCACCGTCCGAGGTAAACGTCCTGACCGGGAAGCGACGTGAACAGCCAAGCCGCGTCCTCAAACAGATCGGCATGCGCCGACTCCACGCCTGCGTTTTCCTTGCCCGCCATGGGATGTCCAGCCAGGAATCGCTGGCTGGCCGCCCGCCCGAACGATTTCACGGCGCGCTCCACGATCTCTGCCTTCGTGCTGCCCACGTCGGTGACCAGCGTGTTGCGCGGAATCGCCGGACCGAGCCGGTCGATAAGATCGAGAATCGGGAGCACGGGCGTTGCCAGCACCACCAGATCGCTACCCCGCACCGCATCTGCGGGCTGGGCGGTTCCCTCGTCGATGGCGCCGCACTCCTGGGCGCGCTCCAGCACCGGCGCGTGATCGCATCCTACGATGCGCCCAGCCAGACGGCGCTTCTTCAGCGCGAGGCCGAGTGACCCTCCGATCAAGCCGGTTCCGATAATGGTGACTTGCTTGAAGGCCATGAACTTGCGATGAACCACGAACTTTGACATCCCAGCCGGGAGGCACCCCGATTTCCTGCACCCGCTTCGGGCTCGTAGGGTGCCTCACCTCGCTCGAGGACATTGAAAATGTTACGGCAAGAGTCTACGCGATCTCGCGACCCACCGCCGGCGCAATCATGCGAAGCTGGTCCATCAACCTGGCAAACTGCTCGGGATAGAGCGACTGTGCGCCGTCGGAGAGCGCCTTGTCCGGCTGGTGATGGACTTCGATCAGCATCGCGTCCGCCCCTGCGGCAGCGGCGGCAAGCGCCATGGGCGCGACTTTGTCGCGCAGGCCGGTGCCGTGTGAGGGATCGGCCGTCATCGGCAGATGAGAGAGTTTGTGGATGATCGGAATCGCCGAAATGTCCATGGTGTTGCGCGTGTAGGTCTCGAAGGTGCGGATGCCGCGCTCGCACAGAATGATCTCGTAGTTCCCGCCCGCCAGCAGGTATTCCGCGGAACACAACAACTCTTCGAGCGTCGCGGCGATGCCGCGCTTCAGCAGCACCGGCTTGCGAGCCTTGCCCAGTTCGCGCAACAGATTGAAATTCTGCATGTTGCGCGCACCGACTTGAAAGATGTCGACATACGGCAACATCAGCTCGATCTGCGAAATTTCCATTACCTCGCTGATCACCAGCATTTTGAAACGATCCCCCGCTTCGCGCAGCAGTTTCAGGCCCTCAAGGCCGAGGCCTTGAAACGAATACGGAGAGGATCGCGGCTTAAAAGCACCGCCGCGAAGCACGCGTGCTCCGGCCTGGGCGATTTGCTCGGCGATGGTGAACAGTTGGTCGTGCGTTTCTACCGAGCAGGGCCCGGCCATCACCACGATTTTCTTGCCACCAATCTCGACCCCATTGGCGAACTTGACGACGGTGCCCCCGGGCCGAAAACTGCGTCCCGCCAACTTGTAGGGGGAAGTGATGCGGTGTACTTCCTGCACTCCCGGCATCATCTGGACTTCCCGCGTGTCGAAGTCGTGGGGAACGCCGACGCCGCCGAGCACCGTCTGCAGCGCTCCGGTCGAGCGATGGACTTCAAAGCCGAAGTTGACCAGCTGATCGATCACATTCTGGATCTGATCTTCACTGGCGGAATCCTGCATTGCGACGATCATGGGTGCGCTCGTTGTGCCCGGCTGCAGTCCACCAACAGCAATGTCTGCGGCGTCCTGGGTAGTTTCTCAAAGTGTGACTTCAATCGATCTCGGCTTCATGGGTTGCGGTCTCGGAGTCGGGAACGATTTCGTGCTTCTGGATGCTGCGCATCACGTCGATAATTCGTTCATAAATCTGTGACAAATCGCGTTCCGCCAACGGACCGGTGCTGCTGCGATGAACATTCGCGATGACCTCGCGCTCACGGTCGGGTTCGTAGATGGGCATTCCGGTGTTGCGTTTCAAACGTCCGATTTCGACCACGGCGGCGGCGCGCTCATTGAGCAATGCCGCCAGTTTGCAGTCGAGGTCATCGACTTTCTTGCGCCAGTCGGAAATGTCCATAGATAGCTCTCAGCTCTCAGCTCGCAGCCGGTCTCGAGCACCCGCGGTGATGCCGCTGCCGAAGACATTCTCAGAGACCCGTCATTTTCGGGTGGTGGACCGAGAACTGACAGCTGAGAGCTGCCTTATGAATTCTGCCACAGATGCCGCTTCTCGTCCGGGATTTTGTTCGATGGCATGGACAATCGCGCTGCCCACGACCGCGGCTTCGGCGAATTTGCCGACGGAGGCGAATTGCTGAGGCGTTGAAATGCCAAAACCGACCGCGATTGGAAGCTTGGTGAACCGGCGCAGACGCTTGACCAGAGCGTGAGCGTCCCCTGTCATCTCCTGCCGCGCACCGGTCACGCCGGTGCGCGAAATTGCGTAGATAAAGCCGGTCGAAACCCGTGCAATCGATTGCAAACGCTCGTCGGTTGAGGTGGGAGCGGCGAGAAAAATGGTCGCCAGGTCGTGCGCGCGAGCCTCGCGCAAGTATTCGGCGGACTCTTCGACCGGCAGATCAGTGATCAACGTCCCGTCAATTCCTGCCAGCCGTGCCACCTGGCAGAACTTTGCCAGACCCATGCGCAGGATGGGATTGAGGTAGGAAAACATCACCAGGCCCACGGATTGAGAGTGCTCGCGGATTTCAGCGGCAAGCGTCAGGACATTGCCGAGAGACGTTCCGTGCTTGAGCGCCCGCTCGCTGGCGCGCTGGATGACGGGTCCGTCGGCCACCGGGTCGCTGAAGGGCACGCCCAGTTCGATCACGCTCGCTCCAGCGTCAATGGCGCCAAGAATGACCTGGCGCGTAGTGGCGAGATCGGGGTCGCCGCAGGTTACGAAAGCGATGAGGGCGGGCTTGTTTTCAAAATGAAAGGGCATCGGCGTCTTCGTTGCTAAGTGGGTATGGGCAACTTCCAAGAACCGCAATTCCAAATTCCAAATCGCGAACTATCGCAAAATCACCAATCCAATTTCAGGTTCTCTCGCAGAATGCCAACATCTTTATCGCCGCGCCCGGAGACATTGACAATGACAATTTCCGAGGGCTTCATCTTGGGAGCGCGCTTGACCACCTCCGCGACGGCGTGCGCGGACTCGAGTGCCGGGATGATGCCTTCGGTGCGGGCCAGTAGCAAAGTTGCCGCCAGGGCCTCGCTATCGGAAGCCGAAACATAGTCGGCGCGTCCGGTGTCCTTGAGCATGGCGTGTTCGGGACCGATCGAGGGATAGTCCAGGCCGGCAGAAACCGAGTGCGTCAGCGCGATCTGGCCTGCGACGTCCTGCAACACGTAGGAATATGTTCCCTGCAGAACGCCGGGTGAACCGCCGCGAAAACGGGCTGCGTGGTCGCCCAGTCCCGTGCCGCGGCCACCGGCCTCGACTCCGATGAGCTGAACCTTTTTGTCTTTGAGAAACTCGTAGAAGATGCCGATAGAGTTCGATCCTCCGCCGACGCACGCAATCAGAGCCGTCGGAAGTTTACCTTCCGCCTTGCGGATCTGGGCGCGGGCTTCGCGCCCGATGACGCGATGGAAGTCCCGCACCATGGTCGGATAGGGATGCGCTCCCAGCACGCTGCCCAGCAGGTAGTGAGTCGTGCGGACATTGGTGACCCAGTCGCGCATCGCCTCGTTGATGGCGTCTTTCAAAGTGCATGAACCGGAATCGACGCCCCGAACCTCTGCTCCGAGCAGCCGCATGCGGAAGACGTTCGGTTCCTGCCGGCGCATGTCTTCGGTGCCCATGTAGATGACGCACTCGAAGCCGAGCAGGGCGCAGACCGTTGCCGTGGCTACGCCATGCTGCCCGGCGCCGGTTTCCGCGATCACGCGGCGCTTGCCCATGCGCTCGACGAGCAATGCCTGGCCCAGGCAATTGTTGATTTTGTGCGCCCCGGTGTGGAGCAGGTCCTCGCGCTTGAGATAGATTTTCGCCCCGCCCAGCTTCTGGGTCAGCCGGCGGGCGAAGAACAATGGCGTCGGACGTCCAGCGTAGGTCTTCAGCAGAAGATCGAGCCGCCGCTGAAATTTGGGATCGTGTTTGGCTTTCTCGTACGCCCGCTCCAGTTCGTCGAGCGCGGCCATCAGCGTTTCCGGTACGTAGCGTCCGCCGTAAGCACCAAACCGCCCGGCGACCGAAGCTTTGCCTGGAAATTTCACGATCGTGCGCTTGCCGGATGTTTTCCGAACGATTGCCGCAGCCATCGTCAGCTCGCCTCTTCCATGGCCCGCACCGCCAGAACAAAGGCGCGTACTCTACGCGGATCCTTCTTGCCCGGTTCCCGTTCCACGCCCGAGGAAACGTCCACGCCCCAGGGATGCAGCAGATGAATCGCCTCCTGCACGTTGCCTGGACGCAAGCCGCCGGCGACGATCAGCTTGCTGATGCTGTTGATAATTCCCGCCCAGGGCTGCACCCGCTCCCAGTCGAACGCCTCCCCCGTGCCCCCGCGTTTTTCCGCGCTCGAGGAGTCGAGCAGCACTCCCGAGATCACTCCCGGACGGAATCCGTGAGTCTCAAGAAACAGGTCTCCGTTCTTTGCGACGTGAATTTTGTGCACCCGCTTACCCTTATAAGCCTCGTCGGGTTCCACCAATCCCACCCCCACCGGATCCCATCCCACCGATTGTCCCGCGGGCACGTCAAAGACTTTGGCAGGCCAGGTCCGGAAAATCGTGGGACGCCGCGTCCCATCTCCCAGTTCCTGAAAAAGCGCCCGACTGAATTCCACGCTTTCGTCGCCACTCAATTGCACGGTTGTCAGGCCCACCTGCTGGACGGTGTCGCGCACACTATCCACGGTCGCGTTGACGAAAACGCCGATGGTTTCTACCGTCTCCGGCAGCTTGACGACGATCGATCGTGCGGTCTCTGCCGTGACGTGACGCGGACTTTTCGGATAGAAGACAAACCCCAGTGCGTTCGCGCCCGCATCGGTGGCGATCTGCGCATCCTCGAGGTTCGTGATTCCGCAAATTTTGATCCAAGTCATTGAGGCAGTCGCCGGTGGCCCGTTGTCCGTATGAAACCAAAGTTCATCATCGACCCATCGCCGAACACCACTCGCCTCACGACTCTCTGCCCACCGGCGACGGGCAACTCATAGCCGTCTTGACCAGCTTCGCGAGGGCTTCTCCCGGACGCTCAGCTTTCATCAGCGATTCGCCGATCAGAAACGCCTCATAACCAGCCAACCTCAAACGAGCCAAATCCGCGCCGGTCTGGATACCGCTTTCGGCGACGCGCACACAGGTTGCAGGAATGGTTTCCGCGAGCTGCAACGCGGTTTCGATGTCAACCTGAAACGTCCGCAGGTTGCGACTGTTGATCCCAATCAAGTCGCAGCCCGCACCGAGCGCCCGTTGCAATTCATTCTCGTCATGAGCTTCGCACAGGACGTCGAGGCCGTGGGCCCGCGCGTTCTCCGAAAGGGTCATCAGTTCTCTCTGATCGAGGGCGGCAACGATCAGCAGAATCGCATCGGCGCAGTTGGCTCGGGCTTCTATGACCTGAAACTCATCAACGATGAAATCCTTGCGCAAGCAGGGAAGGCGACTCGCGGCCGAGGTCTGGCGCAAATATTCGAGCGAGCCCTGAAAGAACTGTTCCTCGGTCAGCACTGACAGCGCGCTCGCGCCCGCCAACTCCAACTCTCGCGCCAGTTCTGCCGGCCGGAAATCAGACCGAATCAGGCCCTTCGAGGGCGAAGCCTTCTTCAGTTCCGCGATGACCGCGATTCCGTCTTGCGCCACGCGGCGAAGCTGGGCGCGAAATCCGCGCGGCCGGTGTCCGGCGGCGGCGTGTTCGAGCGCCCGCAAATCGCTATCCCGCCGGCGGCGCTCAACGCGCTGGCGTGCAGCGGCGACAATGGAGTCCAAAGAGGCTGGCATACCGACGTTTAATTATACGGAAGCAGACCGATTCGGGTGGCGCGGGTGGGTCCGGCGGCGCTCCCGGCCGGCGTGCGATCGGCGCGCGCAAGCATCACCGTGGCCCCGTTCCGCGCAGGTTGCGCAAACGGACCCGCGGTCCTGTGATGTCGATCATTGACCCGCCTCCGGCGAGATGCTATAAACGACGCTTTGTATGGAGGTGTGTAGCCCGCCAACGGTCTACGCGCGTGCCGTACAGATTTAAAGAGCGCGGCCAAATCGGCACTCCTCTTTGTCGTTATGCCTGGACGGTGGAAGCGCGTTCGAGACTCGGCGAAACAACACACGTCGAGACCCCGGAAGATTCTTAGGAGGACTTTGATGCGTACTTGGAACGCCAATCTTGCGTCTGCAGGACGCGTAATCGCGAAATTCTCGGCAGCGCTTGCAACTCTGGTTCTTTTGACCGCCGGCTGCGCGTTGGCGCAACCTGCCGAAGAAGGCGGCGAAGCGGCGCTCAAGCTTCCCGACCTTTCTTCCGTGTCATTTTTGGGCATCGATGGTCATCGCCTGCTGATGATCGGGTTGCTGTTCTGCGTCTTTGGTCTCGGCTTCGGCCTGTTCATCTTCATGCGGCTGAAGAACCTGCCCGTGCACCGCTCCATGCGGGAGATCTCCGAACTGATTTACGAAACCTGCAAGACCTATCTGGTCACGCAGGGCAAGTTCCTGATGCTGTTGTGGGTCTTCATTGCCGTCATTATCGCGGTGTACTTCGGTTTGCTGAAACCGGTGCCCGGCAAGTCGGTCGCACTCACGCTGCCCATCATCCTGCTCTTTAGTGTGGTGGGAATCGCGGGCAGTTATGGAGTGGCCTGGTTCGGCATTCGTGTCAATACCTTCGCCAATTCCCGGACCGCCTTCGCCTCGTTACCCGGTAAGCCCTACCCCGTTTATCAGATCCCGCTCGAAGCCGGAATGTCGATTGGCATGATGCTGATCTCGGTGGAATTGCTGATCATGCTCTTCATTCTTCTGTTCATCCCTGGCGATTATGCCGGCCCCTGCTTCATTGGCTTCGCGATCGGCGAATCTCTCGGGGCCGCGGCGCTGCGTATCGCGGGTGGTATTTTCACCAAAATTGCCGACATCGGCGCCGATTTGATGAAAATCGTTTTCAAAATTAAAGAAGACGATGCGCGCAACCCGGGCGTGATCGCCGATTGCACCGGCGACAATGCCGGCGACTCGGTCGGCCCGTCGGCTGATGGTTTCGAGACCTATGGCGTGACCGGCGTCGCGCTGATCACATTCATCCTGCTGGGCGTAAAAGAGCCGACCGTCCAGGTTCAGTTGCTGGTCTGGATCTTCGTGATGCGCATCATGATGCTGGTATCGAGCGCACTGGCATATTTCATCAATGGCGCGATTGCCAAAGCCCGCTTCGGCAACGCGTCAGAAATGAATTTTGAAATACCGCTTACCTGGCTGGTTTGGCTCACTTCGATCGTCTCCATCATTGCCACCTACTTCATTTCCTATCTCATCATCCCGCACCTGGGTGGCGATGCCTCACAGTGGTGGAAGCTGGCTTCGATCATTTCCTGCGGAACGCTCGCGGGTGCCCTGATCCCGGAGCTGGTCAAGGCATTTACCTCGGTCGAATCGCGTCACGTCAATGAAGTGGTGACCTCGGCCAAAGAAGGCGGGGCATCGCTTGGCATCCTGTCGGGTCTGGTCGCGGGAAACTTCTCGGCGTATTGGCTGGGATTGGCCATGGTGGCTCTGATGTCGGTTGCCTACCTCTTCAGCGGGATGGGCTTGGCCACGGCCGCCACCATGATTGCGGCTCCCGTGTTTGCCTTTGGCCTGGTTGCCTTCGGTTTCCTGGGCATGGGGCCGGTGACGATCGCTGTCGATTCCTACGGTCCGGTCACCGACAACGCGCAGTCGGTCTATGAATTGTCCATGATCGAGCAGATCCCCAACATTAAGGGGGAGATCAAGAAGGAGTTCAACATCGACGCCAATTTTGAACGGGCCAAGGACCTGCTCGAAGAAAACGACGGTGCCGGCAACACCTTCAAGGCCACCGCCAAGCCGGTGTTGATTGGAACGGCCGTAGTCGGCGCCACGACCATGATTTTCTCGATCATCATGGCGCTGACGAGCGGGCTGACCATGAACGTGGAGAAGCTCTCCCTGCTCCATGCTCCGTTCTTCCTTGGACTGATCACCGGCGGCGCGATGATCTATTGGTTTACCGGCGCCTCCATGCAGGCCGTCACCACCGGCGCCTACCGGGCGGTCGAATTCATCAAGGCCAACATCAAGCTTGAAGGCTCGGAGAAAGCTTCCGTTTCCGACAGCAAGAAAGTCGTCGAGATTTGCACTCGCTACGCCCAGAAGGGCATGTTCAACATCTTCTTGGCGGTTTTCTTCGGCACCCTGACCTTCGCCTTCGTCGAACCGTTCTTCTTTATCGGCTATCTGATTTCGATTGCGATTTTCGGCCTCTACCAGGCCATTTTCATGGCCAACGCCGGAGCTGCATGGGACAACGCCAAAAAGATCGTGGAAACCAAACTAAAGCAGAAAGGCACGCCGTTGCATGACGCTACGGTGGTCGGCGATACGGTAGGAGATCCCTTCAAAGACACGTCTTCGGTGGCTATGAACCCGGTCATCAAATTCACCACACTTTTTGGATTGCTGGCGGTCGAACTGGCCGTCTCGCTGACCCGAGACCAGGGCACCGGACTGACACACATCTTGGCGCTTGCCTTCTTTGCTGTCTCGGTCTTCTTTGTCTACCGGTCGTTCTACGGAATGCGAATCAGTTCGGAGTAACGTTTTCCCGCCAAGTCAAAACCAAGCGCCATCCAGCGCCAGCTGGATGGCGTTGTTCATTAAAGCGAAATCCCGACTCACGAGGGGGCGGCTCGGGATCGAGAACGGAAAAACCGTTCGCAGGCGCGCGAAGAGGATGGGGCCCCCCGGCAGCATTCTGGAGAGGTGAAATTTGTATGATTCGGGTTGCAGGACTTGCGCTCACCGCGGCGATGCAATTGGAAGCCGCGAGGCAGATTCCGAGGTTGGCGCGAGCGGAAGCCAGGGCGACAGCGACCCGGTTTCGAAATGGGGAGGACGATGGCGTCCTCCCCAGAACCTTATAACTGGCTCATCTTGGCCAAAAACTCGCTGTTGGTCCCGGCTTTTGCCAGCCGCTCGATCAACAACTCCATGGCCTCGACCGGCGACAACGGGTTCAGCACCTTGCGCAGCACCCAGATGCGCTGCAAGTCTTCTTTCGGAATCAGCAGTTCTTCCTTGCGCGTGCCGGAACGCTGAATATCGATGGCCGGGAACGTACGCTTGTCGACCAGCTTCCGGTCGAGGATGATTTCCGAGTTACCGGTGCCCTTGAATTCCTCGAAGATCACGTCGTCCATGCGCGAACCGGTATCGATGAGCGCGGTGGCGATGATGGTGAGCGAGCCGCCTTCTTCGATGTTGCGCGCCGATCCAAAAAACCGCTTCGGACGCTGCAAGGCATTCGAATCGACGCCGCCCGAAAGCACTTTGCCCGAGGGGGGAACAATGGTGTTGTAGGCCCGCGCCAGACGGGTAATGGAATCGAGCAAGATGACCACGTCGCGCTTGTGCTCAACCAGTCTCTTGGCCTTCTCAATCACCATTTCCGCAACCTGAACGTGCCGCGCAGCAGGCTCGTCAAAGGTCGAGGAAATGACCTCGCCCTTGACCGAGCGCTGCATGTCGGTGACTTCTTCCGGACGCTCGTCGATCAGCAGCACCATCAGCACAACCTCAGGATGATTGGTGGTAATCGAGTTTGCCACATTCTGCAGCAGCATGGTTTTGCCAGCCCGCGGCGGCGAAACGATCAGACCGCGCTGCCCTTTGCCGAGCGGCGTCAGCAGGTCCATGACGCGTGCGCTTAGGTTTTCGCGGACCGTTTCCAGCTTGATCCGCTCCTGCGGATAGAGCGGCGTCAGGTTGTCGAACAGAATCTTGTTGCGGGCCTCGTCGGGCGATTCGAAATTGACCGCCTCGATCTTGACCAGCGCAAAGTACTTTTCGCCCTCATGCGGCGGTCGTACCTGGCCGCTGATGGTGTCGCCGGTTTTCAGGTCAAACTTGCGGATCTGCGATGGCGACACATAGATATCGTCCGGTCCGGGCAGGTAATTGTAGTCGGGCGAGCGCAGAAAGCCGTAGCCGTCAGGGAGGATCTCCAATACACCTTCAGCGAAGATGTGTCCTTCTTTTTCACTTTGCGCCTGCAGGATCTTGAAGATGAGATCCTGTTTGCGGAGTCCGCTGGCGCCGGGCAGTTCCAAGGATCGGGCGATCTTGGTCAGCTCGGTAATATTTTTTTCTTTGAGTTCAGCGATGGTCATAGGTACCTACGGGAATGATTTTTCGGGAGGGATTCTCTCGGGATGGATCGCCTTGCCGCCGTGCGGGGGCACACGGCGGAGCCGCTTACGCAGCTCGCCGTTGTGCTTCGGCAAAGTTCTCGGGTTCGCTCAGGATGTCATGACGTTCCGCATCGGCAATCTTGTCAAACACATCGTTCATGGTTTCCTGAATACGGGTATTCGGCCTATGAAACTTGCGCGTTGCCTTCGAGGCAAGTTGGCAGAGCATATACCGGTTCCGCAAGGTATGTAGAGCGTCAAATACGCGATCAGAGCGCATGTTCGGTCGTTCTCCTTCAAAAAGAATAACTTAGGTTCGATCCCACTCCGCCTGTTGGGTGATGGTCGATTTCGGTCAGCCACGCTGCAATTCGGGCGAGCGTCAGGGATTTCCAGAATTACTCAAATAGATGCCCCGCCTAACCCGAAAGTTGCTCAATTCGCTAAGGAGTCACCACAACGCGGGCGGAGGTTGATCGGGGACGCTCGGAAAAACAAGCTCTTCGCCCCGAGAACGGCTAAGTATAACAAACCGCTGGGGAAGGTCAAGAAAAATCTCTGGCCCGGCGGATAACCTTCCCGGCACCTATTTAGGGCCGTCCGCGACAGCCGATCGAGACCTACTTCAGGGCACTGAGACGCGCCGACAGGCGCGACTTATAGCGCGAAGCCGTATTCTCGTGCAGCACGCCCTTCTGGATCGCTTTATCGAGAGCCGAAACGGTCTCGCGATAGGTTTCGCCGGCAGCCGCCTTGTCGCCCTTTTCGAGGCTCTCGCGTAAATTCCGCAGGGCGGTGCGCAGTTGCGACGCATTGGCCCGGTTGCGGGCGGTTCTTTTCGTTGTCTGTCGGGCGCGTTTCAGCGCCGAAAAATGATTTGCCATGTGGCTTGATTACCTTTGTTTGTCCTAGATTGCACTAGGAGAATATTCCGGCGGGAACCGAAGCTATGATTCTACGGGAGCAAATCCCATTGGGTCAAATGTTTCGATTGACAATGTGCGAGTCGCCCCGCGGGCTGGGGAGACAACCGGGCTTTTTATGTGACCGAGGGATATGTTTAGCAGGGTCGATTCCAGGCTCTGCTTTCGATTGTTCTCGCTGGCGGGTGCGCTTGGCTCGAGCTGGCCATACAGAGCTTTGACCGGTTCCTGCCAACCGGCCGGGAAGTTGCTGGTGGTCTCCGTGGCTGGCGGGGTGAGTTCGGAAGGGAAAGAAACCAGATTATGGATCCACTCGAGCGCCTCAAGGTTCTCATCAATTCCTCGACTCCTATCGTGGTCATAGAGACGGTCGAGGAACTTCGCGCGCTGTCGCTGGTTCGTGTTGCATGCTCCGATCTGAGCCTGGCAGTCTTTGAATGGACCATCGCCGACGGCTTGGTTCGCTCGGGCAGTGGCGCACCCGCGCCGCAGCCGCGTTTACCACAGATGCCACCCGGTTACAGCGAAGCCGACCGTCTGAGCCGGGCCGTGGTCGTGCCGGCTGGCTCCGATGCGGGAGCCGGTACGAAGACGGCGATGTACAACACCGCTGATCCCGTTCAGGCTCTGGCGAACCTGGAGACGATGACCATCGAAGCGGTCTTCGTGCTCAAGGACTTCCATCGCCACATGGACAACCCCGTCGTGGTCCGGCGCCTGCGCGATGTGGGACAGAAGTTCTCTGCCAACCGAAGAACGCTCGTACTGACCAGCCCCTCGATCGACATGCCGCCCGAAGTGGCCGGACTGGTCGAATTTCTGGATTTGCCTTTGCCCGATCAAGACCGCCTGCGCGAAATCATCCGCGAAACCTACAGCCGCATGTCCGGCACTCACACCCTGAAACTTCAGCTCGATGCGAGCGGCGTGGAGGTGATGGCCGCCAACCTCCGCGGCCTGACCGAAGAAGCCGCCGAACGGGCCATCTCCCAAGCCGTGGTCGGGCGCCTGGCGCTCTCTACCGATTGCATCACCGATGTGCTGGAGGCCAAAAAAGCCCTGCTGAAGCGCTCGGAAATGCTCGAGTTCATCGACACAACTGACACCCTGTCAAGCGTAGGCGGCCTGGAAAATCTGAAACACTGGCTGGAGCAACGCCGAGGCACATGGGACGACCAAGCCCGCCAATTCGGCCTCGATCCGCCCAAGGGCGTCATCATTTTAGGCGTACAGGGTTGCGGCAAGAGTCTCTGCGCCAGAGCCATCGCCGGAGAATGGAAACTTTCGCTGGTGAAATTCGACACCGCCGCCGTCTACGACAAATTTATTGGCGAAACCGAAAAACGCATCCGCCAGGTATTCAAGGTAGCGGAAGGATTGGCCCCTTGCGTGTTGTGGATCGACGAACTGGAAAAGGTATTCGCCGGAAGCGGTCCCGATTCTGCCTCCGCCGATGCCGGCGTTTCGTCGCGTCTGCTGGCATCGTTTCTCTCCTGGATGCAGGAGCGCAAGCCCGCCGTCTTCGTAGCCGCCACCTGTAACAACGTAACCGTTCTGCCGCCTGAACTCATCCGCAAAGGACGCTTCGACGAACTGTTCTTCGTGGACCTGCCCAGTCTCGCCGAGCGCAAGCAGGTTTTCTCCATCCAGCTGACCAAGCGCAAACGCAAGCCCGCCGATTACGAGCTTGACCATGTGGCCGAGGCAGCCAAGGGGTTCTCCGGAGCAGAAATCGAAGCCGCTGTGCAAACGGCCCTTTACGCCGCCTTCGCCCGCAAGCAGGAGCTAAACAGCGAAGACCTGCTGTCCGCTCTGTCATCCACCGTGCCGCTCTCGATAACTCGTTCCGAGGAAATTGCTCGGCTTCGGGCGTGGGCGAAGAATCGAGCGGTCTGGGCAACGTCGCCAGCGGCCAGCAACGAGAAGTAGCGCCGCCCGATTCCTGCCGAAGTTCACGCGGGTACGACAGGCGGGAGCGGGCCCGTGCTCTTGTCCAGGTGAATCGGCCGTATTGCGAAGCGCCCCCCTTCCGGCAAGGTGCAAAGCCTGGATGTTCGCCTGCTAAGGCCGAGCCCGGGGGCCCCGGGCTAACTCACGTTATTTTTGTCCAGGTAATGCTTTCCGGCCACGTCGCGCAAACATTGCGCCGCCGTTTCCGCCGTGATATCGCGCTGCGGCATCGCCAGCATTTCGTACCCCACCATAAATTTTTTCACCGTCGCCGAGCGGAGCAGCGGAGGATAGAAATGTGCATGCAGCCGAAATTCAGGATAGAGCTCGCCATCGGTAGGGCGTTGATGAAAACCCATCGTATAGGGAAAGGAAGTCTGAAAAAGATTGTCGTAGCGAATCGTAGCCTGGCGGAGCAAGTCGGCCAAACCGGTGCGCTCCGCGTCATCCAGTTCATGCAGAGCCGAGACCGACCGCCGGCAAAGCAGCAGTGTCTCAAAAGGCCACACCGCCCAGAAGGGCACCAGGAGGACGAAATGGTCGTTGGCGCATACCACACGTTCCTGCTTTTCCAGTTCCAGCGCGAGGTAGTCGGCAAGCAAATTCGAGCCGCGAGCCTGGCGGTAGTCCCGAAACGCGGCCAGTTCCTTGGCCAACTCATTGGGCACGGTCTCATTCGCCCAAATCTGTCCGTGGGGGTGGGGGTTGCTGCACCCCATCATTGCGCCCCTGTTCTCGAAAACCTGCACCGCCCGGATGCGAGACGAACCGCCTAGGGCAACGAATTCCTCCGCCCACGTATCCACCACCCCACGAATTTCGAGCACGCTCATGCGGGCCATGGTCAGATCGTGCCGCGGCGAGAAACAGACCACGCGGCAGCGCCCCGCCTCGTTGCGGGCAATCAGAAGTCCCTTTTCTTCGATTTCCCCCGCGGGCGTCTCCGGCTGCAAAGCGGCAAAGTCGTTATCAAAAACAAACGTCGAGCGATAGTCGGGATTCTTCACCCCTCCCGCGCGCCGGTTGCCAGGGCAAAGGTAACAACTCGGATCGAAACTGGGCTGTAAGACGGACGCTACGTTCTCCACTTGCCCCTGCCAGGGCCGCTGCGTACGCTGCGGAGAAACCAGCACCCACTCGCGGGTTAGCGGATTGAAGCGCCGGTGCGGCTGCATCATGCGATCCGATCGGTTGGGTTGCTCTTTCATCAGAGACCAAAGTTCGGGTTTTCCTGGTTCAGCCTACAACGGGTCTGCCGTGCTCAGCCAATCTGCCGGACTCCGCCTGCCGCCGAACAATCGTAAATTGCAGGTGTCCGGCCGGTGGAGCGCTCGTACCTGTCTCCAATATGCTCCTTGAAGGCGGCGACGCAGTCTTTCTGAACGAGGTTAATCGTGCAACCTCCGAACCCTCCGCCGGTCATGCGCGCTCCGTAGACGCCCTGAGCTTCCTCGGCCAGCGTGACCATCAAATCGAGTTCGGGGCAGCTCACCTCAAAATCGTCACGCAGGCTTCGATGCGACTCCCGCATCAGGCTGCCGAATCCGGCACGATCATTCCTCTCGAGTGCATCCCCGGCCGCGAGCACGCGAGCGTTCTCGCGGATCACATGCCGGCAACGTCGCAAAATCGTCTCCGGCAACTCGCTTGCGTATTGCGCCAGATCGGCAGCCGTCACGTCTCGCAGGGCGCGCACACTCGGCCGATGGCGTTGGAAACAACGTACTCCCTGTTCGCACTCGGCTCGCCGCCGATTGTATTCGCCACCGGCAACACTGTGCCGCACCATCGTATTGCAAATCACCAACCGCGTTTCCTTGTCGATGGGCAGCAGCCGGTATTCCAGGGAACGGCAATCGAGCAACAGGGCCATTCCCTCCTGCCCATGGCTCGAAATGAACTGATCCATGATTCCGCAGCGCGCTCCGACAAACTCGTTCTCCGCCTTCTGGCACAGCAAGGCCAGATCCGTGCGGTCGATCGCTTGACCAGTCAGGTGTAGCAGCGCATATCCGACAGCCACTTCGATCGATGCCGACGAGCTCAGCCCCGCCCCTTGTGGCACATCACCGTCGATCAGCAGATTTGCGCCAACCAGCGGGCCGTGCGACTCGGCCAGAGTTTTCGCAACTCCTGCCACATAGTCGCTCCAGTGCCGAGAAGCGGCTGCGGGAAGCTGGGAGAGATCAAACTCGACTCGCTCGGAGAGGTTCTCGGAAGCGACGACCAGCTTTCGATCAGGCCGGGGCGCAATCGCCACCCGGGTGCCGGAAGCGATCGCAACCGGCATCACAAACCCATCGTTGTAGTCGGTGTGCTCGCCGATCAGATTGACTCTCCCCGGAGCCTGAAAAATCTGCGCGGTCTCGCCAAACATCTGCCAGAACTTTCCCGTCAGCTCCTGGACCCGGTTGTCGACCATTAGAGGGGCATCCCCATCGCGAATTCAACTCCCGGCGCAGGAGAATTGTACAATGCTCATTATGAATAGCTACCGGCTTCGAGGGCAGTCGATTCTGATCGTATCCACGCTGGCGATCCTGTGCGGTTGGTCTGCGTCGCCGCTCCCTACCGAGGCCGCAGCGTCGCTCGCCCCGACTCCGGTCATGGGTTGGAACAGCTGGAACAAGTTCGGCTGCGAGGTCAGCGACAAACTCATCCGCGAAATGGCCGAGGCTATGGTCAGCAGCGGCATGAAGGCCGCCGGCTACCAATACGTGAACATCGACGACTGCTGGCAAGTGAGCCGCGCTGCCGACGGAACGATTGTTGCGGACGCAGAGCGTTTTCCGAATGGTATCAAGGCGCTTGCCGATTATGTTCACGGCCAGGGATTGAAACTCGGTATTTACACCGACGCCGGCCGCATGACCTGCCAGAAACGTCCCGGCAGCTTCGAACACGAATTCCAGGACGCCAAGACCTACGCTTCCTGGGGTGTCGACTACGTGAAGATCGACTGGTGCTTCGCCGAAGGGCTGGAGCCGGAAGTGCAGTATGCGAAATTTCGCGACGCGCTCGCCCGTTCGGGACGCCCCATCGTATTCAGTATCTGTAACTGGGGCGTGAAGGCTCCCTGGCGCTGGGGACCCAAGACCGGAAACCTTTGGCGTACGACGGGGGACATCAACGATACCTACGATCGCATGTCGGTGATCGGGTTTTCACAAAATGGACTGGAGCAATTCGCCGGCCCCGGACACTGGAACGATCCCGACATGCTCGAGGTTGGCAATGGCGGCATGAATCGGGAGGAGTACCGAACGCATCTGGCGCTTTGGGCCATCCTGGCCGCGCCATTGCTGGCCGGAAATGACTTGCGAACCATGACTCCGGAGACCAGGGATCTGCTCACTAACGCCGAAGTAATAGCCGTCGACCAGGACGCAAAAGGCATACAGGGCCACCGCGTTTGGGAAGAGGGTCTGCTGGAAGCCTGGGTGAAGCCGCTGGCCGACGGAAGTCAGGTGGTCGCCCTATTCAACCGTACCGAGGCTCCGATGAAAATGAGCCTGGATGCCCGATGGGTTGGCGCACCTGCTTCGGCCAGACTGCGCGATTTGCTGGACCACAGGGACTTGGGCACCATCAAGGACGGGTACGCCGCCGATGTCCCGCAACACGGTGTGGTCCTGGTCAAAGTCTCTCCGTAGTTATCGGAGAGCCCGGTCGCCTTTCGGCTTGGCCCCCCGGCGCGCTCGCCGGTGGAAGTCCGGCCAAGCAGCGGCACCGCCGGCTGTCCGCACCTCGCGCTGCTTTCGCCGATCCGCCGTGGAGCGGGCGCGAAGTAACGGTGGACGGGTGACCAGCCTTTTCGTTGTCCTCCCGTGCTCTCCGCCTGGCTCTCCTCCCATTGACTCCCCCGTCCGCCCGCGCTACGCTGAGATCAAATGGTTGGTAACCGCCCCGTCGTCGGGGTGCGCAATCCGGTCTCTCCTGCTTACCGATACAGCTCCCTGCGCGCGAAAAACGCGGGCACGACTTTGTCTGAAGGCGGCGGTCAACCACATCTCGAGAAGCAGAATCCAAGAGTGAGCCCAGTCCGGCTGCTGGAGGCGGCGCGCAAAATCCCATCCCCAAGATGAAAAAAAATATCGAACTCAGCCCCAACATCGAGACCCTGTTTGGCACGCGCGACGAAAATCTCCACGTGCTCGAAGACGGCCTGAACATCAATATCGATCTTCGCTCGGATCGCATCGAACTCGAAGGCGCACCTCGCGACGTGGCCCGCGCCGAACAGCTCTTTTCAGACTACGAGCATTTGCGGAAGTCGGGCCACCAGTTCGTCAACGGGGATCTCGGCAGCATGTTGCGTGTGGTCGTCACCGACCCCAACGCAACCCTGCGCGGCCTCGCCGAGGCCGGTCGCCAGCGATCCTTTGGACGCCGCACGGTTCAGCCCAAAAGCCCCAACCAGCGACGTTACCTGGAGGCCATCGAGAAACACGACATGGTTTTCGGTGTCGGGCCCGCCGGTACCGGCAAAACCTATCTCGCCGTGGCCATGGCAATTTCGGCCCTGCTCAACAAACAAGTCAACCGCATCATCCTCGCGCGACCCGCGGTCGAAGCCGGAGAGCGTCTGGGTTTTCTCCCCGGCACGTTGCAGGAAAAAATCGATCCCTATCTGCGCCCGCTCTACGACGCGCTCTTCGACATGCTTGACCCCGAGCGGGTGGAACGCTATCTCGAGAAAAATATCATCGAGATCGCCCCGATCGCCTTCATGCGCGGGCGAACCCTGAACGACTCCTTCGTAATCCTCGATGAGGCGCAGAACACCACCTCCGAACAGATGAAGATGTTCGTCACCCGCTTGGGATTTGGCTCGAAAGCGGTCATCACCGGGGACGTAACGCAAATCGACCTGCCCACCGCGCGCCGCAGTGGCTTGATCGAAGCGGCCGAGATTCTGCAGGGCGTGAACGGAATCTCCTTCGTGCATTTCGACGAAAGCGACGTGGTCCGTCATCATCTGGTGCAGAGAATCATTCGCGCCTATGACGAGCACAAGACAAGGCACGCGGAGCAGCAACTGCCGTTGCTGGAGCCAAAGCCGAGTATGCCTCAGCCCAGCCTACCTCCGCCGGAACAAGAAGAGCCGCATTTGCGGAACTGACAGGACGAGAATTCAATTTGTCATCCTGGGCGAAGCGAAGCGACCATGCCATTGGCCTCGGTCCGCACCTCTTTTTCGCGGGGCTCAGCGTGAAAATTCTGGTGGCACTTGGTCATTCTGGAAAAGCGCGTCGCCAAACTGACCGCGTTCGCGCTCGGCCGCTTCGTCGCCCGTGCTTGCCGCGCTGCCCGCCTGAAGGGCGCGGTCCATGTCCTGCTGACCTCGAGCGCCGAAATGAAGTCTCTCAATCACCGTTTCCGGGCCAAAAACACGCCCACGGACGTGCTTTCCTTTCCCGCCGCGAGCGATGCGCCGCAAACTCTGGCCGGAGAAATCGCCATCTCCGTCGAAATGGCCGCCAAAAACGCACGCCTACTCGGCCACTCGACGGCGGAAGAAGTCAAGATTCTGGTGCTGCACGGCATCCTGCATCTGCGCGGCTATGATCATGAGTGCGACAATGGAAAGATGGCTCGCCGCGAAAAACAGTTGCGTCGAAAACTGCGCCTGCCCGAGGGGCTTATCGAAAGAGCTTCCCCGCCCGTTCCCCGGAGGAAAAGCTAGCCATGATCGGCGTCAGTCTGGCTCTGGTGCTCCTGTTTGCCCTGCTGACGCTGGTCTCCTATGTCGACCGTCTCTACCAGGAAATCGGCAAATTTCTTTCGCGTGATTTTCAAGACAACATCGACGCCTTCGAGCAAATCATCGAGCCACGTCTCGGCGTCGCTCGCCAGCGCGCTGCGCTCTCCATGGCGATCCTGACGCAGCTGGTCACCGCCGCCATCGCCATGATCGTAGGCTTCACCGTTTTTCGCGACCATGCCTGGAGCATCTACGAGGTTCTCGAAGCCACGCTCAGCCTGATTCTGATCATCATCGTCTTCAATCGTCTCCTGCCCTTCGTATTCTTCTCGCGATCCCAGGGACGCTGGCTGGCCGACTGGGTGCTGCTTCTGCGCCTCCTGATCTACGCCGTCCTGCCCGTCACCCTGGTGCTCGGATTCTGCCAGTCGGTAGCCGCCCTCACCCGCGAACACGCCGATGCCCAGCCGGAAACGCCCGCCGAAGCCGTGGATGCCCTGATCGAAGCCGGGCAGGAAGAGGGCATCATCCAGGAAGGCGACCGCGACCTAATCCAGTCGGTCGTCGAGTTCAGCGGCAAGACGGTCCGCGAAGCCATGAAGCCCCGGCCTGAGATGGTAGCCGTCCCCGCCGACTGCACCGTGGAAAGGATTGTCGAGTTACTCAAAGCTCGTCCGCTCTCTCGCATCCCCGTCTACGAGGGTTCCGTTCACCACATCAAAGGAATTCTCCACACGCAAGACGTTCTGCAGGTCCCTGACTCGGAAGCGCATACCCGGACGGTGGCCAGCTTGATGAGGAAAGACGTCTACTTCGTGCCCGAGAGCAAGCTCGTGAGTGATCTGCTGCGCGAGATGCAACGAAGTAATATACGCATGGCCATCGTTGTCGACGAATACGGTGGTGTAGCCGGCCTGGTGACCATCGAAGACCTGGTGGAAGAAATCGTGGGAGAAATCGGCGACGAACACGAGAAGGGCCAGGTGGTGCAGGAGAACGACCACTCCTACATCGTCCCCGGCAACATGGACGTCGATCGCCTGGATGAGCTCTTCGGTCTGCGCCCCGAAGGCCATGAGTCCTCTACCATCGCCGGTCTGGTAAGCGAAATCGCCGGCCGCATTCCGAAGCAAGGAGAGGTCATCGAAGACGAGGGCCTGAAGTTCGAAGTGCTGGATTCCACCGATCGCCGCGTCGAGCGCGTGCGCATCACCACTGCCGAACCGAAACAGATGAAATTGATCTGACAGGCAGGTTCTCGTGGTCGCCGTTGGCGCGGGAGCCAGCCGAAGGAGCGAGCGCCGCTAGATGACAGGGACGAGACGAATGCGACTGACGGACCGGCAGTCGTCCCTTATTTCACGGGCGCTCGCGGACCCGCGCCGATACAAGATCCTGAAACAGATTGCCGCCTGCGATCGTACGGCCTGTGCCGACCTCCGCGCGAAACAGCCGATCTCGCCCGCTACGCTTTCCCATCACATGAAAGAACTGGAGGCCGCCGGTCTGATTGAGATTGTCCGCGAGGGCAAGTTCGCGAGTCTCACCCTGCAGCGCCAGGTATGGCAAGCGTACCTCGAACACCTCGGGAAAATTTAGCGCCTTCGTTATGAATCCTTCCCGTGGCCTTGTCATCAATTAGACAATTATCGAAATGTCTAACAGACGACATTCGACGGGAGATGGTATGGGCAGATTATCGAATCAAGTGGCGGTGGTGACGGGCTCGTCCAAGGGGATCGGAGCCGGCATCGCCAAGAGTCTGGCCGCCGAAGGCGCCGCAGTCGTGGTCAACTATGCCTCCAGCCGTGAGGCCGCGGAGCAGGTGGTCGCGGAGATTGAAGCCCGGGGCGGGAAAGCCATCGCGGTACAGGGCGATGTGGCCAAGGCCAATGATGTGCGGCGACTCTTTGCCGAGACCAAGAAAGCATTTGGAGGTCTGGACATTCTGGTGAATAACGCCGGAGTCTATGAATTTGCTCCGCTCGACGGCATTACCGAAGAACAGTTTCACCGGCAATTCGATACCAACGTTCTGGGGCTTATTCTGGCCACCCAGGAAGCCGCGAGGCATTTCGGAGCGAATGGCGGCAGCGTAATCAACATCGGCTCCGCCGTGAGCGCGATCACACCTCCGAACACGGCCGTCTATACTGCCACCAAAGGTGCGGTGGACGCCGTGACCCGCACTCTGGCGAAGGAGCTCGGTCCGAGGAAAATCCGCGTGAACGCAATCAATCCTGGAATGGTGGTTACCGAGGGCACCCACGCAGCGGGATTTATCGGCGGCGATTTTCAGAAGGGGCTGGAGGCCCAGACCCCGTTGGGCCGCATCGCTCAGCCGGACGATATCGCTCCGGTCGCGATTTTCCTGGCGTCGGCGGATTCTGGCTGGGTCACCGGCGAGACCCTGCTGGTCTCGGGGGGGCTCCGCTAGCGGCCCGATTTTGGGCAGAGCGCAGGCGCTATCCGGTTGCGGTCTGGCGCGCGGCAACCGGTGGCCCTGCCGCGGCCAGCACTTGGAACTGCGAAACCTGTCCACAGGCCCGCCGGATCGGACTGGCCGTTATGTCCAGGCCGAGCTGCCCGTGCGTTGTTCTGCGCCCAGCAAAGGGTGACGGGAAGAGAATCGGATTGGGGATTGGAGGCCTTTTGGTCGACAAAGGCCCCTGGTAAGCCGACCAAGTCCTTGGCAATAGAGTTTCGAACTCAAGTCCCTCACGCCGAAGCCGGTCGGCGGAGAAGTCCTGGATGCCGATTCCCTGGGGGGAATGTGCCCCCGAAGCCTATATGATGGCAGAAGGAAAGGGGGAAAAGCCTCCGTACCAATTTGCTAAATAGCCTGCTGGAGCCGGAACCACGGTCCTGAAGTCGGCCATGGCCGGAGGCGAGTAGCCTATTCCTCTATGTCATTCCACTCTGGATTTGTTTGCATTCTAGGCCGCCCGAACGCGGGCAAGAGCACATTGCTCAATGCCCTGGTTGGCGAAAAGCTCGCCATCATTTCGCCGAAGCCCCAGACCACGCGCAACCGCATTCTCGGCATCATCAACGTCAGCAAGCAGAACGCCGGCCAGAAGAAAGGAGAAGCCGGACAAATTGTGCTCATCGACACCCCTGGAGTTCACCAGTCCGGCTCCTCGCTCGGCAGGAAGATGATGTCGGAGGTACGCGAAGCGCTGGAAGGTTGCCAACTGATTCTGCTCATCGTCGATGCCAAAAAAACATGGGACCGCGAAGACTCCTTCGTACTCGATCTGGCAAGAAAAGCAGGCCCGCCGGTTTTCCTGCTGCTGAACAAAGTCGATTTGCTCGCCGACAAAAGCAAGCTGTTGCCGCTGATCGCACAGTTTCAGACGCTGCATGATTTTAAGGAGATCGTCCCCATCTCCGCCCTGAAGAAAAAAGGGCTCGGCGAATTGCTCTCCTGTGTATTGCGGGCTCTGCCCAGTGGTCCGCGCTATTTCCCCGAAGATCAAATCACCGACCAGCCGGTGCGTTTCATGGCCGCCGAGTTGATCCGCGAGCGGGTTCTTATGCAGACGCACGAAGAAGTGCCGCACGCGGTTTCGGTCCTGATCGAGCAGTTCGACGAAAGTCCGAGAATGACGCGGATCGCGGCGGTGATCTTTTGCGAGCGCGAAGGCCAAAAAGCCATCCTGCTCGGCAAAGGCGGACAGATGCTCAAGAAAATAGGGACCGCCGCCCGACTGGACATCGAAAAGATGGTCGGCACCAGGGTTTTTCTGGAACTGTTCGTCAAGATCAAGGCCGGCTGGCGCGATTCGCGAAGCTTCGTGGAAGAACTCGATTGGCGCCGTCAAATGCAGCAGATCGGGGGCTGGCCACCTGACGAGGGGCCTTCGGAAGCCTAGGTTTCCGCGCTTCTCGAGGGGGCGACTGAACCGTGGTAACCGTCAGGCATATCCGAAGGGTTGCCTGAGTCGAAATATTAGTTTGCATCCTGAGCGCCAAGTACCTAGAATCTGACAGCGTCTTTCCGCATCTTAACTATAGGAAAGAGCGGAACCAAAGCCCACCGCTTATGGCAGATTCGTCCAGTTCGTCGGAGCAGTCTCCGCGGCCCTGTTCCTTCAATGCAGAGAAGCTCGATCTCAAGCTAAGCATTACGCTTGCCGCCCAGCGTGAGGCCGTGGATCCGGTCGTGCGTAGCGTGATGAAGGTGGTACGGGAAATGAACTGCGCTCCCGGACGCGAAGACGACATTGAGCTGGCTCTGGCCGAGGCTCTGGCTAACGCCGTCGTGCACGGGGCCAAGAGCGACCCCTCCAAGATCGTCGAGTGCGACGTGGCTTGCGACAATAACCATGGCATTCTGATTGTGGTCCGCGATCCCGGCCCCGGTTTTGATCCGACCAAGATTTCCGATCCCTGTCACGGCGAAAATATCTACTCCAATCACGGCCGCGGCATCTACTTGATCAATCAGTTGATGGACGAAGTCCAGTTTCACAAAAATGGGACCGAGATCCACATGCTGAAACGCTAGGCGTCAGTTTATCCGTTCTCAGAAAGTCGACGACTTCGGTTCTTCTCCGACCTCAAGGTCGGGCGGCCGAGGGTTTTGCATGGGCCGAGAGCCGCTCTACTCTTTTCCCGCGATCCCCAGACTTTTCATCTTGCGGTACAGGTGACTGCGCTCCAGGCCGAGCACTTCCGCCGTTCTGCTGACGTTGCCATGATTTTCATCCAGCTTTTTCAGGATGTAATCGCGCTCGTAGGCTGCCCGCGCCTGGTGCAAGGTCGAGCCTTCGCTTCCCGCCACGCGACGGCTGCCGTCGCGGTGCACGAGCGGCGGAAGGTGCTTGCGTTCAAAGCGAGCCACGGTGGGATTCATGATCACGATGCGCTCGATCACATTGCGCAATTCGCGGACGTTTCCTGGCCAGGCATAGCGCATCAGAGCCTCAATGGCGTCGTCGGTGATCTCTCGGGGACGCCGGCCATAGGCTGAGGCAAACTCCTTCAGAAAGTAACGGGCAAACAACGGAATGTCTTCCTTGCGTTCGCGCAGAGGAGGAACCACGAACGGAACCACGTTCAGCCGATAAAAGAGGTCCTCGCGAAAGTTTCCCTTGGCGATCTCTTCCTCGAGGTCCTTGTTGGTCGAAGCTATCACGCGCACGTCCACCGTTACCGGATCGTCGCTACCCACCGGAATGAATCGCTGGTGTTCTAGGGTCCGCAAGACTTTCGACTGCGTTTTCAGACTCATGTCGCCCACTTCGTCCAGAAACAGGGAGCCGCGGTCCGCCTTGTGAAACTTGCCTTCCTTGTCGGCGGTGGCTCCCGGAAACGATGATTTGCGGTGGCCGAACAGTTCGCTGTCGATCAGGTCCTCGGGAATCGCGGCGCAGTTCATCTCGACGAACATCTGCTCCTTGCGCAGACTTTGCATGTGGATGGCGTGCGCAACCAGTTCCTTGCCGGTGCCGGATTCACCGTAGATCAGCACCCGTCCATTGGTCGGTGCCATGAGCGCAATCTGCTGGCGCAGTGCCTTCATGGGAACGCTATCGCCGACGATCACGCTTTTGGTCTGCAGTTGCTTGCGCAGGTCGAGGTTCTCGTGGCGCAACCGACGCGCATCGATCGCGTTCTTTACCAGGATGAGCATTTTTTCGAGCGACAGAGGCTTTTCCGCAAAATCGAAAGCGCCGAGTTTGGTGGCGCGCACGGCCGTTTCAATCGTGCCGTGTCCCGAGATCATGATGACCTCGGGCGGATCCTCCATTTCGCGGATTTTCTCCAAAACTTCGAGCCCGTCGATCCCGGTCAGCCACACATCTAGCAGGACGAGGTCGAATCGGGTCTTGCGGAGCAACTCGAGGCAGTCCTCGCCGCTCGGGCTGACGCTGGTCTGGTACTCCTCGTCCTCCAGAATCCCCTGCAGGGACTCGCGGATGCTCGATTCGTCGTCGACGATTAGGATGTGTGCCATGATTTCACTTCAGAACCGTTCTCGCGGCACGATGTTAGCCAGCCACCGGAGCGCTAATGGTTTCCACCGCTACCGGCAGCTCGATGACGAAGCGGCTGCCGACCGGCTTGTTTTCCTCCACCCGGATGGAGCCGCGATGGTCTTCCACAATCCTGCTCACAATGGCCAGACCCAGCCCCGTGCCCCGCTGCTTGGTCGAGAAGTAGGGCAGGAATAACCGTTCCTTTACATCACGCGAAACTCCTTGCCCGGTATCCGAGACCACCAGTTCCACCGCGTCACGACTGGCCACGAGCGAGGTCGAAATGGTGATCTCTTTCAGGATCGCATGCAGCATCGCTTCGGCGGCATTATCGACCAGATTCGCCACCGCGCGCTTGATCGCTTCCGGATCGGCCATCACCGCAGGTAGGTCATTGGCGAGTTCGGTATGGACGCGAATACCCTCCAGCCGGCCATTGAACATGACGAGTGCGCCTTCCACCAGACGATTCAAACTGGCGGGTTGCGGGCACGACGCGGGAAAACGCGCCAGCACCGAGAATTCGTCCACCAGCCGGCGCACGGTTTCGACAGCGTTCCCGATGGTCTGCGAGCAGGTGCGAATAACCTCGACGGAGGCGGCGTCGGGCGAGGCGCCCCGCGCCAGATGGCGATGGATGCGTTCGGCAGAAAGCGCGATCGGCGTCAATGGGTTCTTGATCTCGTGCGCGACGCGCTGCGCCACCTCGCGCCATGCCGCCTGTTTCTGCGCCCGCAGCAAGTCCGACAGGTCCTCGAACACCAGCACGTATCCCAGCCCCTCGGCCGCGTGATTTAGGGCGGAGACGGTTACGGCGACATTCAACTGCGCCCGGGGCAGGGCAAGTTCGATGTTGGCGGCCGTGATCCCCATGCGATCGGCACGCCGGAGAAGCGGTTCGAGATCGGCGAGAACGTCGCCCGGTATCACCTCCCGCAAGGGCAGATTCACCAGCGCCGCCGGACTCATGTACTCGCTGCGCTCGAGATAAAACATGCGTGAGAAAGCAGCGTTGGCCAACGTCACCCGGCGCGCCCCGTCGATGGAAATCACTCCGTTTGGAATACTTTCGAGGACCGTTTCGATGTACTGCCGTCTCCTCTCGAGCGCGTCGTTTGCCGCGCTCACATCGCGGCTTGAGGCTTCGATCTGGTCTCGGCTGGATTCCAGTTGTTCGGCCATGCTGTTGAAGGACCGTACCAGTTCGGCCAGTTCGTCGGTGGCGCGAATGTCGACGCGGTAATCGAGTTGGCCTTTCGAGATCGCCTCGGTACCCGCGGCCAGCGCCGCGACCGGACGGTTCACCAGCTTCGAAAGCAAGAGTGCCAGCCAGGTCGAAGCGAACAGCACCAGCACCGTGAGCAGCAGCAAATATCCGATGTAGGTTCGCCGAAACAGTTTTCTTTTGGCTGCCAGTTCAATGTAGCGCTGCTCGCTCTCTTGAATCTGCCGGGCTGTCTCGGCAAATTTTGGCGGCAGTGGTATGGCGACCAGGACCGCGCCGCCGGGCAGCGGGGCGCCCGCGACCATGTAGTCGGTCCCGCCCCATTGGAAGTGAGGTCGTTCCCCCCGCAGGGCCGGCTGCAGCGGAAAGCCGTTCTTCATCTCGATCCAGGGTGTCGGCGTGTTCAAACTGGTGGCCGCGGCGCCGTTTTTCAGCGCCAGAACGAATCCTCCCTGTAGGGTCGGAATGTGTTCGCGCAGCTCGTCCGTGGCGGCCGCAAAATCTCCGCGGGCGAAAGCGCTCTGAAATTCGCTAGTCTGCGCAATCGATTGCGCCTCCAAAGCTGCATTCTGGCCCGCGTAATCGTAGAGCAAGGCGGACATGGCTGCGGTGTCTGCGCGAACGTCCTCCACCGGCTGCGAAAACCATTTGTCGATCGAGCGATTCATCAGCCCGTATGAGAACCAGAACATGGCCAGCACCGGCAAAAACGACAGCAGCAGGCTGACCACCACCAGGCGCGTGCGGAACTTGGAGCCGGCCACGCCTTCCCGCCGCTCGGCGTAAAGCTTCAGCAGGTTCCGCCCCAGAACCAAGGTCAGCGCCACGAAGACAAAGAAAATCAGCCCACTCAGTCCGGCAAAAAACAGAAGCTCCTGATTGCTGTCGGGGCTGATGAACTTCAGATTGAACGAGGCTTGTCCTACCAGAATCGCGAGCAGCAGAAAAGCCGCGATCGCGAGCCCGATCACGGCCTTCCGGCGTCCGGAGGTCTTGGTCTCATCGCGAATTGGTTTCGGTGCGGACAAGGCCGAGCGTCGCGGCGAAGCAACCCAAGCGGCGACACGATCCCTCAATTATAGAACCGCAATTATAGAGCCGCAGACCGGACCGTGACTGTTTATCGTCCCTGACCGCCCCCCGAATGCCGCCGAGGATGGATTTCGCCCGACAAACGCCCTGCGCAGCCCGACCCAGGCTCGCCATCTGCCCGGTGGCCATCGCTGCCTTGCTCTGCCGGAGGAAGGAATTTCTGCAAAGGACATTGCCAACACCGCAATTCGGACTTCAGGCAGTAGGTTTTTCCCACTCCGACGATCAGCCCGTGCATTTCGTTGAACACCTGGACCAGCGGGGTGCGCGCGGCCAGGCTCATGCGGGAGGGCCGATGACACGAGCCCGGCGGCCCAATCTCGGCCGGCTTTGCCGCCTGGCGTTCGGGTAGAGGCGAGAAGGCCTCCCACAGTGCCTGCTCGAACCACCCCCGTATATCGTCATAGCTGTCCGCGCGCGCAATCAGCCCGTGTCGCTCAAAAATCCGCCGTGTGTAGGCGTCCACCACAAATACCGCATGATTGCCTGCGTACAGCAGAATCGAGTCCGCCGTCTCCGGACCCACGCCCTTCAGCGCTAGCAGTTCCTCGCGCAATGCCGCCGTGGGCCGCGCGAACATTCGCCGCAAAGACCCGTGATAACGCTGGTCCAGAAAGCCGACAAAGGTTTTCAGACGCCCGGCCTTTTGCCGGAAGTAGCCCGCCGGGCGAATCAACCTCTCGAGGTCAGCCGGGGGCGTATGCCGGATGCCGTCGATGGTCAAAAGCCGCGCTTGCCGCAGGTTTCTGAGCGCCTTCTCCACGTTCCTCCACGAGGTATTCTGCGTCAAATATGCCCCCACAATCACTTCGAAGCGCGATTGCGCCGGCCACCAATGCTGGCATCCCCACGTGGAAAATAGCGTGTGGTAGTGTGCACGGATCGCGTCGTGTAGCGGTTCGTCGGCTTGGGCCATGGGCGCGGATGTCGATTCCACCCTCACCATTGTAGGTCGCCGCCGGTCGTTCGTCGCTCGCTGGCGGGGTTCCCGCTCTCGCAGAACCGGATGGCTGGCGAACGTCGGTCGACGAAACCAAACCATGCCAGCCGTTCACACCAAAGAACATGGTCGGCCGGGTTGTGATCCACGTCACATGGCCATTTTGGGCAGAAATGGGGTCGAGATCCGGCCGCAACCTATTGCTTCCGCGAAGTACAGGTACCTAAGTTACTTTTTCGGAATGCCCGTTGGGTTGACAATTTATGTCAGTGCGAAGGCATTCATGCTGATTCTCCCTCAAATCAGCAGCTGCGCACTGCCCCCGGACGTCGCGGGAATACAGGAGAGATATGTCTCAGCGGCTGGGTGACCTGCTCGTCAAAGAAAAGGTCATCACCCAAGAGCAGTTGGAACAGGCGACCAAGCTCCAGAAGGAGTCTCACACCCGGCTCGCTTCCGCGCTGGTGAAGCTGGGCTTCCTCTCCGATGAAGACGTCACCAACTTCCTGTCACGCCAATATGGCGTGCCTGCGATCAATCTGTCGTATTTTGAAATCGACCCTGCCGTCGTCAAGCTGATTCCCTACGAAACCGCAAAACGATATCAGATCCTGCCACTGAGCCGCGTGGGTGCATCGCTCACCATTGCCATGGTGGATCCGACCAACGTTTTCGCGATGGACGATATCAAGTTCATGACCGGCTTCAACATCGAACCGGTCGTGGCTTCGGAAAGTTCGATCATCGAAGGCATCGACAAGTCCTACGGCACTTCCAAAGAGGAAGAGCTCGAGCAGGTGATGCAGTCAATGAACGACATCGGCGAGGCGGCCGATGTCGAAGTGCAATCCGAAGAGCAGGAGCTTGAACTCAAGGAGCTGGAAAAGGCAGCCGACGAGGCCCCCATCGTCAAGCTGGTGAACCTGGTGCTCACCGATGCCGTGAAGCGCGGCGCCAGCGACATTCACATGGAGCCCTACGAAAAGGAGTTCCGCGTTCGCTTCCGCATTGACGGCGTGCTGCAGCTGATCATGAATCCTCCGCTCAAGTTGAAAGACGCCATCACCTCGCGTCTCAAGATCATGGCCAAGCTCGACATCAGCGAGAAGCGGCTGCCGCAGGACGGCCGCATCATGCTCAAGATGCAGATCGGGGGCAAGAAAAAGCAGCTCGATTTCCGTGTTTCCACCCTGCCCACACTGTGGGGCGAGAAGATCGTCCTGCGGCTGCTCGACAAAGAGAATCTGCGCCTGGATATGACCAAACTCGGCTTCGAGCCCGAATCGCTGGTCAAATTCGAGAAGGCCATCCTCAAGCCCTACGGCATGGTGCTGGTTACCGGTCCGACCGGCTCCGGCAAGACCAACACGCTCTACTCTTCCATTTCGCGGCTCAACCAGCCCGATACCAACATCATGACCGCCGAAGATCCGGTTGAGTTCCAACTGGGCGGCGTGAACCAGGTGCAAATGAAGGAGCAGATCGGCCTGAATTTTGCTGCCGCCCTGCGCGCCTTCCTGCGGCAGGATCCCAACATCATTCTGGTCGGCGAAATCCGCGACTTTGAAACCGCCGAAATTGCCATCAAGGCGGCGCTCACCGGCCACCTGGTTCTGTCCACTTTGCATACCAACGGCGCGCCCGAGACCATCACGCGCCTCATGAACATGGGCATTGAGCCCTTCCTGGTGGCGACTTCGGTGCATTTGATCTGTGCCCAGCGCCTGATCCGGCGGATCTGCAAGGACTGCGCCGAGCCGGTCGAGGTTCCGCCACAAGCCCTGATCGATGAGGGCTTCACGCTCGAGGAGTCCAAGACGGTGCAGATCATGAAAGGAAAAGGCTGCGCGACCTGCAACAAGACCGGCTACAAGGGCCGCACCGGCTTGTACGAAGTGATGGAAGTCGACGACGAGATTCGGGAACTGGTTCTGGTCGGCGCTTCCGCGGTTGAACTCAAGAAAAAAGCAATTGAACGCGGCATGATCACCCTGCGCCGCAGCGGGTTGACCAAGGTCGCGATGGGCTGGACCACGCTCGAAGAAGTGGCGCGCGAAACGATCCACTAAAAATCGCACGCGGAAAGAAAGAAAACTATGGCTCTCTCACTCAGCGATCTGCTCCGCCGCATGCTGGAGATGAATGGCAGCGACCTCCATATCACGACCAACTCTCCGCCCCAGATCCGCGTGCACGGGCATCTGGTGCCCCTGGACCTGCCGCAGTTGACGCCTTCCGAGACCAAGCAATTGGCTTACAGCGTCATGACCGATTCGCAGAAGCACCGATTTGAAGAAAACCTCGAACTGGATTTTTCGTTCGGCCTGAAGGGACTCGCCCGCTTCCGCGCCAACGTCTTCAACCAGCGCGGCGCCTCGGCCTGCGTCTTCCGTCTCATTCCCTTTGAGATCAAGTCGTTTCATCAGCTGGGACTGCCCCCGGTGGTGAGCAAGCTCTGCGACAAACCACGCGGGCTCGTGCTCGTCACCGGACCAACCGGCTCGGGCAAGTCCACGACGCTGGCAGCGATGATCGACAAGATCAATACCGAACGTCACGAACACATCCTTACGATCGAAGACCCGATCGAGTTCGTGCACATGAACAAGAACTGCGTGGTGAATCAGCGCGAGCTGCACTCGGACACCAAGAGTTTTACCGACGCGCTGCGGGCTGCGCTTCGAGAGGACCCGGACGTGGTGCTGATCGGCGAAATGCGCGATCTCGAAACCATCGAATCGGCGCTGCGCATCGCCGAAACCGGCCACCTCACCTTCGGTACCCTGCATACCAATTCGGCGTCGTCCACCATCAACCGCATTATCGACGTGTTCCCGGCGCATCAGCAGTCGCAGATCCGAGCCCAGCTCTCGCTCGTGCTCGAAGGCATTATGTGTCAGAGTCTGCTGCCGCGCGGAGATAACAAGGGACGCGCCATGTGCATGGAGATACTGGTGCCGAATGCGGCCGTGCGCAACCTGATCCGCGAAGACAAGATTCACCAGATTTATTCCGCCATGCAGTCCGGTCAGGAGAAATACGGCATGCAGACATTCAATCAATCGCTCGCCACCGCCTACGCCCAGAAGCAGATCACGCTGGAAATGGCGCTGGCGCGCTCCAGCAATCAGGACGAGTTGCAGGAAATGATCGCGCGCGGCGCGACTTTGACCAGTCGGACCAATCCCGCGGCTGCGGCCAAGGCGCAGACGACGAAGCGCTGAAGCGAAGCACGGCCGCGGGTGCGACAGGCAGGCTGGACCACAGGTGAGAGAAGAGACGAGCAAACAAGAAGGCGCGGACAGTCCGGAGGATCGGTCGGTCGCGCCAACGGAGCACGGATAAGGAGAAAGCACCATGCCGGTTTTTACGTTTTCGGGAAAGACCGCCTCGGGCGAAAAGGTTCAGGGCGAGCGGGTAGCGGCCAACAAGGACGGACTGGCTTCGCAACTGCGGAAGGAACGCATCACGCCCGGCTCGATTCGCGAGAAGGGCAAGGAATTCTCCCTGCCCACCTTTGGCAGCGGCAAGGTTAAAGTGAAGGAAGTTGCCGTTTTCTTTCGCCAGTTCTCGGTCATGATTGACGCCGGACTGCCGCTGGTGCAATGCCTGGAGATTCTGGGTGCGAACCAGGAGAACCCCGCGTTTCAGAAAACGCTGCTGGGCGTCCGCACCACGGTGGAAGGGGGGTCGACGCTGGCCAACGCCATGCGCCAGTATCCCGTCGTTTTCGACGATCTGACCACCAACATGATCGAGGCGGGCGAAACCGGCGGTATTCTCGATATCATTCTGCAGCGCCTGGCGATCTACGTGGAAAAGGCGGTCAAACTGCGCTCGGCCATCAAGTCGGCGCTGATCTACCCCATCGCCGTGGTTACTCTCGCCACCCTGATCGTGGGTGCACTGCTCAAGTGGGTGGTGCCGATCTTTGCCAATCTGTTTGTCGGATTGGGCGTGGCCCTGCCGCTGCCCACCCGCATGACGATCGGCCTCAGCGCCTTCGTGGGTCATTTCTGGTGGTTCTTTATCGCGGGCGCCGTCGGCGCCGTGTTCGGTATCAAGCAGATCCGCAAGCATCCGCGCGGACGCTATTACTTCGACGCCATGTTGCTCAAGCTGCCCATCATCGGCATTCTGATGCGCAAGATCGCGGTCGCCCGTTTCACCCGAACCCTCGGTACTCTGATCACCTCGGGTGTTCCGATTCTCGAAGGTCTTGCCATCACCGCCCGTACCTCGGGCAATGCCGTGCTCGAAGAAGCACTGATGAAAGTGCGCAAAGCGATCGAGGAAGGCCGCACCATCGTGGATCCATTGCGTGAATGCGGTGTCTTCCCCAACATGGTGACCCAGATGATCGGCGTCGGCGAAGCGACCGGTGCCATGGACTCCATGCTGCAGAAGATTGCAGATTTTTACGAAGACGAAGTCGACTCCGCCACCAAGGACATGTTGGCCATGCTGGAGCCGGTCATCATCGGCATGCTCGGCGTCAGCATCGGCGGCATTATCATTTCGCTGTACATGCCGCTATTCGCAATGATCGGAAAGCTGGCGGGATAGAGGAAACGAGCGTCGGTCGCGAGTCGCCTGGGCGCGCAATGGCCCGCCGTCAACGGCCCACGGCGAACGTGAGCCGCGAACGACCGACGATCAAACACCAATTTCATGCACTCCATCTCCGATGAGCGGAACTGGCTGACCTGGCTGGTGAAGGTTCGCATCCTGATCCTGATGGTCCTGCTCGCCATCGAACTGGCCGTAATCCGTTTCACTCCCAGCCCCATTCCCGTGTTGCCTTTTCTAACCGGGATGGTGCTGTGGTTCGTGCTTTCCTTGTTTTTCCTCTTTCTGGTTTCGGTCTGGAGTGAACACCGTCTGCAGGCCATTCTGCAGGTGCTCTCCGATCTGGCCATGGTCACGCTCGTGGTCCATGTCACGGGCGGCATTGACAGCTCATTGAATTTCCTCTACCCGCTGGTCATCGTTGTCGCTTGCATGCTGCTGCCGCGGGCCTGGGGATATCTGAGCGCCGCCCTGGCCTTCATCCTCTTCGGGACGATCATCGAGCTCGATTACTACATGGTGGTTCCCTCGTATTCCAGTTCGCATCCCAAACTCCAGGCCCTGCAGGTCGTAATTTTCGTAAATTTGTTCTGCTACTTCGCCATTGCCTACCTCGCCGGACTGCTGATGAGCAAGCTCCGTCAGGTGGACGTGCAGCTCAAGGATGCCAGCGGCGCACTCAAAAACCTGCAAGCGCTTCATGAAAATATCGTCCATTCGATGAGCGGCGGGGTAATCACCACCGGAGTCGACGGGCGCGTCACTCTGGTCAATCGCGCCGCCCAACAGCTGCTCGAAATCTCCGAAGCCGAGTTGCGGGGACGTTCGGTGGCCGCCTTGTTTGAAGATCCCTTGCCTCGCCTTGGCGGAGACCGCGGCGATGCCGAGGTCCGTTATTGCTCGGGCAATGGATTCCGGAAGACATTTCGGGTGCGCGTTTCCGCTCTCAATGTCAGCGCCTGCGGCGACCTGGGTTTTGTCTATTCCTTTGACGACCTCACCGAAATTCGCCGTCTGGAGCGGGAAGTACGCATGCAAGATCGTCTCGCCGCGGTCGGCCGCCTGGCCGCCGCCATCGCTCATGAAATCCGAAACCCGCTAACTTCGATTGCCGGGTCGGTCAGCATGCTTTCCGATGCACCCACGTTGAACTCAGAAGAGCGTCACTTGTTGCAGATTGTGCATCGCGAGTCCGACCGCCTGAACAACATCATCACGGATTTTCTCGCCTACTCGCGCGGCAAACAGTACCGCTTTGAGCGCGTGAATCTGGTTCCGCTGCTCGAAGACACTCTGACCCTGCTCGAGCACCGGCTCACCGCCGAGAGTGCGGGCGTCGAACTCAGGCGCAGTATTACGAAGTCCGAAGCCTGGGTGCTGGCGGATGGGGACAAGCTCAAACAGGTGTTCTGGAATTTCTGCGAGAACGCGGTGCGCGCAATGAAGAATGAAGGCGGATGCCTGACGGTAGCCCTGACCGAGCGCGGCGCGGACTGGGAAATGAGTTTTGCCGATACCGGTCCCGGCATCAACCCGCAGCAGACGGAAAAGATCTTCGAGCCCTTCCAATCGAATTTCGAAGGGGGCACGGGCCTCGGCCTCGCGATCGTGTACCAGATCGTGCAGGCCCATGACGGCAAGGTTTGGGCGCGTTCGGAAGTCGGCAAGGGTACGAGCTTCGTTTTGCGCCTGCGCCGCATGGAAGAAGCCCAGGAGCCGGCGGCGGCGGTCGCGAGTTCTTTTGCATCTGCGATCCCGGGCGCCGCACTGGCGGCCGCGGCAACGGAAGGAAACGGAGGCACTCGTGGGTAACATTCTCGTCTGTGACGACGAGCGCTCGATCTGCGAACTGCTCGATATCGCCCTGCGCCGCGATGGCCACAAGGTCGAAACCGTCACCGGGGGCGACCTGGCTCGCCGCAAAATCGACAGCGCGCTGTTCGATGTGATCGTCACCGATATCAAAATGCCGGGGGTCGATGGCGTTGAAGTGCTGCGCCATGCGCACCAGGTTTCGCCGGAGTCGGCTGTGATTCTGATGACCGCTGTCGACGATTACGAAGCCGCCGTGCAGGCGGTCAAGGCCGGCGGCGCGACCGATTACATCCGCAAGAGTCCAGGTCTGGTCGACGAGGTCAAACTCGCCATCGCCCGCGCGCTCACCAAGGTTTCTCTCAGCCGGCAGAATTTCGCCCTGCGCCGCGACGCCGCAACCCGCAACTCGCTCGACAACATTGTCGGGGTCAGCGCGGCGCTTGAAAAACTGAAGCAGACCATCCGCACCGTCGCCACCACCAGCAGCACCATTCTGATCTACGGCGAAAGCGGGACGGGCAAGGAACTCGTGGCCCGCGCCGTTCACACCTGCTCGCCGCGAGCGGGCGAGGCTTTTGTTTCGGTCAACTGTGGCGCCTTCCCCGAGACCCTGCTCGAAAGTGAGCTTTTCGGTTATGTCAAGGGCGCTTTCACCGGAGCCAACCAGAACCGCCGGGGTCTGTTCGAAGTTTCCGACCAGGGCACGATTTTTCTCGACGAAATTGGCGAGATGACCATGCCCATGCAAGTCAAACTGCTGCGCGTCCTGCAGGAACGTACCGTGCGTCCGGTGGGGGGCACCAGCGAAATTCCGGTCGATGTGCGCGTGATCGCGGCCACCAACCGCGACCTCGACCGGCAGGTCAGCGAAGGCACCTTCCGCGAGGATCTCTACTATCGCCTCAATGTCATTCCTATTCGGGTGCCCGGGCTGCGCGAGCGCCGAGAAGATGTCGCGCTCCTGGCCAATCACTTCCTGAAAAAATACGCGCCGGCGGCCGGAAAAAGCATTCACGGTGTGGCCGCATCCTCGCTCGAAACCCTGTCCGGCTATGACTGGCCCGGCAACGTCCGCCAGCTGGAAAACACGATCGAACGTGCGGTGGCGCTCGAGTCAGGCTGCGAGTTGCACGTCGAACTGCCGGCGGAGCGTCCCAAGGCTCGTGCGGTAGCCGCCGGAGCGGACGCCGCGGCCTCGATGGTCGGCAACCCGCCTTCTGGCATGGTTCTGCCCGAAGGCGTCAACATGGAAAACTACGTCGAGCAGGTTGAGCGCTCGCTCTTGCAGTCCGCCCTGTCGCAAACCAACGGAGTGCAAGTGAGGGCCGCCGACGTGCTTGGTATTTCCTACCGCTCGTTTCGCCACCTCATGAAGAAGTATGAGTTGTAGCCCGTCAGCAAATCTCGTCTCCTTAAGCTTTGGGCTTCAAGTACACTTTCCAGTCTGACAACTATGCCAGGACAGCCGGCAATTTGCTTTTGGTGCGACCGCGCGTCCTCGGAAGCAAGTCGTCGGGTGTACTCGAAACAAAGGAAGCAAGAGAATTTCCGCTCGAATTTAGGGGACCGTCGCGCGATACCGACACATTCGACATCGCCTTGCCGCCCGGCTATGAAGTGGATGAGTTGCCCCCGCCAATGGATGCCGAGTACAGCTTTGGCCGCTATCACAGCAAGACCGAGGCCAGCGGCCAGACGCTACACTACACGCGCAGCGTGGAAATCAGGGAGTTAAGTGTGCCCGTCAGCAAGATCAACAAGTTAAAGGCATTTTATCGGATGATTGCCACCGACGAACGGAACACGGCGGTTCTGAAACCGGCTGGAGCGGGCAGATGAGCGCAAGGTAGACTCCCTTCGGATGGTCGGTCCCCGGCCCGCGCGACCACCTTGGCCAGGCGCTTCCTCATCGAAATCGCAATCCAATGACTCCTGACTAAGCATCTCGGCGTCAATCGGTCGGCCTCCTTACCTCAGTCTCTCGGGTGATGGTTGCTGATCTGGCGGGCATACACCGTGGAGAGGAGTCCACCGGGGCGTCGCACTGCTAGAAACCCGATGCCCCACCAGGAACTTTCGCTGAGCTTGGGCGACGCGACCACCACAATCGGCTTTGGTCTCCGGCACGTACTGTCAGGGATCGAGTAACCCGGTTGAGGACTGTTCCCGGGTTCTGTCCCAGATATAACAGCAGATCTAGCGGGAGTTTACTGGGAGTTGCGCAAAATGAATCGTAAGCTCATCATTTCGCACAGCGTTACGGGTACGACCTTGCATTACCCACGTCTGCTGTTACGACGTAACCCTTGCAAGCGACAGGGCTTCTATCCGAGCTTGCCACAGCGTGAGGAGCGGGGATAGCAATAAAACGAACCCGGAACCTGGTTGAGAAAGGGTAATACACAATCGGTCGCGACCGGGATCGCACAACTCTAAACGACGCAATGAGTTCGCAGAACTGCTGCTACCCTTGCTTGATCGCAGTCAGCAAACTCCCGCTAGAGCGCGACGGGCGAGTGCCACGATGTCTTTGTGCCGCGGCGGGACGTCGACCTGAAACTCCGTGGAACTGGAATATCTCTTTTGGTTTCATTGACTTATTGAAGATTCAGAGCTTGTCAGAAGCTGTCAGAATCCGTCACTGGCCTTTATGCGGCAAAGGCGGCAAGATGTGCGAACGGTACAAGCGAGTCCGGTCGCGCCCCTGTCATACCGCTCGAACCGCGGGGACGGTCGAGGGGCAAGGCATGACCCTTTTGGGGGGGCGCGGCGGCCTTGCGGAACTGAGGAGACGATACAAACCAACGAGACCTCTGCGACGGCTGCGATCGTGATCATCCGGAGCCGCGATGTTGGAAATGATTAGAGCTTCCGGGATAACGCAGAGTGAATACCTTGAACCCCAGCTTCCTAGCCTAGGGGTTCATTTTTTTATCTTCGTGAACCGGTGCTCATGAAAAGAGGTTGTCTTAAAAGACGGCTTCGAAGGCCGGCAGAAGGGGTGCCTCTTTACTTGTCGGTAAATTGATTGATCCTACAGAATTTAAGAGAGAGAGAGAGGATTCCAAGTGGCCCCCCGGCTCCCTACCCCGATTTGATACGTCTAGAAATCTGGCTAGACGTAGAAGCCGGCTCCTAGGGCACCCTCTATGTCTATTTTGCGGAACTGCAAACCGGGGCTAACGAGCGGGTGAAGAAACAGCACTCGCTGGACGCGGACTCCCTTTTAACTCCTTGGGACAGTAAAATGAATCCGAGCCAAGATGCGGGTGGGCAAGGGCTCGAAATTCGGTTCTCCCACCGTGCCCGTGGCCAGGGCGCATGGCCAGATCTCAAATAAGTTTGGTTGCTTGCGGGTTGACGCCGTAACCGGCCCGAATGGTCTCCTGTTAGTGTGACCGAGGTTCGATTTACGGCCCCTGGCTGTGTTTTGGAGTGCGTAATGGGTTCAAGAAAAGTCGGGATTGGGTTGTCGGTGGTGATTCTGGTCATCCTCGCGCTGGCGATACTCCTCTGGGCCCACCACTGGGGAGTTCCGACCAACGTCGCCTATGTTAGCGAGGAGGAGGGCGGGATCAGCGTGATCGATCTGAGCACGCTGAAGGTAATTCGCCGGGTTCAGCCGAGCGATGTGGCGCCGAGAGGACTGGCGGTGACGTTTGACGGGAAATCCATCATTACATCAAACAAGAACACCAGCGATCTGGCGGTCCTCGGTACATCCCACCTGAACTTGGTCAAACGAATCCATATCGGAGACAGCCCTGAATTTATCAAGATCAATCCTGCCGGTGACAGGCTTTTTGCGACTTTCGAACCCGGTTCGCAGCACGGAGCTCCGGCTGCGAGCGGCGGCGGCAGCGCCGACGACGAAAATGAGCCACCCGCTCAGATCGCCTCATTCCACGTCGGAGATTGGGTCTCGGGCCCGGTTTCCACCGCAGGCCAGGAAACCGAGGGCATTGAATTCTCCCGTGATGGAAAATTAATGCTGGTGGCAAATGAATCGCAGGAGACGATTGGGGTGTTCGCCGAAGACACCGGTGCGCATTTGCGCGACGTCGACCTGAAGTCTTACGGAATCCGTCCGCGCGGAGTGAGAGTTTCTCCGCAAGGTAACAGCTACGCCGTGTCCATGGAAAGCTCCGGCACGTTGCTGACGATGGATCAGAATTTCAACGTAATTAAAGCCGTGCCGACGGCAGCCAAGCCCTACGGACTGGCGTTCGACCGGTCGGGCAAGCGGATTTTTGTCTCCGCCGCTCTGGCGGGCAAGCTCCAGGTGTTTTCGGCCGATTCGCTCCAGCTGCTAGCGGAAGTTCCTACGGGTAAGAGGTGCTGGCACTTCACTTTTACGCCGGACGACAGCAGGATCCTATTGGCCTGCGGGCGGTCGAACAATGTGGTCGTGATCGACGCCAATTCCTACAAACCGGTCGCGACCATCGAGGGATTCAAGCTGCCGTGGGGAATCGTGACGTACCCTCGGTCCTACGGGAGTTTGGGACTGCCGTAGAGGGATGAGCGCATCGCCCGCCCGAGCGGTTTTAGTCAGGATTGGAGCGGTAGGTGCTGCGATGATCTCGGAGAGTTCGAGGCATCATCGTTTCTGCATAGATCGCCCATTCGTTATTTTCGGGCTCAGCAGTCCCTGGGCCAGTGCCGTGCCACCCCGACGGACGGCTTCGGTCCGTCGCACATGACATTCACGCAGCCGCGGTGTAAAGCGGCAAGCCGGTAATGGTGCCGACATGCGCCGATGAATGCCGGTTGAAGAATAAGCGGAATCCTCACACCGCTGTGACGGAATGCGCGAAGGACCGAGGTCTTTTCAGCCAGAACCGCGTAGGTTTATGGGAGAGCGGGGTCTTTTCCTGTCCCTATTTCACAACCGGTCCACCGTTGGGCAGTTTTCGCGGTCACCCTGAGTTCGATGAGGGTATGAAATCCGCATCGCAGCGACGCGTAGCGTTCAAAAGCAAATTCTTTGAACAAACGGCCTTGCGCCGAAGAGTGCGTCAATCAGAATCGTTGCTGCTTCGGCGGATCCTCGGCTTGTTGCTGGCCGTGAAAACATGGCGTCGCTGCGCAGCCAATAACTGCGTTCAGTTTCGAGCGGCGTCCTGAGAAAGTTTCGGATGTCCTTTTTTGTCCGATCTTGGTCCATCCCAGGTCTTTTAATCGTCAGCGACAGCTGCGACCATCAAGCCGGTCCACCAGCTTCGAATTTCTAGGAGGACGACAAATGAAGACTTCCCGCCTGTCGCAAAGGTTCGCTTCGCTTGCGATTGTCGCCTTTCTCATCTGCGGGCAACAAGCGCTTGCGCAGGACAACGGCCGCCCGCGCTTCAACAGGATCACGGTACCACGGCAGAAATCTGCCGGTAATACGCATCAAGCGCAGACGGCAGCCGCCCCAAACCTGTACTCGCTCCAGGCATCGTTTATTGCGGACTACCCGGTCATTGGCGCGAATGCGGACGGAACCGATCTGTGGCCTTGCCTGGACTTATATCAAGGAGGTCCGGGCTCCAGCCCCGATTGCCCCACGTTAGGCGATCCATCGATTCCGTTCCCCCTGGGGGCGCTGGTCAGCGGATACTCCGCGTACACCTGGCCGCTGAAGAACGCCGCAGGGGCAGGTAACGGCTTTGGATGTGATGCGCTCGTCAACGGAACCACCGGCCCGTTGGCGGTCCAATACAATCCTTGCGGTCAGATTTTTACTTCCTTCGAAGACGACACAGGCGACTTCGCCGACGATCTCCTGCAGCGGATCGTGGTTAGACAAGGAGCGAGCGTCATTTACGATTCTGGCACCGTGGACTATGGTCCCGCCGGGCCCTCCGTGAACTACCCTGTCGTTGTTTTCCTTAACTACGACACGAACTTCGGTTTCTGGCCCGGCGCCAGCACTGGCCCGAACAACGGAAACTGTAGTGGCAGTTCCGATTACCCTCTTGCATCGCCGGCAAACCCGGGAAAAGTGTACGTAGTAGAAAGTGGCAAGACCTGCCGGGAACCAGTCTCTGGACTGACCACGTTCACTACGACGACTGTACTCGCCACCCCCGCATACACGAAAGTGACGGGGACGGCGTGCACCGCCAGAGCGGTTGCCAGCCCTTGCTACACGGTCAAATGGACCAAGAATCACGAAATTTGGCAAAACTGGAACATCTTCCTTGACTAAGGTATGCGGAAAGGTCGAGGGTGGCGTCTCACCGTTTTCCATCAGCAGTCGCCAACGACAAAGTGAGTCGTCTTCGGTTTGCAAAATGTGTGCGTGGGGTAATCCTCCCGCTCGTTTTGCCGGTTGATTAATGAATCTATTCTGACTTGCGCGCGTTATGGCTCCCCGTGTACGACACTGCGTTGAATGCCCGAAATGCCTTACTCGCTATCTGCTTGGCTCCAGCCCGTACCGCAACGGCTCCTATCTGATACCGCTGGCGGAAGGACGCGCGGAGGAATGGACGCTGTACTGTTCTTGCGGCCGGCCCGCCATTTCCAGTCGATGGAGTTGGAGCGATCTGAAGCAGTATTCGGTTCCAACGCAAGCGCACCACCGCGGTTACGGCTCACCGAAGGAGATTGTACCGGTGAGATAGACCGACATAAGGAGGAACATCGTGTGCACTTCGAAAACAGCACTTCTCGTAATTGACGCCCAGGAATCGTTCCGTCATCGCCCCTATTGGAGCGATTCCGGCGTGCCCTTCTTTATTGAGCGTCTGCAGGCACTGATCGACGGTGCGAAGAGTTGCAAGATACCCGTCGTGCAGATATTCCACGTCGAAGACTCGGGCTCTTTTTCGCTCGCCTCCGGGCACGTGGTCTCTCTCGCGGGGATTTCCTTCTCCCGTGACGCGGTTTTCTACAAACGAAGCCACAGTGCGCTCATCGGCAGCGGCCTCGACGTTTGGCTCGTCCAACAGGGCATCGGTCGGCTGATCGTTTCTGGCATCCGCACCGAACAGTGCTGTGAGACGACCGCCCGTCATGCCGCAGATTCTGGCTACCAAGTCGACTATGTTATTGATGCCACACTCACCTTTGCGATGACGGATCGCCGCGGAAACCAGTGGAGCCCCGAGGAAATCAAAGCGCGAACCGACCTCGTCCTGGATGGTCGCTTCGCACGCATCGTCAGTGTCGAAGAAGCTCTTGCAGGCAGCGTCGCCGAGCTTGCTGTCTGACGTTCTTGCTAACGCTCAGTGCCACAGCGCGCAAACTGTATTCCGTGTTTCTCGCTGTGGAGTGGCCAGGACCTTCGATGCGGGTGGACGCTTTAATCGGCGGCCATCCGCATGTTCCGGCCTATGAGCTCGTGACAGAAGTGATTCAGGGTTCTTGCTGGTGATGGAGCAGTTGAAGATCACGACTTCGGAGGAATTAAACATTCCAAATCTCATACGACGGATGCGTGATGAGGGGGTTCGCTCGAAAGGGAGTGGTTCCGTCTCCTGGACTCATCGAGTCATGGTCACGGAGGCTCGCCCAAGAGCTGTTGCATTTCTCGGTTCCTTGCGAACCTGAGGATCGAGGTGACTTGAGAACGGGCTGCGTTTCTGAGTATTCTCGGACGAACGGGGACAGGAGTGACCGGCAAATGCGCCGAATCCAAGTCTACGTGATCGTTCCGCCACGCCTGTTGCTGCTCGATGTCGCCGGTCCGCTTGAGGTGTTGCGCCGGGCCAACCACGTGCAGGCTGCGGTGCGTTTCGAAGTACATTACGTCGGACCCGCTTCCTCGTTACAAACATCGATCGGCATTACGCTTACCGCGATTGAGCCGCTGCCAGACAATCTGCCCCTGGATGCATGGGTCGTGGTCGCCGGAGACGTTGACGACGTGATGATGTGCTGCGGTCAGGCCAGCCCCGGAAGATCAAAAGCCGATGCCGCCGATGAGAGTGCAATTGTCGCATGGCTTCAAAGGGCGATGCGGTCTGGGCACAAACTGATTTCGATTTGCTCCGGTGCGCTGTTGGCGGGGCGCGCCGGTCTTCTGGATGGACATACCTGCACAACTCACTATTCCTGCTGCGCAGAACTCGCGACGCTCGCCCCGAAGGCGAAGGTTCTGGAAAATCGCCTCTATGTCGAGGATGGCGAGTGTTACTCGAGCGCCGGAATCACCGCTGGCATCGACTTGATGCTACACATTGTCAGCCAGTTCACCGATCAATCGTGCGCCGTGGCCATTGCGCGCTATCTGGTCGTTTATCTACGCCGCAGCGGCGCGGATCCTCAGCTGTCGCCATGGCTGGAGGGCCGCAACCACATTCACCCCGCGGTCCACCGCGTGCAAGATGCAATCGCCGGCGACCTTACGAAATCCTGGACCTTGAGCAGGCTCGCCAAAATTGCCGGCGCCGGCAACCGTCACCTTTCTCGGTTGTTTCACGAACACGTGGGCATGAGTATCAAAGACTACAATAACCGCCTGCGCGTGGCGCTCGCGAAGGAACTGCTTGGTCAGACCCGTCTTGACATGGAAGGCGTAGCAGAGCAAGTCGGTTTTTCCTCTTCGCGGCAACTGCGGCGCGCGTGGCGAAGGGTGTACGCGACCGCTCCGCGGCAAGAAAGAAAATCCCAGACCTCGGAGGTCGTATCTTTACCGTCACGCGGGCGCGGACACGATTAGTGTCCGCTTTCGCAAGACATAGAGTCGAAACGCGCGACTTCTTGTCGATGGAATCTACCTTACGGGTGCGAGCTCACGGCGGCCACCTCACGCGCTACGGTGATCGTGCTCACTGCGCTCCGGTAGCGCAGCGGCTAAGCTAGCTTTGAAATCGCTACCATCCTCTGGTAGCGCCTTCCGCCGGGTACGAATCCTTCGTGCCCGGAAAGGAGGCACGTTATGTTGCTGCTCTTTGCTTGTTTCCTTTTTCTGGTTGGGATCGCCCTCATTCTTATGTTGCCGGCACTTTGGGCGGGACAGACTTACCGCTCCTATCGCGACGGACGGACGGTGAATTGTCCGGAGACGCATGCGCCGGTGTCGGTGCGATTTCACGCGTTGCGAGCCGCGTGGAGTGGTCTGAGCAGCCCTCCGAAACTGCGGTTGGCCGATTGCACGCGCTGGCCTGAGCGCGCCGATTGCGGGCAGGAGTGCATTCCCGATGCGGTCGCGGCCAGGCCCGCGGCCGGGGTGGACCACGCTGCGTGGCGGACTCGAAGGGTCGTGCATCTGCCCGTGCTGCTGGCCGGAGCTGTCGCGTGGGTCCTGGGCGTGGCCTGGCACTCGCAATACCTGTTCCGTCCACGATGGGCGATGGCGATCGGATTGAGCAGCCCGCAGGCGCTCGGGTTGGCACGAACGATGGCTCCACATCTGCTGAGTGTCGGTGCATGCATACTGTTCGCCTACGGCGTCGCGGGATTGTTGCGCTGGCTGGGTTCGCGCACGCTGACGCATGGCCTCGAAGTCTCGGCCGCGCTTTGGCTGGCAACGTTCGCAGCACTTCTGGCCGCGACCTGGTCGCGGCTGTCGCCTGAGCTGCTCTGGATTGAAGCAGCCTACACGTTCCTGGCAGCGCTGCTGATCGGCGCCATCGTGGGCGGAGTGCCGCGCTGGATCATTATGGGAGACCCGGAAGAACGAGGCACTCGCAGCAGAGTATGACGCCTACGCGTAGACAACGGCTAGTACGAAGGGAGACCCCCCCGGCTCTGCCGGGGAGGCAGCAAAAGTTTGACAGATACAGGAGTCCATCGCAGAAACTCCAGAACGTGAGCCGCCAAGCACACGAAAAGGAGTTTCGCGATGGACGAAATAGAAAGCC
>Ga0187847_10000454_pt1 | contig 45949 bp, 55 predicted proteins | sample June2016WEW_4_10_FD_132458 | JGI IMG/M metagenome (GOLD analysis project Ga0187847, IMG submission 132458) | Peatland microbial communities from SPRUCE experiment site at the Marcell Experimental Forest, Minnesota, USA - June2016WEW_4_10 | ecosystem: Environmental > Terrestrial > Soil >...
GACCGCGTCGGGAAATACGATGATCACAGCACCCTCTGGCAATCTGGAGGTCTGGCAGTACGCGGTCGCCGGCGGTCAGCCGGGCGCCTATACCTTGAGTCTCGCGAGCGGCACGGCGAGCCTGCTTTCAACGACCCAGGTCGTCAACCCAAGCAATGCATCGACTGCCAATAGTTTCGCATTCGTGGCGACGCTGCCTGCGTCCGGCACGTACAACCTGCTCGTCACCGACTACCAATTTCCGACGATACTCGGATCGCTGACCTACACGGTTGCGCAAAACAGTACGACCATTCCTGTCAACAGCAGCGGCGATTTCACGGCCGCGGCCGCGGGGACCGTGATCGTGGTTGTTGACGCGACGCCAGCGAACAACGGTGTTGGCATATTCGGCGTCACCTTGTCGACGACGGGCGCGATGCCGACGACGCTTCTCGACCAGACCCAAGCCGTCGGCGGCGTGTTCAGCACGACGACAATCAATTTGGGCGCATCGGGCGAATACGATGTAACGCTCGCGGACCTTGCATTTCCAGCGACATTCGCCGACTTGGCCGTCATCGTGACTGAGAACAGCCAAGTTTTCGGAAAGATCTACGGCGGCGGCTCGTTTCCGATTGCCATGACGCCCGGCCAGTATGTTGTGACTTTCGTGGCGGCGCCCGGCGCACAGAAATACGGGCTCTACTCGCTCAACATCAGTTCGGCTCCACCGACCGTGACGCTCAACGTGAGCCCGACGACGGTGCCCGCGGGTCAGTCGGTACAGGTGAGTTGGAGTTCGTCCGGCGCAACGAGCTGCACTGCGAGTGGGACCAGCGCGTTTATCGGCAACGAGCCGCTGAGCAGCATGGGGCTCGCGGTCGCGATCCCGGCGACCGTGACCTTGTCTTTGACCTGTGTCGGACCGGGTGGTTCGGCGACGTCACAGCCCGTGACGGTCACCGCAACGGCGGCCGCTTCGACCTCCGGTGGCGGCGCAATGGATCTTTACTGTCTGTTGATGTTGATGGCGCTTGCTGTTGCAACGAACACGCATTCACGGCAATTTTGGATGACTCGGGTCAGACGCCGGAACGGCTGAGTTCACGCCGCATTCTGCGCCGCGCGACGCGAGCGAAATAGCGATCACCGCAAACGCGAGCGCGATAGCGGCGCTGCCGCCGCCCTCCAAAAACTTGTCCCAATCGAACAGCAGCGGCGTGGTGTTGGGATCCGCCGTATGCAGAACGATCGCTTGGAAATTGCCGAGCAAGTCGAGCGGCGCGTCCAGCGAAAACATGATCGCAATCAACGGTAGCCCGAGCGCAATCCTCAGCACAATTTCCCGAAGGCTGCGCTGCGGCCAGCTCAGGATCGCGATCAGCAGAATCACGGGCGAGAGCAGCGCGCCGCGCAGGCTGGCGTGTACTTGATACCAGCCATTCGTATTCGGCCTCACGCCGAGCGGGTAGACGATGAATTTTCCGAAATAAATCGGCCGCAGGGTATTGGCACGCAAGCGCACGGTCTCGCCCTCGCCCTCGCGGGCGACTTGCAGACTGTCGATCGACAAGTTGTCATCGAGCGCCGTGATTTCGGCCCGCATTGCAGGAAGCAGCAGCGTGATGGCGTCTGTTGCGAACTGTTTGGCAAGCCACAGCACGACGACGCTTACGAGCGCGAGGCGAACTAAGAACCGAATGGGATTAACGGGTAACGGGCCCATCGGAGCGGCGCAGCCATACGTAGTAGAACGCCGCGATCGACAGCACCATGATTGCGGGTGTGACGATGCCGTGCAACAAATCAAATAGTGCCATATCGCGGCGGCGTGCGTAAAATAACGCCAGGATGCGTACCAAATTGAGTGTGTAGACGACAGCGATGCCGACCAAAACACCGTAGAGGCGGGCGCGCCAGCGCAGCGGCGCAACGGCGAATCCCGCAAACAGCAGGAACAGTGTTTCCATGCCGTCGCAACCGTTGATGATGTTGAGGCCGCCGCTCGTATCGCGCAGATGATTGGCAACCGCGTGCACCCCAAGATCCGGGGTCAGTGCGCGCCCCAGGACCGCGGCCGGCACGACGACGCCCTGGTCGATCAACAAATGGTATAGAGCGCTGCCGTCGAGCAGCTGCCAAGTGAACTGCAAGGCGCCGAACACCGCCAGAAAGATCATCGCTCGAAGGATCACGAACCTGCTCCAAGGGCAAACACATACCCACGATGATAAATCAATGCAAGCCACCCAAGCCGCGCTTGTTCGAGAGTCGGCCGGCGTTGAGGTAAACTCTGCGACAAGCCGATGAAATGCTGCTACCACCCGGCGTTCCAGATACCGCTGCCTTCTGCGCACCCGTTCCCAATGAGCAAGTACCCCATGCTCAAGGATCAACTCGTCGGCGAAGGTTTGCTGACGCGCCCGGAGATCCTCGTTCCCGAGCCGCTCGCGATCGACACCTTGCGTCTGGTGCATACGCGCGAGTACCTCGACAAATTGATTTCGGGCGACCTTTTGCCCGCCGAGCAGCGGCGCCTCGGATTGCCGTGGACCGAGGCGCTGTGGCTGCGCTCACGCATCGCCGCGGCCGGAACATTGCTCGCGGCGCGCGCGGCGCTCGAGGACGGGATGGCTGGCAACCTCGCTGGAGGCACGCATCACGCGTTCGCCGATCACGGCGAGGGTTTCTGCGTCCTCAATGACGTCGCGATCGCGATCCAGCGGCTGCGCGCCGAAGGGGCGATCGACCGCGCCGTCGTCATCGACCTCGATGTGCATCAAGGCAACGGTACCGCGGCAATCTTCGAGCGCATGGATGAGGTGTTCACATTTTCGATGCATGGCGAGAAGAATTACCCGACCGCAAAGATGCGCTCATCGCTCGACGTTGGGCTGCGTGACGGCGTCGGCGATATCGAGTATTTGGCGGCGCTCGCGTGCCACCTGCCCGAGGTGCTTGATGCCGCGCGCGCCGATCTTGCGTTCTATGTCGCCGGCGTAGACGTGGTTGCCGGTGATCGCTATGGGAAATTGGCGCTTACCGAAGCGGGCCTGCGGGCGCGAGAACAGCTAGTAATACACACGGCATGCGGCCGTGACTTGCCGCTGGTCGTCGTGCTCGCCGGTGGATATGCACCGACTCAGGCGCGCACTGCCGAATTGCATGCGCATGTGTTCCGGGAGGCTAAAAGGTGTAGCTCAAGCCGATCGTGGCCATGTCGGCATCGTACTTGACGACGCTGCTGCTGTTCCCCGCCTGATTCACGCGCTGATAATCGAGATGGGCCGACCAATGCCCGTCGAACGTGTATGCGGCTCCCAATCCGAGGAGCAAGCTCGAGTTATTTGCAGTTTCCCTGGACGATGAGTCCGTGGTCGCGTCGATGGTGTTCACCAGCGTCGTGCGGCCATAATAATCCGCGAGCCGCAAATTCAGAGCGAAGGCATCCGTCAACGGCAGCCGCAATAAGAGCCCAAGCGCCGGTCCATCGGAACGAACCAGTGTCGCCAGAATCACCGATTCCGCGATTCCACCGTTCGGCGTGTATTTGCCGTTGACACGATTGTAGAGCGCGCCGAAGTGCAGGTAGTCCGCTTCGATTCCGAAGTATGGCGACAGCATATAGCCCGCGTCGACCCACCATGCGGCGTTGCGCTTGCGTAACGACGAGTCGGTGAAGTCCAAGCTGCCGATGCCGGTGACTTGACCCTCGAGCTGTTTTTGATACAGCGCATTGTCGTAATCGATTTGCGCGGTGCCGGCGTTGCCGCCGAAATAGATCCCGCTGAGGTCATTGGCGCGTCCCGATTGGCCGAGTGCGCCGAACGCGAACATCACTAGGACACCGTGCAGAAATGTCTTAGCCTGGAATCTCATCGATGCCTCTCGTGATAGTGGCCGGCTCGGACTATACCTGCGCGGGATCGCATGTGTATGACGAGAGGGCGATTCCGGAGAGTGACACATGATTGTCATATCGATCGATCATCGTACTCGGCATTCACTTGACGGGATGATTCGATTCCTATGATAAGTAAGCCGATTGCACGACTCTTGATCGCATCGATCGTGCTGTGTATCGGAGCCTGTACCACGCCGAAGGCGACTTATGCGCCGGACGGACGCACGGGCTACGTCATTAGCTGCGATGGTTTTTTGGACAGTTACTCGTCCTGTCTCGTCGCCGCCGGGCGTGCCTGCGGAACGCGCGGCTACGACGTCATACGCGGTGGCCCGGATGACCGCGAACTGCTGATCGCGTGCAAGTCACCGAAGTAGTTGCGCGGCGATAGCAGGGCGCGCAGCGCGCGTCAGGCCGGCGCGGCCACCATCATGCCCTTGAGCTTGCTGATCGCATTGACTTCGACCTGACGCACGCGCTCCGCCGAGATTCCGTACTCGTCGGCGAGTTCATGCAGGGTCGCCTTGTCATCGGTCATCCAGCGGCGCTTCAAGATATTGCGGCTGCGCTCATCGAGCCGTGAGAGCGCGGCGCTCAAGCGGTCGGTCGAGTCCTCTTCCCACTCGTCGCGTTCGACTTCGATCGCAGGATCTGCATTGGTCGCCGGCAGATACATCGCAGGCGAATAGGTCTCTTCCTCGTCGGCATCCGGCGCCGGATCGAACGACATGTCGCGCGCCGACATGCGCTGCTCCATTTCGCGTACGTCGCTGACATCGACGCCTAAGTCGCGTGCGACCGCCTGCGTCTCGGCCTCGGAAAGCCAGGTCAGATTTTTCTTCATCTTGCGTAAGTTGAAGAACAGCTTGCGCTGGGATTTCGTGGTCGCGACCTTCACGAGGCGCCAATTGCGCAGCACGTATTCATGAATCTCGGCGCGGATCCAATGCACCGCAAACGACACGAGGCGCACGCCGACATTCGGGTCGAAGCGCTTGACCGCCTTCATGAGGCCGACGTTGCCTTCCTGGACGAGATCGCCCATGGGCAAGCCGTAGCCCAAGTAGCCGCGCGCGATGTGCACGACGAATCTCAGATGGGACAACACCAGCTGCCGGGCAGCGTCCAGATCACCTTCACTGCGAAATCGAACCGCGAGCGCAACCTCGTCCTCTCGCGAGAGAACTGGAATCTGCGATACACGGTCTATATAAGAGTCCAGGCTGCCGACCGGACCGGCAAACACCAGGCTATTTTGCTTAGCAACCAACGCTGCAGTCATACCTAAGAACCTCCTAAGGTCCACTCGAGTGCGATTGTAGCACTCGGTAAGTTTGAGTGCTAAATCGGGCCAGAGTTCCGCTGTTTGAGGGGTCCTTTGGAGGGGCTACAATCGCAATAGAAACAATGTCTTAGGTGGGATGGATCGCACGGATATGCCGCGTCGCAGCAATCCACGAGCCGAGCCATCCGAGCAGGGCCGCCGCGAGCACGGTGGCACCCATGGTCCGCCAACCTAAGCCCTCGAGTCGAAACCCGCTGCCATAGAGATTCGCGAGCCTCTCGACGGGGCCCTCGAGTGCGGCCACGCCCAATCGCACGAGAACCAGCGCGAGCAGGCCACCGCCAAGGCCATACCAGATGCCGGTCCACAGAAACGGCCGACGAGCAAAACCGTCGGTCGCACCGACCAATTTCATGACCTCGATTTCCGCGCGACGATTGAGAATATCCAATCGAATCGTATTGCCGACGATCAGTAGCACGCCGACGCCGAGCAGTCCTGCCGTGAGGCGCACGAAGCTTCGCAGCAGGTCCAGGAGTGCCACGAGACGTTTGACCCATTCGGTGTCGAGCTGCACGCTGTTGACGTTCGCAATCGCCGCTATGGCTGTTTTGAGCGCATTGGTGCCCTCGGGCGTACTCGCCGCGAGGCTCGGCGTTACCACGAGCGTATCGGGCAAGGGATTCTCGTTGAGCGCATCGAGCGCCTCGCCGAAGCCCGAGGATTCTCGAAACTCGGCGAGCGCCTGCGCCGCCGTCACGACGCGCACGGCCGCGACATCGCTGCGCTGTTGCAATTGCTTCGCGATCGCTTCGCGGCGCGCAGTGCTCGCGGTCTTGTCCAAATAGACCGATATTTCGAACGCGTCGCGCCAGGCGTTCGTTGCATTGAGCGCATTCTGTAAAATCAGTTCCAGGCTCAGCGGCAGTGCGAGCGCGATCGCAATCACGGCGATCGTCAGGAAGCTCGCAAACGGCTGCCGTGCGAGCCGGCCGAGCGAGCCGATCAGCGTCTGCGCATGGCGCATCAAATACGCCTGGACGTTCAGCGCCATCGACGGCGGCTCCGGCATTTCACGGCGCGGTCTCGGCGGCCACGCGGCCCTCGCCCAATACGATGCGCCGCGATTTGAAATGCTCGATGAGGTGCACATCGTGGGTCGCGATCACCACGGTCACGCCGACGTCATTGAGGCGCTTGAACAGCCGCATGATCTCGAGCGCGAGTGCCGGATCCAAGTTGCCCGTGGGCTCATCGGCGATCAGTAGCGGCGGCTTCGCGACGATCGCGCGCGCGATCCCGACCCGCTGCTGTTCGCCGGTCGAGAGCTCGAGCGGTCCGCTCTTCTCCTTGCCGAGCAGACCGACCTGGTCGAGCGCCGCGCGCATGCGCTTGTCGGTTTCGCGCCGCGGCACGCCCGCGATGATCAAGGGCAGCGCGACGTTGTCGGCGACCGGCCGATCGTGCAGCAATTTGTGGTCTTGGAACACGACGCCGACCTCGCGCCGGAACTGTGGAATCGCGCGTGTTTTGATGCCCGAGGTATTTTGATTGCCGATGAACACTTGGCCGCGCGAAGGGCGCTCGATCAGCGCAATCAGCTTCAAGATGCTGCTCTTGCCGGCGCCGGAAGGGCCCGTCAAGAACGCGAACTCACCGCGCTCGACATGAAACGAGACGTCCGCGAGCGCCTCGCGGCCGGTCGGATAGCGCTTGTAGACCGCGTCGAAGCGAATCATGCGGCGCGGTCGCCCGGCGGGGCTTTGAGCAAGGTCGAGACGAAATCCTCGGCGTCGAAAACCCCGAAGTCGTCGATCTGCTCACCGACGCCGACATAGCGAATCGGAATGCCCAATTTTTGCGCGATCGCGAGCACGACGCCGCCCTTCGCGGTGCCGTCGAGTTTGGTGATCGCGAGACCGGTCACGCCGAGACTCTTGTTGAACTCATCCGCCTGCGCAACCGCGTTCTGGCCGATCGTGCCGTCTAGCACGAGAAGTACCTCATGCGGCGCGGTCGGGTCCAAGCGCGTGAGCACGCGTTTGACCTTGCGCAGCTCATCCATCAGATGCGTTTGGGTATGCAAGCGCCCCGCGGTATCGGCGATTAGGACATCGATCTTGCGCGCGCGTGCGGCCTGCAGCCCATCGAAGATTACGGCTGCGGGTTCCGCCCCATGTTGTTGCGCGACGATCGCCACGTTGTTTCGCGCTGCCCAGGTCTCGAGCTGCTCTCTCGCGGCTGCGCGAAACGTATCACCCGAGGCTAGCATCACGCTGTGTCCTTCGGTCATGAGCCGATGCGCCAATTTGCCGATCGTCGTGGTCTTGCCGGCGCCGTTGATGCCGACCACGAGAATCACATACGGCTTGTGCTGCGGATCGATCACGAGCTTTTTCTCGACCGGGCGCAGGATCGCGAGCATCGCCTCATGCAGCGCTTTGAGCAACGCGTCGACGTCGGCGAGCTCCTTGCGCGCGACACGCTTGTGCAGATCCTCGAGGATGCGCGAGGTCGCATCCATGCCGACATCGGCGCTGATCAGGCGCGTTTCGAGCTCGTCGAGGATCTCGGCATCGATCTTGCGGCCGGGCAACAGATCCGCGAGATCGACATTGAGCCAAGCGGGACCCGCGCGAAGCTTGCTGCGCAGGCGTCTGAACAGGCCGCCTGCGGCGGGTTTGTCGGCGTCATTCGTCATCGGGAGCGAAGCTTAGCAGAGCGCCTGTGGGTAAGAGTTTTCCGCGTATGATGGCGGCGGTGAAATCGGCCAAAACGCCTCCTGCCAAGCCCTCAAAAGCCAAGCCCTCAACGACGCCGCCCACGACGCAGCCGGCCCGCAATTCGGTGCGCATCATCGGCGGCAGCTGGCGCGGCCGGCGCGTCCAGTTCCCCGACCTTCCGGGACTGCGGCCGACCCCGGACCGTATCCGGGAAACCCTGTTCAATTGGCTGCAGCAGATGGTCTGCGGAGCGCGCTGCCTCGACCTGTTCGCGGGGTCCGGCGCGCTCGGACTCGAGGCGCTCTCGCGCGGCGCGCGCGAGGTCGTTTTCGTCGAGCAGGCGGTCGCCGCCGCACGCGCGGTCCGTGAGCAGCTCACGCGTCTCGGCGGCACGGCGCGCGCACAGGTCGTCGAAATGGGTGCAAAGCGCTATTTGAGCACGCCCGCGGAGCCCTTCGACCTCGTATTCGTCGATCCGCCGTTTGGCCAACAGGCGCTTCCCGTCTATTTGCCGCTGCTGGGCACTGGCGCCTGGGTCAAGCCGGACGGATTGGTCTATATCGAATGCGAGCGCGCGGCCGGCGCGCCCGTACTCCCCTTGGGGTGGGAGCTGCTGAAATCGAAGTCGGCGGGCGAGGTGGGTTATCATCTCGCGCGGGGCAAGTCTTCAAGCTGAACGATGAACAAAACAACTGCGGTCTACCCGGGCACCTTCGATCCAATCACCAACGGCCATCAGGACTTGGTGCGCAGGGCCGCCAGCATTTTCAAACGCCTCGTGGTCGCGATCGCGGCCAATCCGAACAAGGCGCCGATGTTCTCGCTCGAACAGCGCGTCGACATGGCAAGACGCGTGCTTGCCGATGTCCCTAACGTCGAGGTGCTCGGCTACCAGGGACTTACCGTGGATTTCGCGCGGCAGAACGATCTGTCGGTGATCGTGCGCGGCTTGCGCGCGGTGTCCGACTTCGAATTCGAATTCCAGCTGGCGAACATGAGCCGCCATCTGTCGCCGGACATCGAGTCGGTGTTCATGACCCCGCAGGAGCAATACACGTTCATCTCCTCGACGCTCGTGCGCGAAATCGCCGTGCTCGGCGGCAACGTCTCGGAGTTCGTGCATCCCTTGGTCGCGATCGAACTCGCCAAGCACCGACAGGTTTGAGGCGCGCGCGCATCTAGCCGCGCTGGCAGTTCGGGCACCAGTAGGTCGAGCGCTGGCCCTGTGCGAATTGTTTGATCGGCGCACCGCAGCGGCGGCACGCCTCCCCTGCACGCTCGTAGACGAACAGTTGCTGGCTGAAGTAGCCGGGCACGCCGTCGGCATTGACGTAATCGCGTAAGGTCGTACCGCCGATTTGAATCGCCTCGCTGAGCACCGCGCGGATCGACTCGACGAGCGCCGCGGCTTGCGCGCGCGTGAGACGCCCCGCCGCGCGGCGCGGCGAGAGATGCGCGCGAAACAGCGCCTCGCTCGCATAGATGTTGCCGACGCCGACGACGATCTGGGAATTCATGATCAGCTGTTTGATCGCGACCACGCGCTTGCGGGTTTTGGCGAACAGATAATCCGCATCGAACGCGGCGCTCAAGGGCTCGGGCGCGAGTCTGGCGAGCAGCGGATGCGCTTCGGGATCGCCGGCGGTCCACAGCAGGCTGCCGAAGCGCCGCGGATCGTGAAATCGCAACAGCGCGCCGCCATCCATGCGCATATCCCAGTGATCGTGGAGCAGCGGCGGTACGTCGTTTGCGAGCACACGCAGGCTGCCGGACATCCCCAAGTGCAGGATCACGGTGCCGGCATCGAAGCCCAAGAGGATGTATTTTGCGCGGCGCTCGACGCGTCGCACGGTTTGACCCTGGATTTTCGTTTCGAGGCCGCGCGGGATGGGCCAGCGCAGGCGGCGATCTCGAACCGTGACGGCGACGACGCGCCGATCGAGCAGGGCAGGGGCAATGCCCCGCCGCGTCGTTTCTACTTCCGGCAGTTCGGGCAGTCGCCGACGCCTACTTGATCTTGGATTCTTTGTAAGAGACGTGCTTGCGCACGACCGGATCGAATTTCTTGGTCTCCATCTTGTCGGGATGCAGACGCTTGTTCTTCGTCGTCGTGTAGTAGTGACCGGTGCCGGCCGAGGAGACCAATTTGATTTTGTCGCGCATGTTTGGGTGTGACCTTAGTGGGGCTCGGGGCCGTTAAACCTTGACGCCCTGGGAGCGCAGATCCGCGACGACGACGTCGACGCCGCGCTTCTCGATCGTGCGCAAGCCGCGTGTCGTCACGCGCAGGCTCACGAAACGCTTCTCGGTTTCGAGCCAAAAGCGGTGGGTATGCAGATTCGGCAGGAAGCGGCGCCGTTTGCGATTGTTGGCATGGGAAACCGTATTTCCCGTTTTCGGGCGCTTACCCGTGACCTGGCAGACTCGCGACATGGCGTAACCCTTTGAACTCGAAGAAGATATTGGCGTTGGACCGCAGACAGAGCCGCACACGATACCAGAGCGGCGCGCAGCGATCAACGCCGGCTGCATGGGGCTCGCAGCCTAGCTTCAGGCCCGCAGATAGAACGCGAGCCGCGGGTCGTGGATCGACACGCGCTTGCGGCCGTCGCGGTCAATTTGGCGCACGAGTTCGAGCTCGAGCAGCCGCTGCAGCGCCTTGTGCACCGGTCCGCTCTTATTACCGAGCTCGCGTAAGGTTTGCTCGGCAAACGGCTGGGCGTTGGGATTGCGCGCGATATAGCGCAACAGGCTTGCCTGTGCCGCCGGCAGCGCCGAGACTTTCGGCAAGAACAGCACGGTCGCATTGGCGACCACATTGCGCCAGCCGAACTCGATATCCGCGGGCGTGATCGGACGCCGGCTCCCGGCCTGCACCCAGATCTCGGCGCAGGTCGCGACCAAGTCTTCGGTCACGCCTTCGGTCAGTTCGAACAGGCGCGCGAGCGACGCCGGCTCGAGGCCGCGCCTCTGCTTACGAAAAATCTCGTTGGCCCAATCGCCGAATGCCGCCTGGCCGAAGGGCTCCAGCGCATATTGCAGGCGGATCGATTTGAAGAACGCCGCCGCGGAGGTCGCGAACAAGGGTGCGAGCAGATGATTCGAGGAGCCTGCGAGTACCGGCGTGATGCGCCGCGCCATTTGCAGCGCAGCGCGCAGGCTGCGCGTCATGATCTTGCCTTCGTCCGGCAGCAAGGCGAGGTCCTGAAATTCGTCGATGAACAGGATCGCCTTACGCTTCGCGACGCGCCGATCGAACGCCGCGAGCACATCGCCCCAGCTCGCAGGCTCAGACCCTGACTCGCGCGGCTCGCCGGCGAGCTTGACCTTGAGGCCGGTGCCGGGGATGCCCGCGGATAATTCCGGCTTGACGTCGCTGAAGAAGCCGCGCGCCTCCTGCTGCAGAAAGAAGCGCCAAGCCCAGCGAAAGCGCTCGGTGATCTCGGCTTCGGAGCCGATGCCCATGAGGTCGACGTGCAGGATCGGCCACTTCGAGCGGACCGCCGCGGCGATCACCGCGGAACTCTTGCCCATGCGCCGATCGCCGACGATCAAGGTCCACAGCTGGCCGGCCACGGCTCTTGCCAACAGCGCATCGAGTTCCGGGCGCGGGCAAAACGCCGCCGGCGCGCCATAGGCGCGCGCGAGATTCAGGTCGAACGGATTGACGACGGCGTTGACGATGTTCGCCTCGCGGCAGTGGTAACCAAATTTACCCGCGCGGGTAACTAGTTTACCCGTGCGGGTAAATCAAATCCAGAGCCTACGGCTTACCGGCGTGGGCCGGACACGGCATGCAGCAGCGCCGCAATCATGCCGCCGCCCGGCCGGCGCGGCAGCACCAGACGGCGCAGCGCGTGGTCGGCCGCGAACAGCAGGCCCATGAGACCGAAGCTGCCGAAATCGACGAACAGCGACCAGGTGTGCTCGGATGTGGTGAAAAAAAGGATCACGATGGCCGCCGCGAGCAGCGCGTAAAAGCCGAACCAGACGATGGTCGCGCGGCGCGTATAGGCCACTTCAGGCGGGCTCAGCGGGCCGTGCAATTGCGCGGTCACTTGGGTGCAAGCCGGCACGCGACCCGGCAGCAGCGAGCGGCCGAAGCCGAAGGCAACGATCACATAGGCGCCTGCCTGTTGCACGAGATCCGACCACTGATAATGGTCTTTGAGGAACGGCCAGTAGAGATACAGGAGCGCGGCGATGACGATCGTAATCAGCCCGGCCACGAGCTTGTGAGCCCAGCGCCACGCGAGCACGAGGCCGATCAGCACGATCGGCCCCACCGAGAGCCCGGCGCCCAAGCCTTTGGCGTTAGGCGACGCGTAGCTGTAATGCGAGAGCAGCGTATAGCCGCCGATCAACACGCCGATGATCACGAGCGGCAGGATCGGCGCTGCGCGAGGCGCCTCGGTGCGCGCCGTGGACGGTTGCGGTGATGGTTCGTTCTTCAGCGGCACGGGGGTCAGTAGGCGAGCGCCACACCTTCTCGGCGCGGGTCGGCGCCGCCGTCGAGCGAGCCGTCGGGCGCCACGCGCACGCCCTGCATGCCGGATTCCTCATATTGGCCGAGATGCACGTTGAGGCCGCGTGCATTGAGCGCGTCGACGAAACCCGGCGGGAATTTGCCGACTTCGGCGGAAAAATTGGCGTCGTGCGCGACGAGATTCGGCAGTGCTATCGCCGCTTCCATGGACATGTGCCAGTCGAGCGTCGCAACCAGCGTCTTGAGCACGTAGGAAATGATCGCCGGTCCGCCCGCGGAACCAACGGCCTCGACGAAGCGGCCATCCGCATCGAGCACGATCGTCGGCGTCATCGCGGAACGCGGCCGCTTGCCGGGCGCGACCGCGTTCGCGGCCGCTCGCCCATCGGCTTCGGTCGGCGAGAAGCTGAAGTCGGTCAGTTGATTATTCAAGAAGAAGCCGTCGACCATACGGCCCGAGCCAAAGATGCTCTCAACCGTCGTCGTCATCGAAACGACGTTACCCGCGCTATCGACGACCACGAAGTGGGTCGTGCCGCCGGGTTCGGCCGTGTGGTCGCGTCCAACCAAGGGCGCGCCGGGCGGTACGCCGGCCTGCGGCGGCGTACTTGCGATCGTCTCGCCGATCAAGCTCGCGCGGCCCTGCAGGTACGCGGCGTCGAGCAAGCCGGCGAGCGGTACGGAGACGAACGCGGGATCGGCGACGTAGCGGTTGCGGTCGGCATAGAGCAAGCGCTCAGCCTCGCCGAGCTGCACCCAGGCGACGGGGTCCGACGCATTGCGTTGGTCGATGTCGGTGTGGGCCAGCAGCAGCAGGCCCTGCAGCAGATCGACGCCGGCCGCGGGCGGCGGCGGTGTGCAAACGCGCAAGCCATGCCAAGGCCTGCAGAGCGCCTCGGACTCGATCGGCCGGTAGCCTGCCAAATCCTCGAGCGACAGCGATCCCGGGATCGGCTCCTGATGCACGCGCTCTACGATGTCGGCAGCGATCGTGCCATGGTAGAGCGCGCTCGCGCCCTCGATCGCGAGCCGATGAACGGTCGCCGCGTAGGCGGGATTCTTGAGCAGATCGCCCGCGCCAATTCGGGTGCCGTCCGGTTTGCTGAAATAACGCACGACGTCCGGAGCGTTCGACTGGGGCGCACGGCTTACGATAAAGGAGGCGAGCCGTGGGCTCACGACGAACCCCTCGGTGGCGAGGCGCCCGGCCGAGCCGAACAAATCGCGCCACTTGAGCTTGCCGTGCTCCCGCTGCAGCAAACTCAAGGCGGCGACGGCGCCGGGGACTCCGGTCGACCGTCCGCTCAAGACGCCGGTCGCGCGCGACAGCGGCTGATGGTCCTCGCCGAGAAACATGTCGGCGGTCGCGCCGGCCGGTGCGGTCTCGCGGCCGTTGTAAGCCCGCACCCGGCGCGTGGCGGCATCGTAGTAGCTGATGAACGCTCCGCCGCCGAGCCCCGAACTTTGCGGCTCGACGAGACCGAGCACGGATTGGATCGCGACCGCCGCATCGGCGGCCGAGCCGCCGGCGCGCAGTACATCGATACCCGCCTGCGCGGCCAGCGGATTGGCCGCGACGACCATCGCATGGTGGGGCGCTGCTGGCTCAAGCGCCGGTGTCGGCGCCGATGCACACGACTGCAGCAGCGCGAACAGCAGCGGCAACGCTGCCAGCGCTGAAACGGCTCGGCCGCGCGCTCGCGACCCGCCGAACGGCGCCTGAACCCCCCGTTGCGTGGAATTTCTGCGCTGTCTCATGTTTTTGGCAACTGCGCGCGAGCTCTCGCCAAGACCGCCTGCAACTCCGGATTATCCAAGCCGAGAGCTTGCGCGCGCTCGAATTCTTCGACCGCCTCGCGGTACTGGCCTTTCTTTTCGTGGACGAGTCCGAGCACGCGGTGCGCATCCGCGTAAGCCGGACTCAGCGCGAACGCCTTGCGGGCGCTCATCGCAGCGCCGGCCAAATCCTCGACCGCGAGTTTCGCGAGCGCCAGATTGCCGTGCATCGGCGGGAACTTCTTGGCGTGGCGGATCGCTTCGCTGATGAGCTTGATCGCAAGCGGATAATTCTGCGCCTGGTAGGCGAGGATGCCGAGCAGATGCAGCGCATCGGGATTCTTCGGTGCAACCCGCAATACGCGCATTGCAATCGCCTGGGCATTGTCGGACGAGCCGGCCCGATGGTGCCGCCAAGCCAATTCCATGGATTGCGGGATCGACAGCGTCGGTCTTTCCGTCACGGTCATCGTCTGGATCGTCATCGGGTATTTCTCCGGGGAAGGGGCCAGTTTACCCGGATTTTCCGGCGCCTGAACCGTCAAAGCGCGCCGACGCCGCGCGCCTTGACGGGGGCGGTGTATCAGTTGACGAGCAGCTCCTTGGAAATTCGCACGACGCGCCCTGCGGCGATACTGCCGTTGTTCTGGTTGTTGTTCCAGAAGTAGCCGCTGCCGTCGGGCGCGACGATGTAGGTCCACGGGTTGCCGCTCTGAGCGCCCGCGTATTCATAGGTGACCGTTGCAATGCAGTTCGTCGTGATCGTGTATGTGGCCGTGCCGGTGTAGGTGTAGGAGTTGATGCCGTCACTATAGAGTTCGTAGTACTTCATGTGGCCCTTGCCGTCATAGGATTCCATGCCGCTGCCCGAGGCGGGGAGCGCGAGAAATCCGGTCGGCGGAACGGGTTGAGGCGAGGCCGCCTCTTCGTACGCATAAGCCAAGGTTCCGTGCAAGGATTCGAGCGAGCATTGTTGCGGACCGTCATCGGCACGCACCGAGGACGTCGCGAAAACGAGCACCGAGAAACCGACGGCCGAGATGACTGTTCCCTTCATGAATGCTGACTCCCTTGTGTTTGGATTGGGTGCAGGATCGGCCCAAAGTCTTGCAGAGCGCCCCGCAAAAAGCCATGCCCGCAGGACGATTCGCGGACTCTTGCGCATTATGTTCAGAACACCGCGCGCCCTAGACGAGCCCGCGTTCTGCGAGCGAGACGCTCGCGCCGTCGCCGACGATGATGTGATCGAGCAAACGGATGTCGACGAGCGCGAGTGCATGCTTGACGCGTTGAGTGATCAACTCATCGGCCTGGCTGGGTTCGGCGACACCGGAGGGATGGTTGTGTGCAACGATAACGGCGGCCGAATTCCACTGCAGTGCCTGCTTGACGATTTCGCGCGGAAACACGCTCGCCCCGTCGATCGTGCCGCGGAACAAGGCTTCGAAGTGAATCAGGCGGTGGCGATTGTCGAGGTAAAGACAGCAAAATACCTCGTGCTCGAGATCGCGCAGCCGCTCGATCAAGAAGTCGCGTGTCGCGCGCGGGCTTGCGAGCGATGGACCCGTGCGCAGGATCTGCGCGAGATGGCGGCGAGCGATCTCCACCGCGGCGCGCAGTTCCGCGAAACGCGCGGGGCCGAGCCCGGGCTCGGCGCAGAAGCGCGCGCGATCCGCGCCGATCAATTTTCGCAATGAGCCGAAACTCTCGAGAATTTCCCGCGCGAGCTGCACGGCGCAGCGGCCGCGGCGTCCGTGGCGCAGCAGGATCGCGAGCAATTCCGCGTCGGACAGCGCCTCGGCGCCGCGCGTCAGCAGCTTCTCGCGCGGTCGCTCATCGATGGGCCAGTCGCGAATCGCCATGGCCGGCAGCATGACGAGGCCGCGCGCGGCGGACCAGCCACATATCGCCGCTGAGCGCGGAGATTCGCGCAGCGCAGCCGAGTCACCGGCTCAGATTGAGTGTGCCTATGAATGTGTCGGCATTGACTATGGCGAAGCGTGGGGTATCCCGTATCTCAAGCAGATCGCGGTCTCCGCTCGCCAGATATTCGGCGTTGCCGCATGTGGCCAGTTGCAAGAACGGTAGATCCTCGGGGTCGCGGCACGACGGTACCTTGGGGGGCTTGGCCGGGATTCTTACCGTTGTGCAAAAAGGGAGGTAGTCACCGAGCAGTTCATCGCAATCGGCTGGCGTCAGATTGAACTTGGGGTAGCTCAATACGCGGACGAGTTCGCTGGTTGTCGCGGTAGAAATCAATGCAGTAAAGGATTCGCTTTGCCAGGCGAGTCGGATCGGCGCGAGCCGACCGCGAGCGAATAACAGTGCCGAGACCACGATGTTGGTATCCAACACCACGCGCACCGCGTTCCGCTTATTTTTTGCTTCTTCCACCGGCTTTGCGCGCCCAATTCACCGCGTCCTGAACGTCCGCTTCGGTGATATGAAGCTCTGCGAGTTTGGCGCGAACCGCATCGGCTCGCTGAATCCGTACCGGTGTGAGGATGATCTGGCCGTCCTTGGTTTTCACGTCGAAATACTGAGCCGGGCCAACCGCGTTGGTAATGGCCTTGGGCAGAGTCAGCTGATTCTTGGCTGTCATCTTGGCAAGCATCGGCGCTCACCTCCATCAGAGTAAGGAATCCTTACTATACGATAATCTTACATCGCGGGCAACGAACGGGTCGATACGCGTCCGGCGAGCTCTCGCCTCAGCTATGCCCCGTGCTGCCGAAGCCCTGCCCGCCACGCAAGGTCGAATCGAAACTGTCGACGACCTCGAATTCGACCTGCACGACCGGCACGATTACGAGCTGCGCGATGCGATCGCCCGGGTTGATCGTGAACGGCGCATCGCTGCGATTCCAGCAGGAAACCATCAGCGGACCCTGGTAATCCGAGTCGATGAGCCCGACGAGGTTGCCGAGCACGATGCCGCTCTTGTGGCCGAGGCCGGAGCGCGGCAACAGCATTGCGGCGAGGCCCGGATCCTCGACGTAGATCGACAGGCCGGTTGGGATCAATTCTGCCTTGCCCGCGCCAAGCACCAGCGGTGCGTGCAAGCAGGCACGCAGATCCATGCCGGCCGAACCGGGTGTCGCATGCGTCGGCAACGGGAATTCCGATCCGATGCGCGGATCGAGTATGCGCAGTTTGATGCGGCGTTTCACGGGTACGCGATTGGACTTGGAGTTCAGCGCCGCACACGACGGCTGCGCACGCGATTGCGAGGTGCAGCGGTCGAAGCCGCGCGTCGTTTGCGCGCCGCGCGCCGGCCTCCGCCGGCCGTTGGCGGCGGAAGCCGCTTCGCGATCAGCGCGATCAGTTCGCGCGCGACATCGAGTTTGGGTCCGCGCGGAACCTCGACCTTGCCGCCGGGCCAGATCACGGTCAGCGCATTGTCCTCGCAATCGAACGCGATGCCGTCGCCGACCTTATTGGCGGCGATCATGTCGAGTCGCTTACGCTTCAGTTTGCTGCGCGCATTGCTCTCGACATCGGTCGTTTCGGCCGCGAATCCGACGACGAACGGCCGCTTCGCCATGTCGGCAACCGATTTGATGATGTCCGGTGCGGGTTCGAGATCGAGTTTTACCGCGACGCCCTTTTTCTTGATCTTTTCTTTTGACACGCTGACCGGCTGAAAATCCGCGACCGCCGCCGCCGCGATGAAGACGTCTGCTTCGGCCACGTGACGGTGCACCGCCGCATGCATGTCGCGTGCGCTCTCGACATCGAGCCGGGTCACACCGGTCGGCGTCGGCAGATTCACCGGCCCGCTCACGAGCGTTACGTGAGCGCCGGCCTCGCGCGCCGCCGCGGCCACCGCGAAACCCATTTTGCCCGAGCTGCGGTTGGTCAAATAGCGCACGGGGTCGAGGCGCTCACGCGTCGGGCCGGCGGTGATCAGGACGTTGAGTCCGGCAAGGATGCCGGCGTTCGGCGGCGGCTCGAGCAGGCTCTCGGCGAGTTTCGCGGGTTCCCACATCCTCCCTAATCCGACTTCGCCGCAAGCTTGGTCACCTTCGCCCGGACCGAGGATGCGCACGCCGCGCGAGAGCAGTGTGCGAATGTTGGCCTGCGTCGCCTTGTTGGCCCACATCACCCGATTCATCGCAGGGGCTACGACGACGGGCGCTTCGGTGGCAACGCACAGTGTCGCGAGTAAATCGTCCGCGCGGCCGCCCGCGAGCCGCGCGATGAAATCCGCGCTCGCCGGCGCAATCAACACGATCTCGGCCCAGCGCGCCAATTCGATGTGACCCATTGCGGCCTCGGCCGCGCTGTCCCAGAGGTCGCTGCGCGTCGGCCTGCCGGATACCGCTTGGAAGCTCATGGCTGAGACGAATTTCTGCGCTGCCGCGGTCATCACGACCTGCACATCGGCGCCACGCTCGATGAGCCGCCTTACGAGATCGGGACTCTTGTAGGCGGCAATTCCACCCGTCACGCCAAGAAGGATGCGCTTCCTCGGCGTCAATGGATGACCTTCAATTCCTTGAAGCGGCTTATATCGCTGTCGAATTGAGCGCGCATGATCGCATCTTCGTGCTTCTTCTCCAGCAGATTCTGCTCTTGAGTACGAATGTCGTTGGCCATGTGCACCAAATCCTCGGCGATTTGGTCGGGCATTTGCGTGGCCTGCGGATCGGCGTTGTACGGCTTGTACAGCAGAGTCGTTTTCTCGAGCTTGAGCATGCGGCCGTTGAGAAGGTCCAAGAACTGGCTCGTGACGCGCATTTGATCGGAGAGCAGCGCGAGGCGCTGATCGCGAAGCCGCTCGATTTCTTGCACCGAGCTGTAAGTGGTCAACAGATTCTTGTCGCGATTCTTCTGGTCCGCGGCAGCGGCCTTTTGCTGATCATCGATGGCGGCCTGCTCGGCGCTCTTGGGCGCATCGAGGTGCTCGACCTGGATCCCTTTCGCGTTGAATACTTCGTGTTCCTGATTCGCATATTCCGGCGGAATCTGATCGCCGTAATGGGAGACTCCCTGGGCGTCGGTCCACTTGTACAAGCGGCGACCCGATTGGCTCGACTGGCTCGATTGACTCGATTTGGAATTGTCCGCATACGCCACGCTCGCGCCAACGAGCAGCGAAATCACCGCAACCGTCCCGGCCAATTTCCTCACCAGCATGCCTCCCTCAAGAGTGGCACCATTGTGAGGGGCCGCGCGCAGGTTTTCCAGGGCGCAATCTTCAGTCTGAGATGCCATACCGATCCCGATAGGCCATCATGCCGGAAAGTTCTAAGGCCGCGCCCCGGCTGCGCATATGGCCGATCAAATCCGCGAGCGTGAGGATTGTCACGACCGGGATGCCGAAGTGGGCGCCGACCTCCTGTACCGCCGACAGCGCGCTGCTCGCACCGCGTTCCTGCCGGTCGAGCGCCAGCACGACGCCGGCCGGCTGCGCCTGCGCCGCACGAATGAGTTCGATCGACTCTCGGATCGCGGTACCGGCCGTGATCACGTCGTCGACGATGAGGATCCTGCCCGCGAGCGGGCCCCCGACGATTTGGCCGCCTTCGCCGTGGTCCTTGGCTTCCTTGCGGTTGTAGGCGAACGGCAGGCTGCGGCCGTGCCGCTCGGCCAGCGCCGCGGCCGTCACGGTCGCGAGCGGTATGCCCTTGTAGGCCGGCCCGAATAGCATGTCGAAGGGCAGGCCGGAAGCGGCGATCGTCGCCGCATAAGCGCGTCCGACAGCCGCGATCGCCTCCCCGGTATTGAACAGGCCGGCGTTGAAGAAGTACGGGCTTTCGCGGCCGGACTTGAGCCTGAAGCTGCCGAACTTCAAGACGCCAAGCCGCATGCACAGTTCAATGAATTCTGCTTGGTAGGCGCTGGTCATGGCCGCCGCAGTCTCGCAAGGGCCGCGCGCCTCCGCAAGCGCCGCTACTGGTATCATCGCGCGCCATGCGAATCGTGACCTTCAATGCGAACGGTATCCGTTCTGCCGCCTCCAAGGGCTTCTTCAAATGGCTGCCCGCCGCGAACGCCGATGTGATTTGCATCCAGGAGACCAAGGCGCAGGTCGCACAGCTCACCGATCGGGTTTTTTGGCCGCAAGGCTACGATTGCCACTATTTCGATGCCGAAAAAAAGGGTTATTCGGGGACCGCCCTGTATGCGCGTAAACCGCCCGTGCGCGTCAATCGAGGCTTCGGCGTTGCCGAATTCGATCGGGAGGGGCGTTATCTCGAAGCACACTTCGGACACATGAGCATCGTGTCGCTGTATCTGCCGTCCGGATCCGCAGGGCCCGAGCGCCAGGCCTCGAAATACCGCTTTCTCGAGGCTTTCATGCCGCATTTGCGCAAATTGCAGCGGCGCAAGGTTCCCTACATTCTTTGCGGGGATTGGAACATCGCGCACAAGCCGATCGATCTCAAGAACTGGAAATCCAATCAGAAGAACTCCGGGTTTCTACCCGAAGAGCGCCAGTGGCTCGACGAGCTGTTTGGCCGCGGGCGATTTGTCGACGCGTTCCGCGAGACCAACACCGAGGCGGACCAGTACACCTGGTGGTCGAACCGCGGCCAGGCCTATGCCAAGAACGTCGGATGGCGCATCGATTACCACATCGCGACCGCGGCGCTGCGCGGCAGGGTCAAGAATGCCCGCATCTTCAAGGACCAGCGTTTCTCGGACCACGCGCCCCTGATCATCGACTACGAGTTCGAGTTCTAGCGCGTGGATCCCGAACCGAAGGAAACGCTGCTGCAAGCGCTGAGGCAGCGGCGCATGGCGGCGATCCTGCTGCTCGGCATCGCTTCAGGTCTGCCGTTCAACTTGACGCTCTCGACGCTGCAGGCTTGGCTCGCGGACGCCGGCGTCGACATCAAGACGATCGGAATCTTCGGGCTCGTCGGTGTGCCGTATCTGTTCAAGTTCCTGTGGGCTCCGTTGCTCGATCGCTACCTGCCTCCCTTGCTCGGGCGGCGTCGCGGCTGGATCGTGATCTTTCAGGCGGCATTGGCGCTCGCGATCGGCGCGATGAGCTTGAGCGAGCCGGCGAGCATGCCGTCGGCACTGGGGCTCATCGCGCTGCTCGTCGTCTTTTTGTCCGCGTCCCAAGACATCGTCATCGACGCATACCGCGTCGATTTGATGCCGCCGCAGGAACGTGGGCTCGCATCGGCAGTCACGGGCTTCGGCTACCGCAGCGCCGCGATGTTCGCCGGCACGGTCGTCGTGTTCATCGCCTCGTTCGTCGGCTTCCATGTTGCTTATGCGATCGTCGCCGTCGTGATGTCGTTGACGATTTTCGCGACGCTCTGGGCGCCGGAACCGACGGCGCCGGGCCATCCGCCGCGCACGCTGACCGAAGCTGTGATCGAGCCGGTGCGCCATTTGCTGCTGCGGCCCGGCGCATGGCGATTCTTGCTGCTCGTGCCGCTCTACAAGGTCGGCGATGCGTTCGCTTTGAGCCTCTACAGTGCGTTCATGATCAAGGGGGTCGGCTTTTCGCTTGCCGAATTGAGTGTTGCCGGCAAGCTCAACATGACCATTTCGACGATGATCGGTACCGCGCTCGGCGGCTGGATCTACATGCGCTGGGGCCTATACCGATCCTTGGTGGCGTTCGGCGTGCTGCAGGCGCTGACCCTGCTGATGTTCATGTGGCTCGCGCTCGCCGGCAAGCACCTGTGGCTGCTGATCTTGGCAACCAGCGTCGACACCTTGGCGGGCGGCATGGGTCAGGCCGCGGCGGTCGCGTTTCTCATGGCGCTCTGCGATCCCAATTACAGCGCCACGGAATATGCCGTGTTGTCGGCGGTCGCGGCAGTGCCGCGGGTCACCATGGGCTGGGTCGCGGGCCATGTCGTCGCCAGCGTCGGCTGGGCAAATTTTTTCATCGTGACCTTCTTGAGCTCGATTCCAGGCCTGATTCTGCTGGTCCTGATGCGCAAGGACGTGCGCGACCTGGAAGCCCGCGAAAAGGCAAGCGCCGCGGCGCCGTGAGCCGAACACGCCCCAAAGATCAGCGCGCGCGCCTCTCATAGGCTAGATCCCAGACCCCGTGGCCGAGGCGCTCGCCGCGCCGCTCGAAGCGCGTCGGAAGGCGGAATTCGGGTCTCGCGACGTACGTGCGGTCCGCGCTCAGTGAGGCAAGAGCGGCGTTCGCATTGCAGACCTCGCGCATTTGTTCGGCATAGGGCTGCCAATCGGTCGCGAGGCGCAGCACGCCGCCGGACTGCAATTTTTCGGCGAGCGTCGCAACGAAGCCTGGCTCGATGAGCCGGCGTTTGTGATGCCGCTTCTTGTGCCAGGGATCGGGGAAGAACACGAGCACCTCGGCCAGCGCCGCGTCGCCGATGCCGGCCGTCAAGACCTCGACCGCATCGTGGCAAATCACGCGCAGATTCCGCAGCTCCGCATGTTCCGCCTGCAGCAACAGGCGCCCGACGCCGGAACGGTGGACTTCGACGCCGAGATAATCGACGCCCGGATTGGCGAGTGCGAGCGAGCCGAGAACCTCCCCAGTACCGAAGCCGATTTCCATACAGCGAGGTGCGGCTCGGCCGAAGATCGCGTCCAGGTCGAGCGGCTCACCCTGGAATTCGAGTCCGTAGCGCGGCCATAAGTCGCGCAGCGCACGATCTTGCGCGGCCGTGATGCGTCCGGCGCGCAATACGAAACTGCGGATGGGTCGGTGCGTCAGCATGATTGCAAAGTGTGCCTGATATGATCGGCAAATGCGTAAAACCTGGTCCGGCACCGCAGCTCGATTGGCCGTCGCGATGCTCTGCTTGGCCGGCGCGGGCTGCGCGAGTCTGCCGCGCCACGTGCACAAGGACCATAGTGAGGCAATTCGCGACAGCGCCGGCACGACGCTGGGCCGGATCGTCGCGTCCGAAGCGGAGCCGCGCACTCTCTCGGGTATCCGGCTGCTCGCGTCGGGCGATGAGGCGCTTGCGAGCCTGATCGCGCTCGCCGATCACGCCGAACGCACGCTCGACATCCAGTACTACATCATCACGCAAGACGAATCGGCGCGGATTTTGCTGCGGCACGTGCGCCGCGCCGCGGAGCGCGGAGTGCGGGTCCGAATTCTCGTCGATGATTTCAACACGGCGGGCCAGGATCGGCGTTTCATGCATCTCGGGCAGAGCGCCAACATCGAGGTGCGCGTATTCAATCCGTTTCCGGGCGGGCGATCGGCGTTGTGGACGCGTCTGCTTTCCTCGTTTTCGGAGTTGCCGCGCATCAACCATCGCATGCACAACAAGCTGTTCGTCGCCGACAACGTGCTCGCGATCACGGGCGGGCGAAACATCGGCGATCAATATTTCACGCGCGACAAGGACAATAATTTCATCGATCTCGACGTGGTCGCGGCCGGCCCCATCGTGCCGCAGTTGTCGGCGTCGTTCGACGCATTTTGGAACAGCAAATACGCCTATCCGATCGCCTCGCTCGCCGCACCCGTACCGCTCGAAACGCAACCGAAGCGGCTCGACGAGGCGAAGCCCGCGATCGAGCCGGCAGAAGCCGGTGCAAACGGCGCCGCGAGCGCGGATTTCCTCGCGCGAGACCTCGACGCCGGACAGTTGCAGCTCGCTTGGGTGCCGGCCACGGTGCTCGCCGACCGGCCTGCGAAGATCGCGAGCGAGAGTTCTCCGGACCAGGAGGTGACGATCGCCAACGACCTCTCGGCGCTGATCGGCTCGGCGACGCAGGAACTCATCATCATTTCGCCGTATTTCGTGCCCGGCGCGGACGGCATTGCGCTGCTGCGCAGCCTCGTGCGGCGCGGCGTCCATATCCGTATCCTGACCAACTCGCTCGCGGCAACCGATTCGCCGCTCGTGCACATCGGCTACTCGCACTACCGCGTCGAGCTGCTGCATTTGGGAGTCGAATTGAGCGAAGTGCGGCCCAAGCTCGGTACCGCACGGCCGCGATTCCACCCGTTTCACTCCGGCTTCGCGAGTTTGCACGCCAAGGCGGTCGTCGTCGACGAAAAAACCGTGTTCATCGGTTCACTCAATATGGACGCCCGCTCGGCGCGCACCAATAGCGAACTCGGACTGGTGATCCGCAGCAGCGAGATTGCCCGCCAGGTCACGAGCGTACTCGACGACATCAGCGAGGACGGCAGCTATAAACTCCAGCTCCAGGACCACAGCAACCACATCGAATGGGTCAGCGGTCCGCCCGGTGCGGAGCAAATTTGGTACCGCGATCCGCAAGCGACGCAGCTGCAGCGCTTCATGCTCAAGCTGCTGACGCCGTTCGCGCCAGAAGAGTTGCTATGACTCGCCGAATTTGAGGCCGCGCAGGTACTCTTTGACTTTGGGGCGGAATCCCTCGCTGCTCGTCACCGTGGCCCCGCCCGCGAGCACCAGAATGAAATCCCCGCGCAGGGTGCGATTGACCTCGCGGACAAAGTTCATGTTCACGACGCACGACCGGCTGATGCGCAGCATCGGCTGCGAGCGCAGCGCATATTCGGCCTGCTGCAGCGTGCCGCGCGCGTGGAAGCTGTCACGCCCGACGCGGATTGAAATGTAGTTGCGATCCGACTCGATCATCTCGACCGTGGCGGCGTCGAGCACGTGCAGGTGTCCGGCAAATTCTGCCAAAATCCGCGGCCGTTCGTCGTCGCGCGCCGAGCGCCTGCGTTCGAGCTGGGCGAGAATTTCGGCGATCGCCGCTTGCGACTCGCTCGAGTTCGCCGGCTGGCTCCGCGGCCGCACGCGCGCGAGAGTTTTGCGGAAACGATCCTGGTCGAACGGCTTCAGCAGATAATCGACCGCATTGAGTTCAAACGCCTCGACCGCGTGCCGGTCGTGCGCGGTGACGAACACGATCGACGGCAGCGCGGCCGGATCCAATGATCGTGCGAGCTCGATGCCGTTCAAGGGGTCCATTTGCACGTCGAGAAACAGCAACTGCGGTTGCCGCGCCCGGATCGCCGCGATCGCGCTCTCGCTGTCGCCGAATTCGCCGATCACGCGCAGATCCGCTTCTTGCGCGCAATACTCGCGCAGCGTGCGCCGTCCCGCAGCCTCGTCATCGACGATGATAACTTCGATCATGCGCCCTCGATCGCATGCACCAGCGGCATCCGAACCTCGACCGACCATTGATCGTGTTCCCGGCCGCAGGCGAGCGCGCCGGCGGCACCGAACTGGACCGAAAGTCGCTCGCGCACATTGGTCAAGCCGATCCCATCGTGCCCCCGCGCCGACTGGGGTGCAACGGTGTTGGTGACACGCAGCAGCAACGCCTCGCCGGCGATCTCGGCGCTCAATTGGATCGTGATCGGCCCCTGATGGCCCGCGAGTCCGTGCACGATCGCATTTTCCACCAGCGGCTGGAGTATCAAACTCGGCACCCACAGCGGCGGGATCTTGGCCGGATCGGGAAGGGCTACGCTGATTCGATCCTCGAAGCGCCGTTGGTGCAGCTCGAGATAGAGACGCGCGAACTGCAATTCGTCGGCAAGCCGCGAGAAGTCGCGTTCGCCGGCGTTCAACAGCCGCCGCAGCAAATCCGCGAGCTGCACGACCATCGTCTGTGCGCCGCGCGGGTCCCACTCGATGTTGCCGCGGATCGTGTGCAGCAGATTGAACAGCGTGTGCGGCGACAACTGCATTCGCAGCGCCGCGAGGCGCGCGGCGTTCGATTCGCGCTCGAGCGCGGCGACCTGCAGTTCGGCATCTCTAAAGCGTTTATAGAGAATCGCGCCTCGCAGCAGCGCGAGCCCGAATAGGTAGGACGGCAGGAACGCCATGAAGCTCGCAAACCACAATGAGGGCATCGAGGGGTCCTGCCAGATTTGCGAGAGGCTCGCAGGGTGTGCCATCTCGTGCATTTCGCCGCCTAGCAGGTACTCGGACAGCATCATCGCCGGGTATGCCATCGCCGCAAACGCCACTGCGAGCATCAGCTGAATCGAAACGCCCAGCCACAACGGGCGCCAGTCGACGATCAGTGAGGCTCGGTAAGCCGCCAACAGCGCCGGCAACAGCATCGCGTGCTGCAATACCCGCATGTTCCAGGGCGCGAACAGCAGCACGGTGGTGAACTTCGAAATTCCGATGCGCAGGCCATAGGTATAGAGCACGTTGTTGAGTGTGACGAACAGCCAAAACACGATAACGAGCGCGAGGAACTGGACGCGATTGAGCCCGGCTGCGCTTCCGTACCCATCGAAATTTGCTTGTGTTGTCGGGCTCATCGGGGATTAGCGTAACGCAATCGAGGCCCGTTCGAGCGGCCAAGCCGCAACGGCGGGACGAAGCCGTTGCTGCGCGGGACGAGTTCGATGCGAGCCCGCAGACCGGGGGGTGTGCCGCGGTGTTTCATAGCCTCTGCCGCAACACCTCACCGCAAGCTCTAGGAGACTCTCATGCACTTACCGACCATGAACAAAAATGCCGGGCCCGGCCGCAAGCTCGCCCTGGTACTACTCGCCGGATCACTCGCCGGCGCGATCTGCGCCGGAACCGCGGTCGCCGCAGCGCCCGATAGCGACGCGCCATCGGTCACGATTCGCTACGCCGACCTCGACCTCACGAGCGAAGCCGGTACGCGCGCGCTGTATCACCGCTTGTTAGTTGCCGCCAAGGAGGTCTGTCCGGACCCATCCACTCGCGATTTGGCCACGCTGCATTTCATAGAGGGCTGCCGTCAACAGGCCATCGTCAATGCTGCACGGCAGATCCCGAGTCCCCAATTGGCGGCGATGGTTGCACACACCGCCAAGGCTGGTTGATGCAAGGTGCATCGCGCGGGCGCCTGGGGCGGCGGATCGGGCCGTTGCCTCAGGCATTGTCCTCGTACCGCTTGATGCTGGTCATGAGCTCTTCGTGCGCTTCTTTGAGACCGGCCCAGCCGATGATCTTGACCCACTTGTTCGCTTCCAGATCCTTGTAGTGCTCGAAGAAGTGTTGAATCTGTTTGAGCCGAATCTCCGGCACGTCGGCGATCGATCGCCAATGTGAGAACAGGGGGCAGCTCTTGTCGGTCGGTACCGCGAGCAGCTTCGCATCCCCGCCGGCCTCATCCTCCATGTGCAGTACACCGACCGCGCGGCAGCGCACGACGACGCCGGGCAGCAGTGGAAACGGCGTGTGCACGAGGACGTCGACGGGATCGTTGTCGGCCGCGATCGTGCGGGGCACGTAGCCATAATTGGCCGGATAGTGCATGGCCGTCATCATGAAACGGTCGACGAACAGCGCTCCGGAATTCTTGTCGACTTCGTACTTGATCGGATCCGCGTTCATCGGGATCTCGATGATTACGTTGAACTCGTCGGGCAGGTGCTTGCCTGCCGTCACGTCATTGATGCTCATCTAATTTTTACGTCCTTGAATTGCTCGTGCCCAAAGTATACCGTTGCGCCAGCAAACCGTTACACTCGTCGCCGTGAAGTCGCTGCAGCATTTGATCGACAAGAACCGGGATTGGGCCGCAAATATCCTGCGCCACGACCCGGAGTTTTTCTCGCGGCTCGCGCGTCAACAGACGCCCCGTTATTTGTGGATCGGCTGTTCGGACAGCCGCGTACCTGCCAACGAGATCGTGGGATTGCCGCCCGGGGAATTATTCGTACATCGCAATGTGGCCAATATCGTCGTGCACACGGACCTCAATTGCCTGTCGGTCATGCAGTTTGCGGTCGACGTGCTCAAGGTCGAGCACATCATCGTCTGCGGTCACTACGGCTGCAGCGGCGTTCGCTCGGCCTTGTCGAACGAGCGCTTGGGATTGAGCGATAATTGGCTGCGCCACGTGCAAGATGTTCGGGATCAGCACGAGTCGCAATTGCGCGACGTCACAGTTCACGCCGACCGCGAGAATCGCCTCTGCGAGCTCAATGTGCTCGAGCAAGTCACCCACGTCTGTCAAACCTCGATCATCCGCGATGCATGGCAGCGCCGTCAGCCGGTCCAAGTGCACGGCTGGATTTATGGGCTGCACAACGGACTGGTGCGCGATCTCGAGTACACGGTCTCTGATCCGCAAGCGCAACGCTCAGGCTACGCGCAAGCCTTGTCGGCGCTGCTTCCACCGGCATGAGTCCCTACGGACTCGAACACGCCTATCTGACGCGCGGCCAACTCGCTGCGCGTTCCGCTGCCTGGTGGGAGGATGTGCTCGGCGTCGTCGGATTCGATGGGCCGCTCGAGCTCGAACCGGGGTGCGCGCCGGCGGCCGCGAGCATGACGCCGACGCTCGGCGGCGAGACCCTGTGCGAGGTCTGGCGGGTCGGCGGCGGCGCCGCGACGGACGCCGCGCTCGCAACCGCGAATCATGGACGTGTGCAGTATCGATCGGCGGGTCCGCTGCTGTTTGGCTCTCTGATGATTGCGGAAGCGGAGCTCGCCGAAATCGAACAGGCGTGCACCGTCGGCGGCACCGGCACCGGTGCGACCGCGTTGATGCGTGCGACCGACGTCGGATACCGGGAGATATTCGAATTGTTGAGCGCGAGCGGCTATCCCTATCTCGTGCGCGTTTGGAATTATTTGCCGGAAATCAATTTACAGGCCGACGGCGAGGAGCGTTATCGACAATTCAATGCGGCGCGGAAAATCGCCTTCAAATCCTTCGGCAGGGTCCCCGCCGGCAACATCCCGGCCGCGAGCGCATTGGGCTCGAGGGCCGGCAGTCCCTTATCGATGTATTTTCTCGCCGCGCGCGCGCCTCCGCTTGCAATCGAAAATCCGCGTCAAATCAGCGCCTATCACTACCCGCCGCAATACGGCGAACACAGCCCGATTTTCTCTCGGGCGAGCGTCATGTGCGCTGCAGCAGGCACCAATCTGTTCGTATCCGGCACGGCGAGCATAGTCGGCCACGAGACTCGGCATCATGGTGATGCCGGTGCGCAAACAGCCGAGTCGCTCGCGAATATTGCGGCGGTGCTCGAAGAGGCCAATCGGGTGCTCGGAGCCAGCCGTTATTCGCTGGATTCGTTGACGTTCAAAGTTTATGTGCGCCGGCCCGGCGATCTTGCAATTATCGCCGGCGCGATCGAGCGCAGTGCGGCGCGCGAGGCGCCGATCGTCTATTTGCAGGCCGATGTTTGCCGCGAGGATCTGCTCGTCGAAATCGAGGCGACCGGCTCATCGGCCGAGATCTAGAAAGCGAAGTACGGTCCGCTCGCGACCGAGCTGGATTTTCCTTCGAATACCTCGTACACGTTGCGGCCGTAAAAGAACGGCAGGCCGAAATCGAAGGTATCGGCGATGCCCGTCATGTCATAGGTGCCGCCAATGTTGCTGAACGCGGCGAACGAACTGTTCGCTTCCAACAAATTCAAGGTATTCGCGATACTGAAATCCACGATCCGCTGCGTGCCGCCCGTGCCCGAGGCCGTATAGCCGATCAAGGTCGCCGAAAGATTCTCGGTGCTCGCCGGGCAGTAAAAGCCCGTGAGGTTCGGATTCGTGCATTGCGTCAACGAGGAGTCGTTGAAAAATAGGGCATTCGAGCCGGTGTCCAAGAAGCTGCTTGCGTAGGTCTGCCCAGCCAATTGTGCCGATAAATAGCTCGTTGCAGTCTGCACCGGGAGCACGGTCGCAGCGGTGCTCGATGCGTTGTTGGTCGCGGTGTCGATGCCGAAAACGATGACTCCGCTCAGCGAAGCGGCTCCGGTGGCCGACACGCTCGGCAATTCGATGATCACCCCGTTATTGTCGGTCGCGAACAGCGTTGCGGGGTTTTGCAGCTGCGACACGATATCGACGGTCGTCGGCACGCAGTTAGTGGCCGTGCACGCATAATAAAATCCCGGCTCGGTGGACGCCACGCACAAGGCTCCGCAATCCTGCGCCGGCGTTCCCACGCCCAAGATGCCGTTGGCGCCGAACGTCGCGACCGTGTCTTCGGCGTTACCCACCGCGGCGCATGCCGTCGGGACGGCGATGCTGGAGCCGCCGATGATTTCGACCGTGAGTGCCGCCACGCTTTCCCCGGCGATCGACATGTCGGCGCTCGCGAGCGGTCCCCAGCTGTAAGTGCCGCCCGCGAATTGCGCACATTCCGCGAGCGCATTGCCGTTGCTGTCGAGAGCCGGTGGCAGCGTGATCGTCAGCGCGGATGCAAGGATGCGCAATCCGCTGGACTGCGTATCGATCTCGACGTTGTCGATGGCCTGGCAAGTCGTCGTCGCGGGCACGCACACGGTCACCGTCGTGTACAGCACATTGATCGCATCGACGCCGACGGGGCCGCCGTTGACGGCCGCGGCCGCGACGTTCGTCGTCGGCGTCGCGATCGGATTCGAAGGGCCCGGGGAAGCCTTGGGCGGTCCGCCACTGCCGCAGGCCGCGATGACTGCCACCGCCAAACCCAAGATCACCGGACGTAAAAGATTCATGCGCCGGTCCTATCGCAATTCACTGTTGGAAACACCCGAGGGCACCGCCTGCGGCAACACCGCTCGACCGACGAACGCGCGCATGTGGCCACCGGATTGAATCGAGAGATCGCTGCGGTTGAGATTCATATGATTGAGTCCGCCTCGCCGCAATTGCGCTTCGCTCGTAAAGTCGGCGAAGTAAGGTCCCAGCATTTGCCGCAAGTCAGGCAACGAAGGGCCGTTCCAGGCGACCGCAAATACGACGCCCGAACTAGATACGTACTCACGTACGACGGTGCCCGAGGGCAGCGTCAGTTCGTGCACCTCGTAGGCGTTTTGGGCGGTCACCTTGATGGATGCACGCATGTGCGTTTGATCGGCCGCGATCGAGGCATAGGGTCCGCCGAGCGCGGCCTGAGAGACCGCGGGCAGTAATAGCGCCCCGCATCCGGCGAGCGCTGCACCGGCAAGCGCCGCGGTTGCGACGCTGCGTGCTTGTCGAAACTTCCTTGGATCAATCACGCTCATTTCAGCCCCAGTTTGCCCGGAAATCCCGAAAATTCAGTGCGCGAAGTCGCATTCGTCCGCATCCGTAGCCGCTGCTCGCCTAGGCTAGGCGCGCACGGGCGCCGCCGCAAGCGCGGCGAATCGGCGCCCTAATGAACCGCGATCGACCGAGGGCCCTGATCGGTCGCGAAAGGCGAGCCGCCGACCGCCGACAAAAGGCCGGTTCCCGTGCCAATCGCATACACCGACAGATCGTTGGAATTCCCGTTGGCGACATAGGCAAACGTACCCGCCGGATCGATTGCAACGCTAATGGGCAGCGCGCCGGCGGCGACGCTCGCGCCGCTCGAGGTCAAGGCGCCGGTGCTCGGATAAATCGTGTAAGCCGCCACTTCGTTGGCCGCGTTCGCATTGGCCGCATAGACATGCGCGCCCGCGGGATCCACAGCGACGGATTCAGCCCCCGATCCCGTCGAGAACGGGGAGTTCGCCACCGGCGTCAACGCGCCGGAGGCGGCGACGATCGCGTACGCCGAAATCGTCGCCGCGCCGGTATTTGCGACATAGGCATAGGTGCCGGTCGGATCGATTGCAATCGAACTGGCGCCAATGCCCGCTCCAAACGGCGAGCCCGCAATGTCGCTCAACGCCCCCGTCGTCGGATCGATCGCCAGAACGGACACCGTGCCGTCTGTGAAATTGACGACATATAAATAATTGCTGCCGGGGTCGGTGCTCAATGCGACCGGACCGTTGCCGACTGCAAACGGCGAGCCGCTGATTTCGGTCAATGCACCCGCGGCTACTGTGTACGCGGAGACGCTGTTGGAGGTCTGATTGGCCACATAGACATAGCTATCGGTAGGGTCGACGGTCACGGCGACCGGCCCGGTTTGGGTCGCCGTTGGCAGACCGACGGCCGATAGCGCGCCGCTCGTCGAATCGATCGAATAAGCGCCGACCGTGTTCGAGGCGTTGTAGGCAACATAGGCATATTGGCCGTTCGGATCGACGGCAATGCCGGTCGGCGTCATGCCGTTGGCCGCAAACGGCGAGTCCGCAGCCGGTGTCAAAAACCCGGTTGTCGCATCGATCGCGTACGCCGAAATATCGCTCGACGTTTGATTTGCAACCCATGCGTACTGCGCCGCTTGGCTGCAGGTCACGACGACATGCGTGAACGCGGCTTTGTCGATCGTGCCCGATCCGTTGTGTACCGAGCAGGTTTGCGTCGGATTCGACGGCTCGGTGGCGACGGTCACGGAAAAGACGTCCCCGTTCGTGACGCCGGTCCCAAAAGAAAACCCGCCGTTGCCCGTGACGTTGAGGTTGTCGCCGCCGTTGTTTTCCAAGACCAATCCCGAGCCGGTCAGACCCGTGACCGTCCCACCGACCTGATATTTGAGATTGTTGCAGCCGCCGAGGCAGATCAAGCCGATCGCCAGGCCCGTTCGGATTATTGTTCTCAAATGGATTCCCTCACGTTGATCGTCTTGATAAAACTTAACAATCAAGGGCTTAAGCCTCGACGCATCGCGATTCAGTAGACTGGCACATGGTGGCAGAGTTCCCGCGTGAAATGGGTTTGCGGTGTGATCTCGAATTCATTCGGCAGACCGGCGCTCGCTGCGTCAGGCACCATTTGCGGGCTCAGGCGAGCAAGCAGACGGCTATGGACTCAGCGGGATCCCGTTGTGGTCGCGCTCCATTGATGGCAAAACGTCACAAATTAGAAATCAGCTTGCCGTTCGACACCTGTAGGGTGTCGCCTGCTGAGCCCGCCTATCGAAGGCGGGCCGCTGTCGAAGCTTCTGCTGGTTGAGATACCGCGGATGTATCCCGGGAGAATCGCAAGGCCGGCGATCAGCCGCCTGCGAGTGGCATATGGAGCTGGTTTTCTGAAGGACGTCCACATGGGAACTCTGGACAGAGTATTTCTCGCGGTTGTGGCGATTGGGTGCTTGGGCGTGTCTGCGATCGCCGAAGCGGCGCCGGTCGAGTACGACTTCACGGGCGGTTACGTCACGCTACTCGTGACATCCAGCAGCGCTGCGTTTGGCACCAGCACCGTCGTCGAGCCCACGAATATCGCGTTGAGCGGCAGTGAAGTCACTTTCAACGCCACGACTAATCAGCTCACGAACTTCCAATTTACGACCACTGGATCGACGACGATCGACCTCTCGGGCAGTCTCGCTGTGGCCGGAGTTCCTGTCAGTCTGGTCGGCGACACCGTCACGTTGGCGAACTTATCTGCGACCCCGGGCGCCGGCTACACGAGTTCGGCCATGAGCTTTACCGGCGGCGTATATTCCTTTATGGCGGGTCCTGTGAATGCGCAAGGTCAATACGGCGTGAGCGCCGGCAGCATGTGGAACGTCGCCTCCGGCACGCCGTTCAATGTGACCCCGTCGAGCAACCTCGATGGGCAGCTGCAAATATCCAATAACCAATTCGCGCTCAACGGTATCACGATCGGCAGCGAGACCTTCGACGGGCAAACGATCAGCATCAAGGCGGATGTCGTATTCGATGGTGCTGCCGTCCCGCTACCCCCGGGCCTGTGGTTGTTGGCTTCCGGACTTGGGATCCTGGGATTGCCTCGCCTGAGCCGGCGTCGCTCGGCCTGATAGGCAGCGAGTCGATCTACGGATGTTCTCGGAGATTGGGATTATGAAACAACGGGGAATGTCGGTGGAGAGCTACAGCGCACGGAAGGCAGCCCGTACGTCGGTTGCTCAATGGTCTTTTCCGCTCGCAGCGGGTGTCCTGTGCTTGCTGGGCGCCGCGAATTCGCGTGCCACTACGGTCAACGTCACCGGAGGCCCCGGACTCGATCAAGGGTCGATTTGTCTGGCGTCGGGTCTTTGCCCCTCGAGTTCGCCCGCCTACAACTTGAGCGGCGACGGTGCCGTTAGCGGATCGTTCGTCTATACGCCGGGATCGGGATCCGGCGGCACCGTATCGTTCGATCTGACATTGACGTCGCCTGCGAGCTTCACGGCAACCAGCGGTTCGACGACTCCGAGTTCGATTCAGCTGCTGGCCAATTCCACTTTCTCGGGCACCGTGTCTGTAACCAGCAGTGCCGACGGCTCGGGCATCGAAGTCAGCCAAACGGGCCTGGCGCTCAGCAACAACGACGTCTTGAATTTTTCAACCGGCACGTCAGCCACGCAGACGACGCCGATTATCTCGGGACTGACCTGTACGATCGGCACCGGCGGCGATCTCTGCGGGTTGACGCTCGGTCCGACTGACCTGCAATTTTCGAGCGGGGGCACCTCGTACAATGCCCAGTGGACGTTCGATACGACCGTTGTGCCGGTTCCGCTGCCCGCCAGCTCGTGGCTGGTGTTGAGCGGCGTCGGCGGCCTCGCGTTGCTTGCGCGCCGCCGCAGAGCTGCGCAAATCTGAGGAGTTCGCGGCACCGGTGCGCGTGGGAGAACTCGATCCCGCGACCGGCTGTTCGTTGATCCCTCCCGCCCGGAAGTTAAAACCCGCGCTACGCCCAACGATTTGCCGACCCCTTGGAACCCGACTAGAATCGAGCGCGTCGCGGGCGTCGTATAATGGTAATACCCAAGCTTCCCAAGCTTGAGCCGTGGGTTCGATTCCCATCGCCCGCTCCAATTTAAGACTGCGTCAGCCCACGTGGGACACCTAGCCCGAGCCGAAATCGACCAATGCTTGGGAAAGTCTTGGGATTCGGCGTCGAATTCAAGCCAATCTCGTTGTCCTAGATAGTCTTGGATTGCCCTAGCATTCGCACGAAACGGCGCACGCAGCATTCGTTCTAAATGCCCCCGGGCGTCACCCACGTTATCCAACTGAATGACCGCTCTCTCGCTCCAGACTGGTCGCTCAAATTCACTGTCGACCCGATTCTGCCGGTCGCGAGTGTCTGCTTGCCGGAATCAGGATTGCCCTTTAGAAGCGACATATTCACATGACTGCCACAACGTTCCGTCGTCCTTATACCAACTGTACTCACCAACGCGGTGACCATCGGCAAACTCGCCCGACTCCTTCAAAACTCCGTTTTCCCACCAAGTGCGGTATAGACCGTGGAGCTTGCCAGCCGCGTAGTGAATCTCTTGAAGTAACGTGCCGCTGGGACTGTAGACACTTGAAACGCCGTCGAGCGTTCCGTCCACATACTCAGCAGTCGCGAGAACACAGCCGCTTTCTCCGAGTACCTGCCGTGTCTCTCGTTGATTCATTCTCGGCCCTTATAACTTGTGCAGCGGGTCCCGACCAATACGAGACCGTCGCGAGCGGCAGCATTCCGGCGGGTCATTACGTCACGGCTACGAATGCACTGCCTCCAGTAAGCGCTCGGTATGAGTCCTACCGACTTAGAGGGTGGTATTCGCGATAAACGACGCGTACCCAACGATCGGTGCCCCTACCGGCCTTCGCAAACCCTTCCGTCGGATGGAGCGCGACAACCTCATCCTCGGTCAGTCCGCGGGCGATGGCGTCCGCGATGCGGTCCACGATCAAGACCAGTCGGTCGCGATAGTCCTGCAGCCCAGCGCGGTTAGTAACCTCGCCATGGCCGGGGACAACGATCGTCCGCTCATCAATGAGCCCGAGAAGTGTGTCAGCCGCGGCGATCATACCGTGCGCTGAACCACCGTTCAGATCGTCGAAATAAGGCGGGCGGTACGAGTAGCCAACGAACAGATCACCTGTCAGCAACACGTTCTGTTTACGGAATAACACTATGGCGTCGCCGTCCGTGTGGGCAGGGCCGACGTGGATGACATCAATATCATCGCCATTCCAGCGCAACCTCAGTGCCTGATCGAAGGTGATCGCCGGCCACGCAACCGGCGGATACGCCTTCTGCGGCCCGTAGAGCGACATGATCTGGTCCGTGCGCATACGCCGCCCCGCGTTCTCTTGCGCGATGATCAGCGCGCCGTCCCGGGCGAAGACCTCATTGCCGCCGGTGTGATCGTCATGCCAGTGCGTGTTCACTATTAGCTTGACCGGCGACGATTGCAACGCCGCGAGTGCCGCACGTACTTTGGGCGTCAGGTCGGCGTACTCATCATCAACCAGCAACGTACCGTCTGGACCAGTTGAGACCGCAATGTTGCTGCCATAGCCCAGCAATGCCTGCAAATTTCCTCGCAGGGCCTGCGCGTGAATCTCGCTTTTCTCCAGGTCTTGTGCGAACACGAAGGCTGGCGCTCCGCACAGCAGTCCAGCGACACCAGCCATGAGCAGCGCCGCTCGCTGCCAAGGCCCACTGTCACGACGCAGAAGCCGCAGCGGACGCTCTATGACGTTCATCAACATCGCGGGCCTACCATTGGCACCACCGGATTTTCTGCCTCGCGAGTAAGCTTATCGTAAGTCCTGAATGGCTGCTTATTGGCAGGCTGTTTCTAGCAGTCACTGACTGCAGTTGGCCGAACTGCGACCTTCAAAGATAGCCGCCGGTCATGCCGGCTTGCGCATGGCATCCAACGCCGCGCGGGCTAGAAATCCGGATCGCGTCTCACCCTGTTTCCGCGCGTGAGCGTCGATCGCACGAAGAATGCGCTGCGGTAATGTGATGTTGATCCTGGCGGCCTTGTCTCCAAGTTCGCTGGCGTCGACGTCGACGATGGCCCAAGTCCAGCCGCGATAGTTACGCTTCTTCTGTAGCAGTTCGATCGCTGTCGGTGCCGGGAACGGCTGTCCATCGTCCAGAAGCCCTTCGAGGTGAAGCAAAATGGCCTCTCGCGAATTGGTCAGCGCGTCGTCCAGAGTATCGCCAGCGGAGAAGCAGCCCGGCAAATCCGGTACTACCACGCCGAATGCATGTTTAGCATCCCCTGTTTCAATTGCAACTGGATATCGCATAAATCTACATCCTCACTTCATTCCGGCTTGCTTGCGAATTGCTTGCACCAGGCCCTTTCCCAGATCCTTCTTGGGATGCGGCACCGTGACCGTGCCGGGCCTGGTCGGATGCACAAATTGATGATGGCTTCCGCGGGTACGCTTTAGCTGCCAACCATCGGCCTGCAATAGCTTGATAAGCTCCCGGCTTTGCATCGTGTGTATTATACACACTGATCGTCGATTTGACGAACGGCAGCTCTAGCGTGACCAGATCGGGACATCGAATGTCTCTTCCTGGCCGTCTGCCGACCGATGGCCCGCTCCACAACCGCCGTCATAGCTACGAGATGAGAGCCGACTATCGCCGAACAGACATTATTGACTCGAACCCAATCATCGTCGAGGGTTCACCCGATGCCGAGAAACGTTGCCAAAGAGCGATTCACTTCGACCAGTGTGTCTGGATGCAAATTGCCGATGGTCGAGCCAATCTTGTCGTGGGGTACCGTCTGCGTCTTGTCGATCATGATTTGGGATTTCTTACGCAACCCATTGTCGGCAGTCGGTTCAACCGGAATTCGCAGCAGGGGTGCCGCTCGTAGTTCGCTCGTGATCGGCAACACGGTTACGGAGCCGAGCGCGTCAAACAAATCAGATTGAATAACAAGAGCAGGCCGCGGCTTCCCATACGCACCCGGTAGAACGATCGTGACGACCTCTCCGCGCCTCACTTCCAGCCTTCCGTATCTGCGATGCGTTCCAGCCACTTAAGGTGACCCGCCTCAGACCGCCCCTTGCGCAGTGCCAGACACTGGCGACGACATTCTGCCGCAAAACCTGCGCGTCTCGTGTCGGGCACCCATATTTGCACCGGCCGCAAGCCAGCAGCCCTGAGCGCCAGGCGATGCTTTTGAACACGTTGGGCGACGCCTTGTCTTGACGTCATGATTGTCTCCTCGGTTGTTACATGTAACGATATCTCAAGTCGTTGTTACATGCAACAGCAGATCGTATGAATGGCTGCTTTGGTGCTGGCAATTTTGTATTGTGAATGACCGGAGTTGGCCGAAAGTGCCAGCTCGCTGGGCGAGGCTGTGCAACCTCTGGGCTCTGATGATCGCCGAATGCAGAGCGCTAGAAATGCATTTGCATTATTGTATATACGCATATACGATAAATAGTGGACATCAGCTTCGATTCGGCCAAGAGCGAGAAGAATGCACTCGCGCGGGGAATCCCGTTTGATTTGGCGACGGAGTTTGCCTGGGGCAGCGCGCTCATAGTCGAGGATCTTCGAAAGGATTGCCGTGAGCGGCGATTTCAGGCGTTAGGTCTGATCGGAGATCGATTGCATATGATGGCCTTCACGCCGCGCGCCAACAAGGCGCATGTGATCAGTCTGCGCAAGGCCAACAAACGCGAGGTGAAACGATATGAAGCGCAAGTCTAATCCACGTAAGGCGGATCGTGAGAATCCTGTATGGACGAAGGAAACCTTTGCACGTGCACGCAAAGCGCGTGACGTGTTGCCGGAAAGCTTCGGCGCCGCGTCTGCTGCGAAGATGTTGAAATCTCGTGGACGACCGAAGTCGGGCAGGGCGCGCACATCGATCTCTCTCCGCTTGCCATCGGAAACATTGGCGCGTTGGAAGGCTACGGGTCCTGGCTGGCAAACACGGATGGCCGAAGCATTGTCGAGAGCTGTCTGATTGACAGGTAAACCGTGCAGCGGCCGTCAATATCGCCCTGCACATCAGAGGTCGCGACAGTTGGCCCACGTGATCCTACTCCGGCCCTCATAACGCGAAAATTCGCACGCCAATCGCACGCCGCCGTGGAGCTTTCACGAAACGCTGTATTTTATAGGCCTTGAAGGGCCGTCAGTTTGGGTTCGATTCCCATCGCCCGTTCCATTCCCAGCCATCGCTGGCCAACGACAGCGAACTAGACCCTGACGATTTTGAGGATGCGCTTCAGCGCCGCAAAGTCGGCAGGATTTCTTGTGTAGAGCGGCAATCCATTGGCTGCAGCCGTCGAGGCGATAAGCAAGTCCGCGAGCCGCGCCCTGCTGGATTGTCCGGCTGCTCTCGCGGCAGCAAATACCCTGCCGTACATCCGCGCCGCGTCCGCGTCGAAAGGCAGTGGATCCCAGGTGGCAGCCGCCCACTGCAATCGATCCTGGCGCCTGGCGCGCTCGTCCTTGTTTTCGGTTGCATGTGGTCCCGCGGCGAGCTCGGCCAGCGTCACTGCTGTAATTGCGGATTCATCGGGAATTTGCTCAGCCGCGATGAGGTCATGATCGATCAGAACCGATGTGTCGAGGACGCCGCGGCTCGGCTCAGTCATGAGGGTGGGGGTTCACCACTGCGTCGAGATCCGCACGGAACTGCCCAGCATCGATTCGCGCAGCATGCCCTGACGCATCCGCGATCGTCGCGCGAGGCACAAAGCGGCGTCGCCTGATCGGTCGCAGCTCCCCGACAGGCGTGCCGTTTCGGCTCACGATAATCGTCCGCCCGGCCTCCACTTCGCGGAGTACGGCGCCGGAATCATTGCGAAGCTCGCGCTGGGTGATAGTACGGATTTTCATGGATGTCACTGTAGCACAATGTATCATTCCGTAGCAAACTCAACGAAACCGTCGAACGACATTACTTCGGCCAGTTGTATCGGCTGGCTCAAGCGCGGCGTGCTCAGAATCCTGATCCCGATTATCCCTTCGAACGTTCCGAATCCAACCCGCAGTTCTAAAACACACCGGCCGCCGTGACTGCCGCAATCTCACCGGGCCAACGACCGTCACTCAAATCCGCGCGTCTCCCCCAATATGCCGCGCTCTTAGGCCACCGCTAACAGACGCGCGTGCTACCCCGCGCAGAACGACGAAGACGACCGCGTCCGCCACGGAATGGAGAACCATCGCTGCGATCAGACCGATTTGAGTTAGTACCAGCCCTAGCATCAGCGCCGTAACAAACAAGAACGCTGCGTAGCCCCACTTCATAAAATTCATGGATTTGAATCCACCAGTTCCTGAGTGGGCAAGGGCGAAGAACAAGCCAGTCCACCAGATTCCCAAACACGGCTGCAATGCTCCTCGAAACAAAAGCTCTTCGCCAATGCCGGCGCATAGCCCGAACCACAACGGATTCCACCCACTTAAATCGGCTCTCTGAGTGAGTTCTAGCAGTAAAGTCTTGAAGCTCCGAAAGAAATCGATTTTTACGACGGCGAGCAATACAGGAACCGAAAAGGCGATAGCGAGAACAATACCGGCACTGACCTGCCAAACAAGGGATCTGCCATTCGACACTACAGCCCAAAGCGGCTTGGGACCAAATAGGGCATTAATTATGAGAGCTATTGTCAGCAAGCCCACCAGTTGCAGCAGTGCCGCGCCTATGCCAAGGCGCTTTCTTGTCGTATTCGTTGCCGTTGGTGAGTTCATGTGTAGCTTCAATAAGGCATTCACTATCATTGCACCGTCTGCCCACGGCCATATTGTGTAGCCTATTCAAGACGCGATACAAATATTCCACTCTGCAGAAAGTTGCCAGGCATGGAGTTCCGCAGCGGGTCGTTAAGCACCACTCGCTCTGTCGTCGCGGGCCCAATCGGGGGTTCGTTCCATATGCTCGCATTGGCTGGTATTGGCTGCTATGCACGAATTTTTCACACGTAAATCACACGCAGCGCTCTGCGCCCGTCGCAACTATCTTATTTGCCTGCTGTAACCGAAAGCCAGCGATATATTCGATTCCCATCGCCCGTTCCATTTTTGGTTGTCTGGCGTGTCCCCCAGGACTTTACGAACTCATCCCTGGCACTGGCGTTTGGGGGCAGGTCACGTTCTATGCGAAGCCCATCCGAAGGCAGACGAATCCAATCCCCGGCGGTGTCCGGAAAATCAGAGGAAGCCCACATCGAACCGCACCAGACTTGGCGGAGCGAAATGCTTGGCAGCATGCGGATCTACTTTGAGCCGCGCTTTCGCGCTCCGTGGGATCAATCGTCAATACCGAGGCCTTTCAATATCCTCGGTATATGTTTCTCGACGCGCGCGGCACGAGTCGCCGATTGCTTCGCTGCTGCAAAATGCAGCAAATATGCTTTCTGTCTTCCTGGGGTGAGCGCATGAAAGGCTTCTGCCAGTGCCGGGTCGTCATCCAAGTGCATTAGAAATTCCTCCGGCACATCGAATTGCGCTGTGCTCTTCATCTGCACCTTGGCCCCGGATTTCTCAACCGCAATGGCCTCTGCTATATAGGCCTTGATCGCCGCTTTCTGCTTGTTGATATCCGAAAGAGAAGCAAACCGGATTTGCCTAGCAGCCTGCACATTTTTGGTTTGCTGAACGAGGATCCCCTTGGGGTCCTTGAGCAAGGCGCCTTTCATAAAGAGCAACGCGCAGTAGTCCTTGAACCCGTGAATCAAAACCACGTTTCCACCATCCAGGTCGTAACAAGCCTGACCCCATTTCAGCTCTTCGTTGAGTCCCGAGGTGATGCAGAGTTCGCGGAGCGCGGCGAATTCAGCGCTCCAGCGTCTCTCCTTGCCTTGAACTTTAGTGACCAGTGGATTCATTGTCGGATAACAATCGCTCAGCAGCCAAGGCCCGTCAAGCAGGGGTCCTCAGTGCGAATTTGACCCAATGCCTAGCTCTCGCGCGTGCGCGATCTCTTCACGCCGCGCTTCTGCTGCGCCACTTCACCGTATAGGGCTGCGCGAATAAATAGAGGCCCGTTAGCAGAAGTACGGCGAGCGGGGGTAGCGGTGAATAGGTCACCCAATCCGGCGGCGTCCCCTTTTGTTCGCGCCACGAAGTTCGCGATGACGGTCGCCGTGAACGCGATGGAGACCCAGCGGTGGAACTGGCGCAGCCACGCGCTGCCAACGAGGCGTTTGGTTCTGGACATTCTCAGATCTCCTTGCTGAATTCCTTGGCGTAATCCGCATTCAGCCGCTGCCAACCCGTCGAACTTCATGGCAGCCGGACCGACGATGCGGCCGATTGGGGTGCCGCTCAGCGCGTGATCCATGACGTCCAGGCATATATGCCACCCGGCGGCGCCCATGGATATGTAACGGCGATCAATATTGTGCCAAAGCGTGAGGCGCGTACCGCCGCCGAACTCTTCGAGCTCCCAGCGCAGATCTCCATCGCCCCAGCGATACTCGAGGACCTTGGGCTCATCGGCCCGCTTGATGCGGGTTTCCGAAATCAGCGGAGTCGGTGTACCCACCGTACTCAGCTTCACCGCGCTGCCGGCTAGCCCTAAATTCCCGTCGGCGTCGAATGGAGCCCACTCGCGCAGCTCGGCCGGGTCCGTGAGCGCGCGCCAGACTTTTTCGGGCGAGTGGCGCAGCTGTCTGACCAGCACGAGCGTCCAGTTCTCGCCATCCTTTTGAACTCGTGCCAGGTTGGCGGGGCCCGGCGTGTACGGCGGAAAAGTGGTCATCGTTGTTTCCTCGATTTTCTTTTGGTGCGCGGTGGTGTCGCTATGCGGTCGAGGTGGCGCTCGAGCGCGTCCACATGCGCCATCCAATATCTGCGGAACGGCGCCATCCATGCGTCGACTGCCTGCAACGGTTCGGGCCGGATGCGATAGAGGCGGCGTTGCGCATCGATGGTCGCTTCGACGAAGCCCGACTCTCGCAACACGCGCAAATGCTTGGATACCGAGGGTTGAGAGAGATTGAGCGCCGACTCGATCTCGCCGACGGAGCGCTCGCCACTGGCAAGCAAAGTCAGGATGGCGCGCCGAGTCGGCTCGGCGAGGACAGTGAATGCAGATTCCATGAGACGTATATACCGTAAAAGGTATATAACCGTCAACGCAAATGCGATTTTTGGGCCGTTTGCCGTGGGTTTGGCGATCTGCCGATTGAAAAATAGGGAGCGGGCGCTACGTTTGATCTCTTTACATTAGTTCGATATATTTCGAACTATGAAATCAACGGATGTAATCGAAAGTCTCGCGGCGCTGGCGCAGGAATCCCGTCTCGCAATCTTTCGCATGCTCGTGAAGCGGGGCCCTGAGGGCTATACGCCGACGCAGCTCGGCGAGAAACTCGATGTGTCCTCACCGACGCTATCGTTTCACTTGAAGGAGCTGCAACGAGCGGGACTGGTTAATGTGCGCCGCGACGGGCGATTCTTGTATTACCGCCCAAATTTCACTCACATGAACCAACTGATCGGATTTCTCACAGAGAACTGCTGTGTCCTCGCCGACAAGGGTTGCGGCCCGGAATGCTCGCCCGCCCAGCTCCGATCACGGCGACTTGCGTCTGCGGTCTGCGCGACGAAGTCGCCGTACGCGTGACCGCTTATGCACAACCGCTGGCGCGTCGGCTGGCCGGCGAGGGACTCGGGTCCCTGCTACTGGCTGCCACCGTCGTCGGCTCGGGGGTTATGGGTGAGCGCCTCAGCGGCGGAAATCTGGCCGTTGCGCTGCTCGCAAACACCGCTGCGACGGTGGCGGTACTCGCAGCCCTAATTGCATTGTTCGGCCCCGTGAGCGGCGCTCACTTGAACCCTGCGGTGTCCGTCGTCGAGGCTCTGCGAGGCCGTCTCTCGTGGAGCAATGCGGGGATGTACACGATCATTCAAGTTATAGGCTGCTGCTGCGGAGCGCTGCTTGCGCATGTCATGTTCGAATTGCCGATCTGGCAGCTCTCGGTTCATGTTCGAACCGGGCCAGCTCAATGGCTCGCGGAAGGCATCGCGACGTTCGGTCTGTTACTGGTTGTGCTCGGTCACCGCCGTTCGGAGGATGCACCGTGGATGGTTGCCGCCTGGATCGGCGCGGCGTACTGGTTTACAGCGTCAACGTCATTCGCCAATCCGGCAATCACCATTGCCCGCTCGCTGACCGACACCTTTTCCGGTATCCGTCCCGCTGACGCACCCGGCTTCATTGCTGCACAGCTCGTCGGCGCAGGTATTGCTCTTGTCGTCGCGCGCTGGTTATTCCCAAGCAAAAAAGCGACCCATGCGTCATTGAACGCCGATGCAACCGGCGAGGTCCCGCCCAATAAGAAGCCAGAGGCCCTGAATGCCTGAGTCTGCTGTCCGCGTGAGGATCTATCACAATCCGGCGTGCGGTACGTCTCGCAACACCCTGGCGCTGATCAGAAACGCCGGCGTTGAACCCGAGGTCATTGAGTACCTCAAGACGCCGCCGAATCGAGCAACCCTGGAGACCCTGATTCAGCAGATGGGCATTCGTCCACGCGATCTGCTGCGCCAAAAAGGCACGCCCTATGAGGAGTTGGGGCTTGGCGCCGATCGCTGGACCGATGCCCAACTGATTGACCAGATGCTGGAACACCCCATCCTGATTAATCGGCCGATCGTGGCCACGCCGTGGGGTACCAAGCTGTGCCGACCGTCGGAAACGGTGCTGGATATACTCCCGCTGCCTCAAAAAGGGCCCTTCATGAAAGAGGACGGCGAGCCACTCATTGACGTGAACGGTCGCCGTGTCTCGTAACCGCCAACCTCACCGAGCTGCCCGATAGCGACTAGTCATATGAATCCGGTTTCCGGCAGTGCAATACCGAAGCGAACTTTGGCGGCTTTGGGGACCGTCCCAGCTGTCCTGGCTCCGGGAACCGGATTTTCGATGCTTCTCCATGTCACTAACGGGACCACGAGCCACGAGCCACGAGCGTCAGCCCGATCGCGGCCGATAACGACATGACGACGATCGGCGGTACGAGGTTCGATGATGCGCGTTTGACGATTGTGAGCGGAGGACCATCGGCTAATACCGATATCGCGGCCCACGACAATACGTCGATGCTCACGAGCCAGTCGCAGGCCACCACGCCTGGGTTGCCGAGTTTCGTGGGCAACAACTATTCCCGATTCCGAATCTTGGCGGACGACATGCTTACAATCAGCTGAGGGCACACGCCGCCTAGCTGATCATTTTCGATTTTGAACTCCATGAAACACCCGGCCGCGCGTCGGGTTTCTTTTTTGGAGTGCCGTCGCGCGACGCTTGGTCGTCGACGACTGCCTGGTGGACATCGGAGTACACGCTCTCTCAATTGATCGCACGTGATCGAGCGAACGCGTAACAGGTTTTTTCTCAAGGCATCGCGCGCGAGTTTGCGAGTGGTAGCTGTACGGTTATTAGCACCGACTTTTTTTGCCGTCAAATTTTAACTTAGCTGCAGCAATAAACTGTCTTTCGGCAGGCAAACTCCGCATCGACGTCCGCCGACATCGACAGGAATCGGTTCTTAAAAATGTCCCGACAACCCTGCAACGGCAGTTCATTGGTCGAACTTTTCCATGGGAGCCAATACACGTGAAAACATCCATCAAGCTCGTGGCCTTGCTAGCCTGCATGGCGGCCGGGGTCGCGAACGCCAGCCAGGTTTTTGATTTCTCGTACACCTTCACCGATGGCCAGACCCTCTACGGTACTTTGACCGGGACTGAAGTGGCGGGAGCCGGCGCAGCGTTTTCCGTCAGCAACATCAGCAATGCGTCGATTACTTTCGACGGCAACACTTTCAACGGACCCCTATACGCCGGGAGTTTCAGCGCGGCCGCACCGGCGTCTACACCGTGGAATTTCGCTGCGAATGCCGCCGTGATCTCCACAAACGCCTCGCTCAACAATTTCGTTTTCGCCGATTCGAATGATCCGGGCGGAAACAACGTGACGAACTATTTTTATTTTGTGAACGGAGCGACACCGAGTGGCACTGGTACCTCGGAGGTCTTGGCCAGCAATTTCAACACCGGCGATGTTGATCTTGATAATCCCGCCGCGGGCGCGTGGTCCTTGACCGCGGCGCCGGTGCCGCTGCCGGCCGCATTGCCGTTGCTGGCTTCCGCGCTCGGCATCTTCGGCCTTGGCGCGCTGCGCCGTCGCACCGCCGTCTGAAAAATTCATTATCAGTTCCAGGGAGTACTCAATGAAACACGCAAAGAAGCACGCGCCGCAGTCGCGGGTCGCCTCTCGCTCTCTCGTCGGCATCGCCGTGGCCGCTGCACTCATCGGCGCGGCGGCACCCAGCCTCGCGGCGACTCCGGTGGTCATCAAGGGTGTCGTCTCCGGCACCTTGTTCACGCCGCCGGTCATTTCAAACAGCCCGTCGA
>Ga0187847_10000456_pt1 | contig 45791 bp, 41 predicted proteins | sample June2016WEW_4_10_FD_132458 | JGI IMG/M metagenome (GOLD analysis project Ga0187847, IMG submission 132458) | Peatland microbial communities from SPRUCE experiment site at the Marcell Experimental Forest, Minnesota, USA - June2016WEW_4_10 | ecosystem: Environmental > Terrestrial > Soil >...
ACGGCCGTGAACGCGCTCTTGATTTCGTCCGCGAGCACGTCGAATTTCGCGACGGCGGTACCCTGGATGTTGAGCTCCAGATCCTGGATCCAGGCCCGGCGCCCGCCGGGGAACTCGAGCCCATACGGCCGTTCGGCCATCACCTTGAGTCCCATGTTCTCGAGCATGGGCAGAAGGTCGGAGATCGGGATCGCATCTTCGAGGTTGCGGAAAATCTTGAGAAAGAATTTGTCCTTGCGGCGCGGCTCGGGGCGGTACACATCCAGATGCAGCCGGTCACGTTCGCGGTCCGCGGCCTCGAGAAACGTCACGTCGAACGCCGCCGCATCGCCGGAGAAGTCTTCGGTGTAAGCGGCTGGGAACGCCTGCGCGTAGGTTGCGAACAACTTGAGCGCGTACGCCTCGTCGAAGCGCGCCAGCAGCGCCGCCTTGAAATCGTCCGCCCAGGATCGTACGGCGACGGCGACCCGGCGCTCCAGGGCGTCGCCGTCCTGACGCGAGCCCGCGCTCGGCAGCGTTCGAGCCACGATGTGGATGCGGGCGAGGTTCGATTCCGCGATCTGCACCTGCGATTCTATGCCGGTGGCATCGAGCGCCTCGCCGATGACGCGCTCGATGCGCTGGCGCACCTGCGTGTTGTATTTCTCGCGCGGCACGAAGATCAGGCAGGAATAGTAACGCCGGAAGGGGTCGCGACGCAGCAGCAGGCGCACCCGCGGCCGCTCCTGCAGCCCGAAGATGCCCGTCACCAGACGGATCAGATCGGCAACGCCGGCCTGGAACAGCTCGTCGCGCGGGAAGGACTCCAGGATGTGCTGCAACGCCTTGCCGTCATGGCTGTCGGGCGCCAGCGCGAAGTGCTGCACGACCTGCGCGACCTTGTGACGCACCAGCGGAATTTCGCGGGGTGTGCAGTTATAGGCGGAGGAGGTCCACAGTCCGATAAAGCGGCGCTCGCCGATCAGCCGGCCGCCGGTATCGAAGGACTTCACGCCGACGTAATCGAGGTAGCCGGCGCGATGCACCGACGATTGCAGGTTGGCCTTGGTGACGAGCACCAGGTCGCGCGTGCGGCTCTGGCGGCGTATGTCGCTCGGAAGGGTCCGCGTGGTGCTGGGGGGGCGCTTGTGGCCGGTCCGCAGAACCCCGAGCCCGGACTCCTCCACCGGGTCGAGCGCGGCGTGGCCCTTGCGGCTGCGCAGCCGGTATTCCTTGTAGCCCAAGAAGGTGAAGTGCCTGTCCTCCATCCAGGAGAGGAGCGCCTGCGCCTCGCTCACGTCCCGCGCATCGAAGCGTGCACTCAGGGCGCCGAGATCATCGGAGGCGCGGCGCGCCTCGGCGCGCATCTTGGTCCAATCGGCGCACGCGACGCGCACATCGCGCATGCTCCGCTCGATGTCCTCACGCAGCGATTCCAGCAGCGCCGGATCGACGATTCGATCCACCTCGGCATGCTGGAAGGATTCCAGGCGGCGATGCTTGTCGGCGACCGCCGCGCGCTCCTCGATGGAACGGAGCGAGCCGGCGGTATCGCGCGATACGGCGAAGATCGGGTGGGCCAGGAAATGCATGGTCAACGATCGCTGAGTCAGCGCAAGACCGATCGAATCCACCAGGAACGGCATGTCGTCGTTCACCACCTCGATCACGGTGTGAGGCGATGTGTAGCCATCCACCCGCAAGGTCGGATTGAAGACCCGCACCAGCGCACGCCCGCGCCGCTTCTGCGCGAATTGCAGATGCGACAGCGCCGCTCCCGCCAGCTCCTTGGGGTCGCGCGCCGCCATGTCCTGCGCGTCGACGTTGGCGTAATAGGCCTTCAAGAAACGCTTGTAATCGGGGGCGCGGCGAGACTGTGGCAAGCGCGCCGCGGCGACGACCGCCGCTACGATCCTTCGATATTGATCGGTGCTTGCTTGGTGCATGTGGTCATCCTGCGAGTCAGTTTGGTTTCTCTAGGTCGGCGATCACGGCCGCGAGATATCGGCATGCCTCGCCTCCGGTGATGCATCGGTGATCGAAGCTCAACGACAATGGCATCCGCCGATGCGCCGCCACGGTGCTTCCGACCGCGACAGCATCCATGCGCACTTTGCCCGCGCCCAGAATCGCGACCGCCGGTGGCACCACGATGGGAATGCCGTAGCGGCCCGCGAGCGTGCCGAAGTTCGAAAGCATCATGGTGAAATCGCGAAGATCCTCCGGCGGGATGCTGCGCTGATGCGCGGCGCTCTTCTGCGCGGCGACCGCAGCCTTCAATTCCGCCGGCGCCTGGTTTTCGATATTTCTCAGCACCGGCACGATCAGGCCTTGCGGTGTGTCCACCGCGATCGCGAGATCGATGTGTTCGAACAGCACGCGCGAGTTCGAGGCGCTGTCGTACCACGCGTTCAAAGCCGGTTCGATGCGCCTGGCGCCGATGAGCGCGCGCATCAACCGCAGCATGTAATCTCCGGGTTTCGACCACGCCTCGAGATCGGCGTCGTCGCACACCGTGCTGAGCGGCACCTCCGCTTGTGATGCGGACATGCTGCGCGCCATGGCGCGCCGCGGACCGCGCAACGGTTCCCACGCCGCGCCGGGCGGCAACTCCGGCGCCGCACGCACGGGGCGATGGAGCGTGCCGTCCGACGCGCCCAGCACGTCATCGAGCGTAATCGCGCCGCCGTGGCCTGAGCCTGAGATGCGCTCGAGATCGAAATTCAAGTGGCGCGCTGCGGCACGCGCCACCGGTAGTGCACGCGGGCGTACCGCGCCGCGGCCGCGCGAGACCGCCGTCAGACCCAAGTCGACGAACTCCGCCTCCGCCGTCACCGGCATGCTGCCGACGACCGTGCCGGAATCGAAGTCGATCAGCGGCGCGCCGGTAGCGATGATGTCGCCCGCCGCGCCGTGCAGCTTCATCACGGTGCCCGCGTAGGGAACCGGCACTTCGACCACCGATTTCGCCGTTTCCACGGACACCATGGGCTGATCGGCGAGCACGTGATCGCCGGCGCCGACGTGCCACTCGAGGATCTCGGCCTCCGCCAAACCTTCGCCCAAATCCGGAAGTCTGAATGTGCCCATGCGGATGCTCTAACCGTCCAAGGTGAATCGTGCGGCATCGACGATGCGTTGCACGCCGGGAATGTAATCGTGCTCGAGTTTGAACAGCGGCATCACGGTATCGAAGCCCGCAACGCGTTGGATCGGAGCGACCAGATCGTACAGGCCGTGTTCGGCCACGATCGCCGCGATCTCGGCACCGACGCCCACGTTGCGAGCCGCCTCGTGGATGATGACGAGTCGGCCGGTCTTGGCGACGGAGGCGAGAATGGCGTCGCTGTCGATCGGGCTCAAAGTGGCCAGATCGATCACCTCGGCGCTGATTCCTTGGGCTTCGAGTTCGACGGCGGCGCGCAGCGTTTCGATCGTCATGGCGCCCCACGTGACCAAGGTGACTTGGGTGCCCTCGCGCAGCATGAAGCAACGGTCGAGCGGCAGCGCAAGCCCGTCGTCGCTCACTTCCTGGCGCATGGCACGGTACAGGCGCGCCGGCTCCAGGAACATGACCGGATCGGGATCGCGGATGGCGGCGAGCAGCAGGCCATAGGCGCGCGCCGGGGAGGACGGACACACCACGCGGATCCCCGGAATGTGGCAGAGCAGGGTCTCGGTGCTCTCGGAGTGGTGCTCGGGGGCGTGAATGCCCCCGCCGTGCGGGGTGCGGATCACCACCGGGCAGGTGAGCCGCCCGCGGGTGCGGTACCGCATGCGCGACATATGGTTCACGATCTGGTCGAGCGCCGGGTAGATGAAGCCCATGAATTGAATCTCGGCCACCGGCTTCAGTCCGTGCGCCGCCATGCCCACCGACATCCCGGCGATCGTCGCCTCGGCGAGCGGCGTGTCCTGCACCCGCAGCCGGCCGAAGCGCGCCTGAAGTCCTTGAGTCGCGCGGAACACCCCGCCGTTCGCGCCCACGTCCTGGCCTATCACGACGACGCGATCGTCATGCTGCATTTCCCAGCCATGCGCCATTGCGATGGCCTCAACCATGGTTACTTTCGCCAACTCAATGTCCGTTCGATTGTCCGCTCGGCTTCGCAGCGTATATACGGGCCACTTCGCGCTGCTCGGCGAGATGCCGCGGCATCTCGGCGAACAAATGGTCGAACATGGCATCCGTCGAGGGCTTGGGGCCCTTCAAATAATCATTCACCGCCGCATCGATCTCGCGGGCGCACCCCTGCGCCCACGCCTGCTCATCGGCGGCGCTCCAGGCTCCCGCCTTGGCCAGGTATTCGCGCACGCGGATCAAGGGCTCGAGCGCCCAGGCTTCCTTGACCTCATCGGGATTGCGGTAACGGCCGGAATCGTCCGCGGTCGTGTGATCGCTCAAGCGATAAGTCAACGTCTCGATCAGCGTCGGGCCGCCCCCGCGCCGCGCGGTTTGAAGGGCCGCGGCGACCGTCTCGCGCACGGCAAACACGTCGTTCCCGTCGACCTGGATACCGGGGATGCCCGCGGCCACCGCCTTCTGCGCCAACGTGCGCGTCGCGGTCTGCTCAGCCACGGGCACCGAGATCGCCCAGCCGTTGTTCACGATCACGAAGACCACGGGCAACTCACGCACGCCGGCGAGGTTCAACGCCTCGTAGAAGGCACCCTCCGAGGTGCCGCCGTCGCCGATGTAGGCGACCGCGCAGCGCGGCTCGCCGAGAACCTTGAACGCCATGGCCGCCCCTGCGGCGTGCAAGCATTGGGTGGCGATCGGCACGCACCAGGGGAAATCATGGCGCGCGTGAGCGAAGTCGTTGCCGCGCTCGTCGCCTCCCCAGTAGGTCAGGATCTCGGTCATGGTCACGCCGCGCCACATCTGGGTGCCGATTTCGCGGTAGACGGGGGCGAGCACATCCTCGGGTCGCATGGCGGCTCCGACGCCGATATGCGTCGCCTCGTGGCCGAGCGAGGAGGCATAAGTCCCGAGCTGGCCGGTACGCTGCAGGTTGACCGCCTTCGCATCGAACAGCCGTTCGCGCGTCATCGCCCGATACATGCCGCGCACGTCCTCGTAGTCCGTCGCGAAGGCCGGCGGTTCTGCGACGAGGGCACCCTGTGGGTCGAGAATGCGCTTGTATTCGATCTTGAATTCGGCCACCGTCGGCATCGGCGAATTATGCCAGGGCGCAGAGGACGGCGCTTCAAGCATGGTGGCGCCCGGCGAGATAGGCCGGCGTTTGCATCTCGACCAGGCGGCTGGCGGCGCGCTGGAACTCGAATCGCAGGCGCTCGCCGCGGTACAGTTCCCCCGGCGGGGCGGCCGCCGACACCACCGTTTTGACGCCGCGGTCATAGAACTCATCGACCAGCATGATGAAGCGGCGCGCCGCATCCTCGTGCGACGGTGTGAATACCGGGACGTTGGCGACGAACACGGTGCCGTACAGGCGGGCCAGGTCGATGTAGTCGTTCTGACTGCGCGGCCCTTCGCAGAGCTCGCTGAACTCGAACCAGGCGATGTCGGGGCCCGTCGCGACGGCGTGAATCGGCCTGCCTTCGACCACCAGCCGGGCCGGGGCGGTGCCGCCGCCGCCGGCGAGTTCCTGAAAGCGCTGCCTCAGCGCCTGCGGCGTGTGCGGCGAGGTGCAATCCAGATACGTTGGCGCCCGTTCGAGATAGCGCAGCCGGTAATCGACCCCCGAATCCACCCGGATCACGTCGAGGTGTGTCTCGATCAGCGCGATGGCCGGCAAAAAACGCTGCCGCTGCAATCCGTCCTTGTACAGATCCTGCGGTGGAACGTTCGAGGTGGCGATGAGCGTCACGCCGTGGCGAAACAGGCCGTCGAGCAACCCCGACAGGATCATGGCATCGGCGATGTCCGCGACCATGAACTCATCGAGACACAGCGCGCGCGCACGCCCGGCGATGCGCTGCGCGACGAGCTCCAGGGGATTCTCACGACCTTTGGCGCGGACGAGCTCCTGGTGCACGCCGCGCATGAAACGGTAGAAATGGGTTCGCTCGCTTGGTACCGGTCCGAGCGAGGCGAAGAACGCATCCATCAACAGGGTCTTGCCGCGACCGACACCGCCCCACAGATACAACCCGCGGGGCGGCGCGCTGCCGCGGGCGTTCTTCTTCCACCCGAGCCGCAGGCGCCAGCCGTCGAGCCACGCACGCCGCTCGCGCCGCAGGCCGTCGGCCAGCTGATCGAGACGCACGGCCGCCTCCTGCTGCGAGGCGTCGAATTGCAGCCGGCGCGCGGCGATTTCCGATCGCCAGTGGGCGCCGACCGTCTGTGGCTCGTCAGTCACACCAAGCTCGCGGCGGGTTGCTCTGCGGTCCCGACGTGGCGCGCCGCCGGCTAGAGGCTCTGATAATTCGGGCCCGAGCCGCCTTCCGGCGTGACCCACGTAATTTGATCCGTGTACGGTTCCTTGATGTCGCACGCCTTGCAATGCACGCAGTTCGACGAGTTGATCTGCAATCTGCGGCCGCCGGCACCGTCGTCGATCATTTCGTAGACGTTTGCGGGACAGAAGTTGGTGCAAGGGTTGCCGAACTCCTTGGTGCAGGTCGTCGCGCAGAGATTCAGATCCGCTACCTTCAAGTGGAGCGGCTGATTTTCCTCGTGCGTGGTGGAGGCAAAGAACACGAATGCCACGCGATCACGCGGCGGCAATTCCCGGTCTCCCCACGCCCGATCGGGCGAGACATAGTCATCCAGTCGCTTGAGCGCCTTGTCGTCGGCGTGATTGGCGAGCGTCCACGGGAGTTTCCCGAGCGTGACGGTTTCCAGTCCCGCATTGGCGAGCCCGAGCCAGAGCCCATGTCTGAAACCAGGGCGGATATTGCGCACCTTGTAGAGCTCGCGGCCGCCGGGCGACTCGCGCCAGCGCCTGTCGAAGCCTGCGGAGCCACCGGTCTCGACGTAATGAGCCGCGGCAATCATGCCGGAGCGGATGGCCTGATGAATGCCCTTTATTTTGGGGGTGTTGAGGGTGCCACCGGCATCGCCCACCAGCATGGCGCCCGGCATCTCCAGGGTGGGCATGGACTGATAGCCGCCCTCGATGACAGTGCGGGCGCCGCCGGCGAGAATTTCGCCGCCCTGCAGGAGCGCCTTCACCGACGGGTGATTTTTGAATTGCTGGAATGCCTCGAACGGCTTGAAGCGCGGATCCTCGTAGTCGAGGCCGACCACAAACCCGACGTACACGCGATCATTATTCAGATGGTAAAGAAAGCTGCCGCCGTAGGTTCGGCTGTCGAGCGGCCATCCCACGGTGTGTTGAATGAGGCCAGGCTGCACGCGGCCGGCTGGAAGCTGCCACAACTCCTTGAAGCCGAGGCCATAGGTTTGCGGCGACTTGCCGGCGTCGAGCTTGAAGCGCCGGATGAGCTGCTTCGACGTGCTTCCGCGGCATCCCTCGCAGAACAGCGTGATTTTGGCGTGAATCTCGGGACCCAACGCGAAATTCGCTCCGGGCTCGCCGTTCTTCCCGACACCCATGTCGCCGATGCGCACGCCCTTGACCGCCCCGGATTCATCGAACAGCGCTTCGGCGGCGGCGAATCCCGCGAACACGTCGACACCAAGCTTCTCCGCCTCTGCGCCGAGAATGGGAATCAGCTGTCCCAGGGAAACGATGAAATTGCCGTGGTTTGCCATTTGCGGCGGCGTTATCGGCAGTTTGTACCGATTGCGGCGGGTCAGGAACACGAATTCGTCGCGAGTCGCGGGAACGCAGATCGCGGGGGCATGCTCGCGCCAGCTGGGGAGCAGTTCGTCGAGCGGACCCGGCTCGAGAACCGCACCGGAGAGCGAATGAGCGCCGAGGCTTGCAGCCTTTTCCAGCACGCACACCGAGAGGTCGGGCTTCAGCTGTTTCAGGCGGATGGCGCAGGCGAGGCCCGCAGGACCGCCACCGACGATGGCGACTTCATACTCCATGACATCCCGTTGATTTTCGCTCATCGAATTCGCACCTGGGTTCTTAGACCTAAGTCGTTGAAAAAGGTGGCGTAGTAGAGCACAAATGTGTCGATCGGAGGACTTGCGTCCACCAGGTGGACGGGCGCTGAGGGTAATGAGGGACGAACGTCGCTCTACTCGTTGGGGACACCATGGTTCTAAGCCACGGAAGCTGCTTACTAGGGATGGTCAATGGATCTGGGCATGGTCGGGCATGGACGCCCACCCCCAATTCGCGCTGCAGCCGGCACCTCATCGAGCGGGTCGCGGGCGCCCTTCAGACCAATTCGACGGCGATCGCCGTCGCTTCGCCACCGCCGATGCAAAGGCTGGCGATACCGCGCTTTTTGCCGCGGTTCTTCAAGGCGTACAGGAGCGTCGTCACGATACGTGCGCCGGTGGCGCCGATCGGGTGCCCCAGTGAGCAGGCACCGCCGTTCACATTGACCTTGCCATGGTCCAGGCTCAAATCCTTCATGGCCACCATCGTCACCACCGCGAAGGCCTCGTTGATCTCATAAAGATCGACGTCCTCGGCGCGCCACTCGATTTGCTTCAACAGCCGCTGGATCGCGCCCACCGGGGCGAGCGTGAACCATTCCGGTTCCCTTGCGAAACTCGTGTATCCGAGAATGCGGGCGATGGGTGTGAGGCCGCGCTCGCGAGCCGTCGATTCGCGCGTCAACACCACGGCCGCTGCGCCGTCGGAAATGCTCGCCGAACTCGCGGCCGTGACCGAACCGTCCTTGCGGAATGCGGGTTTCAGCGTCGATATCTTCGACATATCGATGGTCCCCGGTGTTTCGTCCTTGTCGATCACCGCTTCGCCCTTGCGCGTCTTGGCGGTCACCGGCGCAATCTCGTTGGCAAAGGCGCCGCCCGCCACCGCCGCCTGGGCACGGCGTGCCGATTCGCGCGCGAAGTCGTCTTGCGCCGCACGTGAAAAATCGTACTTGCTCGAGGTCGCCTCCGCGAAGCAGCCCATGAGCTGGCCGTCCCAGGGACTTTGCAGCCCGTCCGTGAACATGTGATCGAGCACCTCCTGATGGCCCATGCGGTAGCCGGCACGGGCCTTCGGCATGAGGTAGGGGGCATTGGTCATGGACTCGAGTCCGCCGGCCACCATGATCCGGGCGGAGCCGGCGAGGATTTGGTCGCCGGCCTGCATGATGGCGCGCATGGCCGATCCGCACATCTTGTTGACCGTGGTGCTGGGGACGCTCGCCGGAATACCGGCGCCGAGCGCGGCCTGCCGGGCGGGAGCCTGACCGAGGCCGGCGGACAGTACGCAGCCCATGATCACCTCATCAACCTCGCCGGGCGCGACGCCGGAGTCGGTGAGCGCCGCCTTGATGGCCGCCGCGCCAAGCTGCGGCGCCGTTACACCCGCAAATACGCCTTGGAAGGCGCCGACCGGGGTGCGGCGGGCGGACAGAATGACGAGTGGGTCTCTGCTCATGGCTCAATTCCATAAAGAAGGGGGAAGTGAACATTATACCCCGCTCGCGCCGAACGCCGGATAGGCCCGGCACCGCGGCTGTCAGGGCGCGAGCGGCTCGCCCACTGCGGCGGCGATCATCTCCCGGCTTCTCTGGCGCGCACCGTCGGGCGCCATGACGCCGAGAACTTGGAACCGGATGGGGCTGCGTCGGATCATGAGGCTGCCGGTCGGCAGCACCTCGCGTGTCCCATGGATCGCCACGGCGACGATGGGCATGCCCGCCCACTCGGCCGTCGCAAAGGCCCCCCCCAGGAACCTGCCCACCTGACGGGTCGCGTCGAAGGTGCCCTCCGGAAAAAAGACCAGCGATTGGCCGGTTGCCGCCAACTTCCAGACGCGACGGGTGTCCGAGCCGCCCTTGTGGCGGTCGAACCGCTCGACGAAAGCTGAGCCGAGCCGGCGCAGCAGCAGGCCGGCGAGCGGCACGCGCACCATTTCCCGCTTGATGACGAACGCAAAATCCGGCGGCAGCGCCGCCGCCGCCACGATGCCGTCGATATAGCTCGCATGGTTGGCGACCACCACGCACGGCGCCTCCGGCAGCCGATCCAATCCCTCGATCCGCAATGGAATAGCCGCAATGCCGAAGAACCAGCGCGAGAAGGCGCCCGCCACCCGGCGCCGTCCCTTGAGGCTCGGCACGAATAGATTGAGGGTCAGCGTGATCAGGCTCAATGCCATGAACAGCACGGTGCAATAAACTGAATACAGGCGTTGCAAGAGGGGTCGCGCGCTCGCTTCTGTGATCTGGTTCTCCTTATGTTAATACTTAACGCTTACTGTGAGACTGGTCACGCCCCCCCAAAACCACCGCTCGCATACTGAGACTCGACAGCGCGTACAGCACGATTTCGTGCGGCTAGAACGCGGAAAAATATGGCGACGGCTCTGAAAAGGTCGGTTTACACAAGAAGCTCCGGCACGGGCGTACCTCCATCGCGGGATGCGGCGGATCCTGCCTTGCAGCGCTTTCTCGATGCGGTGTGGATGGAGCGGGGCCTCTCGGCCAACACGCTCGCGGCCTACCGCGCCGATTTGACCGCCTTGGCCCGCTGGCTCGAAGAGCGTGACAGCGCGCTGTTGAAGGCCACGCGGATCGAGCTTCTTGGATTCATCGCCGCCCGGGTCGAGGGAGGATCGCGTCCGCGGTCCACAGCGCGCCAATTGTCGAGCTTCAGGCGAGTTTTCCGCTTCATGGTGCGCGAAGGTTTGATCTCGGTGGACCCCACCGCGCAGATCGCGATGCCCAAGATCGGGCGGTCGCTTCCGAAGTCGCTGACGGAAGCCGAGGTCGACGCGTTGCTCCAGGCGCCGCTGGTCACCGATCCGCTCGGCCACCGCGACCGCACCATGCTCGAGGTTCTCTATGCGACGGGCCTTCGGGTCTCGGAGCTCGTGAGTCTCAAGCACAATCAGGTCAACTTGAATCAGGGCGTCATGCGCGTGATCGGCAAGGGTAATCGTGAGCGGCTGATTCCGCTCGGCGAAGAGGCCGTGCGCTGGCTGCAGCAATTCATGCAGGGGCCGCGCGTCGAGATTCTGCTCGAGCGCCAGACCGATTACCTGTTCCCGACGCGACGGGGCGACCGCATGACGCGCCAGGCGTTCTGGCACATCATCAAACGCTACTCGAAGAAGGCCGGCGTCGAAAAGGATCTCTCGCCGCACACGCTGCGGCATGCATTCGCGACGCACCTGCTGAATCACGGTGCGGATCTGCGGGTCGTGCAGATGCTCCTCGGCCACTCGGATCTGTCAACGACCCAGATCTATACGCATGTGGCCCGCGAGCGACTGAAAGATCTGCACGCCCAGCATCATCCGCGCGGCTGACGCCGCGCCGCGAACACCGCGCGGGGCGGCGCGGCGAACGTTCCGATTTCCTGAACCACCGGACCGGAACGAAGTCCAAACCGGTTCCACCCCTCGGAGTAATCGATGCGGACAAGCTGGGTAGTCTTGGTGCTCATGGTGCTCGCCGCCGCAGCGCAGCCGTGCGCCGCGCTCTCCCGTGGCGCGCCCGAGGCACCGCCGCCGGATTCGCAGGCGGCAGCGGCCGATTCGCACACGGACCCACGGGCGGCACTGCTCAAGCTGTTGCCGGCCGGCTCGAAGCTCGAGGATTTGAAGCCTTCGCCGATTCCCGGCATCTACCAGTTCGTGCAAGGCGCCGAGGTGAGCTACCTCACCGCGGACGGGAAGTATTTCCTCGACGGCAACCTGTACGACATGGTGACGCGGGCCAATTTGACCGAGTCCATCCGCTCGCGCGCGCGGCTTGCGATGATCAACGCCGTGCCCGAGTCGCAGATGGTGATTTTCACGCCCAAGAATCCGCTCTACACCATCACGGTGTTCACCGACGTCGATTGCCAATACTGCAGAAAGCTGCACAGCGAGATTGCGGAGATCAACAAGCTCGGCGTGCGTGTGCGCTACATGTTCTTCCCGCGCACGGGTCCGAATACGGAGAGCTGGCGCAAGGCCGAAGTGGTGTGGTGTTCGGCGGACCGGAACGAGACGCTCACCCGCGCGAAGGCGGGGGCCGAGCTCGACATGAACAAGAGCTGCGGCCCGACGCCGGTGGCGCGCGAGTACGCGCTCGGTCAGAGCATCGGCGTGCGCGGAACGCCCGCGATCGTCACCGACGGCGGTGATTTCATCAACGGGTACATGCCGCCAAGGGAGCTTCTGCAGGCGCTCAAACAGTTGCAGGTGGCGCAGCGCGAAAGCGGTGCGGCTGCGGAGCAGACGGCGTCGCGCTAGGGCCCTAGCGCTCCAACAGCTTCAACTTGTCCTTGACGCCTTCCCACTGCTTGGCGTCGGCGGGCGGCTCCTTCATCTCGCTGATCACCGGCCATTTCTTGGACAGCTCCGCGTTCAGCTTGCTGAAATTCTCCTGGCCGGCCGGGATCTCCTCCTCGGAGAAAATCGCCTCCACCGGACACTCGGGCTCGCACAAGGTGCAGTCGATGCACTCATCGGGATCGATCACCAGAAAATTCGGCCCCTCATGGAAGCAATCCACCGGACACACTTCCACGCAGTCCATGTATTTGCATTTGATGCAGTTTTCAGTGACCACGAACGCCATGACTTGCCCTTCTCGAGATAATGAAGTTGGATTGATTTTGCCGCGGCCGCTATTCTGCCACACCGGAGGATTTCAACGGTCGCGTCAGCTCCGTGAAGTGGTAGTCCTCGCGCCCGCTGGCCCGGTCCGCGAAGTAGCGGCGCAATGTGAACTCACCGCTCGGAAACGCCAGATCGTTCCAGGGAATCTCCGATTCCTCGTACAGGCCGACCTCCAGGCTTTCCGGGCCCGGCGCGAATTGCGGCGCCAGGAGGCGCGCCCGGAACATCACGTGCACCTGGCCGGCGTGAGTGACGTTGACCACGGCGAGGAGTGACCCTATCTCGACCTTGGCGAGCGCTTCCTCGTAGCATTCTCGCGCCGCCGCCGCCTGCATGGTCTCGCCGTTCTCCATGAAGCCCGCCGGCACGGTCCAAAATCCGAGGCGCGGCTCGATCGCCCGGCGGCACAGCAGAATCTTGTTCTGCCATTCCGGAACGCAGCCGAGCACCAGCAGCGGGTTTTTGTAGTGAATCGCCCCGCAGCTCGCGCAGACAAAGCGCGGCAGATGATCCCCATCGGGAACTTTCGAGGTGACGCGCGAACCGCAGTGACTGCAGAAATTCAAGAGGATCCCACAAGTTAAAGTCTGGTGCCCGGAGAGGGAATCGAACCCACACGGTGTCACCACCACCGGATTTTGAGTCCGGCGCGTCTACCAGTTCCGCCATCCGGGCATGCCAGGCGGAGCAGTATATTCGATTATCGTTCCATTTTCTGGGAGCGATTGCCGCGCTTGGTAGTATGGATCGGATGCAGCGCCAGGATTTTCACTTTGAGCTTCCCACCGAACTCATCGCGCAGCGGCCTGCGGCCTCGCGCAGCGGCAGCCGGATGCTGACGCTTGACGGAGCGAGCGGGATGCGGCAGGACCTCGAGTTCGCCGATCTCCCCAAGCTATTGCGCCCGGAAGATCTGCTGGTGTTCAACGACACCCGGGTCGTGCCCGCCCGGATTCGCGGTACGAAAGAAAGCGGCGGCAAGATCGAATTGCTGCTCGAGCGGGTGCTTACGCCGCGCACCGCGCTGGTTCACGCCCGCTCGAGCAAAACCCTCAAGCCGGGGGCCGCGGTACGCTTGCCCGGCGGCCGCACGGCACGCCTGCTCGAGCGCGAGGGCGACCTGTTCCGTTTGGAATTCTCGGCCGATGTGCTCGAATTCTTCGAGGCATTCGGCGAGGTGCCGCTTCCCCCCTATATCGACCGCGCGCCCGAAGAGGCGGACCGGGAGCGCTATCAAACCGTCTATGCGCGCGAGCCGGGGGCCGTCGCCGCGCCCACGGCGGGCCTGCACTTCGACGCCGCCATGCTCGCCGCGCTCCAAGCGCGCGGGGTGCGCCAGGCGTTCGTGACGCTGCACGTGGGCGCGGGTACTTTCCAGCCGGTTCGGGAGGACGACATCGAGCGCCACGAAATGCACGCGGAATACCTCGAGGTGAGCGCTGCCGCCTGTGCCGCGATCGAGGCCGCGCGCGCCGCGGGCGGCCGCGTGGTCGCGGTGGGAACGACGGTGGTGCGCAGTCTCGAGACCGCCGCTCTCGCCCAGGGGCCGGCTCGCAGCATGCAGCCCTACCGGGGGGCGACGCGGATTTTCATCAAGCCCGGGTACCGGTTCCGCGTGGTGGACGCCATGCTGACGAACTTTCACCTGCCCGAGTCGACCCTCGTGATGCTGTGCGCCGCATTCGTCGGCACAGAGCGGCTGCTGGCTGCCTATACCCACGCGGTACAGGCGAGATATCGGTTTTTCAGTTACGGGGATGCGATGTTCCTGACCCCGGTACGGCCATGCGGTTCGAACTCCTGAGTTGCGACGGCGCGGCGCGCCGCGGGCGGCTCGAATTCGCCCGGGGCGTGGTCGAGACACCGGCGTTCATGCCCGTGGGCACCTACGGCACCGTCAAGGCCATGACGCCGGAGCAGCTCGAGTCCGTCGGTGCACAAATCGTACTCGGCAACACGTTCCATCTGTACCTGCGTCCCGGCCTCGAGGTGATCGAGGCACACGCGGGGCTGCACGACTTCATGCATTGGCAGCGGCCGATCCTCACCGACTCCGGCGGCTTTCAGGTTTGGAGTCTGAAAGAGATGCGCAAGATCACCGAGGAGGGCGCGAGCTTTCGGTCCCCCATCGACGGCGCTGCCGTGTTCCTCTCGCCCGAGGAATCGATGCGCATCCAAAGGGTGCTTAAGTCCGATATCGCGATGAGCTTCGACGAGTGCACGCCCTACCCGGCGACCGAAGCCGAAGCTCGTGCTTCCATGGAGAGATCGATGCGCTGGGCGGCGCGCGGGCATCGAGCGTATTACGAGGCCGGGCCGCCGGGAACGCTGTTCGGCATCATCCAAGGCGGGGTGTACGACAGCCTGCGGTTGGCGTCCTTGATGGCGCTCGAGGACATCGGGTTCCGGGGTCTCGCGATCGGCGGCCTCGCAGTGGGCGAAAGCGAGGCTGAGCGTCTTCGCGTGCTCGAGGCGCTGACCCCCTCGATGCCCGTGCACAAGCCCCGATATCTCATGGGGGTGGGACGGCCGGAGGATATTCTTCAGGCCGTGCTTCGCGGCGTCGACATGTTCGACTGCGTGATGCCGACCCGCCACGCGCGCAACGCCCATCTTTTCACCCGCACGGGCGTGATCAACATACGTAATGCGGCGCATCAGAAGGACACCCGCCCGATCGAGGAAGGGTGCCAGTGCTATACCTGCCGCAATTACAGCCGGAGCTACCTGCGGCACCTGGACAAGTGCGGCGAGATTCTCGGCTCGCACTTGAATACCGTGCACAACCTGTATTTCTACCAGCGCTTGATGGCCGAGATCAGGGCCGCGATCGAGGCCGGTCGCTTAAGTGCCTATGCCGCCGAGTTCTACGCGTTGGGATCGCAACCCCCGGAGCCGGCCGCCGGCTAGCCCGTGGCTCCCGGTTCGGCGTCCTGTATACTGCCCGGCTTTGTGTAGCGGCGTGCGCCGCGAAAAGTGGATGTAAACGCTATGGATTTCCTCATTAGTGCAGCCCATGCCCAGGCGGCCGGCGGGTCGGGCCAGGGCGGCATCATCGCATTCCTGCCCCTGGTCATGATCATCGTGGTGTTCTACCTCTTCCTGGTGCGCCCGCAGAACAAGCGCGCCAAGGAACAGCGGGAAATGCTGACCAAGATCGCGGCCGGCGACGAGGTGGCGACCGCCGGCGGACTTCTCGGCAAGGTGCTCGAAGTCGGTGATCAATATTTGACGCTCGAGATCGCGAACGGCGTGAACGTCAAGCTGCAGAAATTCCAGGTCTCGCAGCTTCTCCCCAAGGGGACGGTCAAGGGCGCATGATCTCTTATCCGCGCTGGAAGATCGCGCTCGTCGCGATCGTGCTCGCGATCGGGATTTTCCTGGCGCTGCCCAATTTGTTCGGCGAGGAGAGCGCCCTGCAATTGGCGCGCGACCGCGCCGCCGTGCTGGCGAGCGACCGTACCGACATCGAGACGCTGCTCGAATCGAAGGGTGTCAAACCCACGGGGTCCTTCCTGGATCAGGGCCGTCTGACGGTGCGCTTCGCCTCCAAGCAGGATCAGTTGAAGGCCCGCGACATCATCGCCGAAGCCCGGCAGAACGATTTCACCATCGCCCTCTCGCAAGCCTCGCGTGTGCCGGATTGGATGCGCAGCCTCGGCTTGAGTCCGCTGAAACTCGGCCTCGATTTGCGGGGCGGCGTCTATCTCGTCTATCAGGTGGACGTGGCGGGTGCCGTGAAGCAGCAGCTTGACCACCGGGAACAGGACTTCCGTGCCTCGTTGAGAGGCGCGCGCATTCCCTATCAGGATGTCCAAGTGGACTATCCGGTGAACCGCGTACGCGTCCTGTTCCGTGACGATGACAGCCGCACCAAGGGCAACGCCGCCATCCTTGCCGACAATCGGAACCTCAAATTGACCGATGTGACGGTCGACGGCGCGCCGGCGCTCGAGCTCGTGCTCACGCCGCAGGAGATCAAGGATCGGCAGGACTACGCCGTGCAGCAGAACATCGTCATTCTGCGCAACCGCCTGAACAGCCCCGAGCTTGCGGTGTCCGAGCCGCAGGTCGCGCGCGAGGGCGTCGACCGGATCGCCATCCAATTGCCGGGACTGCAGAACTCCGCCGAGGTCAAAAAGATCCTGGGCAAGACCGCGACTCTGGAATTTCGCATGGTCGACGAGTCGGACAATCCGATCGAGGCCGCGGCCAGCGGCCATGTGCCCCTGGGGGCGAAGCTCTACTACACGCGCGAGAAGCAACCGGTGCTGTTGAAGCGCGATGTGGTGGTCACCGGCGACCAGCTCACCGACGCATCCTTTCAGCCGAACACGCAGGACGGTCCGGCGGTGTCGGTGAGCCTCGATTCGCGCGGCGCCTCGAAGATGCTGAAGAACACGGAGGAGAACATCGGTCATCTGATGGCCGTCGTGTTCATCGACCGTTCGCGCGACAAAAACGCACAGGGAGTCGAGGTTGACCGCACCACCGAGGAGGTCATCAACCGGGCCACCATCCGCGGCGTGTTCAGCAACAACTTCCAGATCACCGGCGTGAATCCGATCGAAGGACGCGAGCTCGCGCTGCTGCTGCGCGCCGGAGGCCTTGCCGCACCGTTGACGCCGGTGGAGGAGCGCGCCATCGGTCCGAGCCTCGGCCAGGACAACATCGACAAGGGCCGCAACGCCATGGTGTATGGCATGCTCGCCGCGTTCATCTTCATGGCGATCTATTACAAGCTGTTCGGCGTGATCGCCGATGTGGTGCTGCTCGCCAACGTGGTCCTGCTGCTCGCCTTGCTGTCGCTGGTGGGGGCCGCGCTGACCTTGCCCGGCATCGCGGCGGTGGTGCTGACGGTCGGCATGGCGGTCGATGCGAACATTTTGATCTACGAGCGTATCCGCGAGGAGCTGCGCAACGGCGTGTCGCCGCGAGCGGCGATTTCGGCCGGCTTCGACCGGGCGTTCTCGGCGATCTTCGATTCCAACATCACGGCGGCGATCGCGGGATTGGTGCTGTGGTTGTTCGGCGCCGGCGCCGTGCGCGGCTTCGCGGTGGTGCTGGTGCTCGGCATCGCCACCTCGATGTTCACCTCGCTGATGGGAAGCCGGGCGCTGGTGCAGATCATTTACGGCGGTAAGCGCAAGGTCGAACGTCTGTCGATCTGAAGACATAAGGGTTCGATCCGAGGTCATTCATGGAGTTTTTTCACAAGGTAACGCGCTTCCCGTTCATGAACACCCGCAAGGTGTGGTACGGGTTGTCCGCCGTGCTGATCGTCGCCTCGTTCGCCCTGGTCGCGGTGCGCGGACTGAATCTCGGCATCGACTTCACCGGCGGCGTCGTGGTCGAGACCAATTTCCCGCAGCCGCCCAACATCGATCAGTTGCGCGGCGCCCTTGCCAAGGCCGGCATCTCCGAGGCGCAGGTACAGGCCTTCGGCAGCTCCCGCGACATCCTGGTGCGTCTGCCGCCGGATCCGAGCGCCAAGGGCGCAGAGATCGGCGCGCGCATCCTCGATGTGTTCAAGAGCGCGGATGCCGGTGTGAAACTGCAGCGCACCGAGGTCGTCGGGCCGCAGGTCGGTCAGGAGCTGTTCGTCAAGGGCGCACTGGCTCTGGTGGCGACGCTGGTGCTGATCGCGGTCTACGTGCTGCTGCGCTTCACCTTCAAGCTGGCGCTCGGGGCGATCCTCGCGGTACTGCACGATCCAATCTGCGTCGTGGGGTTCTTCGCCGTCTCTCAGATCACCTTCGACCTCACCGCAATCTCCGCCATCCTCGCGGTCATCGGCTATTCGCTCAACGACACCGTCATCGTTTTCGACCGGGTGCGCGAACGGGCGCGCCACGCGCGCAAGCTCCCGGTCTCCCAGGTGATCGACGAGTCCATCAACCAGACCCTGTCGCGAACCTTGATGACCAAGCTCGTCACCTTGCTCGTGGTGGTGTTCCTGCTGGTGTTCGGCGGCGAGACCCTGCACGGATTCTCCGCGGCCCTGGTGATCGGCATCATCGCCGGCACGTATTCGTCGATCTACATCTCCGCCGCGCTCGCGCTGGATTTCGGTCTGCGCACCGACGATCTTCTCGAGCACAAGCTCACCAAGCCCGAGGAGATCGACGGACTTCCCTAGGAGAGCGTGGGTTTGGAACTGCTTCTCGATCCGCAGGCGTGGCTGTCGTTCCTGACGCTGACGGTACTCGAGGTGGTTCTCGGTATCGACAACATCATCTTCCTGGTCATCCTGGTCGATCGGCTGCCCGCAGCCCGGCGGCGCAGCGCACGCTATCTCGGCCTGGGTTTTGCGGCCATCACCCGGATCGCCCTATTGCTCTCGGTGGTGTGGCTCACGCGACTGCGCGCACCGCTCTTCAATTGGTTCGATGAGGACATCTCGGTTCGCGACCTGGCGTTGTTCGGCGGCGGCGTACTTCTGGTGGTGCAAAGCGTGAAGGAAATCCGCGACATGCTCCGGCACAAGACGGCACGCCGCGAAACGGGCTCGGTGCGCGGCTACTGGCTGATCATCGCCCAGGTCGGGGTCGTCGACATCGTGTTCTCGTTCGACACGGTGTTCACGGCCGTGGGCCTGTCCAGCCACGTCGAAGTGATGGTGGCCGCCATCCTCGTTTCGGTGGCCGTCATGATGCTGGTCTCCGCAGGCGTGGGCGCCTTCATCAATCGCCATCCGACCATCAAGGTCCTGGCGCTCGCCTTCCTCGTCCTGGTCGGCGTCGCGCTCCTCGCGGAGTCTGTCCACATCGAGATTCCCCAAGGCTACTTGTATTTTGCGATGGCATTCTCGGGGGCCGTGGAGTGGGTCAACATCCGCTTGCGACGGCAGGGGTAACGTGTAGAGTGCCCTAATCCTCAAGGCTGCGCCGGGTCCAGAATATGAATCTCAAAGGGATGTTAGCGACCAAGCCGATTGCCGCGTATCAGCGCGAGGCGTCCGACAAAAGCTTGAAGCGGGCGCTGGGCATCCCCTCGCTCATCGCCTTCGGCATCGGCGGGATCATCGGCACGGGAATCTTCGTGCTCACCGGCGTCGCGGCGGCGACTCACGCCGGCCCGGCCATCGTGATTTCGTTCATCATCGCCGGCATAGGGTGCATGTTCGCGGGACTCTGCTACTCGGAGTTTGCCGCCATGGTGCCGGTCGCCGGCAGCGCCTACGCCTACAGCTACGCGACCCTCGGCGAATTGGTCGCCTGGTTCGTCGGCTGGAACCTGATACTGGAATACATGATGGCCTGCTCGACCGTGGCGGCGGGATGGAGCGGCTACTTCATCAAGCTGCTCGAACATTTCCACGTCAACTTCATTCCCGCCGCGTTGAGTTCGGCGCCGTTTGAAACGTCGGGACCGGGAATTCAATTCCATGCCACCGGTGCCTATGTGAATTTGCCGGCCATCGTGATCATTGCGGCCGCGACGTGGCTGTGCTACCGCGGCATCAAGGAATCGGCGGTCGTCAACACGATCATCGTAGCCGTGAAAGTGTGCATCGTGCTCGCCGTCATCGTGTTCGGCGCGTTCTACGTCAACACGGCACACTGGTTCCCGTATATACCGGCCAATACCGGAGAATTCGGGCATTTTGGCTGGAGCGGCATATTCCAGGCATCGGCCATCATCTTTTTCGCCTACATCGGATTCGACGGGGTTTCCACCGTCGCCCAGGAAGCGAAGGATCCGCAACGCGGCATGCCCATCGGCATGCTCGGGAGCCTGGCGATCTGCACGGTGCTCTACATCCTGATGTCCAGCGTCCTCACGGGGCTCGTGCCTTTCCAGACACTCAACGGCGCGGCGCCGGTGGCGGTCGCGCTCGAGGCGCATCCGCAGCTCTCGTGGCTGTCGTTCTGGGTGATCTTGGGTGCGTTATTCGGCCTCACCTCGGTGATCATCACAATGATCATTCCGCAAGCCCGCATCTGGCTCACCATGTCGCACGACGGGTTGCTGCCGAAGGTGTTCGGATCGGTGCACCCGAAGTACCGCACGCCGCATGTCTCGACGCTCATCACCGGCGTGGCCGCCTCGCTCGCGGCCGGCCTGGTGCCGCTGGGCGTGCTCGGCGAACTCGTGTCCATCGGTACGTTGATCGCCTTCATCGTGGTATGCATCGGCGTTTTGGTGCTGCGCTATACGCGTCCGGATCTTCCGCGCCCTTTCCGCATCAAAGGGGTATGGGGCGTGTCGTTGCTCGGCGTGCTGTTCTGCTCGGGGATGGCCTATTCGCTGCCGAACGAGACCTGGTGGCGGCTGCTCGTCTGGAGCGCGATCGGGATATTCATGTACCTGGTCTACGGCTACCGCCACAGCAAATTGCGGGGCAGTGCCGAGGCCGAAGGCCGCGACGCGGCCGAGCTTACTACGGGGCGGCGCTAGCCGCGCAGCGGGGGCTTAAGCGCGAAGCGCTGCGGGCGTGAGCGGTCCGAGCGCGTCGAGCAGTTCCTGGTAGACCTTTGGGGTTCCGGCGACGATGTTGGGCCCGAGCGCGTATTCGGAGCCGGTGGGTGTGCCTACACGGCCGCCCGCCTCCTGAATCAGCAATGTTCCGGCCGCCGTGTCCCAGGGTGCGAGCCCGAATTCCCAGAAGCCGTCGACGCGGCCCGCCGCGACATACGCCAGGTCGAGCGAGGCGGCGCCCGGGCGGCGCACCCCGGCCGCAACGTTCATCACGGCTTTCAAGATGGCGAGATAGTCGTCGATGTGTTCGGCGGCCATTCGGTAAGGAAAGCCAGTGCCGATCAGAGCACCTTCCAGGGTGCGCTGGGGGCTCACGCGAATCTTCTTGCCGTCGAGTTGGGCGCCATCGCCGCGTGAGGCGGTGAACAGCTCCTGACGCAACGGATCGTAAATGACCGCGTGCTGGAGCCGGCCGCGGTGTTCGACCGCGATCGACACGGCAAAGGTCGGGAATCCATGCAGGAAATTCGTGGTGCCGTCGAGGGGGTCGATGATCCACAGGTACTCGCTCTCGCCGGTGCGCCCGCTCTCCTCGCCGTGAAACGCATGATCGGGATGGGCCCGGCGCACCGTCGCGATGATTTCCGCCTCCGCCTGCCGATCGATGTCGGTGACGAAATCGTTGCGGCCCTTGGTCTGGATCTTCAATGAATCGAGACGCGACATGCTGCGGACGATCAGATCGCCGGCGCGGCGCGCCGCGCGCACGCCGATATTGAGAAGTGGCTGCATAATGACGCGCTAGAATAACAGAGCATGACCGCTCTCGTTCGCGTCGTACTCGTCGATCCCAGCCATCCCGGCAATATCGGATCGGTGGCACGCGCCATGAAGAACATGGCGCTCGATGACCTGATCCTGGTCAGGCCCCGTTCGTTCCCGCACGCCGACTCCATCGCGCTCGCAGCGGGCGCCGACGATATTCTGGCGCGGGCCCGCGTGGCCGGGACGGTGGCGGAGGCGATCGAGGATTGCGGATTCGTCGCGGGCAGCACCTCGCGCCCACGATCCTATCACTGGGAGTTCACGACGCCGCGAGACGTGGCGGCACGCGTCGTGGCGCTGCCCGAGGAGAATCGCGCGGCGCTTTTATTCGGCTCGGAGCGCTACGGGCTCGGCAACGAGGATCTGGATCATTGCAACGTCCTCATCCGAATCCCCGCCAATCCGGATTATTGCTCGCTCAATCTCGCGATGTCCGTGCAACTCATCGCCTATGAGATCTTCATGATGCGCGAGCAGCCGCAGTCGCGCGTGCAGCTGGAAGTGCCCCTCGCTCACTCGGGCGACATGGAGCGGTTCTATTCGCATTTACAGACGGTGCTCGAGGAGATCGAGTTCGAGGATCGCACGGGCTACCTCATGGAGCGGCTGCGACGGCTGTTCAATCGTGCCCAGATCGATGGCAACGAGCTCAACATCCTGCGCGGCATTTTGAGCGCCGTGCAGGGCCGGCGCCGCCGCGCCGGGCAAAGCCCGCGCCAGTGAGCTCCGGGGTCGCATACCTCGACTACGCCGCGACGACGCCGGTGGCGCCGGAGGTGGCTCTGCGCATGAGTGAGTGCCTCACCGCCGAGGGTGTGTTCGGCAACCCGAGCTCGGTGAACCACGAATTCGGAGTACGCGCGGCCGAGCGGGTGGAGTCGGCGCGGGCGCAGGTGGCCGCTTGCGTGGGCGCGGAACCTGGCGAGGTCATATGGACGTCAGGGGCGACAGAGGCCAATAATCTCGCCATTTTCGGCGCCGCCCACTATTACCGCGGCTCCGCAAGGCACATCGTCACCGCGCGCACGGAGCACAAATCGGTGCTGGATTCGTGCCGCGAGCTCGAGCGGCGCGGCTGGCGGGTCACGTATCTTTCGCCCGGCCCCGATGGGGTGCTGGAACCGGGACGGATCGCCGAGGCAATCCTGCCGGAGACGGCGCTCGTCTCCGTGATGCACGTCAACAACGAGATCGGCACCATTCAGGACATCGCTGAGATCGGCGCCATTTGCGCCCGCTCCAGTCAGGCGCGGCTGCACGTCGATGCCGCGCAGAGCGTCGGCAAGATTCGATTGGATTTCGCGACGCTCGGCGTGGATCTGCTGTCGCTCTCGGCGCACAAGGTTTACGGGCCCAAGGGCGCAGGCGCCTTGATCGTGTGCCGGCGGCGAGGCGTGCAGCTCGCACCGCTTTTGCACGGCGGCGGCCAGGAGCGTGCGCTCCGCTCGGGGACGATCGCGACGCACCAAGTCGTAGGCATGGGAGCTGCGTTTGCCCTGGCGGGTGCCGAGCCGCCGGGCGAGATTGGGCGCATCCACGCACTGCGGGAGCGTCTCTGGCAGGGCATCGGCGCACTGGGCGGCGTTTGGCGCAACGGCGATCCTTTGCGCTCCGTCCCGCACATCCTCAATGTGTCCGTGGAGGGCGTCGAAGGTGAAAGTCTCATCGCCGATGTTGGCGTGAGGATCGCGGTATCGACCGGCTCGGCTTGCACGTCCGCCCAGCGCGAGCCCTCGTACGTGCTACGGGCGCTTGGGCGCGACGATCGTCTCGCCGAGAGCAGCCTGCGCTTCAGCCTGGGTCGCTACTCGAGCGGCGCCGATGTCGATGCGGCGATCGATGCGGTTACGCGGACGGTGAAACGGCTGCGCGGCATCAGCGGCAGATGATCTACAGCGAGCTCACCCGGCGCTATTTCGAACACGCGGCCTGCGCGGGCGCCGCGACCGGCGCGGACTGGTTCCGCGGGGAGGCGGGAAGTCGCGAACGGGGCACCTGGGTGCAATTCGACCTGCAGGTACCGTCAGCGGAGCATGGCGGCGCCGTGCGGTCCGTGCGCTTCCTGGCATTCGCCTGTCCCCACGTGATCGCCGTCTGCCAGTGGGTGGCGGAGCAGGCCAGCGGGCTGGCCCTGGAGGCGCGGCTGCCGCAGAACGTCCAGGCGCTGCGCGCTCGGTTCGAGGTTCCCGTCGAGAAGCTGGGGAGGCTCCTGGTCGTGGAGGATGCCTGGGGGGCTGCTGCGGGGGCGGCGATTTTGCGGCGCAATGCATGACGATATGCTTAAAAATGCGCTCGGGTTCCCGTGAGCAGCCGCGATCGGAGTGTAGTATCCAGGGATCGAGTGGCGATCAGAGGATTACCGGATATGGCGATATTATTGACGGAATCGGCGGCCGAGCGGGTGCGCTCACATCTGGCCAGGCGGGGCAGCGGGTTGGGGCTTCGGATCGGCATCAAGAAGACCGGTTGCTCGGGGTTCGCCTATGTGGTCAATTACGCCGACCAGGTTCTTCCCGGCGATGTCGTGTTCGAGGAGCGCGGGGTGCGAGTCCTGGTCGACTCGGCGAGCTTGCCGCTGATCGACGGCACCCTGGTCGATTTCGTCAAACAAGGCTTGAACGAGGCATTCAAGTTCCAAAATCCGAAAGCCAAGGGCGAGTGCGGTTGCGGAGAGAGCTTCAGCGTATAGTCCCCCCGTTGCTCGCCGCCTGGCGCGGGCGAGTTGGTTTTTCCAAGTAATACAGGCACTTCGGCGAACCAAGCCAATTGCCTGCCCGGGCTGCCTCCAGTACACTTCGCGGTCTTTGCCGCGCCCTCTCGAGGGCCACTCCCGCAACCGACCCGAGGATCATCATGCCCAGCGAGCGCACTCTCTCCATCGTCAAACCGGACGGCGTTGGCCGCAACCTCATCGGCGAGGTGTTGAACCGGTTCGAGAAGGCCGGATTGAAGGTGGTTGCCGCGCGCATGATGCACCTCTCCCAGACGGAAGCCGAGGGCTTTTATGCGGTGCATCGCGAGCGCCCCTTTTTCAAGGATCTGGTCAAATTCATGACCTCGGGTCCGGTTCTGGTGCAGGTGCTCGAGGGCGCAGGGGCCATCGCCAAGAACCGCGAAGTCATGGGGGCGACGGACCCGAAGAAGGCGGCCAAAGGCACCATTCGTGCCGATCTCGCGAGTTCGATCGACGAGAACGTGGTGCACGGTTCGGACGCTGCCGATACCGCGGCGCGCGAGATTGCGTACTTTTTCCGTGAAATTGAGGTCTGTCCGCGTACGCGCTAGCGTATGCGCGACTACCTTCTTTGAGGTTCGAGGCATTCCAGTGCTCGCCGATCGCGTAAATCTTCTCGGCTTGCCGCGGCAGGAGCTCGAGGCGTTCGTCGCCGAGCGCCTCGGCGCGAAGCCGTTCCGCGCCCGGCAGCTGATGAAATGGATCTATCGAAAGGGAGCCGCGGATTTTTCCGCCATGAGCGACTTGAAGCAGGAGTTCCGCGTGGAACTCGAGCAGGTCGCCGCGATCGAAGTGCCCGAGATCGTGACCGAGCAGCGCTCCACCGACGGCACGCGCAAATGGATGCTGCGCATGGACGAGGTGCAAGGCATCGAAACGGTCTACATCCCCGAGCCCGATCGCGGCACGCTTTGCATCTCGAGCCAGGTCGGGTGCGCCATGGACTGCACCTTCTGTTCCACGGCGCAGCAGGGATTCAACCGCAACCTGAGCGTTGCCGAGATCGTCGGCCAGGTGTGGCTCGCGCATCGCGAGCTCAAGGACACGCGGCCCGACGGCCGCGCGATTACCAACATCGTGTTCATGGGGATGGGTGAGCCGCTCGCGAACTACCGCAACGTGGTTCCGGCGATGCGGATTTTCCTGGACGACCTCGGCTACGATCTGTCGCGTCGAAGGGTGACCTTGAGCACCTCGGGGCTCGTGCCCCAGATCTATAAGCTCGCGGAGGAATGCAACGTCGCGCTCGCCGTCTCGCTGCACGCGCCGAACGACGAATTACGCAACCGGCTTGTGCCGATCAACCGCAAGCATCCGATCGAGGAGCTGCTCGCCGCCTGCTGGCATTACATCGACCGGCAGAACGGACGCAGCATCACGTTCGAGTACGTCATGCTCGATGGCGTCAACGACAAGCCGGAGCATGCAAGAGCGCTCGCGCGCCTGCTGAGGGGCCGCCCGGCGAAGCTCAACCTCATCCCGTTCAACGTGTTTCCGGGCACGCGCTACCGTTCCAGCCCGGCGCGCACCATCCTCGAATTTCGCGACATTCTGAACGAGCACGGGGTGATTGCGACCACGCGCCGTACGCGCGGAGACGATATCGATGCGGCATGCGGCCAGCTCGCGGGCAAGGTGACCGACCGCACCCAGACCCGGCTCGGGGCGAAGCTCGGTGCGCCGCGTGCGGCGGCGGAGGTTCAATGAAGAGCGGGCTGTTGGCCGTGGCCATCGTGGCGGCGTCGATGCTGACCGCGTGCCACCCCGCGCCGCCCGTGTACCAACAGCCCGATCGGCACAAGAAGCCCGAGCCCGCACAGGCCGCGGTCGCGAACATGCAGATGGCCCTCGAGTACATGAGGATCAACGATTTGGCCCATGCGCGCGATCGAATCGAGCGCGCGCTCACCGAGGCGCCGGCCAATCCAAACGTGCAGGAAACCGCGGGCTTGGTCTACGAGAGGCTCGAGGACAAGGCGAAGGCGCAGCGCGCCTTCTCGGCGGCGGCGCGCATCGGCAAAGACGATCCTGCCATCCAGAACAGCTATGCCGGCTACCTCTGCCGCAACGGCAAGACGGCCGCGGGAGAGAAGTTGTTCCTCGAGGTCGCGCGCAGCCCGCTGTATCAGACTCCGGAGGTGGCGCTCCTCAATGCGGGCGTCTGCGTCGGCGGAGCGGGTGACGTCCTCGACGCGGATCGCTATTTCAAACGCGCGCTGACCATCAAGCCGAACATGCCCGAGGCGCTGCTGCAGCTTGGGAACCTCGCCTTGAGCCGCGGCGATTCCAACGACGCACTCGATTACGTGCAGCGCTATTTGGCGGTGAACCCCCCGAGTCCCGAGGTGCTGCTGCTCGGTGTACGGGCGGATCGCAAGCTCGGCGACAACACCGGCGCGGCCGTTTTCGCACACCGGATCGAGTCGGATTTTCCGAATTCGGAACAAGCCCAGATCTTGCGCAGCGGCATCGATCGATGAGCGAGGATCCGCAAGCGCTCGGGCAGCGATTGAAGGCCGAACGCGAGCGGCGTGGGTTGAGCACGCAAAAAGTCGCCAACGGCATGCATCTCGACGAGTGGGTCATCGACGCCCTCGAGGCCGGGGACTATCAGCGCATCGGTCCCGCGGTGTATGCCAAGGGGCACCTGAAGAAGTACGCGAGCCTGCTCGGCGTCTCCGCGGCGGCACCGGCAGCCGACGCGGCGCCCACCGCGCCCTCGACGGCCACCAGCTATCCGCCGCCCATCGTGAGACTCGATGCGCCGAACGACGGTCATGCGGCGTGGCCACGCATCGGATCGGCGGCGGCGGTCGTGATATTGGCGGGTGCAGTCTTCTGGTGGCGTGAGTCGCACCAGGGAATCTCCGCGCCCACCCCGGCGTTGCATCCCCCGACGCAGGTGCTCGCCTCGACCGACGCTGCGCCTGAGAAAGCCGCGGCTTCGGGCGATGAGCCGGATTCGACGGATGAGGCGGCCGGCGCGCCGGTGACTAAAGCCGCCGCACCGGTGACTGAAGCCGCCGCGCCGGCCGCAGGGCCGGCCCCCGCGGACCTCACACCCGGTGTCGGCAAAGCGCGCTTGCGCTTAAGTTTTTCGGCAGATTCCTGGGTCGACATCCGCGATTATTCCGGCAAGCGCATCTTCGAGGGAAACGGCCGTGCCAACAGCGTCAAGACCGTCGCCGGTGAGGCGCCGTTTCGGGTCTATTTGCGCTCGGCGAGCGGTGTTCAATTGCAGCTGAACGACCGAGCCGTGGCGATCGGCCGGCAATTCATTTCGGGCGACGAAGCTCGCTTCGAGGCGGGGGCCGACGGCGTGCTGCGGCGGGATCCGCCGACGGCGCCGGGCAATGGCCCACAAACGGCCGCTGTGTCTCCCCACGGCTGAACGGAGTTCCCTTGAGCAAGGTCATCGAGCCGTTGCGCGGCGTTCATGATGTGTTGCCTTCGCAGGCCGCGGCGTGGCAGTTTCTGGAGAGAATCACGCGCGAGGTGTTCGAGAGCTACGGATACGAGGAATTCCGCGTTCCCATCATCGAGCAGACGCAGCTCTTCAAGCGCTCGATCGGCGACTTCACGGACATCGTCGAGAAGGAGATGTTCAGCTTCGTGGACCAGGGCGAGGATCACATCACCCTGCGGCCCGAGGCGACCGCGGGGATCGCCCGCGCAATGATCTCGAACGGCTTGGTGCGCGAAGGCCGCCTCAAGGTCTGGTGCATGGGCCCTATGTTCCGGCGCGAGCGGCCGCAGGCGGGGCGGTATCGCCAGTTCCATCAAATCGACGCCGAGGCGTTCGGCTTCCCGGGGCCGGACATCGATGCGGAGATCATCCTCTTGTCCGCGCGTTTATTGCGGCGGCTGGGCCTTGGGGGTCTGAAGCTGTTGATCAATTCGCTGGGAACGCCGCAGGTGCGGGCCGTGTACCGCGATCAATTGACCGCCTATTTTTCCAGCCACGAGGCCGCGCTCGACGAGGACAGCAAGCGGCGCCTGAAGGGAAATCCGCTGCGCATTCTCGACAGCAAGAATCCGGACATGCAGCGCCTCATCAGCGGCGCGCCCTCGATGCTCGATGCATTGGATGCGGAGTCCAAAGCGCACTTCGAGGAGCTCTGCGGACATTTGCGAAGCGCCGGCATCGCGTATGATGTCGAGCCGCGCCTGGTCCGCGGGCTGGATTACTACACGCGCACGGTGTTCGAGTGGACGACCGATGCGCTCGGCTCGCAGGGCACGGTATGTGCCGGCGGCCGGTACGACGGACTTATCGAGCAGCTGGGAGGGGCGAGCACGCCCGGCATCGGCTGGGCGATGGGCCAGGAGCGCATCGTCATGCTGCTCGCCGCCCAAGCGGCGGACTTGGGGCCGCACCGTCCGCACATCTACCTGGTGTTGGCCGGCGAGCGCACCGAGGCGCAGGGCTTCAGGCTGGCCGAGCAAATGCGCGATGCATGGCCGTCGCTCCGATTGCAGGTGAATTTGGGCGGCGGAAGTTTCAAGGCGCAGTTCAAGCGCGCCGACAAGAGCGGCGCCGAGTTCGCGCTCGTGTTGGGAGAGGATGAGCTGGCTCGGGGTGTCGTGGCCCTGAAGGCGCTGCGTCGGGATATGGCGCAAGAAGAATGTCCCATTGCCCAAATCAGTGAACGCTTGGGGACTTTGTTGGGTCTGACACGGGGCCCGGGTAGTGCACGAGGTAGCGGGCAGGGCTAGCGGAGCAGTCATGGCAGAAGAATATTTGACAGACGATGAACAGCTGGAACACGTCAAGCGCGTGGTGGCCGAATACGGCCCCTGGACCGTCGGTGCGGTGGTATTGGGTTTGGCATTCGTGTTCGGCTATCGGTATTACCAGGGACACGAAGACCAGCGGGCGCTCGCGGCGGCCGCGCAGTTCGAGGGCATGGCGTCCGCGGTTCAACGCAACGATCAAGCCAAAGCGCGGCAGATCGCCGACGGCTTGAGCAAGGATTTTTCGGGATCCCCGTACGCCGATCAGGCGCAGCTGGCGCTCGCCGGACTGTACGTCGATCAGGGCGAGGATGCGAATGCAGTCGCGCCGCTGACGGCGGTCATGGATCATTCGAAGGATGGCGAACTGAAGCGGGTCGCACGGCTGCGCCTGGCGCGGGTGATGATCGATCAAGGCAAGCCGGACGATGCGCTCAATCTGCTGTCGGGCGATCCGGGTGCGTTCGCGGCGCGTTATCACGACGTGCGCGGCGATGCGTACCACGCGAAGAAGGACCTGCAGAAAGCCGCGGAGGAGTACAGGGCCGCGCTCGCGCAGGGCAACGGCGGCGGCATGGATGCGGCGCTGTTGACCCTGAAGATCGCCGATCTCGGCCTTGCGTCCACGCCGGCGAGCGCCGCCATTCCGGCGGTGATCGCGCCTGCAACCACCGGCCCAGCGCCGAAGGCGAACCCCTGATGCGCTCTTTTCTTCCGCTGGCCTTCGCTGCGTTACTGATCTTCGCCGGATGCAGCAAGGACAAGGATGTCGAGCCGCCCGCGAAGCTCGTCGATTTTCCCGCCAAGCTTCCCGTGAAGGAGCTGTGGGGCGACAAGGTGGGCGGCGGCAAGAAACAGGTCAAGCTCCGTTTGGGACTGGGCCCCGCCGTCGACAACGACCTGGTGTTCGCGGCGTCCGACAAGGGCGAGCTGGTTGCCGCCAATCTGGAAAACGGCCATCAGGTCTGGGTCAAGAAGTTCAAGAGAATGCAGTTCTCGGCCGGTCCCGGCGCCGCCCTCGGAAAGGTGGTGGTCGGTTCGAGCAAAGGCTGGGTGATCGCGCTCGAGGGCGCGAGCGGCAAGGAGCTGTGGCGCACGCACGTGAACTCCGAGCTTTTGTCCGCGCCGGCGATAGGCGAGAAAGTGGTGGTGATGCGTTCGGTCGACGGTCGATTGCATGGCTTTGATGCCGATACCGGCAAGGAGCTATGGTCGGTGGAACAACAGGTGCCGCGCCTGAGCCTGCGCGGCACGGCCATCCCGGTGATCTCCAAGGACATCGTCGTGTGCGGATTCGACAACGGCAAGGTGATGGCCGTGTCGCTCGCCACCGGTGACACGGTTTGGGATACCGCCCTCGCCACCCCACACGGTCGGACCGAGCTGGATCGCCTGGTCGACGTGGATTCCTCGGTCAGCGTCGTCGGCGAGAACGTGTTCGCCACCGGCTATCAAGGGCGCACCGCCATGCTTGCGCTCGACTCCGGCCAGATCTGGTGGGCGCACGACATGTCGAGCTATCGCGGCTTGGCGGTCGACCAGGAGAATCTATTCGTGACTCAGTCGGACGGCATCGTGGTGGCGCTGCACCAGCGAGACGGGTCGGAAATTTGGCGCAACGACAAGTTGAAACGGCGCGGCTTGAGCGCGCCCGCAGTCACGAGCTCGGCGATCGCCGTGGCGGATTATCAGGGCTATCTGCATTGGCTCGACAAGTCGACGGGTACGCTGGTCGCTCGTCAACGCGTGGCGAAATTCCGCGTCAGCAGTCAACCGGTGGCGGTGCAGGACACGGTCGTCGTGATCACGGACTCGGGCAAGCTGGCCGCGTATCGCGCGACGCCCACTCCTCAGCCCCCAGCCCCGACGACGCAGGGCGCCGCTCCGCCGCAGTAGCGGTCCTGACATGCTGCCCGTAGTCGCATTGATCGGTCGACCCAACGTAGGCAAGTCGACGCTGTTCAACGCAATGACGGGAACGCGCGACGCCTTGGTCGCCGATTTCCCCGGCCTCACCCGCGACCGGCAATACGGCTTCGCGCGCCGTACCGAGGTCCCTTGCATCGTCGTCGATACCGGCGGCCTGGTGGAGAACGCAGACCAGATCGAGGGCCTCATGGTCGCCCAAACGGAGCGCGCCATCGCCGAGGCTGATCGTCTCATCGTGCTGGTGGACGGCCGCGCCGGGCTCACGCCTCAGGATGAGTTCACGGCGCAGTTGGCACGCCGCAGCGGCAAACCGGTGATTCTCGCGGTCAACAAAACGGAGGGGTTCGACCTCGATACGGCCGTCGCGGATTTTCATCAGCTCGGCCTCGGTGAGCCGCACCCGATCGCGGCGGCTCACGATCAGGGCGTGGTGTCGCTCCTCGAGGCGGCGCTTGCGGGCCTCAAACCCGATCCTTCCGACGGACCGGAGCTCGACGGCATCCGGGTGGCGGTGATAGGGCGCCCCAACGTGGGAAAGAGCACCTTGATCAACCGGCTCCTGGGCGAAAACCGTCTGGTGGCGTTCGATCAGCCCGGCACGACTCGCGATGCCGTCATGGTGCCGTTCGAGCGGGATGGCGAGCGCTACACGCTGATCGATACCGCGGGTCTCAGGCGCCGCTCCCGGGTCGAGGAGGCGGTCGAGAAATTCAGCGTCATCAAGACTTTGCAGGCCATCGAGACCGCCAACGTGGTCGTGGCCGTCATGGATGCCCACGAGAATGTCGCGGAACAGGATGCGAGCCTCCTGGGCATGGCCATCGAGCAAGGCAAGGCGCTGGTGCTCGCCGTCAACAAATGGGACAACATTCCCACCGAACAGCGCGACGAGATCCGCGCGCAAGTCGAGCAGCGGCTGAAATTCGCCGATTTCGCTCCCATTCACTTCATATCAGCACGCCACGGAAGCGGAGTCGGCGAGCTGCTGCGTACGGTTCGCCAGGTATACGCCGCGGCAATGCGCGACATGAGCACGCCCGAATTGACCCGAGTGCTCGAGGCCGCCATCGTCAGTCACCAGCCGCCGCTCGTGAGCGGGCGCCGCATCAAGCTCCGCTATGCCCACCAAGGCGGCCGCAATCCGCCGGTGATCGTGATTCACGGCAATCAGACGGACCACGTCCCCGATGCTTATCGGCGTTACCTGGTGAACGTCTACCGGCAGGCCTTCGATCTCAGCGGGACGCCTGTGCGCGTGGTCTTCCGGGGCGAGGAGAATCCCTTCGCGGGCAAGCGCAATCCGCTGACGCCCCGCCAGCGCCGCAAGCGCAAGCGACTGATTCAGCGCAACAAGCGTTGAAGGGTTCTTTGCTACACTAGTTGCGGGGTGTAAAAAGAAATCCACCGGCCGCACCGGTGTCATGAGCGGGTGCTCCTGTGTTGCAACTATTCAGGACGAGAATTGCGCGCTTGCTGCTTGTCGCCGCGGCGCTCGTCGGCCTCTACGCGCTGGCTGGGTTCGTGATCGCCCCCAGGATCGTGCGTAGCGCGCTGCTCAAGGACATTCCGCAGATGATGGACGTGACGCCGGCGGTCGGCGAGATCCACATCAATCCTTTCTTGCTGCAGTTCGAGGTCCGAGACTTTTCGCTCGCTGCCAAGGGCGGCGATAAATTGCTGGGGTTTGGACGGCTGTTCATCGATTTCCAGGTGTCCTCGATCTGGCATCGCGCCTACACCTTCAAGCAGATCGAGATCGCATCGCCGTACGTCAACGCGCGGGTGGCCCGCGACGGGACCGTGAATTTGCTGGCGCTGCGCCCGAAGCCGTCGCCGGGCGCCCAGCCCGCCACGCCGGCGCAAGCCAACAAGCCGCTACCGGCGATCCAGGTGGGCACATTCAAGGTCTCAGACGGCTCTTTGAGCTATCAGGATCAGAGCCACCCCTCGCAGTTCGCGGCGGTGCTCACGCCGATCAACTTCGAGCTCAAGGATTTCGTCACCGGTGTAGCCGGAGGTCTGTTCACCTTCACGGGGGTCTCCAAGCTCGGCGAGCGCGTGGAGTGGCACGGCCATCTGTCGGTTCAGCCGATCGAGTCCGATGGCGAGCTGAGCATAGCGGGACTGCACGCCCGCACGCTTTGGGAATATCTGGAGGATCGGCTCAATTTCGTGGTCGATTCCGGCACCATCGATCTGCAGTCGACGTACAAATTTGCCTTGAAGGACTCGATCGAGCTCGGGTTGAACATCGCGAAATTGTCACTCAGCGATCTGGCGGTCAAGCCGAGAAATGCGGATGCCGCCTGGGTGAGCGTCGCGCAACTCGCCGTCACCGGCACGACCGTGGATCTGTCGCAGCGGTTGGTGCAGGTGGACTCCGTGGCGCTGTCGGGCGTGAAGCTGCTGACGTGGCTCGAGCCGGATGGCTCCTTCAATCTCATGCAGCTCGCCGCACAACCCAACGCCCCCGCGAGTGCGCCGCCCGCGGCGGCGCCTACGCTGAGCGCGACCAATGCGAGCGCGGCCGGGCCGGTTGCGCCAGACCATGCGGGCACGCCCTGGCGCGTCGAGCTCAAGGACTTCGAGCTGCGCGACGCCAGCATTTCTGCCGAAGACCGCAGTGTTCAGCCGGCGGTGAAGGTGATGCTGGCGCCGCTGTCCGTGCAAATCGGCGGGGTGAGCCTCGATCTCAGCAAGCCGGTGGACCTGAAGCTCGACACGCGCATCAACGATACCGGCTCGCTCGCGGTGAGCGGCCAGGTCACGCCGCAACCGGCGTCGGCTTCCTTGAAGGTCAAGCTCTCCGGCATCGATTTGACGACGGCTCAACCGTACATCGCCCAGCGGTCGTCGCTGACCTTGCGCAGCGGAAAATTGGGCGGCGAGGCGCAAGTGAGCTTCTCGCAGGCCGCGAGCGGGGCGAAAAATGCCCCCGCGTTCAGTTTCGCAGGCGATATCGACATCGAGGATCTTCACACCGTCGACAACTTGCGCCACGACGATCTGATCAAGTGGGAACGGCTCGACATCCGCGGCCTGAATTTTCAACAAAACCCAAGCCGGCTCGATATCGCCGAAGTGGTGGTGCGCAAGCCCTATGCGCGGGTGATCATCGAATCGGACACGACGCTGAACGTGGCCAATGCGTTGAAGAGCCCCGGCGCCGGCAACGGTGGCACCGCCCAGCCCGAAGCCCCGCGCAACAAGAGCCGGGTCGCGAGCCCGGATGCGGCACCGAGCTCGACGCAAGCGCAGAGCGCCACCGCCGCCATGCCCATGGCGATCAAGAAAGTGCTGATCAAGGACGGTCTGGCCAACTTCACGGACCTGTCCGTCACGCCGAATTTCACCGCCGCGATCCAGAAGCTGGAGGGCAGCGTGCTCGGATTGTCGTCCAAGCCGGGCTCGCGCGCGACCGTGGATCTCAACGGCGCCGTGGATGCATTCTCGCCCGTATCCATCAAAGGGCAGGTGAATCCTCTGGGTACGCCGCTGTACACGGATATTGCGCTGGATTTTCGCAATATGGAGCTCAGCATCTTCAATCCGTATTCCGGAAAGTTCGCGGGCTACAACATCACGAAGGGCAAGCTGACCACGGAGCTGCACTACAAAGTCGACGGACGCAAGCTCGACGCACAACACCATATAGTCATCGATCAGCTGGAGTTCGGCGACAAGACCGACAGCAAAGATGCGGTGTCGCTGCCGATCAAGCTCGCGGTCGCGCTGCTCAAGGATCGCAACGGTGTCATCGATCTCAGTCTGCCGGTCACCGGCTCGCTCGATGATCCGAAATTCCGCCTGGGGCCGATCATCTGGAAGATCTTCGTCAATATTCTCGAAAAGGCCGTGACCGCCCCGTTCGCGTTGCTGGGGTCTCTGTTCGGCGGCGGCCCCGACCTGCAATTCATTGATTTCCGTCCCGGCGCGATCGACCTTGACGCCTCTCAAGCGGACAAGGTGAAGGCCATCGTGAAGGCTTTGCAGGGGCGTCCGCAGCTCAAGATCGAGGTCCCGATTGCCGCAGTGCCCGAACTGGACCGGCCGGCACTCATCGATGCTGAGTTTACCGGTGAGGTGCGCGAGGCGATGACGCAAACAGCCACTCGCAGGAAACCGGCGGCGGGTGCAGCGGCACCGAGTTTCGATGAGCTCGACGCGTCCGCCAAACTCGACGTGCTGACACGACTGTACCAGCATCAGCTTGGAGGGGAGCCGAAGTATCCGGACGCCGTGACCGCCGTCAAACAGAAGCCCGAGCAGATCGCGGCCAAGATCGATTTTCTGACCGGCGCGCTGCGCGAGCATTTGACCATCGCGGACGACCGTTTCAAGACGCTCGGCGAACAGCGCGCCCAAGCCGTGCAGCAAGCGCTGCTCACGGACACCCAGATCGATCCCGCGCGCGTTTTCTTGGTGGTGAATGACAAGGCCGTCGCCAAGGATGGCGCGGTGCGCTTCGAGCTGTCGCTGCGTTAGATGGTGCGGGCCAGTTTGATGCAGTGCGCATCAAACTGAGGCGTGGAGGCGGCAGAATCTGCCCCAATTTGGTGCGTAACGGAGAGTGTGGCGCTGGGCGCAAGATCTTAACCCGTTGATTGGGTTGACAACTCGTGGGCTGGCATGGCTGGTGCTCAGTTAGGAGCCGACCCAGCAGACCCCGACGGCAACTGCGAAGGCACCCAGAGAACATCCCATGAAGCTCGTGACCGCCATCATCAAACCCTTCAAATTGGACGAGGTGCGCAAGGCGATCAGCGACATCGGCGTGCAGGGGGTCACGGTAACCGAGGTCCGCGGTTTCGGGCGGCAGCGGGGACATACGGAGATCTACCGCGGCGCCGAGTACGTGGTCGAATTCGTGCCGAAGACGAAAATCGAGGTCGCCGTGACCGATGCGATGCTGGAGCCGTTGATCGAGGCGATCCAGAAGTCGGCGCACACCGGAAAGGTGGGCGACGGCAAGATTTTTGTGTTCGCATTGACCCAGGTCGTGCGGATCCGGACCGGCGAGCGGGATGCGAGTGCCATTTAAGGGAGCGAACTGATGATGAAGCGGTCGATGGGTGTGTTTCTACTGATGTCGGCGCTTTGCGCGCCGCTCGTGCATGCGGACGAGCCCGCGGCCGGTCTTGCCGCGCCGTCGACCGCTCCCGCACTGACCGCACCGGCGCTCGTTTCCGCCGACAAGCTGAGCGCAGGCGATACCGCCTGGATGCTCACGTCCACGGCGCTTGTGCTGATGATGTGCGTGCCGGGACTGGCGCTCTTCTACGGCGGCATGGTGCGCAAGAAAAACGTGCTGGCCACCCTGATGCAGAGCTTCGCCTGCACCTGCGTCGTGACGATTCTGTGGTGGCTCATCGGCTATTCCTGGGCATTCACCCCCGGCAGTTGGTTCATCGGCGGCGCGACACGCGCGCTGTTCAGCGGCATGGCGTACATCCACGACGATGCCGGCGGCAAACTGACCGTTTCGCATCTTGCGCCGACCATTCCTGAGACCGTGTACGCCATGTTCCAGATGACGTTCGCGATCATCACGCCCGCGCTGATCGCGGGTGCCTTCGCCGATAGGATGAAATTCTCGGCGATGCTGATTTTCATGTCGGCGTGGTCGCTGCTCGTGTATGCGCCCATCGCGCATATGGTGTGGGAGCCGACCGGATGGCTGAATGCGGCAGGGGTGCTCGATTATGCCGGTGGAACCGTGGTGCACATCAACGCCGGTGTCGCCGGATTGGCAAGCTGTCTCGTGCTCGGCAAGCGGCTTGGCTACGGACGGGAGGCGATGGCGCCACATAATTTGACGCTAACCTTGGTCGGCGCATCGCTCCTTTGGGTGGGCTGGTTCGGCTTCAACGCCGGTTCCGCGACGGCGGCGGACGGCCGCGCGGGCATGGCCATGCTCGCCACCCAAATGGCGACGGGCGCGGCCGCGCTCGGATGGATGTTCGCGGAGTGGTTCAGCAAGGGCAAGCCGAGCGTCCTTGGCATTGCGTCGGGCGCCGTGGCGGGGCTGGTCGCGATCACGCCGGCCTCCGGGTACGTCGGCCCTTCGGCCGCCGTGATCATCGGCCTGGCCGCCGGCGTCGTATGCTACTTCGCGGCCACGTCGCTGAAACATCTGTTCGGCTACGATGACTCGCTGGATGCTTTCGGCGTGCACGGCATCGGCGGAATTCTCGGCGCTCTGCTCACCGGCGTGTTCGCGAGCAAGGAGATCGCCGGGGTGGACGGCTCGCTCCTCACCCAGTCCAAAGGCGTGTTGACCACGGTGATCTACGGCTTCGTCGTCAGCTATGCGATCCTGGTGGTGATCGACAAGCTCATCGGACTCAGGGTGACCGAGGAGCAGGAGCGGGAGGGGCTGGATATTTCGCTGCATGGCGAAAGCATGGAGTAGCGTAAACTAGCCTCTCCGCCATCCGCGCGGGAGGGGTGACACATGTCGTGGTATGGGCTTGCGACTTTTTGTGCGGCCTATTTCCTGGCCGTGGCGACGCCGGGACCGGGCGTGGCCGCCGTCATTGCACAGGGATTGGCGCGCGGCAGGAGCGGAGCGCCGGCCTTCATCGCAGGCTTCGTGGTCGGAGATCTGCTGTGGTTCAGCGCTGCGGCTCTCGGGCTCGCAGCCCTGGCTCAGACCGCTCATGCGGCCTTCGTCATGGTCAAGTATGCGGGCGCGCTGTATCTGTTGTACCTCGCCTATAAGTTCTGGACGGCGCCGGCGAAGCCGTTGGCGGAATCGGATGCCACGACCCTCAAAAAGCCGCCGCATGCGCTGTTTCTCGGCAGCTTGACACTCACCTTGGGCAATCCCAAGCCGATGCTGTTTTTTCTGGCGTTGCTGCCCACCGTGGTGCCGCTCGAGTCCTTGAGCGCCTTCGGACATCTGGAGATCGCGGGCGCGATCGCCGTCATTTTGCCGCTGACGCTCGGAGGCTACGTGCTGCTCGCGACGCGCGCGCGCAGGTGGCTGCGCAACGCGCGTGCGATCAAGCTCATGAATCGCGGGAGCGGCACTTTGATGGCAGCCGCGGCCGTCGCCGTGGCGACGCGATAACCGTGCTCACCTTGATTCAAATCGCGATCGTGGCCCTGATCGTGGTCGCGCTCACCGGCCTTCGAATCGCACAAGAGTACGAGCGCGGAGTGGTGTTTCGTCTGGGCCGCTACAAAGGACTGAGAGGGCCCGGCCTCTACTGGATCATCCCGCTGAACGTCGAGCGCGCCGTGACGGTGGACATCCGAACCCGAACGGTCTCGGCCGAACAGCAGGAAACCATCACCCGGGACAGCGTCACCATCAAGGTGAACGCAGTGCTGTGGTACCGGATCGTCGATGCCTCCCGATCGGTGATTTCCGTCGCCGATGCACCCGCGGCCGTGTATCAGCTGGCGCTCACGGGCTTGCGCAACATCATCGGCCAGCACGATCTCGACGAGGTGCTGCAGGAGCGCAACAAGATCAACGCGTTGCTCCGCGAAAGCATCGCGAATTCCACGGCGGAATGGGGCCTGGAAGTGCAGCGCTTCGAGATGAAGGACGTGGAGCTTCCCGAAGCCATGCAGCAGGTGATGGCGATGCAGGCGGAAGCGATCCGCGAGAAGCGTGCGCGCATCATCAAGGCGGAGGCCGAGCTCGAAGCCTCGGTGAAGCTCTCCTCCGCGGCCGTCCAGATCAGCTCCAGTCCCGCGGCGCTGGAGCTTCGCCGGATGCAGATGATTGCGGAGGTCGGCGCCGAGAACAACAGCACCGTCGTGCTCATGATTCCGTCCGATTTCGTGTCCTTGGCGCACAATCTGAGCGAGTATCTGGCACACCAGAAGAAGTGATTTCCGCGGCCCATCTGTCCGCAAATGGCGACACGCCGCTCAGCAGCTTTGTTGCACGGTTGCTTTTTCGTGACGGAATTCCCACTCCGATTGCGATTATGCCAGGTACGCTTTCGCGCACTGTCCAGTTCCCCTCGTCACCCGGAGATACCGAATGAGCAATCCGTACAACAGCGCGGCTGAGCGCGCGTCGATCCTGGGTCCTACGCTGTATTTCAAGGGTGACTTGAGCGCGGAAGAGGACCTGCTGATCCAAGGACGGGTGGAAGGCTCGATCACGCATACGCAGCGCTTGACCGTCGGCGCCCAGGGAACGGTCAAGGCCAACATTCGAGCGCAACTCATCATTGTCGAGGGCACGGTGGATGGTGATCTGCAGGCGGACAAGTCGGTGTTCGTCAAGGACACCGCCAAGGTGTGCGGCAACATTTATGCGCCCTCCGTCAGCATCAGCGAGGGCGCGAGTTTCAGCGGCAACATCGATATGGGCGGCAAGACCGGCCAAGCTCAGGGCAGTAAATCCGACGCTGCGCCGCCGCGCACCGCTCGAGTATCCGGGAGCGCGGCGTAACAATGGCTTGGTTCAAAAAATCCGAGGATGGAGAGAGCGACATGATGAATTCCAATTCCGGCGGCCGTCCGAACCCGCAAGAGCCGGGTGTGGCCCGGCCCGAACCGCGTGAACCGCGCGTCGAACCGCGCGTGCCGTCGGCGCGCCCGGCGGAAGCCCGAGCCCACGAGCCGCGTCCCCCCGAGCCGCGGGTGGCCGATCCGCGCGCCGCAGAAGCGCGCACACAAGCATCTGAAACGGTGCCGCGCGCATCGGTGCTCGGCCCGACCTTGAAATTTCGCGGTGAGCTCTCGGCGCAGGAAGACCTAGTCATCCAGGGCAGCGTCGAAGGCTCGATCACCCACACGCAGAGTCTGACCGTGGGCACGGACGGCACGATGAAGGGTGATATCCGTGCGCGGGTCATCGTCGTGGACGGCAAAGTAGACGGCGATCTCTACGCGACGGAATCGGTGAGCATCCGCGCCACCGCCAAGGTGAAGGGCAACGTGTTTGCGCCGCGCGTCGGGATCACCGACGGTGCGTTCTTCCAGGGCCAGATCGAAATGCAGCCATCGGGCGCCGCGGTTCAGGAACACAGCGCCCGCTTGCGGCAGGCGGCTCAAACGATGCCTGCCATCGACGCCCCGGCGGTGGATAAGATGTTGACGGCCGGCTAGCCGCGAGGTCCGGGCGGCTCGGCTGCCCGCTAGTTCAGGAAAAGCGCCGGATCGACCCAGGCGCGATTCAGGCTGAGCGCCCAGTGAAGATGCGGGCCGGTGGCGCGCCCGGTCATGCCCACGGCGCCGATGCGGGTACCCGCGGCGATGCGCTGGCCGGGCTTCACGTCGATGGCGCTCAGATGGCAGTACATGCTGATGAGGCCGCGCCCGTGATCCACCAGGATGGTGTTTCCGGTGAAGAAATAGTCTCCGGTATCGAGCACGGTGCCATCGGCGGGCAGGATCACCGGCGTTCCGGCGGCTGCGGCGATATCCATGCCGGTATGCGGGTTGCGCGATTCGCCATTGAACACGCGGCGCAGACCGAAGGAGCTGGAGCGCACCCCGGGTACCGGCGGCGGCCAGCGCAGCGTCGTGGGCGGCAGCTCGCTCCAGCGATTCAGCGCGTGATCCATGAGCTCGTGCTCGCGCTCGTTACGTTTCAGATCGGCAGCGGATAAGTCGACCTTGCCCGGCGCGACCTTGAGCGATTGGGTGGTGTAGTGCTTGTCGCTCACGGCAAAGTCCAGGTTGCGTGCGCCCGCAGCATCGCGGAGCCTCGCGTGAAAGGGCCCGACCGGCGCCGACAAGGGAATGCCGATGACCGCCACCCAGACGCCTGCATCCTGAAGCACCAGGGCACGATGACCGTCGACTTCCACGTACGGCGGTAGCTCGGCTGCCGTGTCCAGCCGGATGATCTTGATGCCCCCGGGGACGGCGTTCTCCTCAGGGAGTTGCATGCCAGTCGCGGCGTGCACGGCGGTGCTGGCGAGCACGAGCGCGATCAGACGGGTTGCGGCATTCGCGAACGACGCGTGAGTCATTTACGCTCAACCTTGGCTCGAATGTGTCCCACTTCAAGTCGCGCCTCGATGATCTGCCCGTCGGCGGCATCCGCCGCATTGCGCAGTATCTTGCCGTGCTCGTCCATGACGATGGCGTACCCGCGGCCGAGCGTCGCCAGGGGGCTCACGGCATTCAAGGTGCGCACCAGCGGAAGAAGACGCTCGCGCGCGCCACGCACGGCCTCGAGTCCTGCCGCCTCGAGCCGGGCGCCGAGCGACTCCTGGACGGCCGTGAGCGCGCGCACACGGGACAGCGGGTTGGCGTGCCAGAGACGGCTCAGGCATTCGCGAAATTGAGCGTTCCAGCCGTTGTGCAATTGGCGCATCGACCGCCCCAGGCGTTGCTCCAGATCCTCGAGACGACGCAGGTGCTGCGTGAGGCGAGCGGCAGGGCTGACGAGCGCAGCTCGGCCCCGTAGCCACAGCATCCGTTCTCGATGGCCCTGCAGGCGCCGTTGCATCGCCCGCGACATACGTTGATCCAGCTCGTCCAGGCGTTGGTTTTGCTGCGCGAGCCGCGCGACCGGGCTGACTTGCGCAGCGCGGCCGGTGAGCCAACGCAAGCGCTCGCGGTAATCGGCCAGGTGCCGCCGCATGCATCGCTCCAACCGGGTACCGAGCCTCGAGCTCGCCGTGAGCCACTCCTCGGCGTCTGGAACCACCAATTCTGCGGCTGCCGAGGGCGTCGGCGCCCGGACATCGGCGGCAAAGTCGGCGATGGTGAAGTCCACTTCGTGGCCGACGCCCGAGATCACCGGAATCGGCGAGGCAACGATCGCGCGGGCCAATTTCTCGTCGTTGAAGGCCCAAAGATCCTCGAGCGAGCCGCCGCCGCGCGCCAGGATCAAGACGTCGCATTCTTGCCGGGCAGCGGCCGTTTTGAGTGCCGCCACGATCTCCGCGGCCGCCTGCGCGCCTTGAACGGCAACGGGATAGATCAGCACGCCGACCGCGGGAAAGCGCCTCGCGAGCACGTGGAGGATGTCGCGTACGGCTGCCCCGGTGGGCGAGGTGATGACGCCGATGCGCTTGGGGAGGGTGGGCAGCGGCCGCTTACGGTCGGCCGAAAACAAACCTTCGGCGGCCAGCCGTGTCCGCAGCTCCTCGAATTGGCGCTGCAGGGCGCCGAGGCCGGCGTCCTCCAGGTGATCGACGATGAGCTGGAATTCGCCGCGTGGCTCGTACAGACCGATGCGAGCCCGCACCAGCACCTTCTGGCCATCGCGGGCGGTGAAGGCACACAACATATTTCGCTGCCGAAACATCGCGCAGCGGACCTGGGCGGAGGCATCTTTCAGGCAGAAATACCAGTGGCCCGAACTCGGCCTCGAAAAATTGGATATCTCCGCCTCGAGCCACAGCGTCCCAAAGCCGCGTTCCAGGAGCACGCGCGCCTCCCGGTTCAGCCGCGAAACGCTGTACACGTCGCGCTCGGGACGTGCGAAAGAACCTGGCAAGGCTTCCATGACCGAAATGATAGCGGTTTACCGCACCCCCCGCCCAAGGTACAATGCGCCGCCTCTTAGACGAACCAAGTGAACGCTTATGCGTATTCTGGAAGAGGCACTCACCTTCGATGACGTGCTGCTGGTACCGGCGTATTCCGAAGTTTTGCCGCGCGAAGTCTCCTTATCGAGTCAATTGACGCGGGAAATCCGGGTGAATCTACCCGTGGTTTCGGCAGCCATGGATACCGTCACCGAGGCCCGGCTCGCGATCACGATCGCGCAGGAGGGCGGAATCGGCATCATCCACAAGAACATGTCGATCGAGAACCAGGCGCGCCAGGTCGATCGCGTCAAAAAGTTCGAGAGCGGCGTGATCAGTGATCCCATCACGGTCAAGCCCGATATGACCATCCGTCAGGTGATCGAGCTCACCCGCTCGAAAAACATCTCCGGCGTACCCGTGGTGCTCGGCAGCCAGGTGGTGGGAATCGTCACACACCGGGATCTGCGCTTCGAGACCAAGCTCGATGCACCGGTTTCCTCGGTCATGACCCCCAAAGAGCGTTTGATCACCGTGCGCGAGAACGCCCCGAAGGAAGAGGTTCTGGCGCTTCTGCACAAGCACCGCATCGAGAAGGTGCTGGTGGTGGCGGGCGATCACGAGCTCAAGGGGATGATCACCGTCAAGGATTTCCAGAAAGCGACCGAGTTTCCGAATGCCTGCAAGGATTCGGTCGGGAGCCTGCGGGTGGGCGCTGCCGTGGGCACGACGCCGGACACCATCGATCGGGTCCACGCGCTGCGTGAAGCGGGCGTCGATGTCGTGGTGGTGGACACCTCGCACGGCCATTCGCGCGGCGTGCTCGAGATGGTCTCCAAAATCAAGAAAGCATATGCGGATCTGCAGGTCATCGGCGGGAACATCGTCACCGCCGAGGCGGCGCTCGATTTGGTCAAGCACGGAGCGGATGCGGTAAAGGTCGGCATCGGCCCAGGATCGATCTGCACGACGCGCATCATCGCGGGGGTGGGCGTTCCCCAGATCAGCGCGATTTCGCGCGTGGCCAAGGCGCTCGCCGGCACGGGGGTTCCGGTGATCGGCGACGGCGGCATCCGATATTCGGGCGATATTGCCAAGGCACTGGCGGCAGGGGCGCATTGCGTGATGATCGGCGGCATGTTCGCCGGTACCGAGGAATCTCCCGGCGAGGTCGAGCTGTACCAAGGCGCTTCGTACAAATCCTACCGGGGCATGGGGTCGCTCGGCGCGATGGCCCAGGCTCATGGTTCCAGCGACCGGTATTTCCAGGACACGACCACGGATCTCGACAAGCTCGTTCCGGAAGGGATCGAGGGCAGGGTGCCCTACAAAGGAAGCCTGGTGTCGATTCTGCAGCAGCTCGCCGGCGGCCTGCGCGCGGCCATGGGATATACCGGCAGCGGCAGCATCGAGGAGATGCGGACGCGTCCTTACTTCGTTCGAGTAACCAGTGCCGGCGTGCGGGAAAGTCACGTGCACGATGTGACGATCACCAAAGAAGCGCCCAACTACCGGGTCGGTTGATGTCCGACATTCATGCCGACCGGGTCCTGATTCTCGATTTCGGATCGCAATACACCCAGCTGATCGCGCGCCGCGTGCGTGAGCTCGGCGTGTATTCGGAGATCCACGCCTGGGATGCCGATCCTTCGGACATCGAGCGATTCAAGCCGCGCGCGATCATTCTTTCCGGCAGTCCCGAGTCGGTATACGAAGCCAGGGGGCCCGAGGCGCCGCGAACCGTCTTTGCGATGGGTGTGCCGGTGCTCGGCATTTGCTACGGAATGCAGACCATGGCCGCTCAGCTCGGCGGGAAAGTGGAATCGTCCTCGCACCGCGAATTCGGCGCCGCGCGGGTCCGTCCCTCGGGCACCTCGCGTCTGCTCGATGGCCTCGCGGACAATCGCGATCTCGCGAACCGCCGCGTTCTCGATGTCTGGGCGAGCCACGGCGATCGCGTCGTGGCCCTTCCGCCCGGGTTCAGCGCGATTGCGGAGAGCGACAACGCGCCGCTGGCCGCGATGGCGGACGAGTCGCGCGGACTGTACGCACTTCAGTTCCACCCCGAGGTGACTCACACCCTGCAGGGCGGCGAGATCCTGCGCCGCTTCGTCCGCGAGATTGCCGGATGCGGTGCGAGCTGGGCCACCGGCAATATCATCGAAGACAGCGTCGCGCGCATTCGTGCGCAGGTGGGCGGTGACAAGGTGCTGTTGGGTCTATCCGGGGGCGTGGATTCCTCGGTGCTGGCCGCGCTGCTGCACCGGGCGATCGGCTCTCAACTCACCTGCGTGTTCGTGGATCATGGATTGCTGCGGCTGGGCGAGGGGGACCAGGTAATGGCGACCTTCGCCGAACACATGGGCGTGAACGTCATCCGTGTGAATGCGGAGCAACGCTTCCTCGACGCCCTGCGAGGAGAGGCCGAACCCGAGGCCAAACGCAAGATCATCGGGCGCGTGTTCATCGAAGTGTTCGACGAGGAGGCCGGCAAGCTCACCGACGTGACATGGCTGGCGCAGGGGACGATCTATCCCGATGTGATCGAATCCGCAGGCTCCAAGACGGGCAAGGCGCACGTCATCAAATCCCATCACAATGTGGGCGGCCTGCCGCAGGACATGAAGCTCAAGCTCCTCGAGCCGCTGCGCGAGCTGTTCAAGGATGAAGTGAGACACCTGGGATTGGCGCTCGACCTTCCCGCGGACATGGTTCGCCGACACCCGTTTCCGGGGCCGGGCCTCGGTGTTCGAATTCTCGGCGAGGTCCACAAGGAGTACGCCGAAGTGCTGCGACGCGCCGACGCGATTTTCATCGAGGAGCTGCGTCGCGACGAGCTCTATGACAAGGTGAGCCAGGCGTTCGCGGTGTTCCTGCCCGTGCGTTCGGTCGGCGTGATGGGCGACGGACGCCGCTACGATCATGTGATCGCGCTGAGGGCGGTGGAGACCATCGACTTCATGACGGCGCGATGGGCACGGTTGCCGTACGAGTTTCTGGACCGGGTGACGCACAGGATCGTGAACGAGGTGCGGGGGATCTCGCGGGTGGTATACGATATTTCGGGCAAGCCGCCGGCGACGATCGAGTGGGAGT
>Ga0187847_10000458_pt1 | contig 45668 bp, 42 predicted proteins | sample June2016WEW_4_10_FD_132458 | JGI IMG/M metagenome (GOLD analysis project Ga0187847, IMG submission 132458) | Peatland microbial communities from SPRUCE experiment site at the Marcell Experimental Forest, Minnesota, USA - June2016WEW_4_10 | ecosystem: Environmental > Terrestrial > Soil >...
CGATGCTAAGCAATACCGTCAGTTCATCCGATCATCGCACATCATCCCCGGTCCCCAACTGCGAGGGACCGGGGGCACCCTCAGCGCGCTCAGGAAATCTCACCGGGACCGGGGCCACCCGCCACCGAATCCCGCAGTCATTATGATGAGAAAGGTGTTGAACAGACATATCAACGCTCCTGCCGCGAGCAGGATGATGTTGGTGGGCGAGTAGTGAGTACGTGTCATTTGCAGAGCCATCCCCACTCAACTTCTGGCGTTAATTGCGCTAGAGATTCCCGATATAGATACCATTAGTACGATTGGAATCTTAAAAACGGTAAAAGCCCATCCTCCCATCAACGCAAATGTCAGACAGCTGATAGTGAGTATCCAGAGTGCATTCGAACCAACTCTACACCACCTAAACATTAAAACGAATGCAGGTAATTCCATGGTGACGCAGAATAAGGCGGTTAAAACAAACAGCCTTCGCAAGCCCGTGACACCAATATCGCCAAATCCAAAGGCCATACCGGTCACTAACTGGTTAAGACAGCAGGTCAATATCCCAGCGACTAGGAGCACGACATTGCCGAATTTATAGCGTGTGTGTCTCATTGGCAACTTGGGTTCGGGCTAGCGGTACCAAAGCTTGCGGCCCCAACCACGTCTCCAAAATAGAGGTTAATCGCAGCACTTCCAGACGTATCACAGAGCCCCTGATTGATTTCCTGCAACGCGGGATTATATCCGTCGTAATTGCTCCCCATAGTAAAACCATACTGAGAATACAAGAAATCATGCACCATGCATGCCGCGTCTTGGGCATCCACTGGAGCGCCACTCCCGCCAGCGCCGCACCAATTCCCGTGATAGTACAGCGTGAGGGTTCCAGCGGGATTCAGAATCGGGTGTAACGGCCCGTTCGGTACATGAGTGCCCGTAGCAGCCCAATTGAATACATCCAGCGGTGTTATGTTCTCGATACCCTGGAGATTGAACCCAATTGCTTGAACATCATCCAAATAGGATTCTACGATTGGCTCTGCATCGTAATCGTTGACCGTTACCGTTTCCGGGTTCGCGTCCTCCCAGTCGTCACCTGGGCCGACGCCCGCAGCGGCGCACCCCTGACCGTCGTGATCGTCGACTACAACAGAAACACCATCGCTGTTTGTTCCGTAATAACACGACAGCCCTTGAGGGTCAGTCAGGCTCATGGGGTTGTTCTCCACATAAGCATACCGATTGAGCGATTGCGGATGTCGCAGGTTCACAGCTTTCCAGCCGGACGGATCAGGCGAGAGCCAGCGCCCCGCCGCCGGATCGTACTTGCGGAAGAGGAAGTCGTAGATGCCTGTGGCGCCCGATCCCGTCACGGTGTCCTGATCCTGGCCGGTGAAGCTGCGGTCGGCCGTGCCGGCCTCGTTGTAGGTCTCGCCGAAGGGCGCGTAGGCCTCCTTGGAGTAGACGGCATGGGCCCAGGTCGTCGCCAGACGCGAGGAGCCAAGCCAATCGGTATGGCGAATGAAGTTCAATCCAGTTGAATTGTAGACCGCCGTCTCGCCGCCGGGAAGCGGAATCGTGGCCTTGAGCAAAGCGCCGCTCTGCGTGACGGCCAGTTTTCCGCCCGCCGGGCTGAAGATGAACTTCGTGTAGGTGCTTCCCTGCTGGGTCTCGACCAGCCGCCCCAGGGCGTCGTAGGTGCCGGTGATCGCGCCGCCGGTCAGCGCCGTGACGGTGGCGGGCTGCTTACCTCCCCGGTCCCCAACAGCGGGGGACCGGGGGCACCATCAGCGTGGTAGCGAACCGTCACCGGGACCGGGGCCACCCGCCTGCATGGTTTCTGTAAACAGCAGAATCGAAAATGCTGTAGCGCTGCCAGGAAGCCATGAGAAGACGAACGCTCGTCTCGACGCAGGCTCAAAGCAGTGCTCCATCGGGCCGGGGTCCGGACGCTCCTACGGAGCCTACTGGTTGTTCTGAATCACGGTCAAGAGCGAATTAGGGGGCGCCGCATCCTGGGCGAGCTCCCAGATCATCACCCCGCCGTATTGTTCAACGCCCAACTGCGTCTCCTGGGCCATCAACGCGTCGCTCATATGGTAGAGAGGCACGCCCCCGTCGAGAGAGCCGCCGCTGACTTCGTACGTCTGCGGGGCATCGGGGTACGCCCCGAGAATGGCCGCATCGGTCTCAAAGATCGAGTTATTGGCGTCTTGAGCGTAGAAAGGAACGCCAACCGTCATCTTGCTACTCGGCACGCCGAGGCCGGGAGCACCAAAATACTGCATACTCGCCACCGTGTCGGAATAATACTGCGTGGCAGTTGTGTCATAGCCAAGGAACGAGTAGGCCATGACGCCGACGAGGTCGTACTGGAGAAGCGTGGAGTTGGCCATGGGCGCACCGTAGCCATCCGGGTAAGGCGGGCTTTGCCAAATCCAAGTCGCCGCAGTAGTCGAGGCGACCTTCCCCCCCGAGTGCATCTTTGCTATCAGCGTGGTGGCGAAGGTGTCGTAGTCCGTACCCATATTCTTTGGATCCTCGATGTCCACATCCACGCCGTCAAGGTTGTGATCCGTGAGATAACTGTCGAGCGAGGCGACGAGTTGAGTCGAGAGCCCAGCTTTGTAGAACTGTTCGATCAGCGCATCATCGTCGGTGCTGCCGCCGCCGATTGAGAGCAACACCTTTAGTCCGGCGTTGTGCGCGGCAGTCACAAGCGTGGCAATATCGGCGTCGGTCTGCTGGAGGGTCCAGGTCATGCTGCTCGAAGCCGTGCATGTGCCGCCGCAGGAGGGCGGCAGGCCGAATGCAAGGATCAGGTGGGTCATCTTGCTGAAATCCAGGGACGTAGCAAAGGACGCGTAGCTTCCCTGGGAATCCGGCAGATAGCCAATCAGCAGGGGTGTTCCGGGCGGGGCTGTTGCGGAGGTGACCGTCAACGTAACGTTGGCGGTATGCGTAACGCTTCCTCCCGTGCCGGTGACCGTGATTGAGTAGCTTCCAGCCGCAACCGCTGGGTCAACAGCGATGGTCAACGTGGAGGCGCCGGAGCCTGGCGCGGCGATGGTGGCCGGGCTGAAGCCGATGTAGACGCCGGCCGGCAGGCCGCTGGCGGTGAGCGCAATAGGCGCGCTAAAGCCGTTGGAGACAGAGGTTGTGGCCGTGGAAGTGCCGCTGGCGCCATACGCGATGGAGACGGCTGTGGAGGGAACCGTCAGGCTGAAGTCGGGCGGGGGCGGGGGCGGGCCGGTGACCGTCAGCGCAACGGTGGCCGTATGGGTGACGCCGCCGCCCGTGCCGGTGACCGTAATCGAATAGTTTCCAGTGGCGACGGCTGCGCCTACGGCGATGGTCACCGTGGAGGAGCCGGAGCCCGGCGCGGGGATGGTGGCCTGACTGAAGCCGATGGTGACGCCGGCCGGCTGGCCGCTGGCGGTGAGCGCAATAGACGCGCTAAAACCGCCGGAGACGGCGGCTGTGACCGTGGAACTGCCGCTGGCGCCCTGGGCGACGGAGACGGCGCCGGACGGGGCCGTAAGCGTGAAATCGGGCGTTGGCGGCGGGGGCGGCGGTGATTCGAAACCAGATGAACCGCAGCCGCTCAGCCCCATTGCAACCGCCGCAACCGCGGCCAAAACAAACCTTGTCCTGCGAAATCCACATTGCTTCGTCATCCCATTAACCTTTCGTTTCCAGTCCGGAAAGTCATTCCATCGCCGGCGGTGTGGAGAAACTCGATTGAGCCTGGCAGGCCCGTTGCACACCAAGGCGCGGCTTGTTCGGTTTTGGGAGCAAGCCAGAAAACCATGAAGCCAATCCTATTCTTCCCTAGGCGGGGATTATACCGCTTTTCGCAGGGACTCGTGAATGATCATCTTCAGATAAGTCAGGTAGCGCAGCCCGCGCTCTACTGATTGGGCGCGAGCTTTAGCAACGTCTCTGGAACCCAGACGAATTTTCGTAGCAGTCGAGTCGCCGGTCACAACTATAATGCAGGGACCGGCGTAGCCTTCATTCAAAGCCTTCTCGAATGAGTTTGCGACAGCTTCTTCGTTCGCTTCCCACCACGCAGCTTCTTCGGCACGATTGGCAAATCTCTTTCTCTTCGATTTCATCAGCGTTGGCACCTCCTCAATTCCATATCGGCTGCTTACTGCCTTAACTCGACGAGCGTAGCCCCCTGGCCGCCTTCGTTTTGCGGGGCTTCGGTGAGGGTGGCTACGTGGGGATGGCTCTTGAGGAATTCGCGAACGCCGCGGCGGAGAACGCCTGCGCCGTGGCCGTGGATGACGCGGACGCGGGGAAGGCCGGCGAGGAAGGCGCGGTCGAGATACTTCTCCAGCTCCCCGGCGGCCTCGTCCACGGTGCGGCCGATGAGGTTGATCTCCATGCGCATCTCGTCGGTGTTGGCGCTGGTCACGGTGACATGCACGTTCTGCTGCTTGCGGGCGGAGGCAAGCGGGTCTGCTTTTTCACTCAACAAAGAGTCTGCCGTCTGCAAGACCTCGCGGAACTCGTCGCGCTTGACGCGCATCTTGATGGGGCCGAGCGCGACTTCAAAGATGTCTTTCTCGACCTCGCGCTGCACGGTGGCGATCTTGTTCATCGACTTGACGAGCACCTGGTCTCCGACGGCGATGTGCTTCATCACGTGGGGCTGTGCGTTCGCATCGCCCTGATCCGCGCCGGTGCGGTGGGCGACGACGGTCTGGTTGAAGCTCTCTTGAAATTCGCGGCGGAGGCGCAGGATGCGGCGCTCGGCCTCTTTGGAGAGCTTTTGCTGGCCGGCGCGGTCTTCGATGGCGCGCACCGTCTCGCGCATCTGAAACTCGAAGTCCTTGAGCAGCGAGGCCAGCTTGGTTTCTAGCTCTCGTGTGCGCTTGCGCAGCTCGACATCGCCTTCGCGGGCCAGCTTCGCCCGCTCCTGATTGAGCGCGTATTGTTCGACGCGCGCGGCTTTGCGGTCCGCTTCCAACTGGGCCAGTTCGCTGTGCAGGCGGTCAAGAAAGCGGGCTATGTCCACTTGCTGCGATCCGAGGCGCTGGCGGGCGGCGGCGATGATGGCGGCGTTCAGGCCCAGCCGCTCGGCGGTCTGGATGCCGGCGGATGCGCCGGGCACGCCGAGCTTGAGTTGGTAGTTGGGCGCGAGCGTCACCTCGTCCACTCCGGCTGCCGCGTTGAGCACACCGGGCGTGTTGGCCGCGTAGACCTTGAGCGAGGTGTGGTGCGTGGAGATCAGCGACCATGCTCCCGCCGTCAAAAAGTGGCTGGCAATCGCCACGGCCAGGGCCGAGCCTTCCTCGGGGTCGGTCGAGGAGCCAAGCTCATCCAGCAGAACCAGAGACTTGTCCCCGGCCAGACGGGAGAGCCGGTCGAGGTTGGTGATATGCGCGGAAAAGGTCGAGAGCGCGGCCTCAATGGACTGGGCGTCGCCGATGTCGGCCAAGAATGCGGTGAAGACCGGAAAGCTGGCTGCCGTGGCCGGCACAGGCAGGCCGGCCTGGGCCATCATGGCCAGCAGGGCGGTGGTTTTGAGGGTGACGGTTTTGCCGCCGGTGTTGGGGCCGCTGATGATGAGCTGCCGCTGGGCGGCGGTTAGCGTGAGCGTGAGCGGGACGACGCAGGTGTTTGGACGGCTGCCATTCACGCGGAAATGCCTCTCCAGCAGAGGATGCCGGGCCGCTTCGAGGCGCAGCAGGTCAGGCGCGATGGTCGGCGCCACGCAATCGTAGTCGCGGGCAAAGCGGGCGCGGGCTTGCAGGCTGTCAACCAGCGCCAAGACACGCGCGCCTTCGACCAGAGCCACGGCGTAGCCGCCTACCTGGCGGGTGAGCGCGACGAAGATGCGATGAATCTCGGCCTGTTCTTCTTCGATCAGCCGAACCAGCTCGTTGTTTTGCTCGATGGTTTCCAGCGGCTCGACGTAGACTGTTTGGCCGGAGGAGCTTGCGCCGTGAACCACGCCGCCGATGCGGCGCTTGAGCTCGACGCGGACAGGAATCACGAAGCGCTCGCCGCGAATGGTGATGAGGTCTTCCGTGGTAGCGCCTTCGGCGGAGAGTTTGCGCAGGGCGGCGCGGAGGGACTCTTCGATGAGGCGCTGCTGGCGCTCCTGCTCGCGGCGGATGCGGCCCAACTCGGGCGATGCGTTGTCAGCCAGCGAACCGTCGGGCTGAATGGTGCGCTCGATGGATTCGGCGAGCGGGCGGAGGCTGGTCGTAAGCGCAGCGGAGAGGCCGGAGAGCGTCGGCACCTTGCCCACCAGCCGCGCCGGTGGCGATTGCAAGAGCGACTGCCAGGAGGCAACGTCGTTGGCCAGGCGCGCCACGGCTTGCAGTTCGTCGGCTTCAAGAGCCGCACCGGGAATCTGCGCCTTGGCCGCGTGCTGCGTGGGGTCGAAGAGACCGCCGAGCGGAATGGAGACCTGCTCTTCGAGCAGCAGCCGAACCTCGCCGGTGAGCTGATGCTGGCGCGCGATCCAGGCTTCATCGGTCGATGGCTTTAGATCGAGAATCGCATTGCGGCCCACGGGCGAGGCGGCAAAACCGGCCACCAGGGCCAACAGCGGCTCCCACTCGAGAGCGGCAAAGTCGGCGTACAAGACCGGCGACGGAATGGGATCGAGCATAGACATGTTCAGGAACTATCTTAGCGGTCTCCTGGAGCTCTTGGGCAGCGGAGAGACTTGCGGGGAGTCTTCGGCTAAGAGGTTGACGCCGGAGTCGAAGATGCGGGCGACGCTGTGGGCGCGGCGGTGGACGCGGCAGGCGGCGCGCTGGATGTGGATTCGCTGGAGGCGGAGGGCGATTTTGTCTCCGCCGGAGCAGCGCTCTTGCCGGTTTCGGACGACTTTTCTGATCCGGATTCGGAGGCGGGCTCGCTGCTCTTGGCGGCGTAGTCGTTCACATACCAGCCGGCGCCTTTGAAGTGCAGGCGCGGGGCTGTGAGCGGGCGTTCGAGGACACCCTGGCAGACGGGACAGACCGACTCCTGCTGGGAGTTGAAGTTCTGAATCTTTTCAAAGCGATGGCCGCACTGGGTGCAGCGATAGGCATACAACGGCAAAGTTCTCACCCCTCCGGGAAGAAGCGACACACTTTACCCATTGTATCGAGAAGGCCGTAATTATCTGCAACCACCTGCGGTGGGGCCAGCGGCTCGCGGCTTCATTGTCATCAGCTCTAAAACCACCTGCGGTGGGGCCAGCGGCTCGCTGTTCGCTCGCAGGGGGTTCGTGGCATCCCACCCTCGATCACCCCAACGACGAAGACCTGTCGTTGGGGATCCCGACCGCAAAGTCTCAAAAAGCAGCTTCTTCGACTTCGCTCAGAATGACAAGCGAGGGTGGGGCACCTAGTGTTGGTTTCAATGCACGGCGATGAGAACCGAGGCTGAGTGGTTCTCCCAATCGAGGCTGAGCTTGCCGGTTGTGCCGCCCAGGTCCGTGACTGTGAACTTCAGATTCTCGACCGGGGCAAGCGGTTTGCTCATGGTCATCTTCACCCGGCCCAGATCCTTTGTCTTGTCGTAGACCGTTCCCCATTGGCCGGTCTGCGTGTTGACGATGAGCACCCAGTTGTCGGGATCGGAGATGTCGACGTAAAGGGTGTAGTCGCCCTTGGGAACCTTCAGTCCGCCCAGGGTCAGATCGGCGTCGGTATGCAGTTTGGTTGCGCCATTGGCGCCGGCGCGCCATACCGGATAGGTGGGATCGTGACTGATGAGGCCATCCTGGCCGAAGATGTGGCCGGCGCGGCCCTTGACGCCGGGCGAGTTGTAGGCGATGGAGATGGTCTTGCCGGCGATGGTCGCGGTTTCGGTGGCGGCCGGGCTGGCCGGCGGTTTTTGCTGAGCGGACAACGAGAGCGTGGCGGCAGCGAGCAGGCCGGCGCAGATCAAAAGACACTTCATGGTGTTTGTCTCCTCCGGGCAGAACGGTTGTGGATGATGGACTGCCCCGACGCAACGATTGTCGCACCGAGCGGGCCTCCTTGGGAAACTGGCGCGAGGGTTTGCAGCGGTGCGCAGAGAGAGTCGCCCCGATAATCGTCCGCAAGAATCTCAGTCATTTGGCGCATTCCACCGTGCCAGCCGCTTCGATCCCCTATACTTGTGACACGAAAACGATCCAAGGGGGAGCTATTCTGTGCCGACTCGTGTCCGCCCGCCTCTCTACGTCCTTGCCTTTCTTCTTGTGCCTTGCTTTGCGGCAATGAATGCCCAGCACGCAGGCAACAGCAACGCCAGCTATCAGCAGTTGCGTGGTTTGCTGCCGGGTAGCGAAGTGATTACGGTGAGCAACCTCGAGTTGCGCCGGGATGCGGCTACCTTCACCTTCCGCAGCGGCAGTTTTGCCTTTTATGGCGAGGTGAACGGAAAGGTGACCGGGGCGGTCTTCAAGGGCGACGGCCATCTGCATGTGACCCCGCCGACCGTCCAGGAGCGGCACAACCTCTCCATCGTCAATCACAGCGAAGAGTTCGATGAGGACTTCGACAAGGCGGTGCTGCGCTTCACCGACTCGACCGCGGCGGATCTGCGCAAGGCCGCTGCGGGGAAGGGCGAGCCTGACCCGGCCTACGGCAAAGAGGCTGAAGGACTGCATGATTACGCTCGCCGTCATCTGCACGACAACCTGGATTTGCGCCTGCTGCAGGATGTGCTGAGCTCTGCCCCCGGCGGTTACTTCCTGGCGGCGATGCACGGACAAAAGGACGCTCACCTGTTTTTCATGCTCGACCCGCTGGGCCTGAGCGGATTGGCGCCTGAAGAGGTTGCGCTTGAGAATTGGAACTGGCACGACGATGTGCTTACCTACCCTCTCGCTTTTCACCGCGCAGCCGAATACGCCAACGGGACCGCCAGCGGCAACGAGCACAATGCGGCCTACCACATTGCGAGCGAAAACCTCGATGTCAACATCGAGAAGAACGGATTCCTTTCCAGTCTCGCGACGGTCGAAGTGCGCGCGGATCAGGACGGCGTTGCGGTGATTCCGCTCGATCTTTATCCCACACTCCGGGTAAGCAAAGTTGAAACGGCCACGGGCGATCCGCTGGATTTCGTGCAGGAGAAGAAGGAGGAGGATCCAGACTTCGGCGTTGTGCTGCCGCAGCCCCTCAAGAAGGGCGAGACAGCTACGCTGAAGATCACTTATGCAGGCAAAGATGTGGTCATCAACGAGGGCAGCGGGAACTATTACCCGGTTGCCCGCGAGGATTGGTATCCAAACTCCAGCCAGGGGCTGGGCGACTACGCCACCTACCGGATGCTCTTTCATGTGCCGAAGGGGTTGCAATTGATCGCCACGGGAACCAAGGTGGGCGAAAGCACCGACGGGGGGATAACGACGAGCAAGTGGAAGACGGAGGTCCCGCTGGCGGTGGTGGGCTTCAGCCTGGGCGACTTCAAGTCAAAGGAAGCAAAGATCGGCAACCCGCCGGGAGGCGAGCTCACCATCGATGCCTATGCCAACACATCTCCTCCCGATTCCGTCGCCGAGTTTTCGGATCAGGGCTTTGGCTCTCTGAACACAACACCCATGCTGGCAACCGAGCTCAACCAAGGCGAAGCCGCCGCGCAGATATACACCGACTACTTTGGCCATCTGTCCTTCCCTCACATCTCTTTGACTCAGCAATCCGCCTGCAACTACGGCCAGAGCTGGCCGATGCTGGTGTACCTGCCGGTTTGCGGCTTCTTCGACGACACGCAGAGGCACTTTTTGCTTGGAAGCAGTTGGTACGACGTGTATTGGAAGGTGGTGACCCCGCACGAGGTTGCGCACCAGTGGTGGGGGCAAACGGTGGGCTTCCGCAGCTATCGCGACCAGTGGATGAGCGAAGGATTTGCCAATACGTCGGCCACTATCTTCCTGCAGGCCACACGCCAGATGGATGTGTTTTCGGAGTTCTGGAAGCAGCAACGCAAGCTGATCACGGAAAAGAACCCGGAGGGCTTTCGTCCGATCGATGTCGGCCCGGTCACCATGGGTGCGCGGCTCAGTTCCCCCAAGACCGGATGGGATATCTACCAGAATCTTGTCTACCCCAAGGGCGCGTACATTCTGCACATGATCCGCATGATGATGTGGACGCCAAAGGAAGGGGACGACCGCTTCAAGGCAACGATGCGCGACTTTGTTGAGAGCTATCGGCTGCGGGCGGCGACCACGGAAGATTTCAAGGCGGTGGTGGAAAAGCATATGAGTCAGCAGATGGACCTGGACAGCAATCATCGAATGGATTGGTTCTTTAATCAGTATATTTATGGCACCGACTTGCCGACGTATCACTTCGAGGGCCAGGCTACGCCGAACGGCGATGGGACCAGCTTGCATGTCAAGCTGACTCAGTCAGGGGTATCGGACAAATTCAAGATGCTCGTGCCGGTCTATCTTGAGCTCACCGATGGCAAGGTGATACGCCTGGGATCCTTCGCCATTGAGGGTTCTATAACGCTCGACCAGACAGTGCAATTGCCAAAGATGGCAGCCCCGGTGAAGCGAGCATCCATCAACTACTACTACGATGTTCTGTCGGTTGAGAAATAGGATGAGCCAGCGCGGCGGAGGGTGCGATATACTCCAGACGCAGCAGAAACTTGGAGGTTTCACGATGCGATTTCTCAAGATGGCGGCGGCCGGCGCCTTGGCCTTGACGATCATGGCGGCTCCGGGCGGGATGATGGCGCAGGGCGGCGATACGGTGCTGAAGCCGGCGGATACGCCGAAGCTGTTGCCGGCGAGCGTGTATTATCGCGGGCAGCAAGCGCCGACGGAACTGCGCAACTCGGGCGGCGTGAAGTTTGCCGACGGGTTCTTCGTTCTCACAACCCTGGTGGACACCAGCGGCTACTCAACCGGAGTGCAGGCGAAGTATCAGGCTTATTTCATCACCGAGGTTCCCATCAAGGTGGGCGGCCAGAGCCTTGGCGCGGGCATCTATGGCGTGGGATTCGTCGGCAGCAAATTCGTGGTCACCGACGTGGGCGCGCATGACGTTCTCAGCGTTGCGGCGAGCGAGGATCCAGGGCTGAAACTGCCCAGGCCGCTGCAAGTGACAGCCGACCCGGCCGGCGGCTTCCGGCTTTATGCCGGGCGCAAGTATGTGGGCTTCAGCCGGTAGGGTGTTGCAGTGGACAGTCTCCCAGGTCCGGCAATCCGGACACTTCGGCTTCGCTCAGTGCAGGCTCTGGGGTGTCCGGCGCTCATTGCGCACGCGGCATCAAATAGGCCTCGAAGTGCGCCAGAATGCGGTTGAAGAGATGGGTGCGGACATCCGCTCCGGTGAGGGAGTGCGTCTTGCGCGGATAGATTTGCAGGTCGTAAGGAATGTTGGCCTGGATCAACTGCTGCACAAATTGCACTGAATTCTGCATGTGGACGTTGTCGTCGCCCGTGCCATGCGCCAGCAAGATGCGCCCCTTGAGGCTGGCCGCTGAGTTGACCACCGAAAAATCCCGGTAGCCCTCGGCAAACTCCGCCGGCTCGCTCATGTAGCGCTCGGTATAGATCGAGTCGTAGCCGCGCCAGTCGGTCACTGGCGCCACAGCAACCCCGGCGCGGAAGCGATCGCTGTGCGTCATGGCGTAAAGCGTGAAGGTCCCGCCCCAGCTCCAACCCCACCATCCCAGGCGCTTCGGGTCCAGTTGCGGATGCTGACGCAACGCCGCGTCCAGCACCGTCATCTGATCTTCGAGTTGCACCGGGCCGAAGTTGTGGTAAGCGGCCTGAGCAAAGGCGCGTCCGCGCCCACTGCCGCCGCGATTATCGGTGTGCAGCACGGCAAAGCCATCCCGGGCCAGCAGCTCGTCGAAGAGCAGATCGTCGCTCCAGCGATTCACCACCTCCTGCTCGCCGGGTCCGCCGTAGGGGTTCACGATCAGCGGTACGCTGGCCGCGGTTGAGGCTCCCTCGGGCAGCAGAAGCGTGGCGAACAGGGCCGTGCCGTCGTGGGCCTTGACCTCCATCGGATCTGGGGCGCGCAGGTGGTAGGCTTTCAGAGCCCGCGTCGTCCAGAAGACCTTGCACTCTTCCGCCTCCGCGCAGAGCCAAAGCGACGGAGGAGCCATGCGCGACGATTGCTTGTCAACAAATGCGCTGCCCGCGAGTGCAAAGTTTCCCTCGTGGAACCCGGCCCCCGTGCTCAACTGCCTCCGCTCTCCGCTGAAGCTCACTTGCCAAATCTGCCGATCGAGTTTCGTGCTGTTGGGCGGATTGCTCTCGTTCGACGCGTAGTCAACAAGCCGGTCTGCCGCATCCACTCGCAAGACATCGCTCACCTCGAAGTCGCCCTGGGTCAGTTGCCGAACCAGCCTGGCTGTCGCTTTGGCCGGGCCGGCAGGGTCATAGCTATAGAGATAGATGTGGCTGTGCCCGTCATTCCACTGGGTGAGCACGATGATGCCGCCGCCCACGGCAATGTCGTACTTGTCGTCGAAGAACTTATCGTCGGTCAGTTGCAGCACGGCGTGCGCCTGGCCGGTTGCGGCGTCGGCAAAGTAGAGATCGCGATGCCTCTGGTCTCGGGAGAGCGTCTCGATCCACAGCGTCTTCGCGTCTACCCAGCCGAAACGCGGGATGTAGTCCTGCCCGGCGCGGATCGGCAGAGCGACCCACACTGTTTTGCCGCCTTGAGCGCTGACCACGCCGACGCGCACAGTGGGGTTGGGGTCGCCTGGCTGCGGATAGCGCTGCCCGTCCAGCGTGGCATGCGCGGGAATCCAGTCGGTGATGGGGTAGACCGGCACCTCGGCCTCATTCATCTCGAGATAGGCCAGGTTTTGCGAGTCCGGCGACCAGAAGGTATTGCTGCGCACGTCCAGCTCTTCGAGATAAACCCAATCCACTTCGCCTTCGAGTGTGTTTGCGTTGGGAGCCGGTGCGACCATCGTCACAGGCGTTCCGGGCTTATCGAGCCGCGCAACCGCCAGCCCGTGGTCGCGGATGAAGGAGAGCGATGCGCCATCCGGCGAGAACTGAGGGTCGTCGCCCGAAGCCGCGCCGCTCGACGCGACCTCGGCGGTCGTGCCGCTGCCGAGGTCATAGAGCCATAGCAGGCCGATCCTGTCAAAGAGCAGATGCGTTGAGTCCGGCGACCACAAGTAACTCGCCAGCTTGTAGCGGTCGCGATGGTCGCGGTCTGTCTCCGTGTCTGGCCCGGCGGTGAACGACGCCAGCTTGTCCCGGCTGACCAGCACGCGCGGCTTGGGCTTTTCTGGATTTTGGGCTGGGTCCAGCTCCATCAGCGCGCCGTTTTCCATGTAGGTCAGATGCTTGCCATCGGGCGACCAAGTCACCTCTTCGGGCGGAGCCTGGATCAGCGGCTCATGCCCATAGATCGCCTCCACGGTCAGAGGCCTTGCCGGCGCCTGGGCTGCAAGTGGAAGACTTGCCAGCGATAGAGCGATAGCGGCGGAAAGCAGAACGGCGGTTGCGCGGGTCAAGAGGGCCTTCCTCCGGGAGCACGGCACGGCCTCGCTTTGAGGCGGGATCGCATGAATGAACTATAAACTCCACCGCCTTACACGGTCCGCAAAGCGCTTCACATTGCCGCGACGCGCTTGCGGTAGGCATCCACGCCTAGCCGCCCGATTCCCCAGACCAGATGCAAAATGGTGATGGCGCAGATCACTACGGCACTCCACTGGATGGATAGGTTGATCGACGTCAGCGCCGCGCCATAGCGCGCCTGGTCGAGCGCTGGATTCCTGAGCAAGACGTAGGCGTGATTCGGCACGGAGAGCAGAAGGCCCAGCGGAATCAGACCGACAGCGCTGACGACGATGGTCTGCGCGGTGCGCGGGCGCGGCCAGCTTCCTCGAATCAGGTCCGCCGAGCGCCAGGCCAACTGAACGACGTTCACCACCACCACCCACCAGTAGAAGAGGACCGAAAACGGCGCCAACTGGAAGGGCGATGCGTGCCAGTAGAGGACGCCGGGCCCAATCAGCAGATACGGATGCCGGGGCACCAGCAGCCACCAAACCAGGAAGAGGAAGCCAAAGATCACCTCGGTGACGGCATGGGCGAAACTGCGCGGCTTCTTTCCGCCGGCAAGCTGCTCCGTGAGCGGGGGAAGGGAACCGGGCGACCAGTCGGCGGCGGGGGGCGCGAGCGTCGGGAACTTGCCTGGGCAACGCGCGGCGGCAAACTCGATGATCGCAAAGATCAGAGTGACCCATGCGGCGGTCGTCATCAACATGCCGGGAATGCGAAGCACGGCTGCCAGCACGGTCATCTCGCTCGGGGTTTGCGCGGCAATCTGCACCACGGCGACGATCGTCCAGATGACCGTGGCCCAGATAAACGCCAGTTTCAGCACGTACAAATAGAAGGGGAAAAGCGCCGGCCCGATCAGGGATCGCTGGGGTTGATAGCGCGCGGCCACTTGGATCGGATGGCCGAGTTGCTTGAGCCAATCCTCGGCTTCGGCGGCGGTGAGCGTGCGGCCCAGCGCGGCCTCTTTGTCCTCAAGCTGCGCTTCGAGGTTGGCCTTGAGTTCGGCGACGATGTCGTCCTGCCGCTGCCAGGGCAGGTGCTTCTTCACGGCTTGGAGATAACGATCGAGAAGTTCCATGGCGTCTTCCTTCTTTGCTTACAGAGTGTTGTTGATGGTTGCGTTGACCGCGGCGTTGATGGCCTGCCACTCGGCGAGCAACTGGCCCAGCATCCGCTCGCCGTCGCTGGAGAGGCGATAAAACCGCTTGTTGCGCTTGTCTTCTTCGCGCCATTCGCTGGCGAGCAGCCCCTGGGCTTCGAGGCGGCGCAGCAGCGGGTAGAGGGTGCTTTCGTCGATCTCCAGGCCGTGATCGGCCAAGGATTTGCGCAGCGTGTAGCCGTAGTATTCGTTGCGAAGCTGGGCGAGGACGGCCAGAGTCAGGCAGCCGCGCCGGAGTTCCAGGCGAAGATTTTCGAAGAGGTTTTCGGTGAGTGTCATGCTGTGCCTCATACACTGTACATCAACTACTGTATTACACACAGTGTACGGTGTCAAGTATATTTTTTTGATTTTTTGGAGGGGCGCGAGACGCCCGGTATGCTGACTGCCTCCTTCCTTAGCGGAAACGAACCCAATCTTCGGCGGCACAGCGACTTGCGTCCTGTGAGCCCAGGGTGTATCTTCCGTCTCATGCATTGGGCAACTCCACAAGAACGGCGCACTCTGGGCCAGGCGCGGCGCAAGCAGGTCGGCCGGCAGGAACACAACGAACTCAAACCCAAAGAGCGCAAGACTCCCGCCCACGAATTGCTGGCGCGGTCGATGCAGGGGCGCGTCCCGGCGCTCATCAAGCTCAAGTACAAGCTGATGGCCGAGTCGCCCTTCGGCTACTTCCGCGGCGCGGTGCCGGTGATGGCCGCAGACCTGGCCGTGCTGCCCAACGCGGGCATCATCTGCCAGCTCTGCGGCGACGCGCACGTGCGCAACCTGGGCGCCTTTGCCGCTCCCGACGGGCGGCTGGTCTTTGATATCAATGACTTCGACGAGACGATTCGCGGCCCCTTTGAGTGGGATCTGAAGCGCATGGCCGCCTCGCTGGTGCTGGCCGGCCGAGCCTCGGGGCACAAGGAGGCTGCGGCGCGCGGGGCCGTTGAAAAGTGCATCGAGCGCTATGCCGCGCAGATGCGGGCCTTTGCCCAGATGCCCGCGCTTGAAGTGGGCCGCTTTCAGGTTCACCGGCTGAGTGCGGTTGCGCCTGTCCACGCGGCGCTGCTGAAGGCCGAGCGGGCCACGCCGATGCATACGCTGGACCAACTGACCGAACCGGGGTCCGGAAAGGCGGATGCGGACCGCCACTTCAAGGAGATCAAGCCAATGTTGACGCGCGTTAGCGGCGCGCAGGCGGCGGCTGTGCTGGCCGCCCTCGGCCCCTATCGCCAGATGCTCGAGCCACAGCGGCAACATCTGTTGTCTTTTTATCGCCCGGTGGACGTGGCGTTCAAGGTGGTTGGCACAGGCTCGGTGGGATTGCGCGACTACTGCATCTACTTCGAGGGCAACGGGCCTGGCGATCCGCTGTTTTTGCAGATCAAGGAGGAGCCGGCCTCCGGCTATGCCCCCTATCTGCCTGACGCGCGGCCGCCCCAACACAATGGCCAGCGCACTGCCGAGGGCCAGAAGGCGATGCAGGCGCAGTCGGACCCGTTCCTGGGCTGGACGCACTTTGGCGGGCGCGACTATTTAGTCCGCCAACTCAACGATCACAAGGGTTCGATCGAATTGGACGATCTGGCCGGCGCGGGCCTGGAGGCTTATGGCGAGGTCTGCGGCGAACTGCTGGCCCGCGGCCATGCCCGCTCCGGCGACCCGCTAATTCTGGCTGGCTACGTCGGCTCCGGCGACGGCTTTGCCGAGGCTCTGGCCAAGTTCGGCTCGGCCTATGCGGATCAGACGGAGAAGGACTGGCAGGAACTGAAGCGCTCGGCGAAGGCAGAGTCGAAGGCGTAGGGAGGTTTCGTTGCTCTTCGAATTTGGCTGACCTATGACTCCAGCCTTTATGCCCGTCCCGCGAACTCGCGGGTCTCGGTGTAGACCTTTACCTTTTCGCCGACTTCGATGTAGAGCGGGGCTTTGATCTCCAGGCCGGTTTGGAGGCGGGCTAGCTTGGTGACGCTGCCGCTGGTGTCGCCGCGCGCGCCGCCCTCGGTGTAAGTCACTTCCAGCTCGACCTTTTCCGGCAACTGAAGGCCGATGGGGTTGCCGTTGAACTTGTGCAGTTGGATGATGACGCCCTCGACCAGAAGATCGAGCGCGTTGCCCATCCTATCGCTGTTGAGCGTATGCGTTTCGAAGCTCTCCTGATCCATGAAGTGCGAGCCGTCGCCGTCGGAGTAGAGGTAGGAGGCCTCGACCAGTTCCAGGTCGGGCTCTTTGAAGCGTTCGCCGGCCTTGAAGGTCTTGTCGAAGACAGCGCGGGTGAGCAGGTTGCGCATCTTGAGGCGGACGAGCGTCTGGCCGCCGCGCGCGGTGGGCGTGGAAACCTCGGCCTCCATGCAGTAATACGGCGTGTTTTCAAACTCGAAGTACATCTTGCGCTTGACGGTAATCGCTTCCAGCAGTGCGGCCATACAATCCTCGGAAAAGCGGGCGTTCGCAGCCGCGAGAGCTCTTCGGGCTTCGATGCGGCTCACCGTCAATTATAGTGGGAGGCGCCGCGCACGCTTGCCACCATGCCCCTCGGCTGGCGATACTGCATGTAGCCCGTCCTGCGGGCCATCTCTTCCCCAGCGAGAACTGCCTTGGCTCGTGAAACTCTTACCGCCCGCCTAGAACGCAAGGAGTGCATCTCCGAAGTTGCCCAGTGCTATCATTTCGACTTCGCTGTTGAGGGGGTTGAGAGCTTTGCTTTTGTCCCTGGGCAATTCGTCTCCGGGGTGGCGCCGGACGCCAACGGCAAGCAGCAGACCCGCGCCTACTCGATCGCCTCGGCGCCAAGAGGCAACCACTTCGAGCTGTGCGCGAACCGGGTCGAGGACGGCTTCTTTTCCAACCACCTGGCCGACCTGCCCGACCTGCCCATCGGCGGCACGATCCAGATCCATGGGCCCCACGGGCACTTCATCCTGCAAAATCCCATTACGGACTCGATCCTGGTGGCCACCGGCACGGGCGTTGCGCCCATGCGCAGCTATTTGCAGTGGCTTTTTCCGGAGGGCGGCGCGGATCGCAGCGGCGGCAAGCAGATCTGGCTGGTCTACGGCACGCGCCACGAGAGCGACATTTACTACCGCGCCGAGTTCGAGGCGCTGGCCGCACGCCAGCCCAACTTTCACTACCTGGCCACGCTGAGCCGCGCGGAGGAGAGCTGGACCGGCCTGCGCGGGCACGTTCAGGAACACGTAACCCGCATCGTCGAGGAGCGCGCCGCGCGGCTGGGCCAAGCGCTGCCCGCGCCCCCGGTCGATCCCAGCCGGTTGCAGTCGGAGCTGAGCTTCGATATCTACGCATACATCTGCGGCCTCAACTTCATGGTCTCGGGTGTGCGCGAGCTGCTGACCGACTTTGGCTGGCACAAGAAGCAGATTGTGTTTGAGCGATATGACTGAGGCTGGATAAGGAAGAAAGGCCGCTACAGATTGAAGAGCTCGCGTAGGCGGCGGGTCTGGGCGCGGCTGACGGGGATTTCGGTCTGGCGCTTGTCGTTCATGCGCAACTGGTAGCTGGATTTGAACCATGGCACTACCTCGCGGATGTGGTTGATATTCACCACAAAGCCGCGATGGGCGCGCCAGAAGACGGCTGGGTCTAGCAGGTCCAGAAGCTCTTCGAGCGTGCGGCACTTGGAACTGCCCTCGAAGCTCTGCGTCGCCACGCGAATCACGCCCTCGTCGATGGCCGCAAAGCAAATCTCCGCCTGGTCGACGAGCAGCAAACGGCTCTGAGCTTGGACGATGAGCTTGGCCGGCTGAGGGATGCGCGCGGCGGCTTGCGGGCGGTTCAGCAGACGGAGCAAAGCGTCAATTTGCGACTCCGGCAGCGGGCTGCCCTGGCCGTCCAGTGTGCCGGGCTGGGCGGAGGCGAGACGCCCCCGGACCCGCTCAACCGCCTGCTCGACGCGTGCGCGGTCAAAGGGCTTGAGCAGGTAATCGACCGCGTTCACGTCGAAGGCGCGCACCGCATACAGGTCATAGGCTGTGGCGAAGACAATCTGCGGCAGCGGTTCTGCCTCGCCATTGGCGGCCGAACTCGCCTTCGCCCTGTGGTCCATCAGCCGCTGGATCACGGCAAAGCCGTCGAGGCCGGGCATCTGCACATCGAGAAAGACCATGTCCGGATGGTACTCCTCGATCAGGTCCACGGCCTCGATGCCGTTTTCGCCCTGCGCAAGCACTTCCACTCCGCCCACCTGGGCAAGCAGGTAGGAAAGCTCCTCGCGGGCCAGTTGTTCGTCGTCGATGATGAGGGCGGAGAGGGTCATGCGGGCCGGAATGGAGTGAAACTTAATTGTAGGGAGGCTGCGCCACCACGCGCAACATTGAGCGTGCGGCAATCCGGCGAAAGGCCGCCTACCCGCCCATCACCCTGAGCCTCGCGGGCATGTGGTCGGCGGCCAACTCATGGCCGCAGCGGGTGCAGAACTGGTCGGAGACGCGCACCGTGCGGAAGCAGTGTCCGCAACTGGCGGAAAGCTGATAGTCGCACTGCGGGCAGAAGTGGAAGTCGCTCTGCACCTGCGTCGTGCAGGCCGGGCAGCGCGAAACCTCGGGCTGGCGCAGCAGGAAGTAAAGCACCGCGCCAATCCCGCCCGGCATGACGAAGCAGATGGCGATCCAGAAGCGCGAACTCATGGCCCGGCGCGGAGCGTCTTTGCTGACGTAGCCCACCATCAGAAAATAGAGCGAGACCAGCAGACCCCAGGAGAGATTCAGGTAAACGCGCAGGCCGATCGGCGGGCCTGGATGATGCCGCTGACCCGGCAAAATCGCCCAGAAATAGTATTCGACCAGCACAAAGGCCGCGGCGGCAGCCACGATGGACCACATCGGAATCAGGCGGGCATCTTCGTTGACGGTAATGGATTGTGGATCGCGCATGAGCAGACCGTCTCTTCAAGGGACTTGAAGCGGATTGAGCCCCGGTTCGTCCCTTGATGAATGGACGGAGAAGGGAATCGGTAAGTTGCGGGAAATTGGCGGCCGGGTGGGCGTTGCGCGGGAATTCGTAATCAGGACTTGCGCCGCAGCCATCCGGCCAGGACCACCGAGGCCAGCAGCGCCGCGCTCAGAAAGAAGATCAGCATAGTCAGTTCACCCGCCGGGCCGGTCAGGTGCTCCTCTTCGATCACGGTGTCGGCGATCCACCACGCCAGCGGACCCAGCACAAGAACGACGACCAGAGTGGCCGCCAGCGCGACCGCCCGGGTTCGTTTGCGCCCGGCCTTCTGGTCTTGCATCACGCCCTGCGAGGCGCTCACCACGCGGCGCGTGCGATAGGCTATGGCGCACTCCCGATCAGCCTGCTTTCCGCAGAGCGCGGAAACCAGTTCGCTGTCGGGGTCGCTGCCTTCGCTGGGCTTCATACCGTCTCCGGCATCGCAGATGCTATCGTTGACCGCGCCGCTGTCGACGCCGACGCCTTGAGAACCAAGCGGTTGCGCTCCAGTTTTGGCTTGATGGCGGCCAGACCGCGGTAAAGCCGCGATTTCACGGTGGAAAGCGGCGCCCGCGTGACCTGCGCGATTTCGTCGAGAGACAACTCCTCGTGGAAACGAAGCACCAAAACCTCGCGGTAAGGCGTGTCCAGTTCCATCAGAGCGCCAGCAATCCGTTCCCGGTCTTCCAGGTTGGCAAAGCGGTCGAGCGGACTGATCTCGTCTCCGGCTGGATCGAAGCTCATCGGCCGGCCGTCCTCGCTTCCGTCCTCAAAGAGCTCGTCGAGGCTGGCCATGGTGCGCTTGCGCCGCTGGTCGATGACCAGGTTGCGGGCGATAGTGAAAAGCCATGTGCCGAAGCGCGCCTTGCCGTTGAACTGCGCCCCGCGCACCAGAACCCGCATCCAGACCTCCTGGAAGAGATCCTCCGACATGTCCCGATTGCCGGTTAAATAGAGCAGATAGCGCATCAGCCGGTGCTGGTAGAGAACGATCAATTCATCCAGCAGGCCGGCGTCCTGGCGCTTCAGACCCGCGGATACAGCGAGGTTCTCCTGGCGCACCTGTTCATCTTGAGCGGAGGTGGAAGCGGAACCGAAAAAAGGGCGAACTGCGGCGGCGGTGCTCATTCTGCTCTGTTAGACACCATTCTTGCATCGATAGTCGCGCAAATCACGAAATTGCTTGAGAATTTTGCCGATAGCGGGAATCGAGGGGCGGGCGGCCCTCTCTACCGGGCCGCGTCTGAGTCTCTGCGGGCCACGCGCAACGCCTCCTCGATGACCTTTGTTGCCCGCCGCTCCCTGGCCTCGACGGTCTGGTAATAAAAGATGCCCAACAGATGGCCGCGCCGCTGCGTCGGCGTCATCGTCTCCCAGCCCTTGCGCGCCAGCGGCTGGCGGAGGAAGGCCGCATGGAGGATGGGCGGCAGCTCGGTCTCGCCCTCCAGGGTCAGGAGCAGCCGTTCTGCCATTGCCTCGGCGCGCTTCTCGCGGCTCGCGGCGCTCTTCGGCTCGCTCACCCATTTGCCGATCTCCTTGCGCATCGAGTAGCTCATGCCGGCGAACCATTTTGTCAGCCGGCGGTCGCCCTTGAGCGCGCGAGCCAGCTCGGGCGGGGTGGCCGCCGTGCGCTCCTCCAGGTCCGGTTCGAGCGAAATTCGCACCCGCGAGCCAACCGTAGCCTTCGAGGCCGCCTGCATCTTCTTGTTGACCAGGAGGAAATGACCCTGCCCGCCGGATGCGGCAAAGAGCGAGGTGCGAAAGGCAAATGCGCCGATATTGCCGTCCACAGATCTGATTTCGCCGCGCACTCGCAAGCCCCGGCGCTTCGGCCACGCCTTGGCGACGTCAAAGGGAATTCGCGCGATCACCCAGCCAAGACCCGAACGTAGGGGTTCGAGCACGGCGGTGAACGATTTGGGCGGGGAAGAAGTCATCCGGGTTTATTCATCTCTCGGAGGCTGAACCGTTGAGTCGGTGAATCGCCATGGCCGGTTATGCTGGAACCGCCAGAGGAACCGCTTCTGCCGGTTTCTTCCTTGGCCGCAGCAGACGGCGCAACGGCCTTTCGATGAGGCGATCCACTACCATTGCGATGGCCACCGCGATCAGCAGCCAGGCGGCAAAGCCTAGCAGAGTCTGGTGCCTGTTAGCGTGCGTACTCCAGTCGGCGACGAAGAAGCTGCTGACCACAATCGAGTGCAACAGGTAGAAGGGATAGCTGGCTTCGCCCAGCGCCTCCCCTACGCGACCCTCCAGCACACCCAGGCCGGCGGGACGCAGGGCGACTCCATAGATGAGCACGGTAAAGGCCGGGGCAAGCAAGGCGGTATGAATCACCATATAGGGGATCCAGGGCGACAACGCGGCCACCAGGGCGATGGCGGCCAACCCTATGAGAACCAGCGGCCAGGCCAGCTTTTGGTTGCGCTCACTGCGCAGAAAGAGCAGGCCGCTCGCCATGCCCATCAGAAACTCCGGCAGGCGCATCAGCGGGTGGAACTTGAGCGTGTTGATCCACGGCCCGAGTGTTGTGGGATCGACCGCGCCCGGTCCATCCGGATGAAAGTGCGTGTAGGCCAGCGTACACGCCAGCGCCAGCAGCCATCCCGCCGGAATAATCGCGACTAACTGACTGCGCGTCAGGCGCGTCATCCGAGGAAGCAGGAACGGAAACATGAAGTAGAAGAACGCCTCGACGGAAAGGCTCCAGTTGGGCATGTTCCAGGCCAGGGCGGTCTGCGGGAGCCAGCTTTGGAGCAGCGTCACGCTCAATGCTGCCGAAAGCCACATGTGTGGTGCGATCCAGGACCACTCGGGGACAACGACCCGCGGATCATGCGCCCGAATGAGGATGCATCCGATAAAGAACCATGGCGCGGTGATCAGCAGACAAAAGGCCAGTGCGGGATAGATGCGCGCAAAGCGGGCCTGCCAGAAGGCGCGCAGGGTCGTGGCGCGGCCGGAGTAGGTGTAGACCAATATGAATCCCGACAGCACGAAGAAGAAACTCACGCCGCAGTAGCCGATGGACGCCAATGCCCGCAGAGCCGCCAGCCCGAAATGGAAGGCCTGCATCGCCTGCATGTGGAACATGGCAACCCACAACGCGGCGAAGAAACGGATGGTAGTCAGCGCGGGCAGGCGCGGGCGGTCGAGAGTGATGACGCTCATGGTGAGATGTTACGCGCGAACCCCGATCGAGGTTCCCGGAAATCCTTGGCTTCCTCCATCTTCTACACTATCCCTATATGGAAGTTCTTTATGGGTTGCATCCGGTCGAGGAGGCAGTCAAGGCGGGCCGGCGGCGTTTTGACCATGTTTTGGTGGCCCGCGAGCGGCACGACGAGCGCCTGGAACGCCTGGTCGCACTCTGCCGCGAGGCCGGCGTCCGCGTGCGCCAGGAGACGCGGGAGCAGTTGACGCAACTGGCCCAGACCCCAGCCCATCAAGGGGTCGTCGCCCTGGTCAGGCCGCAGGAGTTTCTCACCATTGAGGATCTATACGCGCCGGGCGAGTCTGGCGCCGCCCGACTGCTGCTGGCGCTCGATGGCGTAGAAGACCCGCAGAACCTAGGCGCTCTGTTGCGCGTGGCCGACGGAGCCGGGGTGGACGGTGTGCTGCTGACCGAGCGGCGTTCGGCTCCATTGAGCCCGGTCGCCGTCAAGGCCAGCGCCGGCGCTACCGAGCATTTGCGCATCGCGCGGGTGGTGAACCTGGTCCGCGCTCTCGAAGAGCTCAAGCGCCGCAATCTCTGGATCATCGGACTCGACGAGCGAGGGACAGCGGACTACGACCAGTTCGACTTCACTGGCGACTGCGTGCTCGTGCTGGGCCGCGAGGGCGCGGGGTTGCACGAGCTGGTCAAGCGCACCTGCGATCACCTGCTGCGGATTCCCATGGCCGGCGGCGTCAGCTCGCTCAACGTCTCCGCCGCGGGGGCGGTGGTGCTCTACGAAGCCTTCCGCCAGCGCCGCGCTGTTTCGCGCGCCGAAGGCGCAGTTGGCCGCACCGCAGGCGCCCCTGCCGCAGCGGTGAAGCCAAGGAAACAGAAAGGCTTGGGCTCATGAGGCTCTCTCTTGTCCGCGCTGCGCTCCTTGCCGTGGCCGTCCCTTGTCTGGCGGCTCTCTGCTGCGCGGCGCAAAACCCTCCTTCCGCCCCGGCGACTCAACCCTCCAAGGGCCAGGTCATCTTCTCCCGCTCGACCGACGAGAACGGCCAGACCACCTCCCAATCCACCCCGGCCGCAGCCCAGCCGCCCAGTCAACTGGCCCCTACGCTTATGGCCGACGATGCGGAGCGCCAGGCCGTCACCTTCACTGGCTTCGATCTCGACGTCCATCTCAGCCCAGCCGCGCAGCAGATTGCCGTTCGAGCGCTCGTCACCCTCCGCAACGACGGCAAGACCCCGCTCGCCCGCATCCCCCTGCAAATCTCCTCCTCACTCAACTGGGAACGGATTCGCATTGCCGGCAACGGAGGAAATGGCCCTGCCAGGCCGAGCAAAGAGATCTCCTTCCAGGTAGCCACGCTCAACTCCGACGCCGACCACACCGGCCAGCTCCACGAAGCGGAGGTTACGCTGAATCAGCCGCTCGCCCCCGGCGCGAACCTCCAGCTCGACGTCACCTATTCAGGCCAGATCTCCCTCTCCGCTCAGCGCCTGGCGGCTGTCGACGCGCCCGGCGACGTGGCCCTGCACTCCGATTGGGACCAGATCAGCCTCCCCTTTACCGGGCTGCGCGGCTTTGGCAACGTCGCCTGGTACCCGGTCTCCAGCGTCCCAGTCCTGCTTGGCGACGGCGCTCGCCTCTTCGACGAGATGGGCGAACACAAGCTGCGGCTTGCCGGCGCACGCTTTCGCCTGCGCCTCACCGTCGAATTCCCTCATGGCCAGGCTCCCACGGTCGCTCTCATCAACGGGCACTCCGTGCCGCTGACGGTCACCGAATCCGGCGCTCTGGACCAGAGCCAGGAGGTCGCGAGCGTGGCGACGGCGGACTCCGGCGTCTCGACGCTGGGCTTCGAGGCGCCCAGCCTCTTTGTCGCCATTCGCACGGCCCACCCTGGCCCCAACCTCACCGCCTACACGCTCCCCGACGACAATGTCTCCGTCGTCTTCTGGACCACGGCGGCCACGGCGGCGACTCCGTTTTTGCAGGGCTGGCTTGGCCATGAGCCACGCTCTCAGCTCACCCTTTTGGATCTGCCTGATCCCGGCGACGCTCCCTTCGAGACCGGAGCAATGCTGGCGGCGCCTCTGCGCGAACCGGGACCGAAAGCCAATCCGGACGCGTTCACTGGCGTGCTGGTTCATGCACTCACCCACGCCTGGATTGCAGCGCCAAATTCCCAGCAGCCGCCTCCCGCCTGGCTCAACGAGGGAGTGGCGGCCTTGATGGGCGCGTTGTGGGTTGAAAAGAAGCAGGGACGCGATGCCGCCCTGCGGACTCTCGAGGCGGACCGCGCAGCGCTGGCGCTGGCAGAGCCCGCAAGCCCCGGCGAGAGCGCGGGCCAGCCGCTGGCCCAGGCCATTTCGCCTGTCTACTACCGCACCAAGGCCGCTTACGTTTTGTGGATGCTCCGCGAACTAGCCAGCGACACCGCGCTCTCAGCCGCCCTGCGCGCTTCTTACCCGGTTGCGGGCAGCTCCGCAGTTCCCGGCTCCTTTGAGAAGCTCGTCGAACAGGCCGGAACCAGGCCTGACCTTGCCTGGTTCTTCGCCGACTGGGTCGATGCCGACAAGGGCCTGCCCGACCTGAGCATCGCGGGCGTCTTCCCCAATGCCGTTTCGGACGGCAACTGGCTGGTCGCCGTGGATGTCGCTAACGCGGGGTACGCAGCCGCGGAGGTTCCGGTGACCGTTCGCTCGGGCGACGGCGCTGACGCGCGCTCGGTCACCCACCGCTTAAGCATCCCCGCTCGCGGCAAGGTGACCGAGCGCTTCCTGATCCAGGGCAAGCCGACCGAAGTGCAGGTTAACGACGGCGCGGTGCCGGAGACGCAGGCTAGCGTGCATGTGACCAAGCTCGACTAGAGCGGAAAAACTGGATTTTTCCGGTGATTTTCAGAGGCCGAATCTCACGATATGGGATAATATTAGCTCTTTTGTTTTTTTAGCTGTGTTGATTTCAAACGAGCTAAAAATAATCTGCAAGGTTTCAGGGAATATTTATACCCGTGGGGGTATAGGGGGGAGGGGGCACCGAAAAGCAGGGAATAGGGAATAGGGAATAGGGAATAGGGAATAGGGAATAGAAAGTACACATCCTACGGATATTGGTCATGCTTTGATCATGCGCCGATTGAGGGTAATTATCTGCAAACGGGAAGTGAGATTTTGTGGCTTCCCGGACGACTGCTTTCCTTATGCGCCGGCGCGGGAGAAGCGGGAGCCGGTGCAGTGGAAAGGCGAGGATTTCGGGCGTAGGGATTTGCGGGCGACGGTGTCCCGGGTTCCAAAGGCGATAACTCGGACACCTGGCCACTCGCCCGCTCAACGATGAACAGGGGCACAACTTCTTATTGCTCACGGTTTTTCTTCGGGGCTGATGAGCGGGCCACCTGCCGGACTCCCAGCTCTAAAAGGCGAAACCTGGGGCACCCGGCAAGACATGGACCACCCACCGATTTCAGTGTAAAATGAATTGCAAATCCGCAAAAGATAGTAGTTCCCTTGCAGGTGCCGTCAAGTGGAAACGAAAGGATGTAATCGTCATGCCGAACGATGAGAAAAGTTGCTATGCAAAATCTGTTATAGGAAGCAATATCACGATTTGTGGCATCCACGGAAAACCTCTGTTGCCGTTTAGTTTTGAGATGGTAGATGCTAATCCCCCGGGACCGGGGCACCTGAAGTCATGGCTTTGTCCAATCACGCAATTACCGGTATTGCAAGTCGATGGTTTCTGAGGGGTAAAAGTCCCGTAGTGGGCTACTCGTCAATGTAGCCCACTATTCCATTTGGTTAATAAGGGGGTTAGAGCATGAAATCGAGATTTGCTGCGTTTATAGCAATGGTTCTTCTATTCACAGGATGCGGTCATAAGAAGACAGTCACGGTCATAAGTGAGAGAAAACTCAATGTGGGTCAGGTGAGCACCTGTATGTTCGATGGTGATAATTTGTACTGCGGAAATGTTGTCATGACGGTTCAGGACATTGAGAAGAGGAAGACTATGGAGCACATCGTATACACGGTTCACGACATAGTTCGAGATATGAAGAATGATCCGCTCAAGAATTCAGAGAGTGCAATCTATCCAGTCAGGTTTGACTCTAAGCCAATTGCATACTCGATATGGATATGTACTTATATAGGGAATGCCGACATGCCCATTAAGTGCGCCTTGTTGAAAAACGCCGATTCCAAAAGTGTTCAGGAGCAATTGAACAACATACAATATGTCGATTCCGTATTGATGCCTCTCACGATGGAGCATTTGATGTCTGTGTGTGGTAATCCACAAAGCACCACTACATATGAATCAGAAACCACTCTTATCTACCCGACGAACCATCCACCCACTTTAGCAAATTTCATATTTCGTGCGCGAAACGAACCCACGAACGCGGTTGAGATTGATAATGTCTACCTTGGGCATGGGGATGATGTTGTCGCGGGTATTTGGGTTCCCTTTGTTCAGGATTATTCCGTGGTCAATAAGGTTGAAGAATACGTACCATGTTTGAAGTGACGGTGGGGCGGGTGGCCCATGTCCACAGACCGTCGAGCCAACCAAACTGGGTGCCCCAGGTCCGGATTCTCAGGCCTGGGATCTTCACCACGCCTCAAGGCAATTACCCGTGGCCACCCAGAATGGTAGCGAGCTTTTCGGAACCTCCTCCCGGAAATCGGCATCGTGAGCCGTATTGTTCGAATCATCCTCGGAATCGTCGATTAAAGTGCCATTCGAAGTACTTGGCGCTTGTCTCTTTCCATGCAGGACAATCCCTATTGCGATATATGCCCAGCAGCTTCGCTAGCGTCTTTGATCCGTCGGCGGTTGCTACCTGAATCTTGCCTATGTTTCCGATTGCAATCAAGCCTCGCTCATAGAGCGCGTCACACCCGAGCAAGCAAACGCCAAACACGATGTTGTCGGCGTCAAGGCGCTCCTTTCTGGAGCACTCACTCCGTGGCTTGATATGGGCGGCAACCATCAAACTTATCGGCAGACGGCGTCCGCAAAGCGCGCAAACCGCCTCGCGCGAGTGTCCAAATAGATGGTTTCTCAGGAAGCCCTGCTCAATGCGCCCAAGAGCGCTATGTTCATAGTCGAGTGGGCCAGAGATGCTGGCTGCTTTCTCGAAACTACTCTTGTCTGGCGTCACTAACCACTCGATTGGCTGGCCAGCCACGCGATCCAATACTTTGGCGGGGCGGCCTGCCTCAAGAAGCTTCTGGAATTCAGAATCAGCGACCATGGCAATCTCTTGTCCACTGCGGATCAATTCGGCCGCTTTCATCTCTTTGATTCCATAATCACCCTGGACCCAGCGCCCCCGCACAAGCACGGTGGTCTTACCATTCACGGCTCCCGTAGCAGTAGTCTCACCGCCTTGCCGACGAACCTCTCTCTGCAAGTCTCGCCGTATGCGCCAAGCCGCGCCAGTGAAGGCGACGTGCTCGCCTTTGATGTTCCTTACCGACTTTCTCATTGCGTCCTCTTCTTGTTGACTTGAAATTACAGTTGGGCGGGCAGGTGGCGGGTGGCCCAGGTCTCGCCTCTGAGACCTGGGAGGCCCAAAAGCTACAGCCAAGACATATTGCTCCTGAAAGTTGCCAAGGGTCTTGCGGTTTCACAGGGAAGCAATGTCATCTATATGGTAATAGCCCATTCACTCATTGAGGAAATTCATGGATCTTGACGTGGGTCTGTCCGCTCTATGCCGCAATGCTACCCATCCTTCTTCTCATTGCGCGCTTTGACCTTGAACCAGATGGGCGTGCCTTTGAAGCCGAAGGCTTCGCGGATTTGGTTTTCTAAGAAGCGCTCGAAGCTGAAGTGCAGCTTGATTTCGCGGTCGGTGAAGAGGACGAACGTGGGCGGGGCGACGGCGGCCTGCGTCATGTAGAAGATGCGAATGCGCTTGGAGATGGGCACGGGCGCGCGCTGGAAGTCGATCTTGTCGAGGAAGCGGTTCATCTGGCCGGTGGAGACGCGCTTGCGGCGCTCGGCGGCCACGGCGACGACCTCATGCAGCACACGGAGCATCTTTGTGCTTCCGGCTACCGTCCCTTCGAGAGCGGAGAGAAAGATCACGGGCGCGTAGCTGAGGTACTTGAGCACGGTGCGCAACTGCTGCTCAAAAATCTCCCGATCAGCCGGGGGCTTGCCGTCGGCGCGGCCCGTGGTGACCGCGTCCCACTTGTTGACCACGATGATGACGCTGCGCCCGCTCTCGTGGGCATAGCCGCCGATGGTGGCGTCGGCCGCCGTTACGCCCTCGGTGGCGTCGAGCACCAGCAGCGCCACGTCGGCTGCTTCGAGATGGCGCCGCGCCATCACCACGCTCATCTTCTCGGCCATCAGGTGCGTCTTGCCCTTGCGCCGGATGCCGGCGGTATCCACAAACCGCAGTTGGCTGCCCTCGAACTCGACCACCTCATCGACGGCGTCGCGCGTGGTGCCGGCGATGGGCGAGACGATGGCGCGGGAGGTTCCCGTCAGCGCGTTCAGCAGCGTGGACTTGCCCACATTGGGGCGGCCGATAATGGCAACGGAGGTTTCGTGCTGCTCAAACTCGCCGTGGGTGCGGTGAAGCTTCGCGCCTAGCTGATCCTCCGGGATTGTCTCCGAGCCTTCCGCAAGGGCTAAAGCCCGGGCTTCATTATGGCGCTCGTGCGGCACGACTGAAGTCGTGCCCTGATACAAAGCGGGCCCAATTTCGAGTTTTTCCGCAGCCTGTGAAGTCGTGCCCTGATACAAAGAGGAGCCGGGATCGAGTTCTTCCGCAGCTTCCAGTTTTGTCGCGTGAGTTTCTTCCTCGGCCGGCACAGCTTCCGGCGGGGCTGGAATCGCTTCGGAGATCGCTTCGAGCAGGTCGCCGATTCCGAGGCCATGCTCGGAACTGACCGGATAGACGTTGCGGATGCCCAGTTGGCGAAAGTTCTCGGCGGCCATGGCCATGGCCTCGCCCTCGACCTTGTTCACCGCCAGAAACAACGGCTTGCCGCCGCGAATCAGCAGGCGCACCAGATCGTAGTCCGGGCTGGCCAGCTCCGTACGGGCGTCCACCACCAGCACGAGCGCATCGGCTTCTTCCAGGGCTACCTTGGCCTGGTTGTAGATTTCCGTGGGGATCAGCTCCGGGTCGTCGGGCACAATGCCGCCCGTGTCAACCACGCGGAAGTCGCGGCCCATCCACTCGTATTCGCCATAGATGCGGTCGCGAGTGATGCCCGGCTCGTCCCCAACTATCGACCGGCGGCTCTTGGTGAGCCGGTTGAAGAGCGTGGATTTGCCCACGTTGGGCCGGCCCACAATGGCCACCAGCGGCAGTGCCGACGCGCCGGGCTCCCGGGTCACAGCCGATCTACGAACCTTCGCCAAAATGATCTCCAGTTGCCGCTCAGGCGGCGCAAGCGGTTGAGTTCAATCCCATATTCGCCGCACGCCATAGAAGTCGAAGACGCGGTCGCGGCTGAGCAAGGGTACATTCAAGTCCAATGCTTGAGCCGCCAGCAGCCGGTCAAACGGATCTTTGTGATGAAACGGCAGACGCCCGCTGCGAATCGCTTGCCGGACCGAGGTATCGATAACGGTAAACCTTCCGCGAGCCGCTGCCGCATCAAAATCATCGAGGATGCCAGCCGCATCCAGTTTCCCGATGGCCGCCTTGATCGCCATCTCCCACGGAGTTGCGATGGAAATCAGCAGGGCGGCGGAGCGGTCCCGATAGATGCTTTGAATCTTCGCGGGAAGAATCTCCGGAGTATTCAGAATCCAGAGAAACGTGTGCGTATCGAGCAGATAGGTCATTTCTCTGTAGACTCAGAGGGCGGTGGAACCAGTGGCGCATCCAGCATCCATCCCCAGCCGCACTCCACCAACTCCTCATCGGTCATCGGCTCGAAGGCGTCTTCATCCCAGTGCATCTTTCCGCGATAGGCGCCAGCCAGACGGAAGGGCAGTTCGGAATCGGTCGCCGGTTCGTTGATCGCCACAACCTTGGCTACGGGTTTGTTTCCGCGCATCACGATGACCTCCTGGCCCGCCTCTGCTTCTTTCAGCAGCCGCGAGAGGTGGGTCTTCGCCTGATGGACGGTATAGGCCATGGACTAAGCTTACTTAGTCCACTTGGCAAAGTCAATCGGTGCGGGCCGCATCACTATGATGGAGTGAGCGCCCGCTCACGATGCCCGACCTCTCCAGCCCAACCCGCGCGTTGCCCTCGCTGCACGAGTTCTTCGCGCCCGGCGGCATTCTGGCGCGCTCGCCGCTGCCTTACGAGTATCGCCCCGGCCAGCTTCAGATGGCCAAGGCCGTCGAGCGGGCGCTCGAAGAACGCCGCCACCTGATCGTCGAGGCCGGCACCGGAACCGGCAAGACCCTCGCCTATCTGCTGCCCGCCCTGCGTACCGGCCAGCGCGTCATCGTCTCCACAGGCACCAAGGCCCTGCAAGACCAGCTTTACTTTCGCGATGTGCCTTTCCTGGAAACGCTGGTGGGCGACCTGCGCGTCTGCTACATGAAGGGCCGCGCCAACTACCTCTGCCGCCACAAGCTGGCCGCGCTGCGCAACCAGCCGATCTTGTCGGGATTGGAAGAGATCGACCAGTACCGCCAGATCGCCGAGTGGGAGCAGACGACCGAAACCGGCGACCGCTCTGAGATTGACGGGCTGCCAGAGTCGAGCGCCCTGTGGCAAAAGCTCGACGCCCGCACCGAAGCCTGCCTGGGGACGACATGCCCGGATTATCGCCGCTGCTTTATTACCGAGATGCGGCGCAAGGCGCTGGAGTCGGACATCATTATTGTGAACCACCACCTGTTTTTCGCCGACCTCTCGGTCAAGCGCGAGGCCGCCGGCGCACTCGACGCCGGAATCCTGCCCGAGGCCGCTGCGGTGATCTTCGACGAGGCCCACGAGTTGGAGGAGGTGGCTTCGAGCTACTTCGGCCTTTCGGTCAGCAATATTCGCTTTGAAGAGCTGGGCCGCGACACCGATATCCTGCTGCGCGGCAAGGAGGGCGCGGAGAGCCTGCCCGCTGTCACACAGCAGTTGCGCGAGCGGGCGCGCATGTTTTTTGCCGCGCTGCCCATGGCCGGCGACGGACGGCAGCCCTTCACCGAGCGCGAGGAGTTCCTGGAAACTTCGGGCGACCTCTATATGGCCGTGCGCGCGACCTTGCAGAGGATGGAAGCCGAGATGGACGCGATGAAAGGCGTGGACGAAGCGCCGGGACTCAGGAAGCGGGTTACGCGTCTGCGCTCGGAGTTGGAGTTCCTGCTGGAATCGAGCGCCAGCAACATGGTGTATTGGATGGAGCGGCGCATAGCGGCTGGGGTTTCGTCGGACAGGTCCGCCGCGCGCAGTGCGTTCAGGGCCCAGTCGCGAGCGACCTTTCTGCAAGCCACGCCCATCGATGTCTCCGAGTTATTGTTCGAGTTAGTCTTTGAGCAGATTCCCACGGTGGTCCTGACCTCGGCCACGCTGACCGTGCAAGGGGGCTTTGAACATATCCGCAAGCGGTTGGGACTGAGCGAAGCGCGCGAGTTAGTCGTGCCGTCGCACTTTCGCTATGACGAGCAGGCGCTGCTCTATCTTCCGCCGGAGATGCCCGATCCGCGCGATCCGGAGTTTCCCGAGGCCGCGGCGCGATGTATTCAAAGGGTGCTGGAAATCAGCCGGGGCCGCGCGTTCTGTCTTTTTACAAGTTATGCCCAGATGCGCGACTTATACGAGCGACTTATGCCGGTGCTGGATTTTCCCATCCTGCTGCATGGCTCGGCTCCGCGCAATACTCTGCTGGAACAGTTCCGCTCGACGCCGAACGCGGTTCTCTTCGGCACATCGAGTTTTTGGCAGGGCGTGGACGTGCAGGGCGAAGCCTTGAGCTGCGTCATCATTGACCGCCTGCCCTTCGCCGTGCCCAGCGATCCGGTGGTGCAAGCCCGCATGAAAGCGATTGAAGAGGCCGGCGGCAAACCGTTCTTCGACTACCAGGTGCCCTCGGCGGTGCTGACGCTGAAGCAAGGCTTCGGCCGCCTGATTCGTTCGCTCGAAGACCGCGGCGTGTTAGTGCTGCTCGACCCGCGCGTCCGCACAAAGCGATATGGGCAAACCTTTCTGGCAAGCTTGCCGCCGTATCGGATGACGGCGACGATTACGGATGTGGAGGAGTTCTTTCGAGAATGAATGGTAGAGGGACCTCTCCCGTGACAGCAAGAAGCACGATTTGTGCGTTCCTAGATGGATATGCTCGGTCTAAACGAGAATGTGAGAGACAAGCAAGTATTCACCAACCGCGCTGAATGTGGTAGGTTGACCCTGAGCGGCGAGGTTCACACGAAACGAGGATGAAAACCAAATGAGCGAAGACGACGGCGTCAAGGAACTGAAGCTCGTTCTAATGCGGTTACCCAAGGATTTCTAGGGATTTGCCGGGATTGTTGTTATCTCGCTGGCAATCTTGATTGGCATCCCCATGGTCATCAAAGCCTTACCGAGAGGGAGCAAGGTCCAATTTGGAACGCAGGCGTTCGACCTTGCCGTTACAGGTCCTCAGGCCGATGTCCTGGAGCCCAGGGACTCAAAGCGCTTTGAGTTCTGGACACCATCGACCAAGACCCGTTTTGGATTTTCTAAAGGCGTGCCGAATCTGAAAGATGGCGGGCCTGATCTGATATGGGCGTGCGGATGAGTGCGAGAAGGAAATTGGTCGCGATAAAAAGGAAAGTGAAGAGGACCAAGAACGGGATAATGAAGAGAACCAGTGGGAATGTTCCGTCGACGACAATAAGGCAGGCGGTTTTCAAGATTACCTATCGAACCGATACCAAGAAACAGGGTATTGGCAAAGAAGATCATTCAGCGGCCTGCGCCGCTACGAGGTGGAGGGGCTCGGAAAAGGCGGGTCGAAGAGCGGTTGGTGGTGGGTGATGACAGTCAGGAATGACTTTAGCCCAAAGGAATTCGTGCAGAATTATATCGACTTTTGGTGTCAGGACGATAAGGGGAAATGCCGGGAGAGGGCTGTATATATTGAGGAGACTAACGGGTCCGGCAGTCACACAAATGCAAATGGAGAACCGGATCAATGAAGAGGAACCCTAATCAGCGAGCTGTTGCAACAACAAGCGGTCAGAGACAAGGTTGCGAGATCGGGCCCCAAACTCTAGACTGAAGCGGGTTGTAAACTGCAAGCAGCCAAAGGAGCGAACCATGTCAGACGAAGCAAAGTGCCCGTTCTCAAGCGGTGCTGTGAAGCACACAACCGCTGGAGGCCCGACGAATGCGAACTGGTGGCCCGATCAACTGAACCTGAAGGTTCTGCACCGGAACTCGCCCCTGTCCAATCCGATGGGCGAAGGGTTCAATTACGCCGAGGAGTTCAAGAGCCTCGACCTGGATGCCGTGATCAAGGATCTGCATGCCTTGATGACGGCCTCGCAGGAGTGGTGGCCCGCGGACTACGGCCATTATGGGCCGTTTTTCATCCGCATGGCTTGGCATAGCGCGGGCACCTATCGCATCGCCGATGGCCGCGGCGGCGGCGGCTCCGGCGCGCAGCGATTTGCTCCGCTCAACAGTTGGCCGGACAACGTGAGCCTCGACAAGGCGCGCCGGCTGATCTGGCCGATCAAGCAGAAGTACGGCCGGAAGCTCTCCTGGGCCGACCTGATGATTCTGGCCGGGAACGTGGCGCTGGAGTCGATGGGATTGAAGACCTTCGGTTTCGGCGGTGGGCGCGTGGATATCTGGGAGCCGGAGGAAGAGATTTACTGGGGGCCTGAGGGCAAGTGGCTGGGCGACGAACGCTACAAAGGCGACCGCCAGCTTGAAAACCCCCTCGGCGCGGTTCAGATGGGCCTGATCTATGTGAACCCGGAGGGGCCGAATGGCAAGCCTGATCCAATTGCCGCGGCGCGGGATATTCGGGAGACCTTCGCCCGCATGGCGATGAATGACGAGGAGACCGTTGCCCTGATCGCCGGCGGACACACCTTCGGCAAGACTCATGGCGCGGCCGACCCGAACAAGTATGTCGGCCCGGAACCCGAGGGCGCGGGGATCGAGGAGCAAGGCCTTGGCTGGAAAAACAGCTTTGGCACTGGCAAAGGCGTCGATACGATTTCGAGCGGCCTCGAAGGCGCATGGACCACCAACCCGGTGAAGTGGGACAACAATTATCTCGAAAACCTCTTCGGCTACGAATGGGAGCTCACGAGAAGCCCCGCCGGCGCTCAACAATGGACTCCCAAGGGCGGAGCCGCGGCGGGTACCGTGCCGGATGCTCACGACCCCGCGAGGAGGCACGCGCCCACCATGCTCACGACGGATTTGTCGCTAAGATTCGACCCGAGCTACGAGAAGATTTCGAGGCGCTTCCTTGAGAACCCGCGGGAGCTGTCGGATGCCTTCGCGAAGGCCTGGTTCAAGCTGACTCACCGCGACATGGGGCCAATCTCGCGCTATCTTGGCCCGCTCGTTCCCAGGGAGCCGCTGATTTGGCAGGATCCGGTTCCCGCAGTGGATCATGAACTGATTGGGGAGCGGGAGATTGCGGCACTGAAGGCGAAGATCCTCGCAACCGGGCTTTCGATCTCCCAATTGGTTACGACTGCGTGGGCGTCCGCTGCGACCTTCCGCGGCACGGACAAGCGCGGCGGGGCTAACGGGGCGCGCATCCGCTTGGCGCCGCAGAAAGATTGGGAGGTCAACCAGCCGGCCGAGCTGGCTAAGGTTCTCCCGGCGCTTGAGGCGATTCAGGCGGAATTCAACTCGGCGCAGCCGGGCGGGAAAAAGGTCTCGCTGGCTGACCTGATCGTTCTCGGGGGCTGCGCAGCCGTTGAGGAGGCCGCGAGGAAGGCCGGCGAAGACGTGAAGGTTCCGTTCTCGCCGGGGCGAACGGATGCGTCGCAGGAGCAGACCGATGCGGCCTCATTCGCTGTGCTGGAGCCGACAGCAGACGGATTCCGGAACTACGCGCGCAAGGGACTGGAGGGATCGGCGGCCGAGCTGCTGGTGGATCGTGCGAACCTGCTGACGCTCACCGCCCCCGAGATGACGGTTCTGATCGGCGGCCTGCGAGCGCTCGATGCGAACAACGGGCACTCCGCACAGGGCGTTTTCACCAAGCGGCCTGGAGCATTGACCAACGATTTCTTCGTGAATCTCCTCGACATGAACACGAAGTGGCAGAGGTCCGCTGCATCGGAAGGCGTGTTGGAGGGACGGGATCGGGCAACGGGCGAGTTGAAGTGGACGGGGACTGTAGTCGATCTCGTCTTCGGCTCGAATTCTCAGCTCCGGGCGCTCGCGGAAGTCTATGCGTGCGGCGACTCGCAGCAGGCGTTCGTGCGCGACTTTGCGGCGGCCTGGGGCAAGGTGATGAACCTCGATCGCTTCGACCTCGCGTGATCTTAGGGAAAAGGTTCTATGATTGAGACAGCAATAGAAACAGAAATGCCGGGGAGAGTTCCCCGGCATTTGTGTTTCTGTGGCTGCCTTGCTCAGTCGATGGTCCGCTCGACCCGCAGATCGCGGGAAGATGCGCCTACGCTGAGTGTGCGCTTGCCGGTTGCCGCGACCCACTTGCCATCCTTTGTGGACCAGTACTGCAACTGACGCGGGGCTACGTGCAGCGTAACCGTCTTGGCTTCGCCGGCGGCAAGGTGGATGCGGTCGAAGCCCGCCAAAGCCCGCACCGGGAATTGGACTCCCGCGGGAATCTCGCTGGGCGCGCCGAGATAGACCTGCGGGACTTCGTCCGAATCCGCGCCGCCGGTGTTTTTGATTGCTACGCTGACGTCGAGGCCGCCATCGGAGGCTTTCTCGACCTTGAGGCCGGAGTAGGCGAATGTGGTGTAGCTGAGGCCGTAGCCGAAGGGGAAGAGCGGGGCGATGCCTTCCTTGTCGAACCAGCGGTAGCCTACGTTGACGCCCTCGCTATAGGTGGTCTTGCCGCCCACGCCCTTGCTAGAGCGCTCAGGGTGATTCGGGTCGGTAGCGGCGTAATCCTCGAGCCGCTTGCCCCAGGTGACAGGCAGACGGCCGGCAGGGCTGGTCTTGCCAAGCAGCAGATTGGCCGTCGACCAGCCGCCCTCGTCGCCCGGCCACCACATTTCGAGGACAGCCTTCACTTTATCGAGCCAAGGCAGGGCCACGGGCTGGCTGGTGTTCAGAACGACGATGGTGTTGGGGTTGACCGCCGCGACTTCTTCGACGAGCTTGTCCTGCTCGCCGGGCAAGCCGAAGACGGGCTGGAGGCGCGTCCAGAGAAAGACGACCGCGACCTTGGCGCTCTTGGCGGCGGCGATAGCGGCCTCGTGGTCGGCCGCGCGCTGCTCGGGGGTATACCAGTTGAGGCGCACCTGGACCGGCGCGTTGGAGCTGTCAGGTGTAGTGCGAATCTCGATCTTGTGCGGTCCGGCTGTCAGCTCGACCTCGCGGCGCACGTTGTCGAGGCCGTCGGTGGTGGGAATGACGTTGTCCTGGTTGGCTTGCAGGATGTCGCCATGGACGCCGCCCTGGCGCGCGCCGGTGCCTGCAACGCCTTTTCCGTCGAGAGAGAGCCTGGCGTTAGTGCCGAGAGCCTGGAGATAGAGCCAGTACGTTCCGGCATGAGGAGCGGTCAACGCACCCTTCCAGGTGACGACTGCGTTGGGAGGCAGAGCATTCGCGCCGGTAAAGTTGACCTGCGCGTCGGTCTGCGCGGCGCCCGAGACGGTGCGTTCGAGTCCCGGCTGGCCGTCGTGGCTCAACGCGCTGGCCGGGACGGGCGTGCCGGTCATGTCGTCGTTCACGGCAAAGCGGATATTCGGATTGCCGGCGATCTTTTTGAGCGCCTCCAGCGGGCCGATTTCCCTCTGCGGTAGGCCCTCCGACCGCTCGCCGCTGATGCCGATCGAGTCCACCTGTCCGGCTGTCGGTCCGATCAAAACCACGGAATCGAGATCGGCAGCCTTCAAGGGCAGCGCGCCGCCGTCGTTCTTCAGCAGCACCGCGGCCTCTTCGCCGGTCTTCTCGATGATCTTGGCATTCGCTTCGATCGACTGCTCGGTTACCGCGTGCTTCTGGCGCCCGTCCAGGTAGCCAAAGTGGACGATCGAATAGAGTACGCGGCCGGCGGCGCGGGTGACGGCGGCCTCGTGGACCGTGCCGTCATGGAGCGCTTCGGTCATCTTCTTGGGGTCGAGCTTGAGGCCCCAGTCGCCGCCTCCGCCGCCCCACACGCGCTGCGGCTCCTCGGGAATGTGGCCGCCGAACATGTCACCACCAACGAAATCGCCACGGTGAAACGGAGGCGGCGGAGGCGGAAGAGGCTTTGCATCGAAGAAGGAGGGACTGGGGTATCGGTCGCTTGGATTAGGCTCACCCGGCATCTCCATGTCGAGGCCGGCATTGATGAAGTCGACGGCGTGCGTTGCGCCCCAATCGGAGGTGACAAAGCCCTTGAAGCCGATCTCCTGGCGCAGGATTTTGGTCAGCGTGGACTCGTTGCCGCAGGCAAACGCATCGTTGATGCGGTTGTAGGAGCACATGATCGACGAGACCCCGGCCCGGATCGCCGCATCGAAGGGCGCCACGTAGACCTCGTGCAGAGTCTGGTCGTCAACGAAGATATTGCCGCTGTTGGAGTCGTAGGCCACGAAGTGCTTCACCTGCGCCATGACGTGCTGCGACTGGATGCCCTCGATCTCCGCCACTCCCATCTCGCTGGTCAGGAACGGGTCTTCGCCAAAGGTGTTGTAGCCGCGGCCAAACTGGAGATCGCGATCGATGTTCACAAACGGCTGCAGCGAGACGTCAATGCCCAGCGCGCGGTCTTCGCGGCCAATCACCAGCCCGTTCTCCTCGGCCGTTTTGCGGCTGAAGGTGGCGGCGACGCCCATGGTGGCCGTCTCGCCCTGCGACGGATGGCGCGTCAGCACACCCGGAGGCCCGTCGGCAAAACGCAGCCCTGGAATCCCCAGCCGGGGAACGCCGGCCAGGTAACCGGCCTGCGCCTGGTAAACCGCCGGATCTTCCTGCGTGCCGTGGATCAGCGTCAGTTTCTCGTCGAAGGTCATCTGGCTCAGCAGCTTGTCGACTCGCGCATCTCCTGTGACCACCGGCACTTTCTGCCCGAGAGTTCTTACGGCGCTCAGCGCCAAAGCAAAACCCAGCACGGCCGAAATGGCCGCGCGCACTGCTGTTGTCGTTTGCAATGAATTCACCTTTTTTGGGCTCTTTGCCTGTTGCCAGGACGTACAAGCTGGCCGCGGAGAGCCAAACGGCCCAGCCGTTTCATTCTAGCGCGGGCAGCGGGAGTTCAGTAGCCAGTCCGGCGGCTACGAGGTCCTGGCGCAGCCGTTCCACAGTGGAGAATTGGATGGCCACCATGCCCAGCGCCCGCGCGGCCTCGATGTTTTCCCGTTTGTCATCGATGAAAAGCGCCTCTTCGGGCCGGACTCCGAGTTTGGCGAGCGTGTGAAGATAGATCGCCGGGTCGGGCTTAGCGATGCCGAGCCGATAGCTCCAGACCAGCACGTCGAAGCGATGAATCCAGTCGAAGGCGCGCTCGACACTGGCCAGCACATTGTCGCCCATGTTGGAGAGGATGGCAGTGAGCAGGCCGCGCTGCTTGAGCGCCAGCTGCCAGTCCACCATGGCGGGGTTCTCGGTGGTCCACATGCGGGCGTCGCAGTGATTCAGTTTCTCGACTGTGTCGCGATCCCGCGGCAGCCCGGCGTCGTGGAGGAATTTCCGCCAGAAGGCGATGCCGGTGAGCTTGCCCTCGTCGTAGGCATGCCGGTCGGCCCAATAGAGGCTCTCGAAGCGGTCCAGCGGCAGCCCGGTGATGCGCAGCAACGCGGCGTACGATCCCGGCTCGCGCGGCCCGGTGAGCACCATTCCATAATCGAAGACAACCGCGCGCAGAGCCAATCTTCCTCCTGAAAACGTCCGTGTACTGTTGAGAGGTAAGCCTGCTTCTATTGTGCCTGACAGCTCTCAATGTGGCTTAATGCCTCTTTTGTCGGTGTAAAGGTCTGGGTGATTTGACTTTTCATCTAACCCTATGTAGACTTTCAGAGTATGGGCAGCAATCTTCCACGTATGACCGGTCCCACCCTCAAAGTCATTGGCCAGTTGATGACCGCGCCAGTGGCTGGGATTGCTGGTGCGGACATCTCGAAATCTGCGGGAATTCCCTCTGGAACCCTCTACCCTATTCTGTTCCGTCTGGAAAAAGCGGGGTGGCTTAGGAGCGAGTGGGAAGAGGTCAACCCATCGGAGATTGGTAGGCCACGCAAACGGATGTACAAGCTGACCTCAGTAGGAATGAGTGAGAGCAGAATAGCGTTCGACGGTCTAGTCCCGAGCAATGGAAGGCTCATATGGCAATCCTAACCACAGTCGTCGTGGGAATTACCGCCAAGATCGTTGCGGACGAGGCGAAGGCCTGGCTGCCGTCCCTCAGTCAACGCTTGCTGAAGTTTGCAGTCTCGCGTTTGCCGGAAGAATTGCGAGAGAGGTATACGGAAGAGTGGACAGCCGATTTGCTCAGCTACCCTGGAGAGATTTCTAGATGCTTCCGGACATTGGGCATGTGTTGGGCTGGCCTGAGGATCAGAAAGTACTCCGATAAGACCTTAGTTAACATTGTCGTTGAGAAAATGTTCTGGTGGCTGTTTGGGTTATATCTCAGACTAATGACTAGGTGGATCAATCGCATGACAGAACAGAGGCTACGTCTCAACGCGGCAAGAGCCTTGCCTGCGACGGAACAAGGAGTTAGTGAACAATTGCCACCAAAACGTCTTCCATAACCTCGTCACTAGCTCACTTATATTGGAAATGGGGCTATGCGTTTTTCGCGAAGAACAGGCTGGAACACGGAGGAGAGCGAGCTGGCGCGGGCGCACCGGCTGCGCACGGCGGCTGGCGAGCCGATTGCCGACCTGACCGCCTCGAACCCCACCCGCTGCGGCTTTGCCTACGATCCCGCCCTGCTGGCGGCGCTGGGCGATGCGCGGGCGCTCGACTACGATCCGCAGCCTCGGGGGCTTGAGAGCGCCCGCGAGGCGGTGCGCGGGTACTACGCGGAGCACGGCGTTGCTCTCAAACCCGAGCAGATTGTGCTGACCACCAGCACCAGCGAGGCCTACAGTTTCTTGTTTCGGCTGCTATGCGATCCGGGCAGCGACATTCTCATTCATCAGCCGGGCTATCCGCTCTTCGACTTCCTGGCAGTGCTGGACGACGTAGGTCTGAAGGCAGCTCCGCTGCTCTACGACCATGGCTGGCAGATCGACCCAGAGGGGCTGCGCCGCGCGATAGCTCCGCGGACGCGGGCCATTGTCGTGGTTCATCCCAACAACCCTACGGGGCACTTCACCAAGCCTTGGGAGGCTGAGGAGTTGGCGCGGCTCTGCCGGGAGTTCGATCTCGCGCTGATCGTGGACGAGGTTTTTCTCGACTACAGCTTTGGGGCGAGAGCCGGCAGCTTTGTCGCGGGGCTTGAAGGCGTTGCGGTCTTCGTGGTGAGCGGAATGAGCAAGATCGCCGGGCTGCCGCAGATGAAGGCGGCATGGATTGTGGCCACGGGGCCGCAGGCCGTCTTGGCGCTGGATCGGCTGGAGGTCATCGCCGACACATTTCTCTCGATGAACGCGCCGGTGCAGTGCGCGCTGCCCGCATGGCTGGAGGGCCGCGAGGCGATCCAGCGGCAGATACGGAGCCGCGTGGCGGCCAATCTGGCCGAACTCGACCGGCAGTTGGCCCGGTTGCCGGCGCTGAGCCGGCTGGAGGTCGAGGGCGGCTGGTATGCGGTGCTGCGGATTCCGGCGGTCGCGCCCGACGAGCAGACGGCGCTGGCTCTGCTGGAGCGAGGCGTCTGGGTGCACCCCGGCTACTTCTTCGGAATGGCTGAGTCGGGCTGGCTGGTGGTGAGCTTGCTGGGGCCGGAGATGGAATTCAGCGCCGGAGTCTCCCGGCTGGTTGAGTACTTCCACGCGCCCTCCGGAATACTGCCTCGTGCTGCCACACAGTCAGATGTGTGATATGCTACACATAGATGGAGGTGCAACCATGGCAACGAATCTTGCCCTCGATGACGGCCTTATCGCCGAGGCGCGGCGGATTGGCCACCACACGACCAAGAAGGCCGCGGTGACGGCCGCCTTGCAGGAGTACATTAATCGGCGAAAGCAGGTGGAAATACTGAAACTCGCTGGGACAATCGACTATGATCCGGAATACGACTACAAGAAGATACGTATGTTGGATAGGATCGAATTCGAACCATGAGAATTTTGGCTGATTCCTGCGCCTGGTCACTTCTGCTTCGACGCAAGAACAAAGCAGCTCTGAGCAAAGAAGAGCAGCGAATGGTGGCTTCGCTAGGCGAGGCGATTCAAGACGGACGTGTCGCCATTGTTGGCCCAATCCGCCAGGAAGTCCTCTCGGGAATTAAAGAGATAGCTCAATTTGAGAGATTGCGAAGCGCGCTCGAAGCCTTTCCGGATGAGCCGCTTACAACCGGGCATTACGAAGAAGCGGCGCGGCTCTTCAATCTCTGCCGGAGCCACGGCGTCGAGTGCGGAGCGATCGACATTCTGCTTTGTGCTGTAGCTTCCAAAGAGCGCTGGAGTATCTTGACCACTGACGGCGGCATGAAACGCTGCATGGAAGTATTGAAAGCCGAGGGATTCTTATAGTCCTGGGATAGCTGGCTCATTGTCCCAGCAGAAACGGGTTGCTCTTGCGTTCCGCGCCGATGGTGGTGGCGGGGCCATGGCCGGGCAGGACGCGGGTCTCGTCCGGCAGAGCCAAGAGGCGGCTCTGGATGGATTCGATGATCTGGCCGTAGTTGCCGCCGGGCAGGTCGGTGCGGCCGATGCTGCCGGCAAAGAGGGTGTCGCCGGCGACCAGCAGGTTGAGCGGGGCAAAATGCAGGCAGATCGAGCCTTGGGTGTGGCCGGGAGTGTGCAGCACCTGGGCCGGATAACGGTCCAATCCGACCAGGAGACCGTCGGCCAGGCTATCGTCGGGCGGGGCGGTCTCTGGTGTATCGACACCGACCCAATAGGCCTGCATGGCCATCATCTTGAGCAGCGGCAGGTCGTTTTCGTTGAGAAGGATAGGCGCGCCGGTGAGCCGCTTCAGCTTGAGCGCGCCGCCCACGTGGTCGATGTGGGCGTGGGTGATGAGAATCTGCTTGAGCTTGAGGCCGAGTTCGGTGAGCCGTCGATGAATGCGGCCGACCTCGTCGCCCGGATCGATGACAATGGCCTCGCCTGCTTCCGGGGCGCCCAGCAGCGTGCAGTTGCAGGCCAGCGGGCCGACGGGGAAGGTCTCAAGGATCATGGTTTCCATTCTATCGAACGCACACTCTAGACTTCCAAACAAGAACGGCAGGCCCGAAGGCCTGCCGTTCTTGCAGATCTGGAGGAGGACTCTCTTGCGAACTATTTGCCTGACTTGGCCGGCGCGGAGACGGGCGCGGGCTTGGTGTTGTCGAGCACCGAGTGCGCGCCGCCGCTGGAGCGCACGTAAAGCACGGTCAAGCCGATCGAGGTACACATGAAGATGATCGCCGCATAGGTGGTGAGCCGGGTGAGCACGTTGGCCGCGGCGCGAGGGCCGAAGGCGGTCTGCGAACCCTGGCCACCGAAGGCGCCTGCCAGGTCGGCCGAGCGGCCCTGCTGCAGGAGGACAACCATAATCAAGAAGATGCACACAACGATGTGCAGGAAGATCACGAAACCGAGAAGGATATTCATCTTGAAAGCTGCTTTCCGAGATCAGTCCGGCTGAGCCGGACGAGAGATTTTTGGTGCGGAAGAGGGGACTTGAACCCCTATGCCTTTTGGGCGCCAGCACCTCAAGCTGGTGCGTCTGCCAATTTCGCCACCTCCGCACTGTGGTGAACCTTACGAGTATAGCAAAGAGCGGGCTGGCTTGGAAGAAGGCCGGGGAATCTTACCTGGGAAAAAGCCGCTCATCCCACCGGACCGGTTCGGGCCCGGTGTGCCGGAGGTGTGCGAACTCCGGGCAGGCAGGATTGAGCAGGACGTTGTGCTCGCGGCCCTGGGTAACGAGCGAAGGAACCATAAGGACAGCGGTGCGGGCTTCGGCAAGCCAGCGGTCGCCGAACGCGCGGCTGACTGCTTGGTTGGGAGCATCCCAACCAGGAAGATTGGAGAGGGCGAGCCGCTCCACCGTGAGATCGTCAGGTATCTCGATGGTAAGAACGGCATACGTGCGCGGCAGCCGGTTGAGGTTGGCGTGGACAAGTATCTCCAGGATTGCTCCGGCGTAGGTCTCGGCGGCGTAGATCACTGCACGGCCTGGCGAGTTCCAACGCCCCCCGTGAAGTCGCGCGCCCGTGCCGTCGAGGAGCGGGAAACGAGCGTCGCCAATGCGGAAGCAGAGCATGATCGCAGTTACGGTATCCTTCCGCTCGCGGTCCGTCAACAAGAATGTCTCAACCGGGAATGCCGTAAAAAAGGCGATCGAGGATCTCTTCAGCGCGCCGCGCACCCAGTTCAGTCAGCGCAGCCTCGATGGGAGGACGGCCTTCCAATTCCGGGTGCGGCCGGGTCAGCCACTCGCGGGCGTCGTCGCGGTTATCCCAGACGTACTCGGCGGCGGCGATCACCCTGGCCAGCCGCTCGGTGCGTTCGCTTTCAGCCGCGCTGAGCCTGGTCCGGCGCTTGTAAGTGGCCTCGGGTACGACGCGGTAAAGCATGGTGCGGGCCTGCGGAGCTGAAGAACAGGCGCGGGCCAGCGTCAGCCGAAGCGCTTGTCTGGGAAGCCCCGTAACCACGGCAGCCTCCAAATCCTTGGCGGAAAGAACGCGGCTGCCGAGAATCGCCGCTCCGCCCATCACATCGGCCACTCGGTCCGGCTGCATCATAGTAGGCCTCCAGTATCATTATACCGCATGTGCAGTATCAAGTGATACTATTCGTTTCCAGTTTCGCCATCCAGGCGGCCAGGGTCTGCTGCTCCGGGCTGCCGGCGGCGTGGACGGCCTGAATGTTGCGGCGCTCGGCCAGGTTGCGGTTCTGGCTGATCTTGAACTTGCCTTCGATGCGGGCGATGGGGATGCGGAAGCCGACGATTCCGGCCAGCATGGAGCGGCGAAAGGTCTCCGGCATCGCGCCCCATTTTTCGGCGAAGGCCGGCTCGTGGGCTTGCATCAGGCCGTTGAGCAAAGCCTCTTTGCCCGGCTCGTCCTCGACCAGTTCCAGAGTGCCATAGGCGTGGACGGCGATGTAGTTCCAGGTGGGCACCGAGAGCGGATCGACGTAGAGGGTGGGCGAAACATAGCTGTTGGGGCCGGAGAAGACGACCAGCGTTTCGTGCCGGGCGAGAGCCTGCCAGTGTCGATTGGCGCGGGCAAAGTGGCCTTCGAGCAGGCCGTGCGGGCCTTCGTCCTTGACCACGAGCGGCAGATGCGTGGCTGTCAGCGGCGTCGAACCCTCCGGGCTCGATTGCGGCCCGGTCTGCGGCCCGACCAGAATGGCAAACGAGTAGGCCCGCATCGCTTCGATGAGGATTGCGCGGTCGGCGATCTGGTTGAATCTGGGCGAATACATCAGAGTCCTTTGCGATAGGCCTTGGGAAGATCGTACCAATAAAACATGGCATAGCCATAAGGCTCCCGGATAGGCTCACCGCTATTCGTCACCAGTTGGAATGGAATTGCAAAATGCCATTTCTTGTTTACGTGGGCGATGGGAATGCTGAAGTATATCTCCATACCCGGGGGAACTGTCGTCTCATCTGAGAAGTAGGAAAGGTGAGGATGTCCCGGCTGTAGTTGAAAGTTGAGCGGCGGTTCAGCCTGATTCTGAAAGAATCGGGTTGTCACACCTTGAAGGGAGAACCGCCGTGAAGAAACCGTACCATACGATAGGCACGCAA
>Ga0187847_10000459_pt1 | contig 45586 bp, 40 predicted proteins | sample June2016WEW_4_10_FD_132458 | JGI IMG/M metagenome (GOLD analysis project Ga0187847, IMG submission 132458) | Peatland microbial communities from SPRUCE experiment site at the Marcell Experimental Forest, Minnesota, USA - June2016WEW_4_10 | ecosystem: Environmental > Terrestrial > Soil >...
GCTAATTGAGAGTGCACCGACCGAGTGCCCCGCAGAACCACTCGACTCAGAAGATCCGCTCTACATCCTCTACACCTCAGGGACCACCGGCAAGCCGAAGGGCCTGGTTCACACCACAGGCGGATATGCGGTGCAGACTTACATCACTACCAAGTACGTCTTCGATATTCGCGACGAGGACGTCTACTGGTGCACTGCCGACATCGGCTGGGTTACCGGCCATTCCTATGTTGTGTATGGGCCGCTGCAAAATGGCGCAACCGTGCTGATGTATGAGGGCGCGCCCAACTGGCCCGATTTCTCGCGCTTCTGGAAGATCATTGACGACCACCAGGTGAGCATCTTCTACACTGCGCCCACAGCCATTCGCGCTTTCATCAAGTGGGGCGACCAGCATGTGGAGAAGTTCAAGCTCGACTCGCTGCGCCTGCTGGGCACGGTCGGCGAGCCCATCAATCCTGAAGCGTGGATGTGGTATCGCGAGAAGATTGGCCACAACCGCTGCCCCATTGTGGATACATGGTGGCAGACGGAGACCGGCGCTATCATGATTGCGCCTATTCCCGGGGCTGTTCCCGCCAAGCCGGGATCGGCCACGCGGCCATTTTTCGGTATTCAACCGGAGGTCGTCACACGCGGAGGCGAGGCCGTGCCTGCGGGCAGCGGAGGCCTGCTGGTGGTGCGCAAGCCCTGGCCATCTATGGCCCGCACCGTCTACGGCGATCCCGAGCGCTTCCAGAAGACGTACTGGAGCGATGTCCCCGGCTGCTACTTTACCGGCGACGGCGCGCGCCAGGACGCCGATGGCTACTTCTGGCTGATGGGCCGCGTTGACGATGTGATCAACGTGAGCGGACACCGGCTGGGGACGATGGAAGTGGAATCGGCGCTGGTGGCACACCCCAAGGTTGCCGAGGCCGCTGTGGTTGGCCGTCCCGACGAGCTGAAGGGCCAGGCGATTTCAGCATTCGTATCGCTCGAGAGCGGCAACTATCCCAGCGAGGAGTTGAAGGACGAGTTGCGCAAGTGGGTCTCGAAGGAGATCGGTGCGCTTGCGCGGCCGGATGATATTCGGTTTACCGAGCAACTGCCAAAGACGCGGTCGGGCAAGATCATGCGCCGCCTGCTAAGAGAGTTGGCAACGCACGGCGAAATCAAGGGCGATACCACAACGCTTGAAGACTTTACTGTGATTGCCAAACTGAGGGAGGCGGAAGAAGGCTGAAAAGACTGCGCAATGGAAACCGAAACGCCCCGGTCATCTCTTGAGGGACGGGGTCAGAAGCTCTTCTTCGGGCTCAACATGCACCAGGACTTCGGCGATTTGCGGCACCTGCTGCAGCACAGCGTCTTCCACGTCGTGCGCAATGTTATGCCCCTGACGCACCGTCAGAGTTCCTTCGACGACGATATGCAGGTCAACGTAATAGCGAAAGCCGACTTTGCGGACGTGGCATTTCTCAAGACCGATGACTCCTTCGATCGTTGAGGCGACAGAGCGCACCCCCGCTTCCAATTGAGGGGCCGGCGCAGTATCGAGTAACTCTGCGAACGGCGCCCGAAGTTGCCGCCAGGCATTGAACATGATGACCGGCGACGCACAGAGCGCAGCCCAATCATCCGCTGCGGCATTTCTGGTCCACAACGCGACTGAGATACCGACAAACACAAATGCCGAAGTGATGGCGTCGCTCAGGTGATGCCAGGCGTCACTACGAACGGCGGCGCTGTCAATGCCTTCACCCACAGAAGACACATAGCGGGATAACAATGCCTTGATGCCAACCACGGCCAAAAGGACCCACAGCGTATAGGCCTCGGGTACAGGATGCGGGGTTTGAATGCGCACGATACTCTCGACCCCGATGACGATAGCGGCCACAATCAGCGCAAGGCTCACAACAATGGCGGCGACAGGCTCGGCCTTGCCATGGCCATAGGGATGATCTTCATCAGGCGGTTTGATGGAAAGCCGCAAGCCAAGGTAGACCACACTCGAACTGACGACGTCGGACAAGGACTCAATGCCGTCTGCGATCAAGGCAAAGGAATGTCCAATGAACCCGGTTGCACATTTAAAGAGCGCGAGGACAAAATTGAACGCAATGCCAATCAGCGAGGAGTGCATGCCCCGCTGGACCATCTGCTCCGTGGTTTGCCTTCTCGCCATACTCCGCCATTATCGCCAATTCCACTGGCATTTGTTCTGTGCCGTGCCGTCTTTACACGGCCCACATACCGAAGGTAATCTCGTTGAACATTGGAAGTCACGGTGGGAGGATGGGCACTATGCGGCGTTTGCGTTACGGCGTAGCCATGAGCCTGGACGGCTTTATCGCCGGACCCAACGGCGAATACGACTGGATCGTGTCCGATCCCTCCATCGATTGGGCCGGACTCTGGTCGCAGTTCGACACGTGGTTGATGGGGCGCCGGACGTTTGAGATCGCCCAGACCCGGCGCAAGATGTTCTCCGGTTCCGTTCAGCGCTGGATTGTTGTCTCTCGTACCCTGAAGCTCGAAGACCACCCCGACACCACCATCCTGAGCACCGGAATCGAGCAAGCGGTTGCCGCATTGAAAGCCGAGACGGGTCCGCAACCGCAAAAGGATATCTGGCTTTTCGGCGGCGGCGTGCTGTTCCGCTATTTGCTCGATGCCGGGCTTGTGGATGCGATCGACGTGATGGTGATGCCGGTGCTGCTGGGTAGTGGCGTTCCGTTGCTGCCCGAAGGCCGCCGCCAGATGGTTAATCTGGAGAGCAGCAAGGCGCTGCCCAGCGGCATTCTGAGGCTTTCCTATTCGATACCGCCGCAACCGGCTGCGCACTCGCCCAAAACCCGTTCATCCAAATGAACAGAGGCGGAATCCGGAGACTCCGCCTCTTCACACTCCACTCAATTATCCGCCCAGGTACACGCCGCTATTCAGATGTTAGAAGTGGTAAACGACGCCGATGGTTGCGCGCGCGTTCCTGGTTCTGTGCGGAGAGTAGCCAAGTGCCGGAGAGTTTCCGGTCACTGAAAACGACTGCAGGATCACATCCCCGGAAGCGCGCACGGAAATCCGCGATGTCAGCTTGTAGTCCAGTCCGCCGCCCACACCGCCGGCGAATGAAATGTTCGGAGTCTGGCCGGTTCCGCCAACGTGTTCGCCGCCCAGCAGCGCATGGAAGAAGCCGGTTGTTTTTTCGTAAAGGATGGCGTGAAGCTCGGGCCCAAACAACACCGTATCCACTGAAGGAGTAATCGTGCTGTTGGTCACCTCCGGGTTGGCGAATGGATACTGGTAGAACGCTCCGTCTGCGGTGAGTCCGAAGTACTTGCCGAAGTCGCGGGTGTAGGACAGTTCGCCGCCCTGCAATCCGCTGCGCGAAAGGTTTACCTGGTTGAGGCTGGTGTAGGCATAGCCGCCGTAGACCTCGTTCTTATAGACGGTTTCATCCCCCTCGGCGGCGGATTTATGGCCTGGGAGAATCTGGCTGCTGGCCGCCAGAGGCATAAGTACGGCCGAAACCACGGCCAAAACTAAAATCAGGAACGTCCTCTTCAACTTAAACTCCTCAAAAAAATCGTACTGTGTTCGGCTGCCCCGCTCCCGGAATGCATTGCGTGGGGGCAGTGGCCGTGACCTGGATTGACGTACCCTCCTAGACTATCGCCTCCACCCCGGTTCAACGAAGTCCAAAGCCGGTTAGCTGGCTACGGCTCGCGGGATTCCACCGGGACCGGGCCTGGAAGTGCAAGGAGTTTTCCGGAACTGCTGGTTACTGTGACGGGCAATCCGCCCGGAAGATAGCGTGCGATCACTTCCGGCCGGGACCAGTCCAGCTCCCACCCGTCCTCAATAGCCACCACGGTGTAGCGGCCTGGAACCACATCGCGGAGGGAGAAGCTTCCGTCAGAATCAGACTGGTCGCGGCGTGACAGTGCCGTAATCGAGCTCAGGTCCGCGGGCACAAGCACCACCATTGCGCCCGCTTTGCCTTTACCGTTTTTGCGGGCAAATCCGATAATCCGTGTGGCAGATTCGGTGACCGTCACCGTAAGCGTCACGGGACGGTCGGCAACTGTAAATTCGTTGCCCGCATGCGCGCGACCGCTCACCGCGACGGTCGCAACCGGTAACAGCCCGCTTTGAGACAGGACGGTCAGCCTCCAGTTGCCAGGAGTCACCCCTTGAAAACTGAATTCCCCATGGTTGCAATTCGTTCCAATGGGGTTTTGGCGTGTGGTGCCGCCCACGCTTTCAATCGTCAGGGCAGTGAGCGCTTTATCGCTGCAGAGCAAATCCCCTGTTCCGCTGCGCAACGTACCTGTCACTGTGACGGTAGGAGTGCCCAGCAGCGGATCCACGAGTTGGCTGGTATTCGCGTCCAGTTCGGCAACGCGCGGTGGATCGCCATGCACAAGCTCGTAGTGCCCGGGCGCCAGGCCGCTGAAGTCGGTGGTTCCTGTGCGCATGGCGTCCATGAAGCTGGCGTTTACCTGGGACACCTGCATGCCGAAGATCGTTTGCCGCAGTTCGGCGCGGCCCATCGCTCCGTCCGGTCGGCGTCCCGCTTCCACCGTCAGGTGCAACGCGGGCACGGCGTGAAGGGTTACATTTGCTTCCTCGCGATTGCCTTTGGCCAGGGCAATCGTTGTCGCGGAGGTCTCGTCCGTGGTCTCTTCGTAAAAGGTGATTGGGTAGGCCACGTCAAGAGCTGAGTGCACCTCCGTCGCGCCGTCGGTGGAGGGCCCGCCGCGCTGAGGCGATTGATGCAGCGCATACCAGGGATCAGCCTTCACGGCCAGCAGATACTCGCCCTCCGCCAGGCTATTGAATTCGTACGTTCCCGTGTCGTCGGTCGGCGCGGATTCGGCCTGGGTGATGTGCTCGTTCAGCCGGTGCGCGCGCGGCTTCAGGAACAGCATTACCGTGGCGTTCTCTACAGGATCGCCGCCCTCTGTCGTCACCACACCGCGTAGTGTTGAACCCGGCGTAATCCTGAAATGAAGATCCTCTGTCTCCTGCCCCGGGCCGGTTACGATTGCGGTGAAAAATCCTTCATGCTCGTCGTAGCCTGCCGTCCTAAAACCGCGTTTGGAGGCCGTCAATTGGTACTTCGCCGCCGCCAGCCCATCAAGCGAAAATCGGCCGTCCTCGTCCGACACCACTGAGGCAATCGTGTGGCTGTCTTCCTCAGAGAGGGCGGCCACGGTGGCATGGCGGACAGGTTCGTCCGTGACTGCATTCACGACTGTGCCAGCGATGCGGTAACCCCCTGCGCCAGCCGCAATCTTGGTTTGAGCGACGGCAGGCAGGCATGCCAGTGCCATTAACAGCAGCAGCGCCGCGTGGTGGCGAATTGATCCGAAACTGAAAGCTGGATGTTGCATCAATGCTCCGGCACCTCCAGCGTCAAATTGGCTGTCGTTCCCGGAGACAACGTGACGGCTTGTCCGGGGTTCCCAAGGGCTGCCACGGCTTCAGGATTGCGATATTCAAAATGTACCGGCGCATCGAACGTATACACGTGATAGCTGCCCGGCGTGAGCCCGTCGAGGGTGAGCGTGGAGCCGGAAGAGGGATGGATGGTCATGGGCGGGATAGACACCGGCGTATCGAAGTCCGGCACTATGTAGACGAAGTAGAACGGCTCCTCGCCCGGCTGAAAGGCCGCCAACCCCGCGGGAAGATTCAGCGCCAGCGTGGCACAGTTGTCTGTCAGCGTCAGGTCCATGGGTGGCGTTGCGGCGGAGATGCCGAGGACAAGCGGGTCGCGCGCCAAGTTCAATCCTCCAGCAGAGAATGAGCCTGCGCACCAGCCCCTGCGGGGCAGAGTGGCGTCAATCCAATACGAGCCGGGCAACGCGGTGAATGCAAGCCAATCCGCTCCGCTGTCACTCGGAAAATTGCCATCGGGAAACTGCCCCGGAATCCCGTCCACGCGGTCCAGCGACAGGTTCACCAGTTCCGCACCGTTCACGTTGTCAGTGTTGTTTGCAACGCCCTTGCCTTCGGCTTCGTGTAGAAACCGCAGCCGGAGTACGTTTTGCGGAGGAGTGCCAAGCGGAATCTGCAGCCCGGTCACCGGGCGACCCGCCACCGTAAACTCCACCGAACCGGCAAGGGGCTGGGGGTTGTGTCCGGTAGAAACAATTGGCCCGTCAAGCACAAAGGCTCGCGGGCGCTGGAAAGTTTGCATCACCATCACGTAGGTTCCGTCCGGCAGGTTCGTCTGCAAGGTGTGCGTGGCTGAGTCGTATTGCGGGAAATAAGGGAGCAGGTGCGCCGAAGCATCCATCACCACTGCCGAATTTCCGGGCGGCGCAGGATTGTTGCCCGGCCCCGGAAGCACTCCCGTTGCGGTCACCGGGTAAAAGGGTTCGAGCGTCAGGTTGAAGTTTGCCTCCGCTTGCTCTCCCGGCGCTAGTTGAATGCGGCCCGCGCCTGCGAACTCCCGCACGCCCGGATAAAACACCGCGGGGAAACCGTCGCGGACAACCTTCGCGGCGTTGCCGGCGGCGATTGCCGTGATGCCCGGTTCGCTTTCCAGCGCGGGCAAAATGTAGACGGAGTAGACGCCATCCGCGATGCCGCCAAAGCGGTAGTTTCCGGCTCCGTTGGTCTTGGTTTGAGATGCCTGCATCCACACCGCGCGGCCATTACGCGCCACTTTCTTGACCAGCACTACGTACATAGCTTCGGCGGGATCTCCCGTGGAGAGCTCAATGTGCCCATGAATGGCGCAATTCGGCGTCAGCGTGAACTTGAGGTCGCGCATCTGCGCCGCTACCAGAACACTGTGCGCCGGGCCCTCCGCCGGGTAGCCCACTTCTTCCGTTGCGTAGGGTCGATCGTGAAAGCCCGGCTTCACAACCCGGATGCTCTGCGGTCCGGCGGGAACCCCGGGAATCTCAAACTGGCCTTCACCATCGGTCAGGGTCCCGGTATCGGCGTCGCCTTCAATCCGCACCAGTGCGCGGGGCAGCGGCTGTCCGGTGGCGCTATCGCGCACTTCGCCGTGCACCGTAACCAGCGTCTTCTCGGCTGCGGTTCCGGCCTGCTGCGCCGGATCCTGGGCGCTATTCAGAAGCTGAACCATTTCCTGCGTGTGGGCCGGATTCCAGGCTGCTGGCCCCAGTGCGAGGGCCGCGCCCAAGCTCGATGCCATGCAGGCACGAATCAGGCGTCTTCCACTACGACCTGGGCCTGCCGGCGAGCGATCAAGGCTGCCTGCGGCGCGATGGCTCGCGCTTCCACGACCTGGGGTTCCATGACTTGTCCGAAAGTCCACTCACTATTGTGACGGGTTGCAGCCGGGAAGGGAATCCGCGGAGGAGAAATTCCCCATCCGCTCGTTACCGTTTCATGGCTGCGCGTATGGCCGGCCTCAACCCCGGTCCAGATACCAGGGAAGATTGATGACCACAATGCGCTTGTTTCCGCGGACTAACAGGATCACTTTCAGCAGGTCAGCGCGCCGGTTGTGCATCAGGTTTTCCCACCAGTGGCGCACCACCAACTCCGGCACCAGCACGCACACGTTATGCGTTGCCGACTCGCATTCCGCCCCCAGCACGTAATCCACAACCGGCCCAAGCACATAGCGGTAAGGCGACTTGAGAACCACCAGTTTGGGAACGCCCTTCCCGGCCTCGCGCAGGGGAATGGCCACGTCCTTCTCCCACACTTTGCAGATTTCGTCTTCCTCATCTCCTACCTGCACGTGGAGGCAGCGCACATCGTCGGCCATCGAAAGCCCGAAGGCCAGCGCCTTCTCCGTCACCCGGCTCCAACGGTCCATGGGGATTACCACGATGGGCGCGGTGACATCCGAGGGGGCGAACGGCAGGTCAAGGAACGTCTCCTTGTCAACCCGTACATAGTGGCGCTTTACAGCGCGCATCAGCAGAATCATCACCGCAATCAGCAGGGCCGTGATCCATGCGCCCTCAACAAACTTGGCCACCAGCACGACCAGCGTGGTAAGGCCGGTTGCGAAAGCGCCCAGGCCATTGACGAACATGCGCAGGTTTGCTTGGCCCTTGCGCTTCCAGTGCATCACCATGCCCGCCTGCGACAGCGTGAAGGCCATGAACGCGCCAATTGCATACAGAGGAATGAGCCGGTCCGTCACGCCCCCGAAGAAGATCAGCAGCGTCGCGGTGAGCACCACCAGGACATAGATTCCCCAGGAATAGAGCAGCCGCCGGCCGCGCAGCATAAACACGTGCGGCATGTAATCGTCCAGCGCAATGGCGCGCGTGAGGCGGGGAAAATCAGCAAACGCCGTGTTGGCGGAGAGCGCCAGCACCAGCAGCACAGAGGCGATGGTCAGGTAGTAGAACCAGCCATGCCCCATCACCGCGCGGGTCAGCATGGAGAGCACGCTCTCGTACCCCGGCCCATCGGGGTTGGTTGCGGCAATGCCATACGCGCGGCAAAGCAGAGCAATGCCGCCGAGCAAAATCGCCAGCAGCACAATGACTACAGTCAGCGTGATCTTGGCGTTCTTGCGGGTGTCGTCGCGGAACGCCATCACCCCGTTGCTCACCGCCTCCACGCCGGTCATGGCCGTGCAACCGGAAGAGAAGACCTTGAGCAGGAACCACAAGCTCACCGCCGCTGTGGCAGCGGGAATTTTCGGAAGCGTCCCCATTGGATGCGGATGGCCGCCCGTGTGCAGCACCTGCCACGCGCCCGCCGCAATCACAATCAGCAGTGTTCCGGTGAACAGGTAAGTGGGAATCATGAACACCACGCCCGTGTCGTGCACGCCGCGCATGTTCACGATTGTCAAAATCAAAAGCACTGCGAGACACAACTGCAGCGTGTAGGGTTGCAGCCCGGGTGCTGCGGAAATCAGCGCGCCCACGCCGGCGGAGATGCCCACCGCTGCCGTCAGGATGTAATCGATCATCAGCGCGGCCGCGGCCAGTAACCCCGCTCCCTCACCCAGGTTCTGGCTGGCTACCGTGTATGAGCCGCCGCCCTGCGGGTACGCGTCGATCGTCTGCCGGTAACTGAAGTAGACGATGGTCAGCAGGAGAATGATGGCCGCGCTTACCGGGACAATGTACTGCACGCCCATCAGGCCCAGCGGAATCAGCAGGGTCAGTGCGGCTTCCGGACCGTATGCCGCCGAACTGAGGGCGTCCAGGCCGAACACTGGAATGCCGGCGAGCGGTCCAATATGCTCCGCGCGCTCCTCGCTTGTAGCCAGGGGCCTGCCCAAAAGCAGGTTTTGAATGCTTGTGCCAAAAGCCATGTGATTGTTCGTCCGGCAGCCGGGAATTTGGGGTGGGAAAAGGCCGTCGAGGGAATTGTCTCACGGCGCGGGAAGAGAGCTGCGTTGAGTGCGCATCGAGGGCACCCCATCCTCCGCTTGCATTGCGAAGGATGGGAATGTGCCCAACGTGATTCGATCAGAAGGTGAAGCGGCTTCCGGCTGTCGGAGCAAAGTTGTCGTCGGAGTTATAGGGGACGCCGGGGCCGTGAGGAATGGCGATATCCAGACCACCGGCCACCCAGGAATAGGCAATTCCGGCGAAGGTGTCGAAACGCTTGGTGAAGTGATGATCCAGATAAAGCGACCCTTCGTTGAGATTGCCCGCACAGGAACTGCGGAAACCGGCTGCTACCGAACAGGTGGGCGGAATACGAAAGTCGTTCTGCCGTTGTTGATACCAGGCGAAGGTGAAGTCGGTCTTGCTGCGGTAGGTATACTTCGCGCCCGTCCACCAGATCTGCACCAACTTTTCAGAATCAAGATTGTTGTCTTCGACCCCGCTCATGATGTAGCCGCCCTGGTCTGAGGCTCCAACGCCCAACGGGTTCGCCGGGTTGTTCTGCCAGATGTATTCGTACCCGGCAAAAACTTTGAATGCCTCCGATGAATACTTGGCGGCGGCCATCACCGCGTTGTTGTCAGTCACGATGCCATACACGGTGTTGTTCGTGGCGATCAGATTAGCCCCGTTGATGGGGTTCGTATTGATGCTGTCAGTGGTCGACTGATAAGTCGCCGTCAGGCTCTGCGGCCCAAGCAAGGGGTTCAATACGCTGATGGCCTGGTTGTAATGCTGGTAGACGAGGTCGGCGGAGACCTTGGTGATGACTCCGCCGAGGTCAAATCCATAGGCGTTGTTATGCGCTGATTCCGGCGTACAGTTTGCCGCAGTCCAGGTTGAGGAAGCCGAATAGCAGCCGCCATTGCCATCGGCGAATTTATACATCGCACCGAAATGGACGGGGCCATACGCGAGGCGATACTTCAGGGCATCGTCCCAGCGGCTGTTCTCGGTGTCGCCGCCGCCGGCCATGGTGCCGTTATACCCGATGTACGAAAAGGCATAACTGCCGCCGGCCGGATCGTAAAGGAGCATCGCATCGGTACCGAGAGAGCGCTGACGGCCGAAGGTTAGCGCGCCAACATACTTCGACGATATGCCCGCATCGTATTCGTCGTTGAAGGGCTGGCCCGCGCGTGCGCCGTCAATGGCTATCGAATAGCTGGCCCTGGGAAGACCGTTGTTAATGATGTCAGTGTCTGACGCGTTGGCCAGCAGGCCGGACTGCGGATTGATACCGGTTGAAGCGTTGAACACCACGGACCAACCATGCGCAAACTCTTCCTTGCCCCTGATGCCCAGGCCCGTTTGCGACAGGTTGTTCGGTGCGACGAGGAACCGATGTTGATAGCCGTTTCGGTTCACCAGAGATTCGCCTTCGTAGTTATAGCCGTTCTCCGGTAATCCATGGCTGACCCAGCCGGCGCCCACGTCATACGTACCATACAGCGTGATGCCATGCCAGGTCAGCGCGCAATCGGTGGTCGCGAAATCGTGGCCGTTCGCGCAGCCGGTTTTGTTTTGGTCCGCCACCGGGGCGGAAGCGGCCGGCGCCGTTTGCGTCCACGCCGGGAACGCGGCCATCACAAGCAACAACAGCAGGAAGAATGGTTGGGCCAGCGTCGACAAGAGGAAGGGGTTCGACACTGAGGGAAAGAACTTTGCCTTGTTCATCAGGCCTCCGGAAGAAAAATGAACATCGCAACTACTTCCTGCGATTCTAAACGAATGTATATATCGAATTTGTACGGTATGCGACAATGCGTTCCGCAGCACAATTTTGCATTCCGGTCGCCCGGCGCTTCAGGTGTAACCTTGCATCATCGCAGCGTGTTGGGCCTGGAGCCCAGTGGCCAACACCGAAGGTGAACCATGGCCCAGTCAGAAACTCTTTTAACCCCTCGTGAAGCGGCAGCGGAGATCGGCGTCAGCTACGCCACGGTCAAGCAATGGATTCTTGCCGGCAAGCTGAAGAGCACCAGGACTCCCGGTGGCCATCACCGCATCCCGCAGAGCGCGCTCAAACCGCTCCTGAAGTCCACTCCCACCAAGCCCCGCATCGAATCCCGCGAGCGCTTCCGCAACGTGAGCGGCCGCAATCAACTTGTAGGCAAGATTGTGGATGTAAAGTTTAGCGGCCTGCTCGCCCAGGTTGTCATCTCCATCGGCGATCAGCAGATCACGTCCATCATCACCGCCGATGCTGCGCGCGAGATGCAACTGCGCAAAGGCCAGACGGCAGCGGCTCTCATGAAGTCGACGGAAGTAATGATTGTTCGCGTTTGAGCGCGGCGAGGAGGGCGCCTTAGCGCTGGCGTCTTTTATCTGTTGGGTGGGTTCTTACTATCCTGGCCGCTGATCGATTCCGCAACAGGCGCGCAGTTCTCATGTTCCGCTAGACGTTGACCGATGTGGCCATCGGCAGTGTAAACATGAAGCGGCTGCCCTTGTCCGGCGTGCTCTCTACCCAGATGCGTCCGGCGTGTTGCTCAATGATGCTACGGCAGAGCGCCAGGCCCAGTCCGGTGCCACCGCGCGAGCGTGTGTCGGACGCGTCTCCCTGGTGGAAGCGGTCGAAAATCTTCTCCAGTTTTTCCGGCGCGATGCCGCGGCCCTGGTCCTCGACAACGAAACAGACCTCGCCTGTCGTCGCTTTCGCCAGTTCCACCGGCCGGGCAGACAGCCGGATCTCGGTCTCCGGCGGCGAAAACTTGATGGCGTTCGTCAGCAGCTCGTGCAGCACTTTCAGAATCCGGTCGCCGTCGGCAAGCACCTGCTCCTCAGTCGGCTCGATTTGGAAGCTGATTTTGGCCGCTGTGGCCGGCCTTTCTACCGCGGCAGTAGACTGGCGGAGCAGGTCGGCGGCCTTCACCGGTCGCCGGTTCAGCGCCAGCATTCCCTTCTCCACGCTGTCGAAATCCAGAATGTCGTTCACCAGCTTCACCAGCCGGTCGCAATTGCCAATCGCCATGTCAAACATCTGCTGGCGCTTTTCCGGCCGCTTGTCCAGCGTTCCGGAAGAGATGAGTCCCATGGACGCGCGCAGCGAAGTGAGCGGTGTGCGCAGTTCGTGGCCCACCGTGGAAATGAACTCGTCTTTCATGCGTTCCAGTCGCCGCCGCTCAGAGATATCTTGGAACGCCACAACCATGCCGGAGATGCGCCCGTCTTCGAGCATGGGGCTGGCGCTGTAATCCACCGGAATCGGCACCCCGTCCTGCCGCCAGAAAACCTCATCGCGCATCCTGATAGCCGTTGAGCGGTGCATGGCCATCAGAATCGGGCTCGCATATTTCGCATAGGGAGTTCCATCGGCGCGGCTGCGGTATACCACCTCGTGCAGATCGCGGCCGGTCAACTCTTCCGGCGTATAGCCGAGAGTCTTTGCCGCAGCCTGGTTTACAAACGTCATCCTGCCATACAGGTCGATGCCGTAGATGCCGTCGCCCACCGACTCCAGAATCAGCTCGCGTTGCCGCGTGGCCCGGTGCAGAGCCTCTTCCGCCTCGTTCTGTTCCGTCACGTCGATGCCGTGGTTCAGCACAAACGGATGCTCGCCCGGAAGCTCCATGCGGCGGCTGCGGAACGCAATCCGCCGATACGCGCCGTCGCCCCTGCGCAGCCGTAACGATCCCTGCCACTCCGCTCCGGTCTCCAGTGTGCGCAGGCCTTCCTGGAAGGTCGTCGCGTCATTCTCATCCAGCAGTTCGATAACCGCGCGGCCGGTCAGCGCCTCCGCCCGGTATCCCAGCGTCTCCGCCGTAAAGGCATTCAGCGAAGTCAGCCGGCCTTCCATGGAGCACGTAAAGAGGAATCCCAGGCTGTTCTCAACCACCTGCTTGTAGCGCGTTTCGCTGGAAAGCAGCGCCAGTTCCGCCTCGCGCTGCTCGGTCACATCCTGGCCGCTCACAATCAGGTAAAGAATCTCGCCTGAGGGGCCGGGCAGCGGCCGCAGCGTCCAGCTCACATGTCGCGGACGTCCTCCCTGAGTTCGCCAGGCCGTTTCGTGCGGTCCAGAAACCAGTCCCGCCGTAGCTTCGCGCAGCTTGTCTTCCGCCCAGATATGGTCGGCGTGATCCAGCACCCTGTCTATAAAGGGGCGCCCTACAGCTTCTTCCTGGCTCAGCCCGGTGAGCTGCATGCACGGGTAATTCATCCGCACCATCTTGCCGCTGGTGTCCAGCAGCGCTGCCAGAAAGGGAATCGAATCCAATGTTCCGGCCACAAAGCAGCGTTCCGTAGCTAGTGCGCGCTCCGTCAACTGCAGCGCGCGCTGCGCCTGCTCCTGACCGCGAATGCGCGCATAAAGCTCAAGCCGCGTCACCACCTGGTGCCCAAGAATCTCAAGCAGCGTCAGGTGTTCCTGGCTGAAACGGTCAGGTTCCCGCGCCAAAACCGCCAGAGCGCCGACAAGCTGATTCGACCCCACTTGCAGCGGCGTACCTGCGTAGGAACGGCATGGCTTTGCTCCGGGCGGCGATATCCCTTCTCGAGCGAACCGAGAATCCTTCGACGCATCCCGGACCAGCATCGACTGGCCGCTCTCCAGCATCCAATGGCAGCCGGTGGTTGTGCGCGACTGTTCCGCAGCGTCGAATCCAAAGGTGGATTTGTACCAGAGACGCCTGGAATCCATCCAGCCCACATAGGCGTAGTCAGCGCCGCAAAGTATCGCAGCCAGGCCGGCAAGCTCGTCCAATGCCGGGTCAGGAGCGCGGTCAAATAGGTCCAGCGTCGGCCGTTGAGCCGGTTCCTGACGGTCTCCGAGTTGTGGACCCTGCGCCACGTACGTCAAGCAAAGTCACCCAACCTACAGTATCGAGCAATGGCCGAAGGTTCCTTCTGCCACAATCGAGGGAGTCTTCAGTGAACCGGTTACAACTAAAGTCATCTAGAATGTGACACTAACGGTTCATTAAGAGGTTACCAGTGGAAAGCGAGACTTTCTGAATACGCCGACCTGCGTTTGCCGGCTCGGTACGCGGCCTCAGCCGCAATGGTTTGCTCAGTCTCCCGCCGGAAGTTTGCAACAGTCTCCGCTTGCTACGGGTTCGTTGCTGCCGGCATCCAGAACCACCTTCCAGTTTCCATCCGGCTGCTTCCGCCAGATGGTCATGTACCGGCCGCTCGTCGTCACCGGGTTACCGTTGGCGTCCTTGCTGTGCCCCTCATAGTGACCCCAGGTGTAGCCCATATCCCCTGATGGCCCCATCATCGCGTCCGTCGGCGTCCAGGTGAGCTGGTACTGCTTGGGAGACCAATTGGCATCCTTGACGATCGCCACGCGTCCGACCACTGGCGCCTGGCCGTTGCTCAGCTCTACGCCGTCTTCGGCAAACCAATCCCCGAACGCTGCGCCGCCGCGCTCCAGCACATCCTTGGCGAAACGTGCTTCCAGGTCAAACAGAATCATCTTTCCCGGCTTCACGGTCGGGTCGGTCAGCGGATTGGCCGCATTCGTTGCCGCGCCCGGTTCCGGCAACTGCGCAAAAACCACCAGGGATGCCGCGCCCGCCAACACGCTTATCAGAACCAAAGCACGAAAAAGTCTTTTAACCGTTGCAGCCACCTTCAGGACCCTCCCGTAGCGCATCGCGATCTACCAGCCAATCGTACAACGATGGGTTCGCAGCGGCTGTGATGACGGCCGCATGAAGCAAACAGCGGGCTGCACCCGGTCCAAATGTGTTGTTGCATGACTGGAGCTTCCTCGTTGCTTACGGTGACAGGCGCCGACACGGCGGTCAGCAGGCAGGAGGACACAAACGAACGCAGGCCGAACCAATGCGCGAATCCCATTTTGACCTTTCGGCTCGCGGCAATCATAGCGTTTCTCATTGGATTCAAAAGGTTTTGGAAGACTGCCGCGGAGTTTGTTCTGGAATAAGTTACACAGGAGCAGGCATTCCATCAGACCGGTGCCAGTGAGGATGGAGAGCCGGGCAAATCAATAAGCACAGTGAATCGCCAAATTGGTATACTTAAAGGATGTTTTGGGCTCTGTCCCCTCTGCCGCTAAGGGCGGTTGCAGGCGAACGGCGTCTAACCAGGGACCCGGCAATCTCCCGGGAGAAGGAAGCTCATGGGGACACTGCTGGATTCCATCCAATCGCCTGCTGACCTGAAGCGCATGACCGCGGCGCAGATGGCTGACCTGGCAGGTGAGATTCGCGAATTCCTCATCCAGACGCTCTCGAAGACCGGCGGGCACCTAGGTCCGAATCTTGGCGTTGTCGAGCTCACCCTGGCGCTCCATACCGTATTCAATACCCCGGAAGACAAGCTGCTCTTCGACGTGAGCCACCAGGCCTATATTCACAAGATCCTCACCGGCCGCCTCGATCGATTCGCCACAATTCGCCAGCCTGGCGGCCTCAATGGCTTTATGCTGCGCACCGAAAGCGACCACGATTGTTACGGCGCGGGCCATGCCGGCACGGCGCTGTCTGCTGCTCTGGGAATGGCGGTCGGCCGCGACCTTTCCGGCGGCAAGGAACATGTGATCGCCGTTGCCGGAGACGCCGCCTTCACCAACGGCATTTCTTTTGAGGCGCTCAACAACATCGCCGAACAGACCCGGCGGCTGATTGTGGTGCTCAACGACAACGAGTGGTCCATCGACCGCAATGTCGGCGCCATCGCCCGGTACTTCCATCGCGTAGTGACCAACGAGCATTACAAGAACCTTCATGCCCAGGCTCATCGGATCCTGGAGAAATTTGGCGGAAAGACTGCCCTCACCGTTGCACGCCGCGCTGAAGAAGCGGCCAAGGGACTGCTCTGGCCCTCCATGCTTTTTGAAGAATTCGGCTTGCAGTATTTTGGCCCCATCGACGGCCACAACCTGCCCCTGCTGATTGAAACCTTCAAGTTCCTCAAGACGGTGGACAACCCCGTTCTGCTCCACGTGCTCACGCAGAAGGGCCGCGGTTTCCAGCCTGCGATTGATGGGACGAAGAAATTCCACGGCCTCGGACCCTACGATCCGGAAACCGGCAAAACCAAACCGGCGGGCCAGCTTACCTGGTCTGAGGTCTTCGCCAACACGCTGGTAAACCTGGCTACCGACGACCCAAAGATCGTCGCCATCACGGCCGCTATGCCCAACGGCACCGGGCTCGATCTCTTCCGGCCACACCATCCCACGCGCTACTTCGATGTCGGCATCGCAGAGGAGCATGCGGTGGTGTTTGCCGCCGGCATGGCCACCCAGGGCTATCGTCCCGTGTGCGCCATTTACTCCACTTTTCTGCAGCGCGCATTCGATCCCATCGTCCACGACGTCTGCCTGCAAAAGCTGCCGGTAGTCTTCTGCATGGACCGCGCCGGCCTGTCCGGTGACGACGGCCCCACGCACCATGGGCTCTTTGATATCGCCTATCTCCGCGGCATTCCGGAGATTGTCCTGATGGCTCCCAAAGACGAGGATGAGCTGGCCGACATGCTCGCCACCTCTGTCCAACTGCCCGGACCCAGCGCAATCCGTTATCCCCGTGGCCTGGTCGCCGGCGTCGCGCGCAAGCCCGAGCCCCAGCCCATTCCCGTGGGCAAGGCTGAAGTCATCGAGGATGGCCGCGACGTGTGCATCCTTGGCTTGGGGCCCATGCTCTCGCTCGCCAAAGAGCTTGCTGTGCGCCTTGAACATCAGGGCTACTCCGTCGCGCTGGTCAATCCCCGCTTCGTCAAGCCGCTTGACCGCGAGATGCTTGAACTCTACTCCCGCCGCGTTGCAGCCTTTGTCACCTTTGAGGATCACGTTAAGATGGGCGGCTTTGGTTCTGCCGTCGTCGAAGCTCTTGAGGATATCGGCGTCCAGGTTCCGGTAGTGCGCATCGGATGGCCCGATCAGTTCATTGAGCACGGCAAAATCGACGAGCTGCGCGCCCGCTACGGCCTCACCGTCGACGAGGCCGAGGCCCAGGTCCTGCCCCTGCTGGTTCGCCGTATGCGGCCCAAGCTGGTGGCCAGCTAGCCGGTAACTGCATCCAACCCTTGATGTTGCAAACCCGGACAGCCACACACACTCGCAGGGTGCTGGGCGGCGACCCAATGCCTGCTCCGTCGCCAGTGTTTTGTACAATCCGGAACAGGCCGCCCGGAACCGCTGTGCGACAATCCTCAGCAGGCCTGTTTTCTATGCGACACTTTGCTTCTTTTCTGCTTTGGATATTCGGTATTGCTTTGGTCGGCGTTCACGCCTGGCCACAGCCACAAGTTCCGGTCATTCCGAGGGTCCCGGTTTCCACGCCCCTTGTCCTGGCCGGCGGCACGGTTGTCGATGTCACTGACTGGGGTCGCTCCGCAAAAGATCAGCAGGACGCCATCGTCATCGTTCGCGACGGCCGCATAACCGATGTGGGCGCTCGCGGTGCTATCCCCATCCCCAAAGGCGCGCGCGTCATCGACTGCACCGGCAAGTTCCTCATCCCGGGGCTGATTGATGGTTTTGCCGGCATGAACTCCCAGGGACAGGCCAACGCCAATCTCTACATGGGCGTCACCTCCGTGGTCGTTCGTGGAGACGAGCAGCACGGGCCCATCGACCTCAGTGCCAATCCCACACCGCACCTTTACGTGATTGATTCCATCGGCACCACCGACAACTGGAGTCTTCTGGCAAGGCGTCCGGACTGGTCGGCCAAATTATATGAGGGCGTACACCAGGCCGAGTTGAGTCCTGAGGATACGGCGCGCCAAATGGCCGACACAGCCAAACTTGGCACGCGCGTCCTCTGGCTCGGCCATGACCTCACCGCAGCCAATACCCAATGGATCATCGCTCATGCCCACCAGATGGGCCTGGTGACCTACGGCGAATTCGTCTCCACGCCCTACAGTGTCGGCATTGACGCGGGCGTCGATGTGCTGCTGCATATGGGCCACTATGAGCTTGGCGTCATTCCCGACGAGTTGCAGCGGCCGCTTGTCGACAGCCCTTCGGGACCATCCGCAAGCACCGCGTACGACTACTCGGAACGCCTGCCTCCCACTGACCCGCACTGGCGCAGGTACGCCGAATTCATTGCTGAGCACCGCTCCGTGCTCATGCCCACCTTCAGCCTCTCTTATCTGCAGTTGCCCGCGCACCGCAATCTATGGAAGGAGCCTGCCGCCCGGTTGCTTGATCCCGCTCACATGTATCAGCCTTCCGATCCCACCACCGGCGAGACGATCTATCCGCTCCCCACCTGGGCTCGCCGCATGCCCGCCATTGTGCAGCGCTACTTGCTCGAGAACCAGGAAAAGAAGGCCGATCAGTCCGCCCTGCGGCTCTGGCATATCAACCAGACCATCTTCTCCGCCAATCCTCATTACCTGGCGGCTTCGGGCGCCTCCGCATTCGGCACCATGGCTGGAATCTCCATGCACACGGAGCTCGAAATGCTGGTCCGCCTCGGGCTCTCCGCGCGCGAGGCGCTGGCCGCGGCCACCAATAACTATGCGCTGCAGTTTGGCTGGAATGAGATGGGCCAGATCGCGCCCGGCCGCCGCGCCGACATCCTCGTTCTCGACGCCGACCCCACTGCCAACGTCTGGAATGCGCGCCGCATCTCCGGCATCCTCCTCGACGGAAACCTGCTGGACCGCGATAGCCTGCTCACCCTTCGGAAATAACTCTCCAACTCATCCGCACTGCGATGCCAATCGCGCGGCAGCCGTCAGCACCTCAGTCAACCGCTTCTGGCGATGCGCAAACGCCTCCTCCAAATTCCGTCGGATCATCCCGTTGCCCAGGCTTCCGATGGCCCCAAAGGGCAGGGAATACTCGATCGCATCCGTTACCAGCGTGCCCTGCACGCCTTTCCGAACCATCGCCTTCGTGGTGTGGCGATGATCGAACTGATGGAAAGGCCCTTGAATCTGCTCATCGCAAAAGTGGTTGTTCCACTCAAATTCCGTAATCCGCACCCGCGCCTTCATCCGTACCCGCGGCCAGGCAAATGGACAAAAACTGATCAAGATCTCCGAGTCCTCCCCGGCCGCAACGCCGGGCAGCTTGCCCACCAGCGGCGGCACCGCAGGTCTGGCCTTCTTCGGCGCTATCAGATCCAATTCCTCAATGCGGGTTTCCATCCTCGGCGGCATCAGCAACGGAAGTTCGTCAGGATTGGCGAAGTACGCGAAAACCACTTCCAACCGAAACGGCACCCACTGGCTCACTTCGAACTTTTGTGCCATATAGATTGAACGCTCGCTCCCAGGATCTAATCGGCAACGGTCGATTGGGTTGCATTTTACCGCGGACGGCTGGCCGCGAACAGGGAATTTCATCCGCGGCTGGCGCCTTCACGATTTTTCGGTGCTGCTCGCTATGGTTTGGATGGCGGACGGCAACGGATCGTTCGCCTATCTCCGGCCGCGGCGGACCACCCCGCCCATCCCTCGCTTCTCGCCTCCCTTTCGTGAAACTGACCCCCATCGGTTAACGTAAGAACAAGCAATCGTTTCCTCCACGTTCCATGGAAGGCCATGACCGATCTCCCCTCGCAACTCTCCCCGGTGCCGCCGCGGCGCAATAAGGGACTCATCCTGATTGCCGCCTATAAGATCGTGCAGGCCCTTCTTTTTATCGCTCTCGGTGTCGGTGCTCTGCGCCTGCTTCACAAGGACATTCAGGACGAGTTGACTCAGCTCATCGACCACCTGCGTTTCAATCCCGAGTCGAGACTGATCAACTTCATCCTCGTCCAGTCCTCCATCATCAATGACCACATGCTGCGCCGCGTCAGCGCGGTGCTCTTCGCCTATGCGGGCCTCGGCTTGATCGAGGGCATCGGCCTCTATCTGGAAAAGGGATGGGCCGAATACCTCACCCTCATCATCACCGCCTCGTTCCTACCTTGGGAGATCTTCGAGGTCATGCGCCGGCTCACATGGATACGGGGGAGCCTGCTGGCGCTGAACGTGCTCGTCTTCTTTTACCTGCTGAAAGTGGTGACGGAGCGGGTCCGCGTGCGGCGCAGCAAGACCGGCGATCAAGAGTTGCCGTAAAAGTGTTGTCCCGTCAGCCTGCGCGGAAGTCGTAAGATGAGTTTTCCTTTATTTTCGCTTTTTATTCTCCTACTATGAACGGAGAAATCTGTCCAGACCCGGAACCAACCAGGTAAACACTAGATATTGTGGTAACTTACTTTTTCTAATCTATTAGCAGGTTTTCCCACATTTTGTTCCACATTCAATCATATTCATGCGATTTTCGCCCGGCGGCAACCGCCAAACCGAGGTACTATCGACTTGTCAGTGGTCAAAAGTGGAGTTGAGTGGCTCAATTTGGACCGCCAACAACACTTTTCAAACCAAGTTTACCCCGGTTCTCCGTATCCAACGCAGTTTTTAACCCCCAAACCCGCTGAGGTACCCGCTCAGCTAACCAGGTGAAACCCGAACGGGTCAGGCGGAACGGAACCAAGTTTCCCCCGCCGAAGGCAGTGAGGCAAGAAACATGTTTCGCGGAAACCATCCGGCCAAGGTCGATGAGAAGGGACGGCTCAAGCTTCCCGCTGCTTTCAAGCAGCTTCTGGAAGCGCGCGACGTTACCCAGGTCTACATCACCAGCGTGGATGGCAAGTGCGCCCAGGTCTGGCCACTTTCGGAGTGGGAAAAACATGAAGCGATGTTAGCCGACTCCGGCGCCATGGACGATGCTGTGGACAAGTACCTGAACCTGACCAGCTACTACGGCCACCAGGTTGAGATCGACAACCAGGCGCGCGTCCTGCTGCCCCAGATACTTCGCGGCAGCGCCCAGTTGGACGGCGAAGTGACGATCTTCGGCAAGTTGACGTACCTCGAAGTTCGTAACCGGGAGATCTTCGAACAGAATCTGCCGGCCTACACATTAACGGCGGAAGAGCGCCAGGCAATTGCGGCGAAGACGCGCCGTACAGGTTGAACGGTGAAAATCCCCCAGGGGAACGCATGACGAATACGAGTGATCGCCATGTGCCGGTTCTTTTTCAACAAGCGATTGATTTCCTGAACGTACGCGCGGGCGGAACCTACGCCGACTGCACGCTGGGAATGGCTGGGCATGCCGAAGGCATCGTCCGGCGGCTGGGCCCGGAAGGCCGGCTGATTGGTTTCGACCGGGATCCGGAAGCGTTGGAACTGGCCAAGGTCCGGCTTGCGAGAGTTCTGAATGAGCTGGGAAGTGCGGCGCCCACGGTGACGCTGGTTGGCAAGGCCTTCAGCGCTATCGAAGAAGATGTGCAACCGGCTTCGCTCGATGGCCTGCTCGCCGATTTCGGCGTCAGCAGCCTGCAGTTCGACGAAGCGCGCAGAGGATTCAGTTTTCAGGCGGATGGGCCTTTGGATATGCGGATGGACACGCGATCCGGCCAGACCGCCGAACAAGTGGTAAACGAGGCTGACGAGCGAGAGCTTGCAGACCTCATTTACGAATACGGAGAGGAAAGGAGGTCGCGGAGAATCGCCAGAGCCATTGTGCGGGGCCGGCCTATAGCAACAACCGGGCAGTTAGCCAGAGTTGTTGCCCAAGCCGGTCCTCACATGAAAGGGGCAATGAAACAGGAGCGCATTCATCCCGCCACCCGCACCTTTCAGGCCCTTCGTATTTATGTGAATCGGGAGCTGGATGAAATCAAGGCATTAATGGAGGCCGCACCAAAGTTGCTTAAGCCCTCCGGACGTTTGGTCGTCATCAGCTTTCACTCGTTGGAAGACCGCATTGCGAAAGACACTCTGCGGGAAGGCGCACACAACGGAATATTTGAAATCCTGACCAGAAAACCGGTCATCGCGGAAGAAGAAGAAACGGACAGAAATCCGCGCTCCCGCAGCGCCAAGCTGCGAGCAGCGGAGAAAACAGAAGTCAGATTACAGATGACAGGTTACAGATGACAGTGAAAAGCGGTGACCTGGCAACTACAACGATTTTGGGGAACATGTGCAGCCTTGCAGAGAACGGATACGGAGTGAGCAGTAGCACCGCGCAAGAGCGATTCGGTAACTGTCATCTGTAACCTGTCATCTGTAATCGGCGACGCAAGGAGCAAACCATGGCGGCAATGACCACAACCTATTACGAAGCGGGACGCGGCTGGAACGCGCGCGTAGCCGAGCGCAACGCCGAACTCCTGGCGCAGCAACCCCTGCGCCGGCGCGGAGTGCGTACGCCGGAGTTCCACTTCCCCCGCCACTTTGACAACTCCCGCCTGGTCAAGGCGCCCGATCCGGTGCGCGTGCGCGAAATGCGCATCTTCTGCGCGGCCGCCTGCGTGCTCCTTACTCTGGTCATGGTCTATGGTTTGCAGCACTTCTACGCCATTGAAGGCGGCTATCGCGTTGAGGCGGAAAAGCAGATGCGCGATCAGCTCCGCGAAGAGAATCGCCAGCTTCGCCTCTCTGAGGCCCAGCTCACGCAGCCTGCACGCATCGATCTGATGGCCCGCCAGCTTGGGCTTGACGCGCCTCAGCCCGGCCAGGTGGTTCATCCAGTAGCGCATGTTGACTCGGCCGCTCCGGCTCTTGCCCAGGTAACGCCTCCGGTGTCCCCTGTGCAATAACCGAAAAGGCCGCCTTCAGCCTTCAGCCATTAGCTTTGAAAGAATGGGCGTCTTGCTTTCGAGACCTGGAAGAGCTGGAAGCTGGGGCTAAAAGCTGAGAGCTGAAGGCCGAAAGCTGAAAGCTCACTCTTATGCAGTCAGTCATTCGATTCAACCGGAACCGCAACAACCCCTCGCGCGCCGTGCCTCTCAAGCGCGCGCGCTTCTGGCTGATCAGTCTCTTTTTCGTCCTCTGGGCTATGGCCATTACAGGCCGCCTATTCTGGCTTCAGATTGTTCGCCACAAGGAATTCATGGAGCGGGCGGAGAAGCAGCAGCAGCGCACCTTTGAGGTGGCTCCGCGGCGCGGCGTTCTCTATGACCGCAATCTGCGCGAGCTGGCCATGACCGTGCAGGTCGACTCCATCTACGCGGTCCCCACTGAGATTGACGACAAGGCCGGATTTGCCCACACCCTGGCTGCTGTCGTTCACGCTGATCCTGACGACGCATTCACCACCGAACAGCAGATCGCCGACCGGCTCGCTAATGGCCACAGCTTTGCCTGGGTCGCCCGCCGGGTCACGCCGGAAATTGCCTCTCGCGTCCGCGAGCTCATCAAGACGAAGAACCTCAAAGGCATTTACTTTCAGAATGAGTTTCAGCGCTTCTACCCCGACGACAAGATCGCCGCGCAGGTTCTCGGTTATGTGGGCGCCGACGACAACGGCCTCGGCGGCCTCGAACTGAAGTACGAACCGCAGCTCCATGGCACTCCCGGTCGCACGTACACCGCGCTCGACGCCCGGCGTCATGTGCGCGGTTCCAGCGAGCAAGAGCCCGGACCCGGCCTCAATCTCGTCCTCACCATCGACGAAAACATCCAGTTCATGGCCGAGCGCGCCCTCGACCACGTGATGGAGAAGACCCATTCCGACAGCGGCACCGTGGTCGTGCAGGACGTGCACACCGGGCAGATCCTGGCACTCGCCGTCCGCCCCACTTTCAACCCCAACATTGCCCGCAAAACCACTCCGGCGCTGCTCCGCAACCACGCGGTCAGCGACGTATACGAGCCCGGCTCGGTCTTCAAGCTGGTCACATACTCCGCCGCGCTTGACCAGCACCTGACTTCGCCGGACGACATGATCGACTGCCAGGGCGGCAAAATCACACTCGCGGGTCGCGTCATTCACGACGACAAGTCGGACCATTACGGCGTCATTACAGTTCACGAAGCGCTGGAGCACTCAAGCGACGTGGCCGCGGTCAAGCTCGCGCTCAAGGTCGGCCCTGACAACTTCTACAAATACATTCGTGACTTCGGCTTCGGCTCTCGCACCGGCGCGGAGATGCCCGGAGAAACCCGCGGCCTGCTCCGCCAACCAAGCCATTGGGGTAGCTCGTCCATTGGCTCCATCGCCATCGGGCAGGAAGTAGCTGTCACCCCGCTGCAACTCGTGTCCATGGTCTCGACTATTGCCAACGGCGGCATCTATCTGCCCCCGCATGTCCTGCTGCCGGGCCAGGTCGACGCGGGCGCGCAAAAGTCCTCCGCGCAACCTATTGCTCAACCCTTCAAGCCCGGCGGCGATCTGCCCAACCCGCTACCTCCTGGAGCACATCGCGTTATCTCCACTCTTACCGCTGCCCAGATGCGCCAGATGATGGAAGGCGTCGTCCTCTATGGCACCGGCAAGGATGCGCAACTCAATGGCTACTCGTCCGGAGGCAAGACAGGCACCGCGCAAAAAATCGATCCCGCCACGCACACCTACTCCAAAACCATGCACGTCGGCTCGTTTGCAGGCATCGCGCCCGTCAACAATCCGGTCATCGCCGTAGCCGTCATCATGGACAACCCCAAGGGGGCAACCTACTACGGCGGTGCGGTCTCAGCGCCCGTCTTTGCTGAGGTAGCGCAGCAGGTGCTTGAATATCTCGGCGTCCCGCATGACATTGACCTTCGTGCTCCGAAGCAGTCGAAAGACAAACCTGCGGCTATGATGGCGGAAGACGACCACGACGAAGGTACCGGCGACATCAACGCGCTCTTCGCCGCCGCCAACGACTTGCCCAGCGACGACCCGCTCCGCTCCGGCCAGCAAGACCAGCCCGTGGCGCAAGCCGTCGCCGCCTCATCCTCGCAGCCTTCGGGACAAACCGCGAATACTTCCAGCGGCTCATCTTCAGGAGATAAAGCCAAGCCAGGCTCTGCGCAGCCCACCGCCAGCCCAACGGTCTCCGTCGCGCAGCAGCCATCCAAAACCGTCACGGTCGTCGAAGCCAAGCGGCTCCAGGTCCCCTCGCTCCTCGGCCTTCCAGTGCGCAAGGTCATAGAGCAGTCTGCCGCCGTCGGTCTCGCCGTACAAATCACCGGCAACGGCACCGTCCGCGAGCAAGCCCCCGCAGCCGGCACCATGGTCCTCCCCGGCACCCAGATCGTCGTCCGCTGCGGCCGTTAGATTCCTTCAGGCCACTTGTCTGTCCCCGCCAGCGATTCGCCAGTCTCCAGCAAGCTCTTCAGACTCGCCAAGAGGTGCGGCCATCCATTCGAAACCGCCTTGATGGTCTTCGAGTCCTTCTTCTCCATGGTGTGCGTGAGCGTCAATTTCACCACGCCGTCCTTCGCTTCCAGAACGTAGGTCATGCGCGAGAAACCCTCCGCCTCCATCTCCGGAAACAGGTGATTCCGCCACGTCAGCACCAGCTTCTTTGGCCGATCGATCTCCACCACCTCGCCCGTATCCGCCGCGCGCCCGTCGGGAACCACAATCTTCCACGTCGCACCCTGCGTCCACTCACACTCCTGCACCGTGTTTGCCCAGAACTTGCGCGTAAACTCAGGCTCCGTCAGCGCCTGCCACAGCTTCTCCGGAGTAGTCCGGATATACGTCACATACACAAACTCGGATTCAGCCATTTTTCTTCCCCTCCAATTTCGTTTTCAGATCCGCAAGAGCCCCCAATCGCCCCCGCTCATATTTGTCGATCCAGCGCTCGGATATCTCGTGGATCGGCACAGGGTTCAAGTAGTGCAGCTTCTCCCGCCCCCGCCACCGGGTCACAACCAGCGTCGCCGCTTCCAGCACCTTCAGGTGCTTCGTCACGGCCTGCCGCGTCATCTCCATACGCGCACAAAGCTGCGTAAGCGTCTGCCCGTTGTCCGCGCGCAGCCGGTCCAGCAGCAGTCTGCGCTCCGGGGCAGCCAGTGCCTTGAACACCAGATCGACATCAGCACCCATTAGGGTCATAATAGGCAACTATTTGGTTGCATGTCAAGTCAGATTTTTACGGGAACAGATTGCGGAAATCCCTTTTTCGTGACTAGCTCGCGAGTGATACTTGAGCCAGAAAACAAAAGGGGATTTCTTCATGGTGTTGCTCCAATTGCGCAAGGCGCTGCAGCAGGCTGCTGATCCGGGACGGGCGCCGGCAATGCAGGCTTACATGAAGTCGGCCATGCCCTATCACGGCCTTTCTGCGCCGCTGTTGCGCAAGGTCTGCAAGACAGCGTTTGCCGATGTGCAATTCACCTCGGCATCGGAATGGCAGGCACTCGTGCTCGAACTCTGGCGAGGCGCGCGTTTCCGCGAGGAACGATACGCGGCCGTCTGCCTCACCGGGGACAAGCGTGCTCGGGCCTTTCAAACTCCATCCGCAATGAAAATGTACGAAGAACTGATTGTGACCGGCGCCTGGTGGGATTACGTCGACGACATTGCATCGCACCGCGTCGGGCCAATCCTCCGTGATTATCCCGCGCCGATGCGACGTAAAATGCTCGCGTGGAGCAAGTCAAAGAATCTCTGGAAGCGGCGTACTGCCATCCTTTGTCAGCTTGGCTTCAAGGCGGAGACTGATCTGGACCTGCTCTATGCGTGTATCGAACCTTCTCTGGAATCGCGAGAGTTCTTTTTGCAGAAGGGCATTGGCTGGGCTCTTCGCCAATATGCATGGACCGACCCAGACGAGATCGAAAGATATGTCCGTCTCAACCATGCCCGCCTCAGCGCCTTGAGCCGTCGCGAGGCGTTGAAGAACATTGGGTGACGGACATGCACTCGCGCCTTTAATACTCCTGGTCGTCCGGTAACTCCAGCGCCACTGCACCTGAATTCAAATGCGGTCGAGGCCGAATCGGCGCACCCACCAGCGCATAGCTGTCATCGTCCTCCGATGAGTCGTCGAGTTGAGGTCCCCGCCGCGCCAGCAACTTCCACAATGCTTGCGGCAACCGTTTAAACAGACCTTTCCGTTTCTCATCCATGCACGGATAGTACCCCAATTCCGCTCCGGAAGGGGCTCAAATCGCCGCCTAATCCGGCTCCGGCACCGCAACCGCGCCGGAGTTCACATGTGGCCGCGGCTTCCTCGGCGCGCCAACCGGCGCATCCGGAGCGCCAGGCCCCGAGGAGCCACCGCTGGGGCTCGCTTCCGGCGAAGTGCCAGTCAGCAGTGCTTGCAGCTTGTGGATTGTTTCCATGTCGCCTTCGAAGTACGCTTTCGCGAATTCCCGCACAAAATCTTCGACAGGGAACCCGCGCAGGTCGCGCTTCAAATCGTCATAGATGCCTTTCCGTTCCTTTCCCATGCGTGCATGCTACCGCTAATTCGAATGGTTTGCACCCCAGCAAACTACAATGAAAACTCACATCAACGGAAAGAACAAGATGACACTTCAATACGCGCTGACCAGAGGTGAGATCGTTCGATTTTTCTTGCTCGGAATCAGACGCTCTCCTCGAATGCTCGGAACGGTCCTAATCTACTCAGCAATTGCCGGGCTCGCCTATCCAGTAACGAGTGGGACCCTTTTCCGGCCGCTGAGCTTTCGCCACGTAATTGCCGACCTCGCATGGGTAATCGGTGCCTTCTGCGTCATGGTCTTTCTGGTATTTGTTCGGGGCAAGACGGATGTACGAACACTAAACGTTACTGAAACGGGCATCACCACCGAGATCGGTCCACTTCAGGGCAGCGCGTCCTGGAACACCATCACTGTTTTGGAGGATATGGGTAAGTATGTCCTTATCGCTCGCTCCAACGGGAACGCCTTCTTCATCCCAAGTCGAGCTTTCAGCGGGCCGGACGAGCAAGCACAATTCCATGCACAAGCCTGCATCTGGTGGAAAGCAGCGCGAGAAAACCCGAATGCGCCCGGCAAACTACAATAGAAGCCGACATGCAATGGAAAGATCTAGCTGAGGAAGTGACTGCCATCGGTGCAGCCGGCGACTCCGCCGCGCCCATCGCCGGCATTGAATACGACTCCCGCCGCGTCCGCCCCGGCTCCGTCTTCGTCGCCATGAAAGGCGGCTCAACCGACGGCAACCGCTACGTGGAAAAGGCCATCGCCTCCGGCGCTCTCGGCATCATCACCGACTCCGCGCAGAAGTTCGACCACCTGCTCGTTTTCCAACCCGGCCTGCCAGTTCTTGAAGTCGAGCACGGTCGCCGCGCACTCGCCCAGGCCTCCGCCACTTTTTTCGGTCACCCTGAGCGCACACTTGCCGCCACCGGCATCACCGGCACCAACGGCAAGACCACAACAGCCTTCCTCACCGAAGCGCTGCTCAACGCCGCCGCCCGCAAAACCATTCTCGTCGGCACCATCGAGTACCACGTCGCTGGCGAAGTCCGTCCCTCCGTCCACACCACCCCCGAGTCGCGCGATCTCTTCGAGTTGATGGCCGAGGGCGTTGCCCGCGGCGCAACCGAGTTGGTCACTGAGGTCTCAAGCCACGCGCTCGACCAGGGCCGTGCCGCCGGCGTCAACTTCGACGTCGCCATCTTCACCAACCTCACGCGCGATCATCTCGACTACCACGGCACCATGGACAACTACTTCGCCGCCAAGCGTCTTCTCTTCGACGGTACTATCTATCCCGCTCCGCGCGTAGCAGTCATCAACGCCCACGACCCGCGTGCCGAGGAACTCTCCGCAGCCGCAAGCAAAGCTGGAGCGGAGGTTCGCACCTACGGGATCGGCCGAGGCGATTGGAATGCAGCCTGTTACCGGCTCACGACTAGCGGCGCAACATTCGATCTTGAATCTCCCGCTGGCTCCGCTAGAGTTGTCTCGCGCCTCGCGGGAGAAGTGAACATTCTCAACCTGCTCGCCGCGCTGACGACTGCTCATGCGCGCGGCGTCCCTTTCAACGATCTCGTTGAATCTGTTTGGCAACTCACGCCCGTGCCTGGCCGCTTTCAGCTCGTCGATGCAGGACAGCCTTTCACTGTCATCGTGGACTACGCGCACACTGACGATGCCCTGCGCAATCTCACAGCCCTGGCGCGCCAGATCACCGCGCAAACCGCCGGCCGTGTCATCACCGTTTTCGGTTGCGGTGGCGATCGGGACCGAACCAAGCGCCCCAAGATGGGCCAGGCAGCCGGCGAGGGAAGCGATTTCGTCATTGCCACCAGCGACAATCCACGTTCCGAAGATCCACTCGCCATCCTTGCCGAGGTCGAGCCCGGTTTGAAGGCCAGCTGCGTCCAATACACCATCGAGCCGGACCGGGCCGCGGCCATTCATTTCGCCATCAAAGGGGCCGCCTTGGATGACGTTGTATTGATCGCCGGCAAGGGCCACGAAAAGGAGCAGATTCTGGCCGACAAAACAATTCACTTCGATGACACCGAGACGGCACTTTCAGCGCTGGCCGATCTGGGTTACCGTATAGAACAATGAAGTTGACACTGGCAGAGGCGGCCATCGGCGCGGGAGCTGTACTTGAGGCCCCCTCCAGCATCCCCAACGCAGGTGCTCTTGAAGTCTCCGGCTACTCCATCGACTCCCGCACCGTAGCCCCCGGCGAGCTCTTCTTCGCCGTCAAAGGCGAGCGCCTCGACGGCCACAACTTTATTGTTCCGGCGCTTGAGCGCGGAGCCGTCGCCGCCGTTGTTTCGCGTGCACTGGTCGCAACTCTGCCTGACGCAGCACTTGCCGCCCCGCTCCTCATCACAGAAGACCCACTCGCCGCTCTGCAAGCGCTGGCCACGCATGTGCGCCGCCAGTGGGGCCGTCGCGTTGTCGCCATCACCGGCTCGGCAGGAAAGACAACAACGAAAGAAGCCGTAGCCGCCGCGCTCGGCGCAAAGTTCAACGTCCTCAAGTCGCAGGGCAATCTCAACAACGCATTCGGTCTGCCTCTGCAACTGCTGCGCCTTCAGCCCGAACACGAAATCGCCGTGGTTGAAATGGGCATGAACCACACCGCCGAAATCGCCGCCCTCGCCCGCATCGCCGCGCCGGAGTGGGGTGTCGTCACCAATGTAGGCACCGCGCACATTGAGAACTTCGCCGACGGACAGGCCGGCATTGCCCGCGCCAAGTTTGAGCTGGTGGCCGCGCTTCCCTCCAATGGCATCGCCTTCCTCAACTGCGACGATCCTTACGTCTCGCAGTTTGGCCGCGATTTTCAGGGCCGCGTTGTCTACTTCGGCGCCGGTCCCTGCGCCGATCCGCAATTCCTCGGAGCAACCGAAGATCTTAATGGCCTCCATATCCACTACCGCGCCGGAGAAAACGAAGGCCAACTGACCCTCCATCTCCTCGGCGCGCACAATGCGTCCAATGCCATGGCCGGCCTGGCCGTTGCGCTTGAAGCAGGCGTTCCGCTTCACGACGCAATAGCCGCTCTGGGCCAGCTCACTGCTGGAGACAAGCGCGGCCAGGTGCTCGAAGTCAACGGCGCAACAATTCTCAACGATAGCTACAACTCCAACCCTGAAGCCCTGCGTTCCATGATTCGCACCCTCGCCGCCCGCCCGGGAAGCCGCCGCATCCTCGTCGCCGGAGAAATGCTTGAGCAGGGTTCGCACGGTGAGGCTCTTCACGCAGCTTGCGGACGCGCCGCCGCTGAAGCGGGCCTCGACCTGGTTGCAGGAGTGCAAGGCAATGCCGTCCATCTGGCCGCCGCAGCCTGCACCCTCGGAGTAGGTTCTCTCTTTCTGCCCGACGCGGAAGCCGCCGGCCGCTGGCTCCAGCAAACCCTTCGTCCCGGCGACGTTGTCCTCGTCAAAGGCTCCCGCGGCGTGCATCTTGAGCGCGCGATTGAGGCGCTCAAGGACGGGGCAGTCGTTCCGGACAAGCAATGAATCGCACCAGGTAATTATCTGGGTGCTCCATTTTCGGCTTTTGGGTCTCTGGAATCCATGCAGCCTGTCCTCTCCATTACCCTTCATTTACCTCTCTCGAATGGAGGAGGATCCATGTTGAAGAAGCTCTCCCGCTCCATCCTTCTGTTCACGCTGGCTTTAGCCTCAGCCGTGCATCTCAGCGCAGACGCATCGTGGACCACGCCCTTCCCTCCCTTTCGCATCGCCGGCAACATCTATTACGTAGGCAGCGCAGACCTCGCGTCCTACCTCATCGTCACGCCTAAAGGCCTCATCCTCATCAACTCCAGTTTTGAAGCCAACGTCCCGCTAATCGAAAAAAGCGTTGCCCAACTCGGCTTTCACTTCCAGGACATCAAGATCCTGCTCATCAGCCATGCCCACAACGACCATTGCGCTGGCGCCGCGCAGGTCATCAAGCTGACCGGCGCAAAGTACTTCGTCATGGATGGCGATGTTCCAGTCGTCGAGTCCGGCGGCAAAGCCGATTTTGATTACGGCGCAAAGAGCGAGAACTGGTATCCGCCCGCGCATGTCGACCGCGTCTTGCACGATGGCGACACAGTCTCCCTCGGCGGCACGGTGTTAACCGCCCACAAAACCGCCGGCCACACCAAAGGCACCACGACGTGGACTCTAGACGAACCTGGCGTTCCCGAAGTCGATAATGGCCGTCTCCTGCACGTAGTCATCGTCGGCAGCCCCAACGTCAACCCCGGCTACAAGCTGGTAAACAACAAGACCTATCCCAAGATCGCCACCGACTACGCGCACGGCTTTCAGGTGCTCAAATCGCTGCCCTGCGACATCTTTCTCGGCGCGCATGGTCTCTACTTCGACCTGAAAGTAAAGTACCCCCGCTGGAAAGCCGGAGACCGCAACGCCTTCATCGATCCCGACGGCTACAAAGCCTACGTCGCCGACCGCCAAAAGGCATTCGAAGACGACCTGAAGCGACAGACGGCTGGCACATCGACCACCCGTTAGGAGTTTGATTGTCGGATTACCGGTCAGAAGCTGAGATGCATTGGCCAGTGAATTGTCAACGTTCTGAGGAATAGAATTGCCGCCATGCCACTTCTCGAACAACTCGGAGTTGTAACTACTCACTCTGGGGTTTTGGTCCTTATAGACACTGGATATTTGAAGTTGTGGTCCCATGATCGGGTCCCTGAAATGCCTACGGGCGTTCTCTCAGATGAGGTAGCAACCCAGCGGGCGAATTCATTTGTTGATCTCAGGATTGTCGGAACAGATGCGGAACGCGCAGGGCGGCTCCTTGACATGTCGTGGAACCCCTTTTACGTCTACGATCAGCCACCAACGAACGTAGAATTGCGAAGCAAACTCGATAAGATCGTCTCGGAACATGATCTGGACGCACGTTTTGAAGTTGTAAATCCGCGTATTTCCCACCGGCAACGGGTAGACCTTGCCATCAGACAAGGCAATGGTGCCGGAGAGGTTCAGTTTCACGGTGTCTGGGCTGTGGCTGTTAGCGGGGTTCCAGCAGGGGAACCGCTTCGGGTCGTGGGAGAGCGTTGTGACGAGCAGAATCCAGATAGGTGGAGACGCGTGGTCATTCAATGCCGACCTGGCGAGCAATTTGTCGACTCCCACTCAGTCGGGCTCGTGGGTGTCGATTATGCTCGGATGTTGATCGCCGATGTGGATGTGCTGGGCCTCTGGAAGCATAACGAGTCAATCGATGGATTAGCCGACTTCTTATTCTGGGGGCGCGACGCTGAACAAATCGCAGGGAAGCTCAAGGTCCCTCGTGTTGGAGACAGTGAGTTTGGGTGGGTTGATGTGCCAGTTGAAGAGGCTGCGAAGAATGGAATCGCAGTGCAGAAATACAGGGACGCGCGCTCCCTCAAGGTCGCTGTCGACTTCCGTCCTCATTCCCACCACTGGCAAGTAATGAAACCAATAAGAGAAAACGATCCAACGGAATCGAGCACGACGGAGATAGGTAATGAGAAGGTCTGCAACTTTATGACGACTTGGGGCGACGGGTTGTTCCAGGTCTTTCGGGACTTGGACAACGCGGGCCAACTCGTTCAGATTCGGATCGAAATGGAAACAATACCGGATGCCTAGCCGTTGAAGTAAATGCGGCAAAGCTCATTGACGGTTTCATGTAGTTGTGCCAGATTCGAAAACCCGCCTCACCACACAATCCCTTGCATTCCAAGCCAAATGGCGCGATAATCAAGCCAGGTGGCCGATATGAGCATCGCCGACATCGTCGAAGTCCTGGGTGGCCTGAAAATCTTCGCCCACCCAATCCAAAAATCGGACGAACTGGTCGCGCAGGTCCGCGCCGGCCTTCCTGCCGCCACCGTTACCATGCTGGCCGAGTCGCTCTCCATTAAGCGAGATCAGGTAGCCAAGCGCCTCAACATTCCGGCCCGTACCCTGAGCCGCCGTCTCGCCACAAAGTCCCGCCTCACCCACGACGAGTCGGACCGCACATTGCGTATGGCAAAGGTCGTCGCCCTGGCCAACGAAGTGTTGGGCGCGGAAGACAAGGCCTCCCGCTGGATGGTGAAGCCGAACCGCGCTCTGGGCGGCAAGATCCCCTTCGATCAGCTCGATACGGAACTCGGCGTGCAGTCGGTGGAGCAAATCCTCTACGCTATCGCCTACGGAATGTATAGCTGATGCAGGTGTTTCGGATTTTTCCGGCGCGCTATCGCTCCACGGCCTTCACCGGCATTGGCGGACTCTACGCAGCCAGGCGCTGGAATCACTTGGGCGCTGCGATGGTTTACTGCGCCACTTCGCGCGCGCTCGCGGCTATGGAATTCTTCGTCAACCTGGAGCCGATCGATGCGCCCGACGACCTGCTGATGGCAGGCGCAACCGTTCCCGACGACATTGCCGAAGAACTCAACCTGTCTCTACTGCCGTCCAACTGGCGCGAACTCGATAACCTCGCCTGCCGTGACCTCGGTTCCAACTGGGTAAAGGCCGCGCGCTCAGCAGCGCTCCTGGTCCCCTCCGTAGTTGTAGACGGCGACTGGAACGTACTCCTGAATCCCGCCCACGCCGATTTCAACAAGGTCGCCGTAGCCGAACCGATACCTTTCCGTTTCGATCCCCGCATGTTCCGCTGAAACCCGAAAAAACGCGAACCATGCAAGGCACTCATCGCCATGAGCGCGCCCGCGTTTCCAACAGCCCCATCACGCCCGCCCCTGTAAAATCAACTTGAAACCCGCTCTATCCCGGCCTTGGAGGGCTCTTTGCTTTACTGGCTGCTCTACCAAAAGCTCTATCCGTTCTTTCACCCGTTCCGGATTTTCCGCTATCTTACTTTCCGCACCGCCTTCGCTTCGCTCACGGCGCTGCTCATCGCCATGTTCATTGGCCCATGGGTCATCCAGAAACTGCGCGAGTTTCAAATCGGCCAGTACGTCCGCGAAGACGGCCCCCAGTCGCATCTGAAAAAAACCGGCACTCCCACCATGGGCGGCATTCTCATTGTCATCGCCATCCTGCTGCCCACGGTGCTTTGGTCAGACCCATCCGACCCCTTCGTCTGGATCCCGGTCTTCTCGACCCTCGCCTTCGGCGCCATCGGTTTCGCCGACGACTACATCAAGGTGGTCCAGCGCCGCAGCCTTGGCCTCACCGCGCGCGCCAAGCTCTTCTGGCAGGGAGTGGCCAGCACCATCGTTGCCATTGCCCTCGTGGTTCTCGACCAGTTCAGTTTCTTTTCCACGCGTCTCACAGTGCCCTTCATCAAGAGTTGGCGTCCCGACCTGCAATGGCATCTTTGGCCCGCCACCGTCCCCCATCTCGCGTGGCTCGCCTTCATCCCCTTCGTCATCTTCATCGTTCTTGTGCTCACGCTTTCATCCAACGCCGTCAACTTGACCGACGGCCTCGATGGCCTGGCCATTGGCTGCACCATCATCGCCGCGGGCGCGCTTGCCGTGCTCACTTACGTCAGCGGCCACGTCGTCTTTGCCGACTACCTTGAACTGCAGCGCATGCCTTTGGTCGGCGAACTCACTGTCTTTTGCGGCTCCATGGTCGGCGCGTCCATCGGTTTCCTCTGGTACAACGCACACCCCGCCGAAATCTTCATGGGCGACGTCGGTTCGCTCGCCCTCGGCGGCGCAATCGGCACCGTCGCCATCGTCATCCGTCAGGAACTGCTGCTGCCATTCATCGGCGGCGTCTTCCTGCTTGAAGCGGCTTCTGTCATCCTTCAGGTAGGCAGCTATAAACTACGCAAGAAGCGTATCTTCAAAATGGCCCCGCTTCATCACCACTTCGAGCAACTAGGCTGGAGTGAATCCAAAGTCATTGTCCGTTTCTGGATCAGCGCACTGGTGTTTGCATTGTTTGCACTCACCACCCTTAAACTCCGTTAGACAAGGTCCGCGCCGCCGCCTCGCGGTGCACAATACAAGTAGGCGCGGTTCGCAGGAGCCACTTCAGTATGGAACTAAAAGGCAAGAAAGTTCTGGTCGTGGGACTGGGCAAGTCCGGTCTTGCGGCGGCCCTGTTTCTACGCCATCGCGGCGCCCATGTTACGGTCTCCGACGTGCGCAGCGCGGAGGCGCTGGCCAAGGAACTCCCCGCCCTGCTTGAAGAGGGCATTATGGTGGAAACCGGCGGCCACGGCCTGCTCACATTCCGCCGCCAGGACCTCATCGTCGTCAGCCCCGGCGTTCCGCTAAACACGCCGGAACTCGCCCAGGTTAAAAGCTTCGGCCTGCCCGTCATCGGTGAACTCGAACTCGCCGCCCGCTTCCTCAAAGGCAAAATCCTCGCCATCACCGGCTCCAACGGCAAAACCACCACCACCGCGCTGGTCGGCGAAATCCTCGATGCGGCCGGCCTGCCCACGCTGGTCGGCGGCAACATTGGCGTGCCCGTTGTAGCCCTCATCGACCCCAGCACCGATCAGACCTGGTCCGTCCTTGAAGTCTCCAGCTTCCAGCTTGAGAGCACCGCAAAATTCCACCCCAGCATCGCAGTCATTCTCAACATCACCCCTGACCACCTCGATCGCCACGGCACCTTCGAGAATTACGCGCTGGCCAAGGAGCGCATCTTCGCCTCGCAAAATGAGAACGACTACCTGGTTCTGAACGCCGACAACATCCGCGCAGCTGAGGCTGCAACCCGATCCTCGGCCCAGGTCTATCTGTTCTCACTCGAGCATCCGGTCCCGCAAGGCGCCTGGCTTGAAGATGGATTCGTGGTCTTCCGCTCAGCGTCCGATGCGCCCATCGAGAAAATCGTGCCACTCGCCGGAATTCCCCTCAAAGGCGCACACAACATCGAGAACGTTCTCGCCGCCGTATGCGCCGCTCGCCTCGCTGGTGCTTCGGCCGAGTCCATTCGCCAGGCCGTCGAAAACTTCCGCGCCGTCGAGCACCGTCTCGAATACGTCGCCACCATCAACGGCGTTGAGTACTACAACGATTCCAAGGCCACCAACGTCGACGCCACCCTGAAGGCCGTCGCCTCCTTCAACTCCGGCATTCATCTCATTCTCGGCGGAAAAGACAAAGGCTCTGACTACACCCAGCTTGCCGACCTGCTCCGTACTCGCGTCCGCGCCGTTTACACCATCGGAACCGCCGCCGCCAAAATCGAGTCGCAATTGCGAGGCGTCATCACCATCCAATCCTGCGAGACCCTGGACAAGGCAGTCAACATGGCGGCCAATGCCGCGCATCCCGGGGATATCGTGCTTCTGGCTCCCGCCTGCTCCAGCTTCGATCAGTTCGAAAGCTACGAGCACCGTGGCCGCGTCTTCAAGCAGCTCGTCAGCGACCGGCGCGGACTCACCTCTGCACCCGTCGCCGTTGTTCGCAATAACTAGCGCCGGCTTTCGTTCGCAGAAAGCCGTCCGCTGATAACCAGAAACCTCCCGCGCAGGGAAGAACCGGTTCAATCGCATGGCAAAACTTGTAGGGGTCGACAAGTGGATGTTCTTCACCACCCTGCTGCTGGTGGTGGCTGGGCTGGTCATGGTCTTTTCCGCCTCGGCCGTGGTCGCCCAGGAGCGCTTCAACTCCCCGTACACCTTTGTTGGCAAACAGTCCCTCTGGGCTCTGGCCGGCGTGTTGATCATGCTCGTCCTCATGCATGTCGACTACACCGTCTACAACTCGCCCCGCTTCATCTATCCCGCTCTTTGCGTCACCACACTTCTGCTTGTCCTGGTCTTCTTCTTTCCCTCGTCGCACAACACCCATCGCTGGATACATTTTGGCCCCTTCACCCTGCAACCCTCTGAAATCGCCAAGCCAGCGCTCATCCTGTTTCTCGCCTGGTTTCTCTCCACGCGGCTTGACCTAATGCGCGACTGGAAGCATACGCTGCTGCGTGCGGCCGTTATGCCCGTTGTTTTTATTCTGCTCATCGTCAAGCAGCCTGACCTCGGCACCGCGCTGGTTCTCTGCGGCGTCACCGCCATGATGCTGCTGCTCGCCGGCATGGAATGGAAATACCTGGGCTTCGGCGCGCTCGCGGCCCTCCCAGGTCTCGCCGCGCTGCTCTTCATGGTCGCCTGGCGCCGTCAGCGCATGCTGGTCTTCCTCAATCCCGAATCCGACCCGCAGGGCGCAGGCTTCCACATCAACCAGTCGCTCATCGCCGTCGGCACCGGCGGGCTCACCGGCCGCGGCTACATGGAAGGCGTGCAAAAGCTCTTCTACCTGCCTGAGGCGCACACCGACTTCATATTCGCCAATATCGCGGAGGAACTCGGCTTCATCGGCGCCATCGCCATCGTCGTACTCTTCATCGTGTTCGGGGTCCGCGGCCTGCGCGCTACATTCCGCTCCCAGGACCCCTTTGCCCGCCTCGCCGCCTTCGGCATCACCACCACAATCCTGCTGCAGGCCTTCTTCAACATCAGCGTGGTGCTCTCGCTCGTCCCCACCAAGGGAATACCCCTGCCGCTCATCTCCTTCGGCGGCACGTCGATCTTCTGCACCCTGGCCAGCATCGGCATCCTGCTCAATATCACCAAAAAAGCCGACTGATCCCGCATCCTGCACGATCCAGATGGTTTCTCTCGCCCGTGCTCAGCTAAACCGTTTTACAGGCGCGGATACAGCACTTTCGGGTGATCATCTCTCCCCTCCGCCTTGTTATCATTGATTCAGGCAGGCAGGTCTTTATCGATCCGATCTGTTCCAAACAGCTTCCCCCCTGCATTTAGATTCGAGAGGCAAAAGCTTGACGGAACTACGCGTTCTGATAGCCGGAGGCGGAACCGGCGGGCATATTATTCCAGCGCTTGCCGTGGCCAACGAGCTGGTCGTTCGCCACGGAGCTGAAGTGTTGTTTGTGGGCACCCAGCGCGGTATGGAAATTCGCCTGGTGCCCGATGCAGGCTTCAGTCTCCGCCTCATCGATGTGGGCCCGCTCAATAGAGTTTCGCTCGCCACGCGCATCCGCACCCTTATCGATCTGCCCCGCAGCATCATGGCCTGCCGGCGGCTGATCCGCGAATTCCGCCCTAGCGTCGTTTTCGGCGTGGGCGGCTTCGCCTCCGGACCCGCCGTAGCCGCGGCGCTCCAGCTCAAAATACCCACCATGGCCTTCGAGCCCAATGCCATCCCTGGTCTTGCTAACCGGCTCGTCGGCATGAAGGTCCAGGCTGCGGCCGTCAACTTTCCCTCCGCGTGTGCCTGGTTCCGCAACTGCGAGGTTACCGGCATCCCGGTCCGTCCCGAGTTCTTCGCCCTCGCTCCCCCCGCCTCGCCCAACCCTCATCTGCTGGTCTTCGGGGGATCTCAGGGTGCGCGCATCTTCAACCAGAATCTCCCGCGCATCATTGCGGCACTCCTAAACGCAGTTCCCGGGCTTACCGTGCTCCACCAGAGCGGCCAGCGCCACGCCGCGCAAACATTTGCCGACTACGCCGCCAGCGGCGCCAATCCCGACCGCTGGCAGGTCAGGCCCTTTCTTGACGACATGCCCGCCTGCTTCGCCCTCGCCAACCTGGTCCTTGCCCGCAGCGGAGCTTCCACGGTGGCCGAGCTGGCTGCCGCCGGCAAGCCCGCTTTGCTGGTACCTTTCGCTGCAGCCACCGATGAACACCAGAAGCGCAATGCGGAGGCCATGGTCAACGCCGGCGCAGCCGTCATGTTGCAGGAGCCTGACCTCGAAGTCCCCGGCGCTCTTCTTTCTCAGCTGACAGGCCTGCTTCACGAGCCGGCTCGGCTCGCTGCCATGTCCGCCGCCGCTCGCCCTCTGGCCCACCCCGCCGCCGCCGAAAGCATCGCCAATCGTCTGGTCGCCCTCTCCGGCAACAAAGCCCTCCCCCAGGCAGCGCATCGTCTGATCCCGCACGATGGGGAAGCATAAAGCCATTGTGCGCAACAGCAAAAAGGTCCGTCTGCTTAAGCAGACGGACCTTTTTGTGTAACTATCGATCTAACTAATTTACCGGTGACCGCCGCCACCGCCGTGTCCGCCGCCGCCACCTGCATGGCCCGCGAACCCGCCTCGTGCGCCGCCGCTAAATCCGCCGCGTGCTACCGGTGCTCCACCGCGCACTCCGCCGGCCCCGACTCCACCGCGCACCCCGCCAGCGTAACCATGGCCCGCATAACCACCGCGACCGTAACCATACCCGCCATGACCGTAGCCCCAACCGCCACGGCCCCAACCGCCGCGGCCCCAACCGTGTCCCCAGCCCCAGCCGTACCACGGCCCGACACCGAGGAAAATGCCACCGCTAAACCATCCCGGCCCGTAATAGCCGTAAGGAGCGCAGGCGTAAGGGTAATAAGAGTAGTAGCCCCACTCGCAAGCCGGGGGACCATAAACCGCGGGCGCGTCAACCACCGCCGGACCGATGCCAACCCCCACAGCCACCTGGGCATTTGCCGATGCCGCCGCGAATGGCAGAGCCAGAACCATTGCGAACAGAACTAGGCGCGTGAACTTCATAAAGAACCTCCCTGGTGCCGCCCTTGCCCAGCCGAACCTGGAATCTGGGACTCGATGTGAAGCGTCGTTCTCAGCACCCTGCCGGTTGTGGGCTTTTCTCACCCATCCGGCTTCTGGTTATTAGAACAACAATCCAAGGTGAAAGTTGCGGTCTTTGTCTAAGAATCCTTCAACTTCGGCCAAACAACAAGGCCTTTTCCCAGATTGCTGCTTCAAGGGGGTTCTCCCCGGGCACTCCCGTCTCCTCCCAGGCCCCGAATGCCGCAAACCGAGTCGCTGCAAACCCAACAAAAAAACGGCCCCTCCAGTTCGGAGAGGCCGCTCGAGCGAAACCAGAGTAGCAGCAAGCCGGAGGCACAATGCCAAGTGGTTTTTTCCTCAAGAAAAAAAACACATCGCACACTGTCTATTACGGCAGGTTTACTCTGGTTTCGCTCTCCTTGCAGGCAATCAGGCAGAGAGACCACCTGCGAAACAGGATTACCGGCGGAAGCGCTCATAGCCACGCCCGGGAACAAAATGCCGGTCGAATACCGGTCCCCGGTCGTATCCGAACCGCGCAACCGGCCCGCCCACGCCCACGAAGTTCCAACGTCCCGGAATCCAGTACCCATTCGCCTGGTATCCGGCCACCCAAACGTATCCCGGTCCAGGGCAAGGCGGAACGTAGGCCACCGGTCCGCGCACATACACTCCGAATTCGGCTGCCTGGGCTGGCACTGCCGCCAGACCCATCGTGCCCGCCGCCACTGCTGCACCTAACATCCAATTCCGCATGCTGCCCATAACTCCTCCGTTCAGCCGGCCAAGTCTTTCAAGGGCCGGGCCGGCTGCTTCCTGTTGGAGACTTCCTTCCATCTGCCTCCCCGGCGCGCCGGTTATGTCCTGTGCAAACACCGCCCTATCAAAAGGTTGCGGCATCCGCTCAAAAATAAATGGGCGCAACTTTTCTCCGGTTCCCGTGTACAAAGCCCGGAGCGGAAACAGCACAGATCATCGCAATAGGTTCAAATGAACCCAGAATGTGGTTTATACTGGTACCGGAGGTATCCACATCATGGCCGATGTTCATTTCGCCCGCGCTGCCGCCGCCCCAACTGCATCTTCGGAACGGGAAAAGCAGCACGGTCCCGGATCCCTGAGAGCATCCGGAGCCGTTACGAATATCGCCGCCCTCACGCGGAACGCCCATCGCGGCATGGCCAAGTCGGATGCCGCCAAGCTCATCGGCAAAATTGCGGCCGTCACTTCCACGCCGGCTGGCAAAATGCGTGCGGAGCTCATACCCGACTCCACCTGGAAGCGCGCCCGCAAGACCCTTGGTCCCCAGGCCAGCCAGACCACCGCCCGCCTCAACCATGTTTTTGCTTTTGCGCAGCGAATCTGGGGCAATGAGCGCGATGCCGCTGAGTGGTTAGCCGCGCCGCATCTTGAATTGGCCGGCGCCACGCCCTGGTCCCTGCTCAGAACCGAGGCCGGTGGCCGCGCTGTCGAAGCCCTGTTGGGTGCTCTTGAATTCGGGTTTCCTGTTTAGCCTCTGAGGGGTTTGCCTGATGGACGTTTTCAGGATGCACGGAACCGCCTACGGAGTCTTCGACACCACCGGCGCATTTCAGTATCCCGGCCGCTGGCACTCCAGGGGAACCCGCGTCGTCTACGCGGCCGAACATGCAAGTCTTGCCGTGCTGGAGACCCTGATCCATGCCGGAGGCCGCAAGATCCCACTCCGCGCCCTCACCCGCATTCACATCCCCGACGGCGTTCCCATCGAATCGCAGCCCTGGATGGAGTTGCCCACTTCGCAGGCGTTCGGCGATGCGTGGGTAAGGGAAGCGCGCACCGCCGTTCTGCGCGTGCCCAGCATCGCCGTTAATCGGCTCGAGTCAAACTTTGTCCTCAATCCGCGCCATCCCGACTTCCCGCAAATTCAGCACGACCCTCCCGCCGAATTCGCCTTCGACCCGCGCTTCATACCCACACGTTAGCGACTCAAGCCGGCTCGTCCGTCTCGTTCACCGGCGCTCCCACCGCGCACCACCGCGCCCGCATGCTCTGCCGGAACTTCTCCCGCTCCTCCGGCGTCATCCGCGCCCAGCGATCTTTCTTGTCCCAGCGACCCGGTCGGTGCGAGCCACCACCCCAGCGGCCAAACAAAATCCGGCACAAAGCCAGCAGCCCGATCGCCTGCCACAGGTCAATTTGCCGCCATCCGAACAGCGTCGGCGTAAGCCAGTTCCATAAATGCATCACCACCTCGCCGCCAATCGTGATCAAAACCACAATCGCCAGCGGTGCTGCAAAAAAGATCCACCAGTGTCTCCTCACCCAGCTCTTTTCCATGACCGTCTCCCTCACTCCCTCGTGAACTCATCGTGAATCTTCTGCAACCGTTGCCGCAGTTGCAGCACCGCATACCGTTTGCGCGAAAGCAGCGTGTTCACGTTCACGCCGGTTTCCGCCGAAAGCTCTTTGAAGCTGATTCCTTCCAGTTCGTGTGCCACAAACACTGCGCGCTGGTCGTCAGGTAGTTCACTCAGCGCAACCTCCAACTCTTCCAGCAGCAGCCTGCGCAGGTAGAGCGCCTCCGGCCCCGCATCCGGCGATGGCAGCAGATCCTCCATCTCCATCAACTCACCGTCTTCACCCATCACCGCGGCATCGCTGAAGTTCTCCGGCTTCTTCTTGCGGAACAGGTCCGTGATGCGGTTGCGCGCCACGCGAAACAGCCATCCCCCCACGTAGTCAATCGGCATCAGCAGGCGATTGGCTTCCACAAGCTCGTAGAAAACCTCCTGCAGCAGATCCTCCACGTCCGATTCGTTCGGCACCCGCCTGCGTATAAAATTGCGCAGCCGCGGTCGCTCTTCGTCGATGACTTCGGAGATGCGCCGGTCCTGCTCAGTCATCGCAATCGCACTCATGGAACCATCCATCCATTCACTACTGAAGACGAACGGCAGCCGCAAATATTGTAGAGGTCTGCATCATCTTGGCGTGATATGAATCACATCATTCTGCGAAATCTTCCTGCAAACTCATTGATAGAAACAACGCAGATCTGGGGAAGGGATCATCTTTGGTGCATGCGTCTCACATGCAACTAAGGATGATCCCTATTTTTTTTGAGGTAGAGCTGAAGGTCGTAATTGGCACTTCGATTACGTTATTTCCCAGTCCGTTCGCAATCGATCTACGGAATGTAATAGAACGGGTTCGGCAGCTTCACAGAGAGTTCCGCCGCCGGTAATCCTTTCAGGTCGCTGAACTGATCGCCCACATTCAGAATGATGCGATATCCGGCATCGACAATAGTCTTCCGTGCATTCGATTTGTATTCGATAGTCCCTTCCTTGGCTTGCGTGGGCGACCGCAACGTGAGCCCCGCAAAATTCGTGTACCCCTGGCTCTTCAGATTTTGCTCCGTTGCCGCGCGATGCGCTTCGCCCCTTCCCGTGATAAAAAAGACAGTCACTCCGAGCCGCTGCGCTTCCTGGTAAAGCCGCAGCGTGCCTGGAATCGCCGTGGCCTGCGCTGAATCCTCCCAGGCATCAAAGGCGCTGGGAATGTATCCGTAGTCCTCGGCAGCCATCTCTTTGTAATTCGAAAGCGCGGTTTCGTCGATGTCGAGAACCAGCGCCAGTTTTTCTCCTGCGCCTTTGTGCGCGGCGCGTCGATCAAGAAAAGCGATTGCGGCTTGCGCCTGGTGATCCAGTTCCTTCGCATAGCATCCGCAATCGCAAGTACACGCGTAATAGCTCTGCAGTTTGAGCTTCAGTGTGCCAAGATTTGCAACATGCTCGTTCGAAGCGAGAATGTGTGTGGATTGAGGCGTAGATTGTGCGGCAGATGCAAGCGAAGCAACAGCGGTAACCAGCGTGCACAAAATCAAAGCAAATCGTTTCACCAAAGATCACCTCTGTGGAGTGCATCGGAATGAATTCTTATTCTATTGAGCCTGGCTGCCGGCGAACAAAGCCGGCTTATTTCGCTGCTCTTCACTCAGTCCGCAGCGCGACTACCGGGTTCACGCTTGCTGCCCGGCGCGCCGGAACAGCCGCCGCCAACAACCCACACAGCACCAATCCGAGTGGGGCAAGTCCCATGGTCCAGGGATCCATCGCCTTCACTCCGTAAAGAAAACCGCCCAGCAGGCGATTGCTCCACAGCGCAAGTCCCACACCCATTACTGCTCCCGCCCCCATCAACACCAGTGTCTGTCGCATCACCATGCCAACCACCGCGGCTCGATCGGCGCCCAGCGCCATGCGGATCCCGATCTCCTGCGTTCTCTGTTCCACAAGGTAGCTCATCAGCCCATACAAGCCCACCACCGTAATCAGCAGCGCCAACCCTCCGAACACCGTTACAACGCCAGCCGCCAGCTTTTGTGCGCCTATGTTGTCTTCCACAGCTTCCTGCATGGTGCTGAACTCTCCGATGGCGAGATGAGGGTTCTCCTCCGTAATCAGCCGCCGCAGGTCCCCGATCATCGCGTCCGGCCTTGCTTCGGTCCGTATAGCCAGTTCCATATACCGGCTCAGCAGCGCTTTATAGAGCGAAGTGTCGCGCGCTACCTGCGGAATGCACACGTACAACTCGGGAGTGCTGGGATGCGTAACTGCATCCTGATGGATATCGTCGATCACTCCCACGATGGTTGCGGTCTGCACATTTCTTCCGAAGCGAACCTGCTTTCCCAGCGCGCTGTTGCCGCCAAGATAGCGATCGACGAATACCCGATTGACGACTGCCACAGGCGGGCTTGCGGCCGTGTCGCCTTCTTCGAAAAAACGTCCGCTGCTCATGCGCACTCCCAGAACATCCATAAGCCCGGGAGAAGCGGCGCGTACCATCGCATCCACGTTGCCGTCGGTCCAATCGGTTTTGTACACCACGGTGAGCCACTCCAGAGGATGCTTCAGTGGCATCACCGTGGAAATGGCTGCTTGCTTTACACCGGGGACGCGCCGCACGGCATCAAGAAGCGGCTGCCATGCCACTGCGCCAACATTTTGATTCTTGTAGAGGTCGCCTGGCGCGGTCAGGTCGGTCAGCAGCAGATGATCTGTGCGGAAGCCGAGCGGCACATGACGCAGGGCATACATGGTGCGCAGCATGAGACCCGCGCCAATCAGCAGCGCAATGGACAATGCAACCTCGCCCACCAGCAGCGCGTTGCGCATGCCATTCTGCCTGCGATCTCCCGCGTGCTTCCGCCCACCGTTACGCAAGCCCGCTTGCGTTCCTGTCCATGCCGCAAGCATCGCCGGCACTGTCCCGAAGGACAGCGCGGTCAGCAGCGTGAGCGCAACAAAGCAGAGCCAGACCGTGAAGTTGAGCTGTATGTTTGCGGCCAGCGGGAGCATGCTCTGCAACGCGTGGCGGAAGACCTGCAGAATGGCGATTGCCAGGCCCAGTCCACTGGCGGCGCCGGCAACGGTGAGCAGCAGGCTTTCCGTCAAAAACTGCATGACGATGCGCTGTCTTCCCGCTCCCAGTGCCGATCGCACGGCGATCTCGGCTCGGCGTGCCGAAACCCGCGCCAGCAGCAGTCCGGCAACATTGCTGCAGGCAATAAGCCACACCACCGCTACGGCGATGGCCAGCGCTGCCAGTGCCGGTCGCGCATCGCGAACCAGGAGATCGTGAAAGCGCACAAGCCCAATCCCGCCGCGCTTCTCA
>Ga0187847_10000460_pt1 | contig 45524 bp, 43 predicted proteins | sample June2016WEW_4_10_FD_132458 | JGI IMG/M metagenome (GOLD analysis project Ga0187847, IMG submission 132458) | Peatland microbial communities from SPRUCE experiment site at the Marcell Experimental Forest, Minnesota, USA - June2016WEW_4_10 | ecosystem: Environmental > Terrestrial > Soil >...
ATCAATGCGATCCTCTACTACTTGCCGAGTATCTTTGCATCTGCCGGATTCAGCCAGATTTCAGGCGACAAGCAGGCTATTGCCATCGGCTTCACGAACCTGGTCTTCACCATGGTAGGCATGGCGGCGATTGACCGGCTCGGCCGCAAAACACTGCTGCTGGTGGGCGCCGCGGGGACGGCGAGTTGTCTAGCCGCAGTGGCGTGGCTGCTTACATCCAACGCACACCAGGGTGTGCTGGTGTGGCTGTTCGTTACCTATATAGCGTTCTTCGCTCTTTCGCAAGGAGCGGTTATCTGGGTTTACATTGGCGAAGTCTTTCCCAATGCGGTGCGGTCAAAGGGACAGGGAGCAGGCAACGCCAGTCACTGGATCATGAACACCATCATTGCGATGGTGTTTCCGGTGCTCGTGGTGAGCATCGGCAGGAGCGCCCCGTTCATCTTCTTCGCGGTGATGACGGTGGTGCAGTTCCTGGTGGTGCTCTTCACTTACCCGGAGACCAAGGGCCAGACGCTGGAGGCTTTGCAGCGGAGGCTGGTGCGTGCGGAATAACAAGCTGTCCGTGACTGGAATCACGAGCCCTGAGAAATCTGCCATCTTATAATTTGTGAGGACAGGTGCCGCTTGGCTGGATGCGAGTGCTGCGGCCTGATCGTAACGCAATGCGCGCGAGGTCAAGCATGGAGCAGGCTCAAGTTTTACCAGCGAAAACGGCGCAGGCTGAAGCGGACGTTCCGCGCCCTCGATCAACCGAACGAGAGTCGCCCCTGGAGCTTTTCAACTCCGCGGAGGCCAACGCGCTGCGCGCGGAGATCATCCGTACGGGTCGCAAGCTGTGGGACCGCCAATATGTCGACGGCAACGGCGGTAACATCAGCGTCAGGCTGGGCGCCGAGTTTGTGCTGTGCACTCCCACCATGCTGAGCAAGGCCGACCTCGAAGTCGCGGACATCTGTCTCTCCGACCTCAACGGAAAAATCCTCGCCGGCGACCGAACCCTGACCAGCGAACTGTTGCTTCATCTTGAAATCTACAAAGCCAATCCCAAAGCCAGGGCCGTCGTACATTGCCATCCGCCGTATGCCACGGCATTTGCGATCGTAGGGGAGATTCCGCCGAACGGGTTGATCCCGGAGTACGAGGTGTTCATCGGGCCGGCCGCCGTTGCGCCGTACGAGACGCCGGGTACCCAGGCATTCGCGGAAACCGTGCTGCCTTTTGTGCACGAGCACAATACCATCCTGCTCAAGAATCATGGAGTCGTCTGCTGGGCAGACACGGTGACGCATGCCGAATGGCTGTGCGAGATCATGGACACCTACTGTCGGACCTACCTGATTGCGAAGCAAATCGGCGAACCGCTGGGTGTGATTCCCGATGACAAGATCGACGACATTCTGCGCCGCAAGCAGTGGATGGGATTGCCGGACGCGCGCATGGGACGGATCGGCGGCGATCCGCGCGGCGGCGATCCGAAGAACGCGGCTGAAGTTGTGGAACTGGTAAAGCGCGAGACAGGACGTATTCAGGGCCGGAGCTAGGTTTCACTTCGCAAGAAAGACGCCGCTGTGGTTTGCGCGTGCTTGCAATCAGTGGAAACCGGGCATTCATGGCATTGTGGAGTCTTATCTTTGCACAGCGTCTTGCCATGCTCGCGCAACAGAAGATGCGCTTCTTTCAGGCGCTCCCGACTCTTGGGCAATTCGTCCTTCAGAGCTTCCTGAACGGAGCGATAAGTGGCTCCGTAGTTTTTCTGAGTCCGGCCCCAGCCTACCCGCACCAGCACCCGCATGCCGTTGGATTCAAGCGGAAGGCCGTTGGAGACGCCGCACAAAAGCAGAATCTTTTCCGCACCTGGATCGCCGATGTTTGGGAATTGCTTGAGCGCCTTCTTCGCCTCAGCGTAGGGCCACGTCAGAATCTTGTCGAGGTCCCCACCAAACTGACTTAATGTGATGCCGGCAATCTGGCGCCACCGGAATACACGCGTCTCCGGCCGCATGCCGCCGCGCTTTGCTAGCGGAAGCAGCAGCTCGCCCGGTGCAGCATCGAGGTCCGCCGCTGTGAGCCCAACCTGGTCGCGCAAAGCTTCAAAGACCATAAGACGGCGCTCATCCGGCAGCAGGTAGCAGGCGTTCTCCCACATCACAAGCTCAAATGGGCCCTTGGCAGAGGGGACGTCTGGCTTGCCATAGTGCCGTTTAAGCTCGGCGACGATCTCGTTAAAGGATTGCATCCGAGCCTCTGGATGGAGTTGTGCTGATCGTGGGAAAGAATGTCTGGCGATGTGTTATCGAGAGCAGTCTACTGAGATGGGAGCCGCGGACGCAATGGCAATTGCAATCTCGTTTGTGGGTCGTTTGAAACAGGCAGGCGAAGGGGCGGTAACCGGCACAAGCCGTGCCCGTCGCCAAGAGATTGTGAAGCTGCACAATTAGCCACTAAAATGGGATCGTCTGTGATGGTCCTTCCTCATGCTCAAGAAGCAGTTTCTTTCCATTCTCATTCTCACGCTTGCCATCGTCGCCGCGGCGTCGGCCGAGCAGCCGTGGGTTTCGATGGACGACTCGGGGCGGCTCATTTACCGCACGCTGCCGCACGGCGACCGCATTGTGGATTTTTCGTACGCCGGTTACATGGGCGGCGGTGTGCCGCTGCCGGCGCGCCTGCCCGTAGGCCTCAAAGTGCAGCCCTCCGGCGGGGACGATACCGCGGCAATTCAGAAGGCGATTGACGAAGTCTCCGCGATGCCGCTGAAAGATGGATTGCGGGGAGCCGTGGTGCTGGGGCCGGGAACGTTTCAGTGCAGCGGAACGCTTAACATTCGAGCTTCGGGAGTGGTGCTGCATGGCAGCGGTCCGGCGGAAGGCGGCACCACCCTGACGATGACGGGGGACCCGCATGTGGCCATTGCCGTCTCCGGGCAGCAGAAGGTCCAGGCGCTGGGGACGGCCGCGCATGTCGTTGACGCTTACGTCCCTTCCGGTGCCCGGTCAATCACGTTGGACGATGCCTCGGCTTTCTCGCCGGGAGACGGCATCAGAATCACGCGCTACACCACGGAGAAGTGGCTGCACTTTATGGGCATGGACCGGCTGTCGCGGGACGGCGAGGCTGAGACGTGGGTGGGCAACTCCATCTCGACCTTGCGCACCGTGGCAAGCAGGAGGGGGAACGTGCTTACGTTGGATGTGCCGCTGACTGACTCGTACGATCGGAATTATCTTCCGCCCGAAGGAGCGGAGGTGGTGAAGGTCGCCGTTACCGGCTGGATTGAACAGGACGCTGTAGAGTCACTGCATATTGTTGCGCCGGCACGGGAAGTTGGGATGGACGATCCGCTCTTTCGCGCCATCAATCTGAGCGGCCTCCAGGATGGGTGGGTTCGCGATGTTCTGGTGGACGACACCACTGAGGGTATCGACCTGGCGGCGGATACCTCGCGGATTACGATTCAGAACGTTGTCTTTCGCCACCGGACCGCAATTACGAGCTCTGCCAAGCCGGCCGACTTTGCACTGCGCGGTGGGCAGATTCTAGTTTACAAATGCGGGGCGGCCGGAAACAGTGATCTCTATGTCATCACCGGAGCGCGCAACCAGGGGCCGAATGTGGTGCTGGACTCCGAGTTTCACGGTGACGGGCGCATCCAGCCGCACCAGCGATGGGCTACGGGCTTCCTTGTGGACAACACGCGTGTACCGGAAGGCGGCATTGACCTGAAGAATCGCGGTGAGATGGGCAGCGGGCATGGCTGGACGATGGGGTGGGGAGTGGTGTGGAACAGCTCTGCCTCTTCGCTGGTGATTCAGAATCCGCCAGGATCGGCAAACTGGTCGATCGGCACAAAGGGCACTGAGCTGGGTGAGCCTATGAAGATCAAGGGGGTCAGGCCTCGCGATTTAGGCCCGGATCTGCCGCGGGGCTTTATCGAGTCGCCGAATCATCCGGTTGCGCCGGCGAGCCTGTACAAGGCACAACTGGTGGAACGGCTGGGGCCGGCGACGCTGAAGGCCGTGGAGCCACAGTCCGCGCCCTGATGCCGGTTCCCAGGAAATGGTCTTTGTTTCATGGAACGAATCTGCAGCCGGAATCAGACTTGATGCATGGAACATCCACCCCTATGTGTCTCGCCTGGTCTCCTCAGCTGCCTTCTGCGCGGCAGCCAGCACCGCAGGATAGGTGTACGGGGACCATTTCAATACGTATCCATTGCCAAGCTCAGTTGTGAACTTGAACTTGTAGGCATCTGGATGTTCTGAGCCGGTGGATTTCTCGTGCTCCGCCATCACGTACCTGTGCTTCACCCAGGCGCTGTGCATGTTTTTCAAAATGTGATACATGAAATAGATGGATGCGTGGGCTTTATCTTCGGTGTCGTCAGGCATGAACTGGACATATCCATAATTAGAATCCTCCCCCTGACAGGAGCCCTTGGTTTCGATGCCAGGAATACTGTTTATCAGCTTGATGAGATCGATTACACCTTTGTCAATCTCAATTGATTCGCCCGAATTCAGTTTTAGCTTTACACATGGGTGACCGAATGAAACGTAACCCTCTCTCAACGTCTTACCCGAATTGGCCCGATCCGATTCTTTGAACGTCATAGTCCTAGGGTAAACGCCTCATTTGCCATCTGCGCCGAAGAAGACAATCAACTGGGGGTTCACGAGTTAGAAAGCCCGGGGTCGCTGATTAAGCTCCGAACAGCCAAAATTTCGCGAATTACCGGCAAGCCGAAAACTCCCCTCCCAGGCGAGGGAAAAGCGAAACCGTGCTACACTGTACATGCGCTCAGTGATTTGGCCGTGAGCAGCGGTTTGCCCTTCATACCGGCAAGTTAGCCTGGCACAGATTTTCCCCCAAGCCCCTACAGCGTATGCCTATAAGTCTCCTACCCGGAGCTTTTGCCGTGGACTGTTTTCTGGTCCGGCAGCGATCAAGCGTAAATGCCTCCTTGAATGGATGGCCGCGCTGAGACCGGGAAGCAAATGGGAGCAGGGTAGCCGGTCGGCAATGTGCCGCCTGGCGTACCAGTAGCGTGTGGCAGATTCGGGCCTCCAGCATTCAAGTGAATGCGCAGGCCGGTCCTCAGGACGTTTTCGGTTCTCCCTTACGCATAGATTTAAAAAGCAGGCTCGCGCCTGAAGTCTTGAAGTGTGCGCGCCTCGATGTCCGGTTCCGACTGCAGGCCTCTGGGTATTGGGCTCTTGGAACCCGAGAAATTTGACTATTTTGACGACACAGTTTTCTGAGTTTTCTCTTTCGGCTGCGCTTATGGCGCGCCTTGACGCCAACAAATTTGAAACCCCCACCCCGGTTCAGGCCGGCTGCATTCCTCCCGCGCTCGAAGGCCGCGACATCCTCGCCACTGCGCAAACCGGAACCGGTAAGACCCTCGGCTTCCTCATCCCGATTGTGGAAATGATGCAGAAGAATGGGACCCGCGGCGCGCAGGCTCTTATCCTGCTGCCTACCCGCGAACTGGCCATGCAGGTCGAAAAGGCATTTCGCGCCATCCGAACCAGCCCTTCGCAAACCTGCGCACTGGTTGTTGGCGGTCTTGCCGAGCACTCGCAGCTTGAATCCATTCGCCGCGGCGCGCGCCTCATCGTCGCCACCCCCGGCCGCCTTGAGGACTTCCTCAAGCGCAAGCTCGTCAAGCTCGACACCGTGAAGATGCTCGTTCTCGATGAAGTGGATCGCATGCTCGATATGGGCTTTCAGCCGGCTATTGCTCGCATCGCCGGCATGCTCCCGACGACGCGGCAGACGCTCTGCTACTCCGCCACGCTCGAGGGAGCGGTGAAAGAAGTGGCCCGCAAGTATCTCAACAACCCCGTCCGCATCGAAATCGGCTCAGTCCTCAAGCCGGCCGAAAACGTCGAACTGCGCACTTTTGAAGTTGAGCAGGACAAGAAGCAGGAGCTTCTCGAACACCTGCTCGGCGCGGAACAGGGCAGCTTCCTGGTCTTTGTGCGCACCAAGCATGGTGCGGATCGCGTCGCGCGCAGGCTGGTTCGCTCCGGCCACTCGGCCACGCAGATTCATGGCGACCGCTCGCAGGCCCAGCGCAACCAGGCGCTGCGCAGCTTCTCTGAAGGGCATCACCGGGTGCTGGTGGCAACCGACGTGGCCGCCCGCGGCATCGATGTGGCTAATGTAGCGCACGTCATCAACTACGATCTGCCCAAGATGGCAGAGGACTTCGTCCATCGCGTCGGCCGCACCGGGCGCGCTTCCGCGCACGGCATTGCATCCACATTTGCCGCACCGGCCGAGCGTGGCGATCTGCGCAAGATCGAGCGCACGCTATCGCTTCAGATGAAGCACTTCCGCGTACGTTCCGCGGATTTGAACGCCGCCTAAAAAGCAGCTTTCAGCGCCAAGCTATCAGCTTTTAGCTACAAAACAACCGCCCGGAATCCAGTCGCAAGACTGACCTCCGGGCGGTTTTTTGCAGGCGCCCTCTCAGGTACGGCTAGTCTTGTGCGAGATCCGTTACAGCAGTTTTGGCTTTCAGCCCGCCGATCGTCCCCGTCGCATATAGATACCAGCCAAGCCAGGCCGGCGTAGTCCAAAGGAAGTAAAACTTGATGATGGGCACGTGCGCCACCAACTCGATGATTGCTGCCCCGGCCACGACGCCGAACGGCACAATCGACCGCTTCGATGCGTCCGCACGATACACACCAGCCAGCACCGCCGGCAGCAGCAGCGACTCATCGGTGAACCACGCATACGGTGTGCACATCGACCCCACCAGCAGCACCACCAGCCCATGATCCAGCCAGTCCCAGCATTTCCGGCGGGTCCAGAAGTACCAAAGCGCCCACATGCTTGCGCAGCACTGGGGGAGAAACTGCAGCCAGACCGCATGGCGATCCACCATGAAACGGAAGGCCGCGCTCAGCGCCGGGATCATCTCATCCAGCGCCCCGCCGGTATGCATCATAAGCGAGTATTGCGACCATGCATTTTTGTCCAGCACATAGGCAAACAGCAGACTGGCTACCAGGGCAGACGCTGCGCCGGCGATCATCCGGTAAGCCCTTGTGGTGAGCATCCACCCAGCCAGTGCCACGCTGAACGGCAGAAATATGTGCGGCTTCAGGGCCAGAACCAGCAATGAAATCCCGGCAAGAAATGGCCAGTTTCTTTGGAAAGTGAGGAACAGCACAACACCCAGCAGTAGGAAAAGACCGATCTGCCCGAACATCAGGCACGCCATCACCGGCGCAAAGCAGTAGCCCAGTAGGTGCAAGCTGTTATTCGGGCGTCCGTGCAGGGTCCAGATCATGCGGATTGACCCCACGCAACTCAGCAGCAGCGCGATAAACCACACAATCATGCCCGAATTCGCACTGAAGAATCCGAGCGGCCACGCCAGGAAGAAGGCTACTGGCATGTTGCGCATGATCAGCGGTTCAGTCCGGTTGAATCCCGCCGATTGTTGCACCTGAAAGATAGCCGCGGCGTCGTAGGGATTTCCGCCGTGAACCAGTTGCTGCCCAGTGGCCCAGTAGCCAATAAAGTCCCGTTGGCTGGCGTTGTTCAAGTGGGCAATGAAGACCAGCAAGCCGACCCCGGCGGCCGCCAGCAGCGCCGCGGCAGCAATGTGCAGAACTTTCTTCACTGGCTTGTCTCCGTTCCCATCAACCTGTTCGGCTCGACGAAAAACGGTCGGGACCGAAGCTCTTATCGGGCCTAAAAAGTGTTTCTTGATCGCTAATCATGTATACAACAGGCGGGGCGGGCAGCAAACCTGCGAACCCGCCCAACGATTCTGCCTCGCCGAAGGAAACGGCTGGCCGCTCCCGCCGCAATTTACCCGCAATTCGGAGGCGCTTTTCGTTGACTCTGAATCCCGTTTGGGGTATTCTGGAGTCCTTGCGCGGTGTTGCGCCTGGGCTCTGTGTGTGGTCCCTGAACGACAGTTCTCTGTCGGTGGGCCGTTCATCCGGATCCAGCTGGTAAGCCCCTGAAGAGGCTGCCCGGCACAGGTCACCGGCTGCTGAAAGCGGTTCAGACCAACGCGGTTCAGCCAGGCCAAAGCCCCTTGAGGGCCAGCTCCCCGCAGTTCTCACCCGAACAGAATTGTTTGGACGTGGGTGGAAGAAATGCCCGTGCGTGTTTTGCGTGGGCCAAGGCGCTTTGCGCCACGGTTTTAGCTGAGCAGGTCGTCAGGATCGGTTCTTAAGAGGGCAGGAGATCAAGATGGGTACCTTTGTTCCGAGCGGCAAGGACATTGACCGCAAGTGGTTTGTGGTGGACGCGAACGGCCAGACACTGGGCCGGCTCGCCACCAAGGCAGCCGATGTGCTGAGCGGCAAGCTGAATCCGCAGTATGTGCCGTACATCGACATGGGCGACCACGTCATCGTCATCAACGCGGAGAAGGTGCGGCTCACCGGCCTCAAGGCTGAAAGCAAGCAGTATCGCCGCTACACCGGCTTCCCCGGCGGACTCCGCGAGGAGTCGTTTACTCGCCTTCTGAACCGCAAGCCGGAGCAGATCCTGGAGCAGGCCATCAAGGGCATGCTGCCCAAGAACAAAATCGGCCGCCAGATGGCGACCAAGCTGAAGGTTTATCGCGGCGATAAGCATCCTCACCAGGCGCAGGAGCCGGTGGCGATGGAGATCAAGTAAGCCAGGGATTAGGACATTAGGTTTGGCTGGCTACGGTGCCGGCGGAGAGAGCAAAGAATGGCAGATCTGGTTCAGTATTACGGGACGGGGCGGCGCAAGTCGGCAATCGCCCGCGTGTTCCTGCGTCCCGGCACGGGCGAGTGGAAAGTCAACGGCAAGGCATTCGAAGTTTACTTCGTCACCGAGCAACAGCGCGTGGCCGCCAAGCGGACACTGGTTGTGGCCGAGTTGGCCGGCAGCTTCGATGTGGTCACCACCGTGAAGAGCGGCGGCGTGGCTGCGCAGGCCGATGCCGTCAAGCTGGGCATTGCCCGCGCATTGATTGAGTTCAATCCGGAGTTGCGCAAGACGCTCAAGGCCGAAGGCCTGCTGACGCGCGACGCCCGGCAGAAGGAACGGAAGAAGTACGGGCAGAAGGGCGCTCGTAAGCGGTTCCAATTCTCGAAGAGATAGTGATCGGGGGACAGTGAACAGTGGGCAGAACGGAAGTTTTCTCACTGCCCACTGTTCACTAACCACTGTCCACTGTAGTTCCACCATCTCCCGCGCAAGCGGGTTCAATCCGGGGAAGGCAAAGCCGGCCCGGATGCAACTCAATAAGGAGGCCCATTGGCCACGATCACAATGAAGGAGCTGCTCGAAGCTGGCGTTCACTTCGGGCACCAGACCAAGCGCTGGAATCCAAAGATGAAGGAATACATCTTTGGCGAGCGTAATGGGATTTACATCATCGACCTGCAGAAGACGCTCAAGCTGTTCAAGGATGCGTCGAAGTTTGTCACCGACCTGTGCGCGAGCGGCAAGACGATTCTTTTCGTCGGCACCAAGCGTCAGGCTCAGGATGCCGTGGCTGAAGAAGCCAACCGCGCGGGGATGCCGTACATCAACCAGCGCTGGCTGGGCGGACTGCTGACCAACTGGGTGACAGTGCAGAAGAGTGTAAAGCGCCTTCAGGAACTGGATGATATGGCCACGGACGGCCGTTACGACCTGCTGACCAAGAAGGAAGTTATCAAACTGGAGCGGGAGCGCAAGCACCTGCAGGCCAACCTGGCCGGCATCAAGACCATGAAGCGGCTTCCCGACGCGCTCTTCATCGTCGACTCGAACAACGAGGCCATTGCCGTGAAGGAAGCCCGCAAGCTGGGCATTCCCGTTGTCGCTGTGGTTGACACCAACTGCGACCCCACGGTTGTTGACTACGTGATTCCGGGCAACGACGACGCGCTTCGCGCCATCCGCCTCTTCACCTCGAAGATTGCCGATTCGGCAGCAGAGGGCGTGAACCTGGTGGGCGACAAAGCCTTCGCCGCTGAGGAAGTGGCGGCTGTTTCGGGCGATGAATCCCTTACCGCGGAAGCTGCGCCGATTGAAGAAGTCGACCTGGAAGCGGCACTTGGCGGCGGAATCCGCAAGGCCCCGGCCGTGGTTGCTGCTCTGGACGAAGCTGAAGTAGCTGAAGGCGGGCATTAATCCTGCTGTCGCACGCGAGTGCGTAGTATGAGACAAGCGTGGCCGCGAAGAAATTGGAGCCACGCTTTTCTTATGCAAGTTGCAGACGCTGCATTGCAGCAGCCCCAGCCGGCTGGGTGAGTGCCGGGGAACAGGAAGGCCCGTGACGGGCCGGAAGACGGGAAAAGAGAGATGACAGTGAGCGAAAAGATTGATGCCAAACAGGTGAAAGCGCTTCGCGATATGACCGGTGCGCCCATGGGCGACTGCAAAAAAGCTCTGGAGGAGGCGAAGGGCGACCTTGAGGCCGCCGTCGTTGTGCTGCGCAAGCGCGGCATGGCCTCTGCCCAGAAGAAGGCTGCCCGTTCCACCAACGAGGGCGCGGTCGGCACCTACATCCACGCCGGCGGCAAAATCGGCGTGTTGCTTGAGATCAACTGCGAGAGCGACTTTGTGGCCCGCACGGAAGACTTCCAGGACCTGATGAAGGACATCTCGATGCACATCGCCGCCACCGATCCGCGCTACGTCAAGGCGGAAGACGTGACCATCGAAGATATGGAGCGCGAGAAGGACATTTATCGTGCTCAGGCAGCCGCCACCGGCAAGCCGGCTCCAGTCATCGAGCGCATTGTGGATGGCAAGATGGCCAAGTTCTACGAGGAAGTCTGTTTGCTCGATCAGCCCTTCATCAAGGACCAGGCCATCAGCATCAAGGAGCTGATTGCGCAGAAGGTGGGCAAGCTGGGTGAGAACATCACCGTCCGCCGCTTCGCACGTTTCAAGGTAGGCGCACCGGATTGGACCGTAGCGCAGACCAAGGCTGTAGAAGCAGCCGAGTAACTTCCACCACACGCAGAGATAACGAAGGCCCGAGGAGCAATCCCCGGGCCTTTTCACTTCTCCACAGTTTTGCCGTCACAGAGTCCCCGCTGGCTTCAGCAGGATTTCAGAATGACAGCTTCAGCGCCACTGCCGGCCGTGAGGGTTTTGGCCCGTTCGCGCCTGCGTTGCCTCCCGGAGGCGTTCCGGCCATCGATCCTTTTCCGAGGTTCGTTCCCGCGGAAAAGAACACACCGTTCCCAAGGTTCGTCGTGGTGAACAAGACTCCGGTTGCGCCCTGTCCAACGTTGGCGCCGGGAACCAGCATATCCCGGTACGTCAATTTGAAAGTGCCAACTGAAGAGGCGAATGGCAATGCGAGATTCGTCCGCATCATCTGGTTGAAGTTCGGCGAAGCACCCGGCTTCAAGCCGCTCCCTTGAAACCCGAACCCCGCTGTCCCTTCAATTCCAGCCAGGCCAGCGCCGCTGAGTCGGTTATTCCCGCTTGCCGGCCGACCAGAGCCCATGAACTCCCGCCCACCGCCCTGGAAGCCTCGATAGCTTTGGAAGTAGTCCGAAGCCGGGGCAGGGAACTGCGCTTGGGGAACGTCGAACCCAATTCCACTGTCGTCTTTCGCGTTCGCGGCGGCTAAAGATCCTGAAGGCGCGGGGTTGAGAACGGACGAAGGAACAGTGGATGAAGAAACAGGGGAGGGCCGATCTGCGGGAACCGTCGAGGTCGCCGTTTGGTTGTCGGCCACCAAGCCGCCCGATGCCTGCGCACAAATCGCTCCCGCCCCTGCAAACAGCACCACCCCTGCCGTCACCCTCAGAAATGAGGACCACCCCGCCGCACCCGAAAACAACACGCGATTCATCTGTGCACCTGCAGAATGAGAGTATGCCTCATCTGCCCTTCCTTCCATCACCCAAACGAATTAGAAGAGCCGCAATCCCCAGATTCGCCCCGGCTCGGCGCTTTGTCCCCCATCGTCGCAACGCTCCGAAACATCAGCCCGTGCGGTATGCGATACTCGAAAAGGAATGTATAAACGGATTGTTTTAAAGCTTTCGGGCGAGGCTCTGGCCGGTGATCGCGGTTTCGGACTGGATCCAGACAAAGTAGCAGGAATCACGGACGAGATCGTCGAGATTCACGGGCTCGGTGTCGAAATCGGCATCGTGGTCGGCGGTGGCAACTTCTTCCGCGGCGTCGAAGGCCAGGCAAAAGAGATGGATCGGGTAAGCGCCGACAGCATGGGCATGCTGTCCACCGTCATCAACGCTATTGCGCTGCAGGATTCCATTGAAAGACGGGGCGTGCAGTGCCGCGTGATGAGCGCCGTATTCATGAACCAGCTTGCTGAGCCGTACATCCGCCGCCGCGCCGTGCGGCATCTCGAGAAGGGACGCGTCGTCATCTTTGCAGCGGGCATCGGCAATCCATTTTTCTCCTCTGACACCGCGGCCAGCCTGCGCGCCATGGAGATCAAGGCAGACGTCCTGCTGAAGGGTACCAAGGTGGAAGGAATCTACAACGCCGACCCGGTACTGTTCAAAGATGCGGTGAAATACGACGAGATTACCTACATGGAGATTCTCCGCCAGGGCCTGAAAGTGATGGACCTGACCGCGGTCAGCCTGTGCAAGGACAACGATCTTCCCCTGATTATCTTCAACATGAACCAGCCGGGAAACATCAAGCGCGTCGTGCTCGGCGAGAAGGTCGGCTCGCTGGTGACAGCGTAAAGCAGATTACAGATGACAGCTTGAAATGCGCTGAGCAAGCAGGTCTTTAACTGTCATCCCTAATCTGTCACCTGTAGTCTATCGAACCGTGCGGAGACGTCTAATAGTCAAGTGGAGACGAGCAAGCCAGCACGGCTGAACGCATTGACGGGCTTGCGATGTTTCGCGGCCATCAATATCGTCCTTTTCCATTTCTCCAATCCAGACTGGTTTGGCTTCATGGCGCCGGTGGTGAACGCCGGATACGCATCCGTGAGCTTTTTTATCCTGCTTTCCGGCTTTGTGCTGGCCTACAACTACGCCGGCCGCGCTCGGGCCGGACAACTGGACAAGGTTCGCTTCTGGAAGGCGCGCTTCACCCGGCTCTATCCCATCTACCTGCTCAGCCTGCTATTGAGCGCGGGCAATCTGCAGGGCGAGTATGGCGCGCACACCCACCTGATGTTTTGGTTTGGAGTGGCCCTCACGCCCTTGTTGCTCCAGGGATTGATCCCGGAGATCGCAACCTTCCTGAACACGCCTGCCTGGACCATGTCGGCCGAGTGCTCTTATTACGTGGCCTTTCCCTGGCTGGCAAGCTGGAAGCGCCCAGTGACCTTTAGACCGCACCTGGCGAAGATGGCCTGCGTCTGGATCCTGGGCATGGTTCCCGGCGCGCTCTACTTTGCCTTCAATCCCGACGGCCTCGCCCACACCGACCGCTGGAGCACGGGCCCGTGGCTGCAGGCGCTCAAGTACACCCCCTACACACACTTCGCCAGCTTTGTATTCGGCGTAATGCTTGCCAGTGTGGACGAGATGGTGCCGCGCAATGACCGTCTGCGGCTGTGGCTGGGCTTGGCAGGCTTTGCCGGCCTCTTCGGCCTCCTGGAGATGGGTCCACTGATCCCCTACGCGCTTATTCACGACGGCCTGCTGATGCCCCTCTTCGGCTGCATGATTCTCGGCCTCGCCGGAGCCAACCCGCTGTCGTTCTTTTTCGGGCTGCCTCCCCTGGTGTTTGTGGGCGAGGCAAGCTATTGCCTTTACCTCCTCCACTTCACGTTGTGGAATCTGCTTCATGACTCGCATCTGCTGGACCGGCTGAACCTGATCCGGTTCGATCCGTGGATCAGTTACGGAATCCTGATTGCGCTGGCGCTTCTGGCGCTGCACCTGGTGGAAAAGCCTGCCCAGAAACAGCTCCGCAAGTGGATGGGCGCGTAAGCGACCAGAATGGGAGCCAGCAAAAAGCCCAGCCGATGAAGGCTGGGCTTTATTGTGGATTTAACTGCGGTTCATTCCCGCCAGCTTCCTTGGGCCGATCTACGGAGTTACAGACTCGATTCCGTGGTTGCCGTGGGGCACAGACGCCAGTGCTGTCGGTGCCTCGCCCGTGGGATAGGGCGTGGATAGCGTTGGTTTCAGCGTCCCCGTGGTTGGGTTCAGCGTGAATCCTGAAACCGAATTGCCCAGATGGTTGGCCGTGAAGACGAATCGTCCCAGCGCAGCATCCACCAAAATCGCTTCGGGCTGCGTGTCGGTGGCGTTGAGGGAGCTGCCGGTCGTATTCACTGCGGCCGAGGGTGTTCCGGTGGACAGCGAGATCACGTAGGCAGAGACGGTGGAGTCAAGCGCGTTCGTAACGTAGATATACAGGCCGCGCGGGTCGATGGCGATTGCCGTGGGCTCACTTCCCGTCTTGAAGGGCCCGTTGACCATGAAATCCAGCACGTCGCCGCTTTGAACCGTGTAGCCAATCATCTCATTCGAGGCGAAGTCCGTAACATAGACAAAGCGGTTTGTTGGGTCGGACGTAATGGCACTGGGTTTGATGCCGGCTTTCCACGGGCTGCCCGCGGCCGGGGTTAGTGCGCCGCTCGAGCCCACGGTAAACCCGAATACCCAGCCCGGATTGGCGGTGCTGGTTACGCTTCCGCCAGGATTGTAGGCGGATTGATCATAGGCCGTTACGAAGACGCCTCCCCCGTTCGCCAGTGCGTTCACGCCGGTAGGAATCAGCGTGTCGTCGGCAAACGAAGCACTGACCGAGCTGAGGCTGAGTGGCACGGTGGCAACTGCGGAACCGATGGTTCCCGATGAAAGCGAATAAGCCGTGAGCGTGGCGGAAGTGGTGCCCGAAACGACATAGAGGTAGTTATTTCCCGGGTTCACAGTCAGGGCCACAGGCGGGACGGCCGTGGTCACGTTGTCTTTATTGCTCAGCACTCCGTTTCCTGCCACGGAGAAGTGCACAACGGAGTTGTTCCCCTGGTTCGCGACGTAGAGATTCGCGTAGTCCGAGCTGACGGCCATAGCCACGGGGTTCGTTCCGCCGGACGGCACACTCGGCTGCCCAGGGCGGATGGCGCCCGATTCGGAGTCCACATCGTATGTTGCGATGCCCGTGGAACTGGCCACAAAAAGATAGTCGATCGTAATAATCTGGCAGGCCGTCAATAGGCTGGCCACCACAAGGCCGATGATAGAGACCAGAAAAAGCTGGCTCGATTTGCTGAACTTCATGCGCTTCCTTCGTTGTGGGCCATCAAGCTGAAGCCCAGAGAAAACTGATTAGGTTGACCAGCATCCATTGTAAAAGCCGGGTGCGGGCTGTTGCTATGTTGTCTGCGGCCGAGGCCGTATCTCAATTCTGCGTTCCACTCTGCGTGCTGCTGGTCGTAGCGCCATGCGGAATTGCGGCAACGGCCGTCGGATAGGCATTGACCGTGTAAGGAGTGTTTTGCGAATTCACCAGCGCTCCAGAGGTGGGGTTCAGCTCAAAGCCAGACACCGTACCGGAGACTCCGTTGAAAAGATAGTTGGCCGTGAAAAGGAAATGGTTCGTTGACGGATCGATGCCAATCGCCACCGGCTCCGTGCTGGTGGCGAAGGTGCCCAGGTTGGTCAGCACGCCGTTGCTTGCCGAAAAGGCGGAGACCGTGGAATCAAGCGCATTGGTCACGTAAACATAGGGATACTTGGGATCGACGACAATTGCGGAGGGCGCGTTCCCGGCCGCAAATGGGCTGCCGCTCACTTCCTTCAACGCCCCGGAGGTAATCGCATACGCGTGTACTTTGCCCACTGTGGCATCTGTCACATAAAGGTAGCTTCCGCTGGAATCGCTGGCGATTGCCGAAGGGCACGTCCCCAATTCAAAAGGAGCGTTGAGAAACGCGTTCGTGCAGGAGCCCTGAGCGAACGCGCCGCCGGCAAGCGGTGCGCCGCCGTTTAGCGGGGTCAACACGCCGCCTGAGGCGACGGAGAATCCGAAGATGTAGTTGGCGCTCGCCGTGACGTCGTACGCAGCCACATACGCGTAGGAAACCTTGGTAGCAATATTCGTAAGCACATTGATCGCCGTCGGCTCCACCACATCGTTGGGTTTGCCGGGGATGTTCAAAGGCCAGTAAGTGAGGCTCCCATTCGCCACTGGGCTGCCCAGCGAGTCGCTGGGAGGATTGCTGGACGATGCGGTGATGGGATAGACGCTGATCGCGCCCGAGCACGGCTCCGCGGTTGAGCAGGTCGGCAGCGGCTGGTAAAGGTCCACAACGAAAAGGTTCGATCCGTTCACCGTGACCGCCACGGGATAGATTCCCTGCGTATTAATGGTGTTCTGCGGATAAAGCTTGCCGTCGTTGCCAATGATGAACTGGACAATCGAATTGTCGTCCTGGTTAACGACATAGAGATTGGTGTTGTCGGAGGAGACGGCTTCTGCCACAGGATTGCGTCCGCCGGAAGGAAATGGCGAAGTCGGTATGTGACGCATGTAGCCGGATTCCGAGTTGATCTCCAGAACGTCGATCTCGCCGGCGTTGTTGGTTCCCGCCGCCTTGGCACTGGAAACGAAGACAAAGTCTACCGTGAGGGTGCCGCAGGCGGTCACAAGTCCGGCTACCAGCAGGCTGGCCGCGGAGACCAGCAGCAGCTGGCTCGATTTGTTGAACTTCATGCGCATCTTTCGTCAACGGGCCGGAATTTAAAGGCCCGAAAAAATCAGGTTTGGAATCGAACTCCAGGGCGTCCAGGGAAAGGCGCGCCCGGCGTTCGGCTACGTTCTTTTGAGAATCCGGCTCTTTTCAAAAACCCTGGAGTGGGATCGAAGTCTGACGGCTATCTCCCGCTCCAGGGCCACAAGCAATGCGCGATCCCCTAACTGGTACGCCCGTCAATCAGGCACCAGGTTGCGGGGCCTTGAAGCGCGTAGGTTGTGGCGGCACGCAGATTGTTCAGCACACCCGAGTTCGGGTCAACCACTCTTCCCGATATAGACGAATCATTGAAGTCGGCCGAGTAAACGAACTGATCGGATGGATCCTCGACCAGGCACTGCGGTCCCGAACCGGTACCAAAGGGTTCACCGGCAATGAAACTGAGCTGGTACGCGGGAGTGGTGGTCAGGAAGTACCCCGCAATACCGCTCGCTGCATTGGCTCCCTGTGTGTTGTTGCCCTGGTTTAACACGTAGACGAACTTGCCTTTCGACTCGACCAGCAGATAGATCGGGTTGGCCAGAGTCGAGTCATCCGGCACAATCCCCCCCGGTTCCGCCTGAAGGGCTCCGTTGGTGCCGGTCGTGTAGGGCAGAATCTGGCTTTGAGCCGTCGTAGTGGTCCCTTGATAGTCGATGGTGATCGGTTCGTTGTCCAGAACGTAGATCACCCCCGCACCGGCCACGATCGCCGTGCCTTCGCCAATGCCCAGCGACTGCGAACTGTTCTGGTTGATCGTCAACTGCCCGTTGCCTAAATTAAAGGTGTACGGGAAGACCGAGGAGCCCCCGGTATAGGGATAAGCAGCAGGTTGATTCGCCGCGCTCATGGTGATGAAGTAGCCGCCGCTCTCCACGAAATCAACCGGGTTCGCCGGCACCGGGAAGTAGGGGAGTGCCGCGCCGTTCGCAGCAGTTACCTGCGCATCCACAATCAACTGCAGCCGGCCGGTGGTTGAGTTGACGGTGAAGGCTGTAATATCGCCGCACGTGGTTACGTTGGCGCCAAGCGCCAGGCTGCAGCCATCGCCCGCTGTCGGAGCCGAATTGGTAGGAGCATCGTGATCCAGGACATAAAGGAAATTGCCCGAGGGATCGGCAATCATCCGGAAGGGATTCACGCCCTGGGTGAAAAACGTCTCCTGTTGCGTCAGGATGCCATTGCCGCCCACCGCAAACTGCGTGATGTTCGCACCCACGCACGGGTCGGCCGTGGTGCAGTCGGCATTGCCCTGCGAGTTGACGCCCCGGTTCAGAACATAAAGGAAGCGGCTCCCGGTCAGCAGGGCCGCGCGAACCGGGTTTGCGCCGCCGGAAGCGACCGGAAGTCCGTTGATGATAGCGAGCCTTCCCGTGTTGTGATCGATTTTAAATCCGCTGACTATACCGTTGTTGCCGGACTGAGCCGTCACCGTTCCCGTGACATACAAAAAGCCGACCGTGTAACTTTGAACGCAAGACGTAAAGCTGAGGACCACGCCAGCAGAGAGGGCGCTCATCAGAAGTGCCTTGCCGAATTTCGTAAACTTCATGCGATTCCTTCATCCTGGTCAGGCGTGTGCCGCCAGGTTTGCTAGTTCCACAGCAGAGCTGGGTTGGGACGGGTCCCTGATGCATTGTAAAAGCCAAGGGTAGGTTGTGCCTAGTTTACGCCGGAGACTGGGCAAAACAGCGCGTTTTTCCATGCCGTCCTGCCGCGGGCAAGACCAAATCCAGTGACCGGCAGCCCTGGCTTTCCAGATTTCAAGCACACTTGCGCTTTGGACGCGGCAGCGCCGTGAAAGGTCAACCCGCAGGCGTGGGAAACATTGGAACGGGCCGCGCCGGTGCCACGCCGCAGCCCTCTGTCCAATCCCGGTCTACCAAACGCGGCAGGAGTTAGTCGGATACATCGGCTGACCCTTGGTGCATCCGAAAGCCTTGCCGAATTCATCGAAGTTCTGCACCGTGCCGTTCACCCGCCACTTGCCCGGCGAGTGCGGATCGGTCAGCGCCGACTGCCGCGCCGACTTCTCCGTCTGGTTCTGGCACCATACCTGCGCGAAGCCCAGGAAGTAGCGCTGCGCCTCGGTGTAGCCGTCGATCTTGTCGCTGATCGACTTGCCTTCCGCCGCCAGCGTATCCAGCAGCGCAAGGTACGCAATGCGCAACCCGCCATTGTCCGCCGTATTCTCACCCAGCGTCAGCTTGCCATTCAGCTTCTGTTCCGGCAGGTCATCGTGCGCGGGAGCCGCCTCAAAGCCGCTGTATTCGGTGGCTTCGCAGTCGGTTCGCTCCGTAAACGCCTTACGATCCTCGGGGGTCTGCCACTCGCGCAGGTTGCCTTTGCCGTCGTACTTCGATCCCTGATCGTCGAACCCATGCGTCATCTCGTGGCCAATCACCACGCCAATGCCGCCAAAGTTCACCGCCGGGTCAATGGTGAAGTCAAAGAACGGCGGCTGCAGAATGCCTGCAGGGAAATTGATGTCGTTCATCGAAGGATCGTAATAGGCGTTCACCGTCGGCGGCGTCATGCCCCACTCCTTCTCGTCCACCGGCTTGCCCAGGTGGTCCAGTTCCCAGTTCCGCTGGAAGACCGCGTTGCGGTGCAGGTTGCCAATCAGGTCGTCGCGCTTCACCTTCAGTGCCGAGTAGTCGCGCCACTTCTCCGGATAGCCGATCTTGTTGCGGATCATCGACAGCTTTTCCTCCGCAGCTTTCTTGGTTGCATCCGTCATCCACGGCAGGCTCTGGATGTCTTCCCCAAGCGCCTTTTCGAGCGCTGCCACAAGCTGATCCATGCTGGCCTTGGCCGCGGGCGGAAAGTTCTGCTTCACCCAGTCCTGTCCGACCGCCTCGCCCAGCGCGCGATCGGTCATCGCCGTGCATTGCTTCCAGCGCGGCGTGGGTTCCTTTTGCCCTGCCAATGTCTTACCGAAGAAATCGAAGTTCTCATCGAAGAATGCCTTGGGCAGGTCGTCCGCCAAAGCGTGCAGAGTGTGCCAGCGGAAATAAGATTTCCACGCATCCACCGGCTCCTTGGCAATCAGCTCGTTCAGTCCCTTGAAAAAGTTGGGCGTAGACACATTCAGCGTCTCGAACGGACGTATCTTCACGTCCTTGAAGTAGACGGCGAAATCGAAATCGGGTGCCAGCTTCTGAAAGTCGGCCAGCGTGTAAATGTGATATCGGTTCTCCGGCTCACGCATCAGGGTCCTGTCTGTCGATGCCTTCGCCAGCGCGGTCTCAATCTCCATCACCGCCGCCGCTTCCTTGGCTGCCTGTTCCGGTGTATCGCCGGCCAGCGTGAACATCTTTGTCACGTGCTCCACATACTGCTTGCGAATCTCGGTGAACCGCTTGGTGTCCTTGATGTAGTAGTCGCGATCCGGCAGCGAGAGGCCGCCCTGGCCTATCTGCGCAATCTGCTTACTCGAGTCCTTGTCGTCCTGTCCCACGCCAAAGCGGAACAAGGGCGCCGGGCTGCCTTCCTCTGCGAGCGTCCCGACTAGCGTCGCCAGTTGCTTGCCGTCCTTCAGTTCGGCAATCCGCTTCAATGCCGGCTCCAGCGGCTCCAGCCCCTTTTTCTCCACCAGGTCCGTATTCATGCACGCGGCAAAATAGTCACCGAATTGCTTTTCAAGCGGCGTCTTGGGATCGGCCGCCGCTGAGTCCAATTCCTTCCAAAGCAGGTATCGGTTACGCTCTCCCAGCAGCGAGAAAGACCGTGCCCAGCGTACTTGGTCCGCGGGGATGGGATTGTTCTTGATCCAGTTGCCGCAGGCATATTGATAGAAATCGGTACAGGGATCGGCGGTCTTATCGATGGCCGCCAGATCGAAGCTCTTGCTCACCTCGGGCGCGGTCGGTTTCTGTGAGTCAGATTGCTGGCCAGCCTGGGCGGGTGCGTATGCAATTCCTGCGCCCAGAATAAGAACAGGTACAAAGCGGGTACAGTTCATGGATTGTCCTTTTGGAATCAGGGTCGACCGGCCTGGATTCCCGGCGCTCTTGGCGCGCCTTGAAGGAGACCGGGGCCGGATCGCAGCAGCCAATCCGTGCGGGCTGCATTTCTAAGGAATCTATCACGGAAGGGCTGGTCGCTGGCCAATCTCGTGGCAATTCAAGCTTCGTCCCCAATGCGCCGATATATCAACTGCCGGCCTTCTCCGGCAGGGGATAAACATGGCTTTATTGACTTGGAACAGCAAATTCTCTGTAGGCATTCAATCTATCGACGATCAGCACATGGTCCTGTTCGAAAGCCTCAACGACCTGCATGCTGCCATGATGAAAGGCAACGCGCAGGCGGCGACCAAAACACTCCTGCGTAATCTTGTTGCCTACACTCGCGACCATTTCAAGTCCGAGGAGGCGATGATGTCCGCGACGCACTATCCAGGCCTCGCTGGCCATCGCACAAAGCACAATGACCTTACGAAGCAGGTGGAAGACTTCGCGGCACGTTATGAGCGCGGAGAAAGTTCGCTCAACATCCAACTGCTCAATTTTCTACGCGACTGGCTTACCAAACACATCCAGGTTGAAGACCATGCGTACAGCCCCTGGATAAAGGAACACGGCGGCCGCTGAAAGCTCTTTGAGTATTATGACTCGTCCCGGCAAGTCACGGCTCGTATAAACCCGCGCCGGACCAGCCACATAAGCCCCGTGCCCCGTTCTTGCGCCTTCTTACTGGCGCAAGGGCGGGAAGCATGAGGCCCATCGAGATCAATCCCCCATGCACCATTTATCGCGCGATGAGTGGGAAGCAGTACGCCAGTGCGAGCGGCTAGCGAGCGTCTGCCGCACCGCAGGTGCCGTCTGCCACCGCAGGTGGTTAACCCTCGAACGACAACTGCGCCGAAGCCCACGACGGCAGAGGCGCCTTCGCCTCCGACGCCAGCTCGTACACCAGCCGCTCCAGCACCAGCCGCTTGTCCGGGGGGGACGAACGCAGCTCCAGGTCCGCGCGCGCAACCAGTCGCAGCGCGCGTGTCAACTCACGCCGGCTCTTGTAGCGCCGCGCCTGCTTGATCAGGTCGTCGGCGGCAAACGGCGGCATCCTGAATCCCTGCCACAACGCCTGCCAAATCGCGCGCGAATCGCGCACATTCTTCTCCAGGATCACCAGCATCTGCCGGAATGTCCGCGCCAGCATGTAAAGATGTCCGATCGCAGCGTCCTCGCCCGCATCCGAGCTGTTCAGTAGCCCCTGCAGCAATGCCAGCGCGCGCACCCGGTCCCGCGCGCTGATCGCGTCCGTCAGCTCATACAGCGACCGCTGCTTCGCCCCCAGCACCATGGTCTCCACATCGCCCAGCGTGATGCGTCCTTTGCCCAGCGTGTACAGCAGCAGCTTTTCCATTTCCGACGAGATCAGCATCATGTCCGCGCCCAGCGCGTCGGCCAGTTCTCGAGCCGCGTCGGGGTCCATCTTGGCTCCGGCTTCGGTTGCCGTGGTCGCAATCCAGCGCATCGCGTCTTCCTCGTTCACCCGCGCCAGTTCCACCATGCCGCAATGTTCGCCCAGCGTCTCGGTCAGCCGCTCAAAGCGATTCTTGTCGTCCAGTTCCATCCGTCGCGCGTCTGAAGGAATACGCACAAAGTCGGCCACAAAAATCAGCAGCGCCTGCGGGTTCGGCGACCGGAAATAGCGGTCCAGCGCCGCAAACTCTTCCTTCTTCGCTCCACGCGTGTAAAGCTGCTTCACGTTGCGGATAAAGATGACCTGAAACGGCGCCATCAGCGAAGGAGTCTGCGCCCGGTCCAGCACCTCGAAGATCGGTGTGCCGCCCAAGTCGAACTCAGACAGGCAAAAATCCCGGAACTCCGCCGGCACAAATCCTTTCATCACCGCCGTGCGGCACCGATCCAGCAGAAACGCCTCATCGCCCACCAGCACGTAGCCGGGCTTCAGCGACCCTTTGCCGCCAGCCGCAGCCTCAATCTCCGCCACAAAGCGGCCAGCCGCGGCAAACCCCGCACCCCACCGCGCGGTGCTCACAGGTGGAACCTGCGAGCGTTCAACTCCGGGGCTTGAAAGCGATAAGCCATGCGGCTCCAGAATATCCTTCTGAGCGTGTCGAAGCCAGCCCAAAGGCCAAAGGCCGCCGTGCAAAACCCGTCATTAATTCCAGCCTGTCGCGTCCGAGCATGCACAAAAGCCCCGTGCCTCGTTTTCGCGCCTTACCGGGGTCCCCGCGGACAGGCGGGTACCCTCTGGGTGGTCCGTGGGGTGGTCGGGCGCGAAGGCGGGAAGCAGTACGCTAGTGCGAGCCTTCCGCGAGCGTCTGCCGCACTGCAGGTGCCGAGCGTCTGCCCCACTGCAGGTGGCTGTCCTGGAGTCAAAATGTGCGGCGGCTGCGTCTCCAACGGCAGAGGAATGGCGCACCATGAAATTTGTTCTGCCGCTGTTGCTGTTGTGTTCGTTTTCGTTGGCGTATGGCCAAGGTTGCCCAACGGGTCAGCAAAAGGATCCGGCGACGCTGGTTCAGATCGAGCAGGTCTGGCTGCGGGCCGTGGAGCAGAACGATAAGGCTGCGCTAGGGTGCATTCTGGCAGATGAATTCGAAGAGGCAAGCTTTGACGGATCACTGATCGACCGTAGCGCAATGCTGGCGACCACCGCGAAGCCGAGCACCGTTCACTTCGAATTGTCAGACATGCATGCGCATGTGAATGGCAATTCCGCGTATGTCCGGGGCGTGGGCGGGACAAGGAGCAATGACGGAAAATTTCATGCAAAGAATCGCTTTACGGATATTTTTGTCTATCGCGATGGGCGGTGGCAGTGCGTAGCAGGCCATGAGTCGCATTTTCCTGAAGAACGTTAGCGGTCAGGTACTCCATCCTCGCGACATCTTTTTTCATTAAGGCGTGGAGCAGTACGCCTGTGCGAGCCTCCCGCGAGCGTCTGCCGCACCGCAGGTGGTTACAGCCCTTCCAGCACATCGGCCACCAGTTGCCGCGCAAAGTCCCGCGAAAGCCGCTGCACCGCCGCTGGATTCTCCTGGATAAACGTCGGCAGGTCGGCGGTCGACTGAAACGGCTGCCGGTACACGTAGTTCTTGTTCTCGTAGAGCACGTTGCCGTCCCGCCCCGTCAGCGTCACTGAGGCCACAATGGTGATCAGGAAGCTCGAAGATTCCTGCGTAGCCGCGTTGTAGGTCAGCGGCGTCACCGCCTCTTTCAGAATCGTCCCGTGCAGCACCGCGTCCGCATCCCCGCCCCCATCCGGCGTCACCCGGAACCGCGTTCGCGCCATGAACTCGCGAATCACCGCATCCGTCATCACCGTCTCGGTATGGTAAGCATCCGTCTTCGAGGCAAACAGTGGCACAGAGAGCGTGTGCACGTCCGGCGGCAGATGCGTTGCCGCGCCCAGCGTGTGATACCCGCAGCCGGACTGACCAAGCAAGGCAACGGCAAGCGGCAATAAGACGGGCAAGCGCATGTCCCATCTTAGCGCGAAGCCGCGAACGGCCCCGATGGGCAGTGGTGTACTTTCCGAGTTGGCGGTGATATAGGGATAACCCTGCCCTGATTGCCCCGAACCTCTCTCACTGTGTCTGTCCAGCGTATAGTGGACGCATGAACCACCGCGATCCTCAAGATCACCTGATCGAGGATGTCAGGGCAAGCCAGCGTAATACGCTCTGGCCTGATGCCGTGGTCAACAGCAGCAGAGTGGACGAATTGCTCTGGAAGGGCTCAGCGAAGGCGACCAAAGTTCAACGACTGGGCATCGCGATCTGGGGACTTACCTTTGCTTTCCTCGGCGTAATCTTCGAGATGATCGCTTCCCAGAAGGATGAGCTCGTCCCGGCCTTTCTCGGACTTCCGTTGCTTGCTTTAGGAGCAAAAACGTTTTTAAATGCATTCAAACGGAATCCGAAACCAGCGAAGGCAAGAAAGAGTTGAATCAATCGAATTAGCAAGTGATCAGGCTCTGGAGATAATACTTGCTACAGAGCCCCGGTTGGATTGTCCTCAACTCGGAAACTGAGCCCCACCCATCCACACCCACGCCGTCGCCAGACGCCCTACCATTTGTTCACAGCCACTCCCGTCGTCAGGAAATCCATGAGACCGCTCTTCTTTATCTCAATCCTCTTCGCCTCATCCGCGCTTGCCCAGGTCCAATCTATGCAAAACACATCTGAGCGGCACTTCGATCCGGAGCTGACTTTCAAGACGGAGGGAAGCGGCGACTGGCCGGAGGAGCGGATTGGCCCAGTTGCCTTGCCCGATGGCAGGCTCTTGCTGAGCCGCTTCGGTACGGTGTATATGCTCGATGCTCAAGGAAAACAGCTCTGGAAGTACGAGACCGACAGCGAAAACGAATCGCTGACTTCCGAGCCTGCTTATAACGCGGAAACGAACGAAATCGGAATCGTGGGCTATGACCTGCTCTTCGTTCGCTTGGACGCCGCAACCGGGAAAGAAAAATGGAGGGCCACCACGGTGGGCGGCGCCTCTTTCATCCACGTGGCCGCCTATGGCCGCGGGTTCCTTGTCGTCGTCAATATGGCCCACTACCGCGAAAATGCCAGGATGGAACACCTGAAGTATCGGGATCCGGATAGGTTGGAGTATTGGGGCGAGGCAGAAGACGACGAATGGATTGCGGACTTCCCAATCGGTGCCCGGCTGCTCGTCAACGGTAAGCAGATCTATGCCATCTGGCGCGTACGCGGTGGGGTGAAACTGAGCGCGCTCCGTCCAGTATCCAAGCAAAGGCAATCGACAAATTAGAGTTACCTTCCCGCCTTCGCAAAGGACTGTTTTCGTATGGTCAGCAACACGGAAACCGCACCCCGATGAACCCCTCGCCGTAGCCAGCTTCACCGCTTATAACTCTGCCCGTCCGCACAGCCCCGCCCGCTTCGCCTTCTCAAGGTTGGTAAAGCGCAAGATGCGCCACGCGGTCCCCAAGAAACTCGGGCAGGCTCTCATTGAATCCTCCCTGCTTCCAAATATCAATCGAAGGATCCTGCGGAAAGCCGGCGCGAAACAAAATCGCGGGCTCCTCATCCAGCCACCGGACTTGCCCGTTCCTATCCCTTAGTGACGCTGAAGTCCTGATTGAAAACGACCATGTAGTCACCTTCTGCGTTGATTGGGCTGTCCACGGCGTTGCGCTTTCTTTCTCCACCTTGAACTCCAGCACGGCATCTTCATTGGCTGGTTGATTCGAGGCAAACGCCCGGATTCCGTAGCCCCTGGCCATCCAGTTGATTCGATCCGCCAGGTTCATTGCCAGGTATTCCGAATCCAGGTAGTGCGAGTCCGATACGTCCGCTGCAATCACCCGAACACTATGGATGTGATACCAACGCGGCTGCACCGGCAAAGGCGGAGCCGAACGTCTGGGCGAAGGCTCTGGCAAAGGCGGCAGAAAACACGCTCCACATGCGAGTATCCCCAGCGCACAAGCCACCGTCAGCATTTTCTTTCTTAGCATGCCGGGATTCTACCCTGCACTCTGAGAGGCTTTGCAGTGCCTTGTGGCACTCTTATCCACTGTCACAAAGCGATGATTCAGGGCAATGAGTTCCAAACCCGGACGAAGGGCGTGCCGCCCGTGCGAGCGAAAAGCGAGCGTCTGCCGCACCGCAGGTGCCTTGCCGATTGATTCGTTCCAAAGGCGCACAATCAGAATTGTGAACAGGAATTCCAAACCCGCAGCCGCAATGTATCAGGCATGTCCCAGGCTCAATATGTCAGATTATGTCCCCGGTTCGTACCCCCGCATACCCACCCCCTCCCCCCGAAAAAGGCCCTATCGGGGCCGGCAATATTCCCATAAGTTTCATGAGATGAATCGCTTGCAGATTAGGCCCATGTACCGATCAGTAAACATTTCCCTCTGAAAACAGCCCTTTTTCGGGCAAGAACAGCCACAAAAGAGCCGGTTTCATCCTGTTTTGTGTCTTGTTCATTCAGAACAGCCGCAGCAAATTTAAAAGGAATTGCAGCCGTGCCGAACCACCGGACAAAGCTCAGACCCACGCCGTCGCCAGCATCGCCAGTTTCACCGCCGACAACTTCAGCCCATCCGCCCGGTCCTTGAAATAAAGCTCGTTGAGCCGCTCGTAATCCAGTTGCTCTATCCGATGAAACCCGGCCCGCAGCAACTCCAACTCCAGCTCTTCCGGCGTAAAGAAAAGCTGGAAAGGCTCGCCCGCAGCCGCAACCCGCTCCGCCAGCCGGTCAAATGCCAGGCGTCCCTTCGGCCCCAGCGTCTCCGGCGAAATCGCATAATCAAAACTTACCGCCGTCCCCGCCGGCAAACTCGCAATCGCGCACAGCGTAGAACGAAACGCGTCGAGCGTGAGATAGGGCACCACGCCCAGCCATCCGAAAAACGCCGGCCTCGTCGCATCGAGCGCCGCATCCGCCAGCCCTTCGGCAAGCGTATGGTGCTCAAAATCCAGCGGCACGAAAGTCAGGTTCGATGGCAGCGCAATCTCCGCTTCGGCCAGCATCACCCGCTTCCACTCCTGTGTAGCCGGAAAGTCCACTTCAAACACCTGCAGGGCAGGGAAGGGATTGCGATAGGCGAATGTATCCAAGCCCGCGCCAAGCACCACGTACTGCGTAACACCCTGCGCAACGGCGGCCGCCAACTGGTCTTCCGTATACCGGCTCCGCACCGCCATGAACGCCCGGAAGTCCCGCCCTACGGGGTGCATCGCGCGCTCCATCAGCCGCGGATGTCCCGCCCCCACCAGCCGCACCGCAATGGGATCGTCCAGCACCCGCGGCTGCTCCATAATTTGGTGCGCGGCCCGCCGTACGGCCACACCCAATGCTGTTTTGCTCGCGCGGCCCGTCTCCATGCGGTCGAGTCTAAACCATCCCAACCGCCGCTCCATCCGCGTACCATGAATCCATGACCTGGGTAGGATGGGCGCTTCTCTCCGCCGTGTTCGCCGCCGCCACGGCTTTGCTGGCCAAGGTCGGCGTGGCGCATATCGATTCAAACCTGGCCACGGCAGTGCGGACCACGGTCGTCGTCTTCTTTGCCTGGGGCATCGCGCTGGCTCTCGGCAAGCACAATGAGCTGCGCTCGCTCGACCGCCGCACGCTGCTCTTTCTCACGCTCTCCGGCCTGGCCACCGGCCTGTCGTGGCTCTGCTACTTCCGCGCCCTGCAGCTGGGCCCGGCCTCACGCGTGGCCCCACTCGACAAGCTCAGCGTCCCACTCGTCATGCTCTTTGCCTGGCTGCTGCTGGGTGAAAAACTCAATCCTGCGGCACTCGCCGGCGGCCTGCTCATCACCGCCGGCGCCATCGTAATGGTCCTTGCCTGAGCCTCGGCGCCAACTCCTATACTGAAAACAAACAAAGCATACGAATGCCCAGCCAAGCCCAACCCGAAGCCGAGCCCGATCCTCAGCCAACCCAGCCCCGCCGCATCGTCCTCACCGGCTTCATGGGCTCAGGCAAAAGCACCGTCGGCCCGCTTCTGGCCCAGCGCCTCGGCTGGACATTCACCGATCTCGATGACGTGATTGAGGCCGAAGCTGGCGCAACCATCGCCGAGCTCTTCGCCCGCCACGGCGAACCCGCCTTCCGCATCCGCGAGCACGAGACCATTGCCCGCCTCGCCGCCACCGACGCGCTCGTCCTCGCCCTCGGCGGCGGCGCAATCGAACATGCGACCACCCGCTCGCTGCTTCTCGCCGGCCCCGCCACCCTCCTGGTTCATCTTGAAGTCGAGCTAGCCACCACCCTCGCCCGTTGCAGCGGCACAGAGCACATCCGCCCCGTCTTCGCCGACCAAGCCAACCTCGCCGCCCGCTACCAGCGCCGTCTCCCCCTCTACCGAACCGCCCACGTCTCCATCCCCGTCGATATGCTCACGCCGGATGAAGTTGTCGACGCAGTCCTTCGAGTTGCCCGCGCGCGCTGATCGAAAAAGAACCCGTCGGGCCTCGGCCACATCAAGCAGCAAGCGGCATCATGCCTCAAAAAAATGTGGTGCAACCCAATACCGCTCTTGGCTTATAATCCGCAGAATGCGGCGACCCCGCTCGCTGAGCGCGCCCATCAATCCCCGAGGAGGACTGCGATGTCATTCCAGTTTTACATGGATGTAAAAGGCAAAAGTCAAGGAAGTATCAAAGGTGGGTCCACAAAGAATAGCAGGGGCAACGCTTCTACCAAAGGTATCCTATGCCATGGTTTCCAGTACGGGGTTCAAACCCCACTGGATTCCCAAAGCGGCCTGCCCACTGGTCAACGCCAGCACAAGCCGATCAAGATCACCCGAGAGGTCGATTCAGCATCGCCTCTGCTCTGGCACGCCCTCTGCACCAGCGAAACTATCCAGTCTGCCACGCTGTCATTTGTCAAACCCGACTCCGGCGGGAAGGAAGTCGTTTTCAAAACCATCGAATTGACCAATGGCGTTATCTCCAAAATCGAATACGCACAGCCTCATAAGGGAGCGCGTTCCCAATCCATCACGTTCCTGTACGAGGAACTTGCGGTCGACGGTGCAAAGAACGGCGCAATCTCACCTTCCCTGCTGGGGTAATCAGGATTGCAGGCTGAGCTCTCTCTCGGAATCAGCGCGCCCCTGCCTTCAAACTCGTGCTCAAAGCGTCCGCGGGCCCGGAACTATTTCCTCTGGCGGGTGTCTCTGGACTTAATAATCCGCTGGTGGCGCACCCCTGAAAAACCGCCCAGAAACGAAAGAGGAGGATCGCGATGGCATTGGACGCAAGCGTAAAATCAACCGGCAGCACGCAGGGCATCTTCATGTTGTCCCTGACATTCAATAATCTGGGCAAACTAATTGGCTCCCAGGTAAGCAAGGACTCAGGTTCTTTGAGTGGCGTCCCGTGTCGCGGATTCAAAGCAGCTGAACCCGAGCACGATCATAATGGTGCTGCCAGCGGCCTGCCCTCAGGCAAACGAATGCACAAGCCCGTCAGCATCACTCGGGAAGTGGATTCGTCCTCGCCCCAGCTTCTCCATGCCTGCAACATTGGCGAAACATTCAGTTCCGCGCTGCTTCAGTTTCCCCAATCCTCCTCCAGCGGCAAGGTCAATACCCTTGAGCTGCTGGACGGAGCGATTATCAAAATCGAGCACCCCCAGTCCAAAGGTGGCAAAAAGATGGAGAGGATTACCCTGAGCTTCAATGGAAAAAAGCTCAATGGCGGCCTTGCCAACCACTCCGGCGGCATTGAAAGATACTGGTGGCGCGACACCTGGTAGTTGAGCGTTTCTCAAAACCCTGCAATCCCGAAGTCCCCATCGCCGCTATCTCCCGCACGGTGGCCGCAATCCTTCCTGCGCCCACCGTTGCAGCCTGACCGTCCCACGCCCGCTCCTCTCCGCTTGCTATCATCAACACAGGCTCCCGGCTGCAACGCGATCCGGGTATTCCGTTGAGGATTGCAACTCGTCCCATGAATCCCATCTCCCAGGCCGCTGTTCCGACAAAACTCGACGCTATCGCCGCACCTCCCGCTCACGTCCATCCGCACGCTCCGGGACACATTCACGCCCCCATCCCCGGCGCGACGGCCACGCTCATTCATGACCTGCGCGAGCTCTTCAAGGTCAAGGTCGTCACCATGGTGCTGGTCACCGGCTGGGGCGGCTTTTACCTGGGATCCATGCAATCGGGAATCTCCAGCCTGCAGCGCGGCCTTCTCGATACGCTCCTCGGCATCGGCCTTGTTTCCGCCGGAGCGGGCGCGCTCAACGAAGCTCTCGAGCGCAAGACTGACGCCCGCATGCTCCGCACCGCTAACCGTCCTCTGGCTTCAGGCCGCTTTTCGCTGGCCCAGGGAATCGTGGCCGGCCTCGGTTCGCTCTTCCTCGGAGCATTCTGGCTGCTGCTCCACACCAACTTGCTTACCGTAGCGCTTGCGCTGCTTACCGCCTTCACCTACGTGGCCATCTACACGCCGCTCAAGCGCGTCACTACCATCGCCACCTTCATCGGCGCGTTCCCCGGCGCTATGGGCCCGCTGCTCGGCTGGACCGCCGCACGCGGCCGCATTGAGTGGCCCGGCGTCGCCCTCTTCGCCATCCTTTTTGTCTGGCAGTTTCCCCACTTCATGGCAATCTCCTGGCTCTATCGCCACGACTACGCCCGCGCGGGCATTCGCATGTTGCCCGTGGTGCAGCCCGATGGATGGTCCACCGTGGCTGAGGCGCTCTTCTTTGCCGTAGTCATGGTTCCCGTCAGCCTCACGCCATGGCTGCTCGGCGCTGCCAACGTCGTCTACGGCGTTCTCGCCGTCGCGCTTGGGATTCTCTATCTCGCTTATACTGTCCGCTTCGCCGGCATCCTGCGCACCAAAGAGGAAACCGAGAGTCGTATGCTGGCTCGCGATCTGCTCAAAGTCAGCGTGCTCTATCTGCCCATGCTCTTCACGACGCTCATGCTTTGCGCCAAGGCGCAGCCCTAAGGGTCTATGCCTACAAGAACTCCCATCGCTCAAAAGCCGTCAGCAGGGACCGGCCCCGCCATCGCCGCCATTCTGGCTATCAGCGCGGCGGCCAGTGTGTTTCTTTTCTGGCTCATCTACATTCATCCCGCCGCCGCGGCCACCAGCGACTACGCTTTTCTTCCCGCGCTCAACGCCGTCCTCAACGGCCTCAGCGCGACCGCGCTGCTCATCGGTTACACCTTCATTCGCGCCCACAAGATCAAAGCCCATCGTGCGTCCATGATCACGGCGTTCATCTTCTCCACGCTATTTCTAGTCAGCTACATTGCGCACCACGCGCTCCACGGCGACGTCCGCTATCCGCTCCACGCCGCGCTGCGCTCAGTCTACCTGCCGCTTCTCGCCAGCCACATCATTCTTGCCGTGGTTGCTCTGCCGATGGTGCTTATCACCTTCTTCTTTTCGCTCTCCGGCCGCATACCCCAGCATCGCAAAATCGCCCGCTGGACCTTTCCGCTCTGGCTCTACGTCTCGGTCACCGGCGTCATCACCTACGTGATGCTTCGCCTTGCCCAGGGCTAGCCCCCGGATCCAACCGTCTTTCTTCCGCTCTTCCAGGTTCTTTCTATGCCCATCCAGCACGATGACGGAACCCGCCAACTCCTGCAATGGGGAGCATCCATCGTGGGCGCGGGTCTTCTGGCCGCCATCCTGCTTCAGACTTTGTTAGGCGGTTTCTCGCCCACCGGCGCCAGCACCAACACGGGCTGGTTCGCGCTCATCGTCGCGCTCACCTGTCTCCCCTTCGGCGGCCTGCTACTCGCGCTCGGCGTAGCCAAATGGCTGCGCAACCGCAGCCTGGGAAGAACGCGGTAAGTCCCATCGCATCCAGCGTCGCGGCCCTCAGTTCTGCTCCACCGGATTCTGATCTTTGATCGTATATCCCTCGGGAACCTGGAACAGCGCCGGATCAGGCTCGCTTCGATCAATGTCCGTCAACTCCGTGGTCCGCACGCCGGAGCGCGGGTCATCGTCAATCCGAAGCACTTCAATTCCCAACTCGATAGACTGCCAACTCTCATCGGTAACAACCAGCGGCTGATCGTTGCCGATGCTGCCTGCCGGGTAGGTCCATGTGGTGCGCGCACCCGTCACCTCCAGGCCATCAATGGTCTTTGTGCCCAGGTTCTCCGCTTGCATCTTGGGCTGAACGGGCTTGAATGCCGGCATGTTCGACAGCGGCGGTTGAGCCACAGACGAAGTATGCTGCACCTTTCCCCCCTGCGGAATGTGCAACATCATGTGGAAAACTGTGGCTTCCTTCGAGTTGGATGACCAGTTGGTCGTGGTTTGGCTCACCGGATCGTAGACATTGAAAAAGAAGAATTCCGGAATCTGCGTGTCCCCGCCCCCCGCGATCTCCGGCTGGTTCTTCTGGTATCTCCGCCCGCTTGAATCCCGCGCCTCCACGCCAGTGGACACGTGGGTGATGGTCACTCCATTGGCCAGCGTTTGCACCATGGTAATTTTCCGGGTTGCGGTATAAGGCTCAATGGTCCGGCCGCTGGCGTCTGCCTCTGAGCAGGCTCTTGCCCCCGTCCCGCCGGTCAGTGCAGCAGCCGCGGAACTGGTATGCGCCGAAACAGGAATCTCCTGCGCCCATGCCCCCAGGCTCAGCGGGATAATACCTGTCAACCCCGCGAGACCCAATGCAAAGTGATTGATCCGATTGACGCGATTGTTCCACATCGCAGTCTCCTCTCTTCGGTCAGTTCTGCGGCTCCGGGGTCCGATCCTTCACCGTGTACCCCTCCGGCACCTGGAACAGCGCCGGGTCCGGCTCGCCCTTCTCAAGGTCCGTCAATTCCATGGTGGAGGTACCGGTGCGCGGATCGTCGTTCACGCTCATCACCACCAGGCCCAAATCCGGAGCCATCCAATGTTCCGATGTGACGATAATCGGCTGGTCGTTACCCTCCCTGCCTGCCGGAATCACTCTCGTCGTCCGCGTACCCTTCGCTTCCACGCCATTGATCGTCTTTATCCCCAGATCTTCTCGCTCTGTTTTGATCGGCTCGGGCGCCCGCACCGGCATCTGCTGCGTCACCGCCTGCGCTGGAATTGGATCAATTCGCTTGATCTCGCGAGGTTCGGGGAAGTGGGTCACAATCGCTTCTTTGGTGTTTGAATTCCAGAAAATGTTTGTGCGGTTCACTGGATCGTGCACATTCACGGAGACGAAATTGTTAGAGTCCCCTTCCGATCCCATTGGGGACTCCGGTCGCGACTCGTGATACGTCCTTCCGCTTGAATCGCGCGCCTCCTTCAACGTAGTTACGTGTGTGATCGTGGTTCCATTCGCCAGCTTCTGCACCCGCGTCGTCTTCCGCGTCGCGGTATATGGCGCGCCGGCAGTGCCCAGGGATCCGCCCGCCCCAACCAGAAATCCCGTTCCCATGCTGCCCATGGAAACCACCATGCTCCCGCCTGCACCCGCTGCGCTGGTTTGCGCGAGCACTGCCTGACCCGCACCAAGCATCATGACAAAACCCGCAACTCCGGAGACAACTTTGCCAATGCGCATATTTCCTCCCAAGACCCGATCGATGCCATTTTGACGCTGTTCCCGCGCCAACGCAACCGTATTTGTCACCGTCGTGTGTGAATTGCAGGCGAAATATCAACCGCCTCGCACTGCCGCCGTCTGCTATTCTTTCCCCTTAACGGAGTGCATCAACATGGCAAAGAGTGTCAACAAAGTCATCCTCTTGGGAAACATTGGCAAGGACCCAGAAATCCGTTCCACCCCCGGCGGCACCATGGTCGCCACCTTTGGCCTGGCCACCAGCGACCGCCAGAAAGACGCCCAGGGCGCATGGCAGGACCGAACTGAGTGGCACAATCTCGTCGCCTTCGGCCGCACCGCTGAAATCATCCGCGATTACGTGAAGAAGGGCAACAAACTCTACATTGAGGGCAGCCTGCGCACCAGCAGCTGGGACGACAAGACGTCCGGCCAGAAGCGCTACAAAACCGAGATCATCGTCAACGACCTCTCGCTCCTCTCCGGCCGCGACGACGCTTCCGGAGGTGGCGGATACAGCCGCGCCGCCAGTTCAAGTTCTGCGAGCAGCTTTGACCAGCGCCCACCCGCCGGCCCCGACGACTACGCCCAGCAAGCCGAAATCTCCGACGACGACATCCCATTTTGATCGGAGCTCAACGGCATCAGCTTCCCAATAAAGAGCACAAGCCCATCTGAATTGGGCTTGTGCTCAAAAATTTTCCGGCAATGCTTTAATTGCCAGGCTTCTATTCCGTCTTCACCAGTGTCTGGATCAGCGAATCCTTCCGCCGGTTGGCCATGCCCTCGGCATTGCGCAGCACGCGCACCCACCCAAACACTGAGGCCCCTGCGAGCACCAGGAAGACAGGCCCCGCTAGCCACAGACGATCGAACAACCAGCACAGCCCAAACACCAGCGCACTCACTGCCATCACCGCCAGTTGAGTCAGCAGGCTCAACAGTGCATTGGCCTGCGATCCGCGCTGCCGCGCCAATCTTCCCGGATTCACTTTGAAAGGCATGGTCATAGAAAAAATGTTGCCCACGGCCAGGTTCGCCGGCAGTGCAAACAGCAGCCAGCCGATAGTGCCCGCCAGCACCGCAGAATCCGGTGGCCCCAGTCGCAGGCTCACCAGGATACCCGCCAACAGCGCGTCCAGTGCGAACAGCATCGAATGAAACACGTTCTTGGCCAGCAGCACCGTCCTGAAAGGCGTGGGCGAAAGAAACAGCAACTGGATCCCCGCCCCCTCCGTGCCCAGATTGTTTGCGAACAACTGCGTGAATCCCAGCATGGAGTAAGCCATGCACACCGGAAGCGCCAGTGTGAACGAGTGTCCGCCCCCTGCGCTCGAACGGAACATGCTTCCAAAAATGAACACCATCAGCAGCGGTGCGCCCAGCACATAAAGCTGCGGAATGGAACGCATCAGCGTGCGCAGGTCCTTCTCCATCACTGCCCCCAGCGGTCCCGCCCCCGCGGGAAGCCATCCGCTCGCACGCTGCACCTTCGCCGCTCCCGGCGCGAGTCTCGCCCGAAGCGGAGCCGCCTTTGTCCGCTTCGGAGCCTGCCCAAGATTCTCGCCGCGGTATTCCGCTTTCAGCCGTGCCGCCAGGACAACGCCCGCCACCAGCCCGTACAGTCCAATCAGTCCAAACGCCCCCAGAGCCGCACCCGGCGCCTCGACGCCGACCTCGACCTCCCCGTCTGCCTGTCCGGCAGCACGCCTCAGTGCCACCGCAGCCAGCCCCGGCGGAAGCCACTTCTGCACCGCCTCCGCTCGCTTCAGCCACGGCTCATACTGCGCCTCCACATCGCGATAGTGCTGCGCATTCCGCATTGCGTCTTTGTGGTTCGGTTGATGAAAATCCGCGAAGCCGTGGTGCAGCGCCGGGTTCAGCAGTTGCAGGCTCAGCACCAGCACCATAAACACCGCGCCCAGAATCTCGCGCGTCTTGCGCTGCGCCAGCCAGCGGTCGATCCACGCAAAAATGGCCCGAACCAGCAGGATGTTGAACACCCCAAACAGCCCCACCGTCATCGTGGTCCAGAGAAACAATCCCGGCAGCGCCACTGTGATGCCAACCCAGATGCCCACGCAGCAAAGACCGCCCAGGATGGTCGATATATCCGCCAGCCCGAACACCGCATAGAGCAGAAAGAATGATTGAAAGCTCACCGGAAACCGCAGCAGGGTGCCCAGGTCAAACTGCTCCTGGAACGACGCCATCATCACCGGAATCATCTGCCACAGCACGAACGTCGCCCAGAACACGAGCGGCAAAAACCGCCATTGGTTATTTGCCGTCAGCAAGTATGCGGCGAACCCGAGCCCTCCGCCAAGCACCAGCCCGGTGAAGCCGTAAATCAGGAATCCCAGCGTGCGCACGCCCAGCTCTACCGCGCCCTTGCGAAAACGGAGGCCATTGCTGAGCATTTGCCAGCGCAGCCTTGCCAGCGCGCCGTACTGAGCCCGCGCAACCGGCCCAAACGCGCCTCCACCAAGCGGTATCTGGCCGGCCTCGCCTGAACCCGCCCCTAAGCCAGCGCCTATGCCAGCCATGACAACTCCTGCTGCGGTTCCGGCTGCTCACCTGCTCCCACGATCGACAGAAAAATCTCTTCGAGCGTCAGCTTCTGTTCGTGCTCTGCGCCGGGCAGTGTGGAAGCCACACCCGAACGCAGCTCCTGAATCGATCCGTTCGCCACCAGCCTGCCCTTCGAAATAATGGCCACGTCGCTGCACAACCGTTCCACAATCTCCAGCACGTGCGTGGTCAGAAAGATCGTGGCGCCCCGGTTGATCATGCCCTGCAGCATCGACTTCAGCATCCCCGCAGCTATCGCGTCCACGCCTTCGAACGGCTCGTCCAGAAACAGCACTTTGGGCCCGTGAATCACCGCCGCCGCCAGCGCCAGCTTCTTCTGCATGCCATGCGAGAAGTCGGTTACCAGCTTCTTGCTTTCATTGGTCAGCTGCATAAACTCCAGCAGCTCCTCGGTTCGCCGCGAGGTCGTTTCGCGGTCCAGCCCATACATCCGCCCCACAAAGTGCAGGTACTCCGGAGCGGTCAGCCGGCCCAGCAGCGCCATCCCTTCCGGCACCACGCCAATCTGCCGCTTCAGCTCCAGCGCTCCCGCTCCGAATGGCTGACCCAGGATTTCAATGCTCCCCGCACTCGGCTCCAGCAAACCGGTCAGCATCTTGATTGTTGTCGACTTGCCGGCTCCGTTCGGACCCAGAAAACCGAAGAATTGCCCGGATGCCACGCTGAGCGTCACATCTTCCACGGCCGTCAGTGCGCCGAAGCGTCTCGTCAGACCGTGGGTTTGAATCGCCGCAGTTACCATTTGCCGCAAGCATAACAAGTATGGCTACCTTAACAAAGTGACGGGCGTGTCAAAGCCATCCGCACTCATCCCCTCAACATTGAGTGCCCCGTCCTTGCCCGCTCATTTTGCGGGAACGGGGCTGTCCGCATCTTCATCTACCTAAAGCTCTTATTTTTTCCATATGATTGATCCACTTTTCTGATATTCAGCCAGCTATATTTGGGTTTACAATTCTCCAAATACAGTTCCACAAGCAAATCGGTTTTGTGTCTTTCTGTCGTTTGAGTTGCTTCATTTGCTTTGGGTTGTCAGTAGCAGGAGAACCCAAGATGTTCCAGACGCTCAATGGAAGAATCATGTGGAAGCAGACCACGGGCGGCGTTTTCATAACCATTCCCGCGCGCCGTGGCGCGATGACTCATCTGTATGGCCCTTTGGTGGGGTTTTGGCTTATCGCCGCAGCGTTTCGCTACCGGAACCTGCTTGATGCGCCCCACATGCAAGACACTGAATTCACACTCCAAATGGTCTCCGTGAGCATTTACGTCCTGGGATTTATCTTCGCAGTATGCTGGCTCCTGTGGGTCTTCACCAAGGAGACCGGCGTCTTGATCAATCCTCACGAGATGAAGGTCCGGCGCATGGTGATGTTTGTCCCGGTGGCTGGACGCACCTTTGAAACCTCCGACGTGCGTGGCTTGAGATTTATCCCTGCCACCACAACCTGGGCGAGCATGGGGCACCCCGATCCAAGGACAAGTAAAGTCCAGTTTCAGGCCGGAGATAAGACGTACACCCTCGCGACTGGAGTCTCAGAGCACGAAGCAGGGGCCCTTTTCGCGGCTATGTCATGTGTTTACAGGTTTCCCGATTACCCCAGCGTCAACTTTGCCAGGTATGGGTATTGAACCGCGTTACCCTTGCGCGGACGGAGTCTCCTGCTCTTCCGATGGATCGTAATCCCGGTCCGTAACCTCGGCCAGCGCGGCCAGGTGTTCGGCCAGTTCCGGTGTCCAGCTCTGCTCCGGTGCGCGCCAGCTCCAGTTTCCTGCCCCAACAGCGGGCGTGTTCATGCGTGCCTGCGAGCCTAGGCTCAGCAAGTCCTGCGCCGGCACAATCGCCAACTCCGCCACGCTCGCCCCGGTTGCGCGGATCAGCGGCCAAACCGGCTTCCCATTCACCGGCCCCACGTAGGCTTCCACAGCGTTGCGTTCCGCGCCGCCGGCCGTATCCCACCATCCCTGAGTCGTGTCGTTATCATGTGTGCCGGTATAGGCCACAGTCCCCGGCTCAAACCGGTGCGGCAGGTGCATATGCGCATCCTTGCTGCCAAACCCGAACTGCAGCACCCGCATTCCCGGCATGCCCAACTCCACCCGTAGCGCCTCCACTTCCGGCGTAATCAGCCCCAGGTCTTCTGCCACCAGCGGCAACGACCCCAGCGCTTCTTTCAGCGCCTGGAAAAGCTTCAGCCCCGGCGCCTTCACCCATTTGCCGTTCACCGCCGTCTCTTCGTCCGCCGGAATCGCCCAGTACGCCTCGAAGCCTCGAAAGTGATCCAACCGCACAATGTCGAATAGCCCGCACGCGCACTTCAATCGCTCAATCCACCAGTCAAACCCCCGCTCCTCCAGCACATCCCAGCGATACAGAGGATTTCCCCACCGCTGTCCGGTCGGTGAAAAGTAGTCCGGAGGCACGCCCGCAATGCGCACTGGCTTTAGCTCTTCATCCAGCTCAAACAGGTCGGGATGTACCCACACGTCCGCCGAATCCATGTTCACGAATATCGCCACGTCGCCCAGGATCCTTATCCCGCTTTCCGCAGCCTTCGCTCGCAGCGCGTTCCATTGCTTTGTAAAAGCAAACTGCAGCGCCTGCTCCTGCGCCAGCGCCCGCCCGTGCCTCGCGGCAATCTGCGCCAGGGCTTCCGGCTGCCGCCTGCGCACCGTCTCCGGCCACGCCGTCCACGCGCCTGTATTGAACTCCCGCCGCAGCACCGCATAAAAGGCATAGTCGATCAACCAGCTCGCTTCCGCCCGGCAAAATTCCTCAAACTCCGCCCACTGCTCTGCAAGTTTCGTCTCCTGCGGCCCACGATCCAGAAAATTCCCCGCCGCTTCATACAGCAGCGGAAGCTTTCTTGCTTCCACTTCCCCAAAGTCCACATTGCCGCCGCGCCCCGCCAGACCGCCTATCCGCGCTCCCTCAATCCAGCCCCAGTCCGCAAGAAACTCCAGGCTGATCAGGTACGGGTTACGCGCAAACGCCGACGAGCCCGCATACGGCGAGTTCCCGTATCCCGTAGGGCAAAGCGGAAGCACCTGCCAGACGTGCTGTTTCGCCGCCGTCAAAAAAGCCAAAAACTCGTGTGCGGCCGGTCCCAGGTCGCCAATGCCCCCATACGAGGCAAGCGAGCTCACATGCAGTAAAACTCCGGATGAACGTTGAAACTCCATGAGTCTATTATCTATCCCCCTGCTGTCCGGTTCGATGCGCGATTCTCCAAACCAACCGGGCGCATTCCCCCGCAATCCATCTCCCCCACAGATCGATACCATCCCTATCTTTTGTCGCTCCGATTCTCGATTCGCGGTATCAATAGAAGAGAAGACAACAGCGAAACCAGAGTAGCTGTCCGCCGGAAGCACGACGCCAAGTGGCTTTTTCCCTCGAGAAAAAGCCACCTCGCATACCAGGCGCAAGGGCATGTTTACTCAGGTTTCGCTCAAGTTCCGGGAAGACATTCCCCGCAATCCACCCGCATCATCATTTCCTGAACCATGCAACGCGTTCTTCGGAGGCCAATCCAGGTGAAGCTGCGCAGCATACTCGAAATGTTTCTGCTCTCGGCAGTATGGGGAGCCTCGTTCATCCTCATCCGCATTTCCGGCGACGATCTCCCACCCGTCTGGGTCGCCCTCGGCCGCCTCCTCTTCGGCTCCTTGCTGATGTGGATCGTTTTCGCCGCGGGCCGCCACAAGATGCCTCCTCTCCGCACTGTCGCCCCGCTCTTCATCGTCGCGCTCCTCAACAATTCGTTGCCTTTCTGCCTTTTCCCCTGGGGAGAGCGCACTGTCCCTTCCAGCATTGCCGGCATTCTCAACGGCACCACCCCCATCTGGGCACTGCTCATCGGCCTCGCCACCGGCGGCGCTCGCGCCACCCGGCTCACCGCTGCCGGAGTCGTCCTCGGTTTTCTTGGCGTGCTCGGCGTGGTCTACGGTCACTCTTCTGGAATCCCGGCGCAATCGGGCTCCGGCGGATTCCTCTTCGGCGCTCTCCTCATCACCGTCGCCACCATCAGCTACGGCGCCGGCGCAGTCTCCGCCAAACGCTGGCTGCAAGGCATTCAGCCTGTTGTCATCGCTACGTTGCAGTTGTCCCTGGCAGGCCTCGCGCTGCTTCCCATCGCGCTCTTCGGCCCGCGTCCCACCGCGCTCCACTGGCAGTCCGTTGCCGCAGTCACTGTACTCGGCGTCCTGGGCACGGGTCTCGCCTACCTGCTCTTCTTCCGGCTGCTGGCCACCATCTCGCCCACGCGCACCGTCGCCGTCACATATGTGCTTCCCATCTGGGGACTATTCTGGGGCTTCGTCGCCGGAGAGCAGATTCACTGGACCGCATTGGCTGGTGTAGCTGTAGTTCTCACAGGACTCGTACTCCTCAACCTGCACACCCAACCGAAGCTAGCGGTGGACTCTGACCAGTCCGCCATGCCGCCGGTCCCTACTCAGGAACCGTGCCCCGCCGAAGAGGCATGAAATCTGAAACACGCAAAAAGCCCCGTGCCATCCATCGAGCGTTCGTTGCTCGATGGATGGGAAACCGCAAAGCCAAACCATCGCCCCGGGTCTTTCATCTTCCATCACGGGTACTCTTTTATTTATTTACCAGGGCGGGAGTGTCGCCGATCACCGCCCGACCGCTCTCCTCGAGGTGAGCTACTTCGCCCCGCGAAACCCCTCGCAGCATCGCCGGATCCCATTCCCCATTTCGCTTTGAGAAACCCGCGTAAAACGCATCACAATCGCGGAGACTTCCACGGCGAGGTGCCACCTCATCGAAAGCATCCGGCAGGTAGACCATCACCGCCCCGCGCCCCTGCGCTTCCGACTCCCCGCTGAACCACAGGAATGCCGCGTCCTTATCGATGTCTGAGATCCGCCGCTTAAGAGCTTCTTTGCTCGGGCACTCGATATGAAGCGGCTCCGCAAACACGGTCTCCTCATAATCCGGCCCCACAAGCACCCTCTCCGCCACCACTCGTTGCGGAACAAAGGGCGGCACGTGCAAGCGCGCCTTATGAACGCCCATGCCAATAGCATGGAATCTTCCAACTTTTCCAACAGTGAACGTCCCCGCAAAGTGCATCCACCTTGGCCCAAACCAGTTGTCGATGCGAACCACGTAGAGACGCGCCGGCACATAGTCTCGGACGACGCCAACAGCAATGCCTCGCGCCTTCTCAATGAACTCCGCCGAATCTCCCTGTTGCGTAGCAACGAACTCCGCGACGGCTCCGTACATGCCTGCCTCCAAACCTCCCACAACTATACGCGCGCATCCGGTGGCGTCACTCTCGTCCGCAATCCCGCCAAACAAAAAGGCCCGCCCCCAAAAAGGGAAGCGGGCCTTTTCACCAACCGATTCGCCTACATGGTATCCGGCATCTGCGGTCCCGTCTTTGCCTTCGCGCTCATCCGGATCCGGTTGTGCTTCTTGTAGTCGTCCATCACTCCGCCCAGGAAAACGCTGAACGCCTCCTGACGGCGCTGATCAAGCATCTGCTCGCGCAGCTGGTCAAGGTTACTGGCAATCTCCGCCGGATTCGGCTCAACCTTGTCCACAATCTTCGCCACCACGATGCTTTGGCCACTCTTGATCGGTGAGCTCAGGTCGCCCGGCTTCAGGTCGAAAAGCTGCGGCGCCACCTGGCCTAGCTGGCCCACGTTTGGCACCTGCCCGGATTGCCCCACCAGGTCGCTCGTCTTGAACAGTGCGCCCATCTCCTTGGCCGCCTTGGCAAGATCGCCTTCGCTCTTCGCCTTCGCTTCCAGTTCGTTGCCCTTTGCATTCAGCAGCGCCGGTACCTGCTCATCACGGTAGGCGTCCAGCACATGGCTCTTCCAGTCCGCAAAGTTCGGCGCGTGCGCCGGCGTCACGTTCGCCACCTGGAAAATGGCAAAACCTTCGCCCGTTGCCGCGTATTGTGGCGGGTCGCCCTGCTTGGCCAGGAATGCCTTGTTCAATATCTGCCCGCTGTCGGGCAGTGCCGCAATCGTCCCCTGGCGGTTCACTGGCGGCGTGGTTACCACTTCCAAATGGTGCGCCGCCGCGGTCTTATCCAGTCCATTCTTGATCGCTTCCGAAGTCAGCGCCTGTGCGTAGTTCTGCTCCGCTTTCGCTTCGTTCTGCCGAATCAGCGTGGCCTGGATCGTCGGCAGCACTTCGTTCAGTTGTTGTGCGTGCGCCGGCTGCCGCTCCTCCACCTGCACAATGTGATAGCCGAACTGGCTCTTCACAATCTGGATGTCGCCGATCTTCTGAGTGAAAATCGCTTTATCGAACTCCGGCACCATCCGCCCGCGCTGCGCAAAGCCCAGCTCGCCGCCCGAATCTTTGCTTCCTGGGTCATCGGAATTCTTCTTCGCCAAATCCGTCCAGCTCCCACCCGCTTTAAGCTGCTTCAGAATATCTTCCGCCTTGGCCTTCGCCGCCGCGTCGGTCTTCGCATCCGCGCCCGCAGCCACCTTGATCAGGATGTGCCGCGACTTTGCCTGCTCCTGGGTCGAGTACTCGTCCTTGTGGGCGTTATAGTACTGCTGAATCTCCTGTTGCGTTGGCTGCGGAACTCCGCCAGGGATCTGGTTCGGCGTAAACGCAAAGTACTTGATCTCGCGCTGTTCCGGAACCGCCGTGGCAAACCGCGCCGCATTCTTCTTGAAGAATGCTTCCAGCTCCGCATCCGAAGGATTGATCGTCTTGCCCAGGTCGTCTCCCGTCAGAACCGCGTAGTCAAACTTGATCTTGACGTTCTCCTTGCGGTACTCGTCCTTCACTTCCTGGTCGCCCACCGTCACCCCGGCCGTAATCAGCGCCTGCAGCCGCCGAATCACGATGTCGTGCCTCACGTCCTCCTCAAAATCCGGCACCGACATGTTGAACCGCGTCGCAATCATGTTGGTGTACGCGTCCTTGCCAATGAAATTCCCGTTGGGGAAAAGCACCTGCCCGGCCTGGCCGGTGTGCAGGTACTTGAGCACGTCGTCCTCGTTGGCATGAATTCCCAGCTTCTCCGCTTCCGTCAGCAGCACCTGCGCCTGGATCATCTGCTTGCCCACACGATCCTCAAACAGGTTCAGGATCATCGGGTTGGCGGGATAGCGCTGTTGCTGCAACTGCTGCTGCGCCATCATCTCCACCTTGCGCTGGCTCACCGTGTCGCCGGAGCCGAAGTACAAACTCCACCAGTGGGGATATACGGTGGCATAGGCATCGGCGGACGTTGCGCCCTGGCCGGTAAGTCCGGGGATCAGGTAAACCACCATGCCCACGGAGACTACGCCGATGATGACTACAAAAATCGCCTTGGTAATGCGGTTGTCATTCTGCAGGAAACGAATCATGGATGGACTTGAACCTTCAGCTCTCTACGCGCCATCGCGGTCTGCCCGCCAACCCTGGGTCGACGGCTATTTCGCGCATGCGCAATTCTCGCCCAATTCTTCATTGGCGCGATTCCTAGTCATTATAGACGACGGAGTCCCGACAAAGTCCGTTGCCTCGCATATAACCCCAGGCGGTTTAGGCTGGACGCCCCCGTCTCTCGCACCTGAGTACCGGAAAGGGATTTGGCGAGCACCACAAGGCGTTTCCCCTTCAGTTTGTGGGAATACTGCGCTGTTTACCAACCAGGAGTTGCCGGGTAGCCGGTTATCGGACTGGAGTCGCCAAGACAGGTCCGATCACAGTTCTCTCGATTTAGGATTGGGCATGCGCCAAATAAGCGTACTACTCGTTGCAATGTCGATTTGCCTCCCTGCTCTTTCGCAATCAACGGAATCAGACGAGGCGTTGTTGAAACGGGCTCACGGCCTCTACGACACGCCATTCACGGGCCCCCTGGTCTCCTTCGACTGTGCCGTGCAATTCGATTGGAAAAGACACATCCTTGAAACACTTGGGGCTGTCCCCCCGGCTGCGACTTCGACTATCGAACACCTACAAGCCATCGAGCATCGGGTTTTTGTGGACCGCTCTGGGGCTGTCGTATCGGAGGTTCCTAGGGCGACTGACCTCTCTGGGACTCCTCACGGGGCGGACCTTGAAGCCTCGTTTCAGGCCATTGTCTCTTCTGGAATCAACGCATGGCTGCCGTTTGCCATGGATGAAATTCTGCCCCTCAAGCCGTCAAAATCGAGCTTCCAAAAGGTCGATACAGGCTTCAAAGTTGTGATGAGCGGCCCCAATGTCTCGGCAACGCTGATGTTACTTCCCGACATGCGAATTTCCAACGTGATTAGCGAGCTTCCTCAGCCGCTGCATTTCACAACGAGCTTCGTTAGTGGCTCCAATGGTTTTCAATTACAGTCAGTGAAGACGGGGTCCGGAACGAATGACCTGGACAAATGGGATGCCAACTTCACTTACACCTTTCAGGGTGTTCAAGGAGTCCAGCTTCCCAGTAGCGTTACCGTCACGCAATCAGCAACTGGCGAGAAATGGGCCTATTCCCTCGAAGACTGCAAAGCGATGACCGGCGTTAAGCTTGACGTTCAATCACCAATCCGATAATTGCTCCCTCGTCCGATTCCACTGCTAACCGAATAGTGGATTATCGTTCTGCATACATCGTCGGCAAACCGTCAATAAATGAGGAGTAACTGCCGGTTTGCTCGCCCCTGGCACTTGGGGACCGAGGTTGATCCCGACAATTCTCCGCCGCGCGCCAAAACAAAACGGGCATCCCGCTCTTCCAGGATGCCCGCCGCTCTTCTATTCCCTGTTCCCTATTCCCTATTCCCTGGCTCTTACTCCGCCCTCAACGCCTGCACCGGGTTAATCGACGCCGCGCGCCGCGCCGGAATCATCCCGGCCACACAAGCCGCCACCGCCAGCACCACAATCGCACCCGCCATAACGGTCGTATCCACGCTCGCGATCTCGTAGAGCTGCGCCTTCACAAATCGTACCGAGAGCAGCGCCACCGGAATCCCAATCCCCAGCCCCAGCGCCGTTTGAACCAGCGCTCCGCGCATCACCATCGCAATCACGCCGGTGCGTGCCGCCCCCAGCGCCATCCGTATGCCAATCTCCGGTGTCCGTCGCTCCACGGTATACGCCGTAACGCCGTAAAGCCCAATCGTAGCCAGCAGCAGCGCCAGCGCCCCAAACAGCATGGTCAAACGCGCAATCAACCGCTGCTCCGTGAACATGCCTGCAATCTGCTCGTCGAACGTCTGAAACAACACCACCGTCAGATTCGGATTGATCCCGGCAAGCGTCTTCTGCGCAATCTTCTCCATATCGTCCACGGGCCCCGCGGTCTCCAGCACCATCGC